>Ga0335072_10014866_pt1 | contig 11059 bp, 14 predicted proteins | sample Lox_Sample_21_FD_206725 | JGI IMG/M metagenome (GOLD analysis project Ga0335072, IMG submission 206725) | Soil microbial communities from Loxahatchee National Wildlife Refuge, Florida, United States - Lox_Sample_2.1 | ecosystem: Environmental > Terrestrial > Soil > Wetlands | place: USA... | reverse complement strand
CTAGGAAAAATTGCCGAGGGCGTGTTGAATGGCCTCACATACTTGCACAGCAAGAAGATCATCCACCGGGACATTAAGCCCTCTAATATCCTGTTGTGTAAGAATGGTCAGGTCAAGCTCTGTGATTTCGGTGTTTCAGGAGAATTTGGCACGAAAGGAGATGCAAATACTTTCATCGGCACATCTTACTACATGGCCCCGGAGCGCATCACGGGACAATCTTATACGATCACATCTGATGTTTGGAGTACGGGAGTGACTCTTCTGGAAGTGGCACAGCATCGTTTCCCTTTCCCAGCTGATGGCACAGAAGCACAACCACGTGCAGGTTTGATCGACCTCCTCACCTTTATTGTGTCACAACCCATTCCTAAGCTAAAGGATGAGCCCGACAAAGGCATCCAATGGAGCGAAAACTTTAAATATTTCGTTGAGTGTTGGTGAGTATCCCATGCTTACAATGCATACTCTAAATACGAAAGCTAACGATTATACCTTTGTATCACAGCCTTGAGAAAGACCCCAGTCGCCGCGCCTCTCCTTGGCGGATGCTGGAACATCCGTGGATGGTAGAAATGCGCCCCAAGAAAGTGAACATGGCCCACTTCCTCGCCAAAGTATGGGGCTGGGACGAAAAGAGTTAAAGACCACAAAATACCTATTGGTAGAATATGACGCTCCAGGATAAGAATTAAAGAAACAAGTTACTGAACCCCCTTATTTTAACTTTCGATGGGACTGGATTCCAGAGAAAGGTGAGTTGGGACGAGATGGGGGAGATGGCGTTCTGGATTCATATCACGATTGGGGGCTTCGTGTAGAACTCATGATTTAATTTTGAGGAATGAGATAAGAAAAATGCAAAAGGATATCAATGATGTGCCTTTCATCACGGGGTGTTCTTTTTCATATCATCTCTCCATTGCCGTCTTCTATATCGTCTTCTCTATATGATTTCCTCCGTACAACAGCTACCTTATAGAAGCAGGTAATGTATATCTCAGGCCCCAAATCGAACCTCTAACGCCCAGGTATAAAAGGAGAAAAGGACACAAAAGAAATAAGTAGCGAACTAGACGACTTCACTTCGGAAGGGCTTCATGCTTCGGTTGCGATCAATTGCTGTCATTCGGCCGACGTCGACTTGATGGGACTGCTGTCGAAGCTGTCGTCGCTATCCAAAGCGTCATAAATGAATCAAAGCAAAAATCGTCACAAGCTATAATAAAGTTGCCTCATAAATCCCCAGCCAAGATTTTCATTTCTGGAGTCAATGCCCTACTTCTAGATCTAGGAAATCACATTATAATCCAAGAGACTGTTGCGACTTCGAAGCCATTGAGCTCTTAAGCATTTTGGTACCCTTCTTTCTCTATCATTCATGGTCACGGCTTGCGGTAGGGTGACCCGAATTACGTATTGAATTTAAACAGTCTCTAGAAGTGTTCTGACATTCTCATGGTGTAATATCTCCCCATCTGATAACAAGCTCTCAGCATAATGGCAATACTGCCACTTACAACAAGCAAGCTGAAGTAAGCAAAGCATCAAACGCCGCTCCACATACCTTACTCACTAGCCTACTCACTTTCTCCCTTAGAGCAGGACGACTAAGCTTCTCATGACCATCTTGCAGAGTGCTCAACATATTGATCAGGCTCTTCATCAATGTCACCAATTTTGCATCTAGAACTGCTCTCGTCCAGTGATTGCTCTTCTTATGACCGAGCCTCTTTACGGCGTCGGTCATAATTTATGTTATGCCTTGACGTATGCCGTCTCTTTGCATATCATCTAGCCGCGGACCTATTGGCTTTCGACCAGAGACAATATGCATGTTTATATAGAAGTTCCCAAAACGGATCTCATCGAAATTTGGCTGGGGACGTTTTGTAGCCAGCTGCAATGCGTTAGTAGGAACTTCAGACGGAAATAGGGACAATATCTAACGACGTAAAAATGAGGTATGTACTGAGACTTACCAGAGGAATGAAGTTCTCTAGTTCTATTTGATATCTCACGAAGTGTAACAGCAGTTTCCCCTAAGGTGACTTTTCCTTCAACCGGGAGACGCATGACCAGCTCCTTCAGGTTGTAGGATGCTGTCATATGTTCAAAGATTAGTACTAGTAGATGCGCCAATGGGAGCCTCGGACACCTGCCAGCCACACAGTTGGGTTATTTCTCACAGAGAATTCAACGTTGTCCTGAGTTTGATGAACTTTACTGAAATAACCAGTCCCATCATGAACATCGTCCGATTCCGTAAAGTCGCTCTGAGCCCATACTGATTAGCGAATGTTGTGAAATTCATGAGTTATGAGATGACTTATCTGAATGTTTTCCCTGGGTTGCCTTTTGTCCTTCGACTATCCAGTCAGGATGGGCTTCTCTGACCTTAAAGCACCACAAACCATTACCACAGCGATATCTAACAATCTCGGTGGCCATCGGTCAGTTGAAGTGCAACAACGATTGCCATCATGGTTCGAAACTGGAGGCATAAGACAATTTAGCATATGGGTCATAGATGCTTTCATGCAACCTTTACAAATTAGAGGTTAACCTTATTATGATAATCCCTCAAGATCAATCTCAGCGTCTCTGTGACCATGAGGTCGGCCGAATTGACCGGACGCTTCAATTTCTCAGCATCCACTGGTTTTCCGTAGTCATTATAAGCAATAAGGCTTTCTGCGATTCGAAGCCAGAACCATTGTTGCTTTGACCAGACACGGAGCGCTTCATCACTTCCTTTGGCTGAGCTGCCACAAGCTCGTCTGGTCTGTCAGACATTACAGATGACGATCAGTGGAGAGGGCTTCATTTCAGGTGCAACTTGCTGAAGTTCAATCATCGGATTTATCGTCAATGTACCATCGGATGAGGTGAAAGGATATGTTGATACAGAAAGCGGTAGGTCTTCGGGAGTGACTTCGAAGATTTCGCTCTTGTGGCCAATGAAGAGGAATGACATCATGTAGTAACACAAACGCGGACGGTTTCTTGATGAGAAAAGTAAGAGAGCATGTGTTGGAGAATCGAAGACGAGAGGACAACATTTCCATGTCAGTCAAAGAAAGGAGCGAGTCCATAATGACGTCGAATTCGACAAGCTCCAAAACGAGCAACATATGTCATCTACTATTACCATGAACTCTACTCTGCTCTAAATAAAAATAAAAAATATAACATATACATCACCAAGATCCTCTTTTGCATGCCTGTGATGAAGGCACCACCGTTCCATCCCATGAATGACCAGACTTACAACCTAGACTCAAACCCACTCACAGCCTTCAACCACACTAGCTTCGTCGGCCTTGTAACCAGGTCCTCCGCCGTCACAGTCTTGTAAAACTCATTGAACTGCTTTGAAGAGCCATGAACCTTAACTGCGTCCATATCCGCATAACTACAGTCATCCCGATGCCAATCAGAACACAGCCCACTGCCGGAAATAGCGACATGAAGAGCACCAGAAGAGGGGAGAGAGAGGAGAAACGAAAAGGAGACGGCAGAAAACGCACCTTTCCAACATGACTAACTCATCAACGCCAGTCTTCTTGTTGATCTCACGGTGTAATTGATATTTCAGCGTGCTAGGCTCGGTTTCTTGCACGAATTTAGCCATGGAAGTTAGCAGTTCAATAACCTATACACATAATCAATAAATACTTTCACATATCCATTTGTAGAATTTTGAATACACATGATATGCTACCGTATAAGAATAAGTATGACAGATAGAGATGGACTTACTCGATCGACTTTGCCCTCTCGAGGGTAGAGGGTGGCTATGAGGTGGACCGGTCCTTTAGACATTTTGGAACTGAGGCGTGGAGGTTTGGTAAGGGAGAGTAGGGAGTTTGATCTTGAAAATAAAGTTTAGGATGGAGATTCTAACATATAGTTGGGGAAGGGTCCGCTACCGCCAGCTTGATAGGTGGAGGTTGCCGTGGTTTCTAACCTGAATAGACCGAGGTAAATCATGGCCCTTGCTGCCGCTTTAAGGATCCCTTCCAATTTGAGAATCAAAACATCGAAAAGATTTAGAACTTATATAGGTTCTAGGGATATCATTCCTTGCCTGTACTGACATACGCCGTTTCCCTAAAGCTAACTAAGAAGCTTCCCTATATACTAATACAGCGATCAGCGCCCGCAATAAAATTGCCGCATAATATCCGCTCTAGCTTCTTTTGGAAAGAGCTCACTGCCATATCCTTCACAAAATATCATTCATATACATTTAATCATGCCAGACATACGAGCCAGGTGCCACGGTGTACCCTCGCTTCCTCTGTGGTTTCCATTTTTTCCACTGAGAGCCCATGCCCCTATGGCTTTTCGGTTTTGAAGCACAAGGAAGTTTTAAAGAGAGGCATGGGACGAGTTAATACTTGGCCAGCAAGCAGGAAGTTGTCCCGTGCGAGGGAGTTGGAATCCTTCCTCCCAGTCTATGTTATGGGGAGAATATTCTAAAATTTCTTGGCTTTCGTATCATTCAGTTCCTGGAGATAATGATTTCCCGAAAAGGCATGTCTTTTGAAGGAGTGGCAGGGATTGGAGTAGCAGGGGGCCATTGTTCAGCCGTATCTGGACGTTGTGGTATCAACTCGAATGCGTCATCAGACTCTTCCGGTGATGCTCGACTCTGCTGGCCAGTGTGTGATTTGAATGATCTCGATAACTTTGCTGTTGCGTATGTGTTCAAGGAAGGGTTTGATGCTTGCGTGACGGGGCGTTGGAAGGACTTAGGGAATATTTTGGATGCTAGTGGTCGTAATGCCGACATACATGAGCAAAATATTGCAGTGCCAACTTCAGCAGTGGACCAGTTAAGAGCGCCAACAGTTTGATCTATAATGATGTCAGAAACCCTCCCTACATCTGCCACGAAATCTCGGACAGCCTTGAACAGGGATTGAACTTACATGTTATATCAAACCCATTTAAGTTGTGCAATTGAGTCATACGCATCGCGCTAGCAACGCATGCACTGCCTAAGTCAGTATGGGAGGAAAACAGGGCACAACCACACTACTTACAAAATCCCAAAGCTGAAGAGGATAGTCACGACAATTCTCTGAGCTTTTGGCATCCTTAGAGTCCAAAGAGTGGGAATTGGCAAAATACAAAGGACAAGATCCGTTGCGATATTGAAGGCAGCCGCGACGTAAAAATAAGTTGCCAAAGGAAAGCATCTCGCGTCAACGATATACCAATCCCAAAGAGCTTGGATAGGATAGCAAGCAAAGCAGATGGCGAAAAGACTGCAGATCCAGAATGCCACCACAATAAAGCCAGTGGCATAGGATATTCGTCGTATATTATCATGAGGGAAGAGGCGAATATAAGAGGCGATGATAGCGAACTTGGTGAATGAGATTGCTGTAGCGTATGCTATGTAGGCAGCGAATTCTATTTTGACTATGCGCGACGCTTCGCCCGGAATGTTGAAGAGATCTGTATCCAGATTCCATATATGCTTTCCGAGTCCATCATGCGCTCCAGCTAGGCAAGCAGAGAAAAGCACTAACGCCGACAAGACGGCAGCAACCATGAGAGCTGCATCATGTGTAAGAGTCACAACATCACGTTGGATCGTATATAGAGATAACACATACCATCATCAGGCCCTGCAGCTCGAATAATGTACAATCGGACATACATCCGCAACGCTAGAGCGACAAGCACTAAAACACTAAAGGTGATATTGAAGTAATAGATACTGTTTTGCATAGAGCTGTAATCATGCAATTCCCCAGTAAGATACGGTACTAGGCTTTCCGGAATTGGAAGCGAGGAGGGGATGTCTGTAGCAGACATCTTGGTCGAATTCTCTCGATATTGACCAGATATGACTGAACTGGAAAATGGAAAGGAGCAAAGATAGAGATATGGGACGAACGAAGAAGGTACCACAAAGCGGCTGAAGCGTGCATTATGTGCATCCCCTCGAGGATCAGTGCACGTGTTGTAGCCTGGTTGATGCATTGCTCACCTTGCACAGGATAGGATGCCATGCCTTCAGGTTCGTCCTGGGACCACTAATGCAAGCCATCTTCACCCTCTTGCCAAGGCGAGGCAGCGCCAGAGAGCTTCAGCTATCCACACAACTGGAATCTCCTGCAAGCGAAAGCTCGATCCAGGACGCGCAATTGGACTGTTGTGGTGCGCTTACCAAACGCGGTCCGCCCTTCCCAATGCTACCCCAAGTCTGGCGAACGTTTGAGATTGACAAGTAACATCGTTCCCGCCTCCAGACAATAGTGTCTCATAGTCTCTTTCGTCTGCTTTAATATGCCGTATAGACGCATTGACTGTTATCGAGATCGAAAGTTCCGATCCCAGGCCATAACAACATGATGGGTTGCTGGGATGCCAAAGACGCAGCAAAGGCCACCAAGACGCACGGCTCTCGTAGTTACATCGCTTGGACGATGAACAAGGAAGATGCCTTGAGCGATCCTCCCGCTCGTCTCCACACATGCAAGGAACCAAGGAATCAAATAGCCTGCAGCTTTCCGATCGGACGGCGCTGGGCCTCTCGCCCTTCGAGTTGTGAATACCCGATTTATCTCTCAACACCAATAATATCTATGTAGCTCAGTAGTAGATTTCAAAGCAATATCTCAGTCCTTCGGACTTTCCCGCATTAACTTTCTTGTTTGTCCAGGCGAGATGTTTGGTCGACGCCATATATCGACAATTTACTTCGGACCGTTCTCAACCATTATTGGCGCCGCTCCCGACTACAGCTCGTGCTGCGGCGACGAAGCCGGTACCATGTCTCTTATCACAGAAATACTGCAAAGGCACAACCAGAAGGACAGGACGAGGATCGAGGGATCTCGGAAATCGATATCCCGCTTTGAAAACGGCCATATGCGTAGATAATTGTGGTACAAATATGGAACTCACGACAGGGAAGCCCCCACAACATTCGCAAGCCGCTTGACCACCTCCTTCCGGCGACCCCATTGAGGTCCGCTCCCTGGTTCATGGGTACCAAAAACCCCTTTCTATACTTGTCATCTCATCGCGATCGACTTAATGTAGATTGCCATTTGTAGCACGCTGCGATCCTGGACCTTAAGGGGCAAAGTTATTACACTATCCAGGCTCCTACATGATCTTAAATGCTCACTTATTGCCAACATCCAGTCCGCCAAAGATAAATAACACACCGGTGATGGGCCCATCCTACATGCATGAAAAACGACACCAACATGTTAATGAAAAAAAAACTCTGCATCCAGCAGCTCTGAAACTGACGCAACGAAGTCCTGTTGGAAAAGTTCCGTCATCCGCAAAAGCCTATCGCAATCGCCCGCCTCGTGGCACGGAGAATTACAACCCGACATTCGAAGTCCCGACGAAGCGGGCACCGGATTTCCGTTGTGGATAGAAATAACGGTTTGCGGAAGAGTATGACCTGGGCTGCCCTTGCCCTGCAAGCCACGGATAAACGGAGTTACGCTTTGATACTTCGAAGCGAGGGGCAGGGGGACCTAAATTGGGGAAGCTTTCGCATGTTGTTCACAAACTACTAACAATAATGGGTTCTGAAATTGGGAACTTTCTGCACACAGTACATATGCACGACTACTCATCAAGTGGACTCAAGCGCGAACGTTCGTCCAATCACCAACGGCACCATCTGCTCTCCTCGAAGGCACCGACAGCCTGGCTTCGCCTCATGTTCACGGTTTTCCATAAATCGCCACTGCCTTTTATCTGAACTGCACTGACATGTACCAGTTTTCAGGCACCGCATTGACCCTTTACTAACCGTTCTAGAATGCAGAGAGCCGCTTTATTGGCTCTTGTTTCTTGAATGCTGGAGTTCTAGGCGATGGGATTGGCACAGGGAAGAGAGAGTTTGGTGAGAAGGACTCACTCTAAAGGGAATCGACAGCAGTCTTTATATATCTGTTGTGCTCCGTGGTTATTAGGACGTGGCAACGTGAAACGCATACAGCATGCAGCTCCAGGTGTTATATCACTTTTGCCTGGTTGCGCAGATCCCATGTAGTAGAAACGGCATTTCGGCTTCAGACGATTTTTAGAGCAATATCAATTTTTAGAAGCTACCTCTACTCTAAATACTCCATCTATGCACATACGCATCTAAATTAGGTTCAATATCCATAAACTTCATTATCTTCATATCATCTGAAGCTCATCAGACACATCTCTGGCGGGTGAAGCACCTTAAAGGCGCGACTGGGCATTACCAGCAGCGTGGCTCCTGGGCGCCGGCGCCAACTTCTCCGTTTCTGTAGCAATTCTCTGCCCGAGCACGGGATCGACCTTGCTAAACATTTCGTAGGTCCGCTTGCGAGTATCTTCCTTGGCGGCGCACAGGTGGCCGGCCACGTTACCGACGAAGTTGTCCTGTTGGCCTGGTGTTCTACCTAGGACATCCCATAGGCCTTTAGCTTGGACGTAGTCCTCTGGTGTTACCTCTGAAAGGAAAGTGACGGCCGCACCAGCCCACTTCTCGTGATCGTTGGTGGGCTTGACGGGCTTGAAGGTCAAGTTGCGGTAAGAAGATGGGTAGTTGGGGTTTGCACCGTAGTTGCCGTTGACAGCCATTTGACCGTCACGCTGGTAGGGGTTGAAAGCGCGGAGGGGAGCGTTCACAGGGATCTGTTGGTAGTTGACGCCAAGACGGTGGCGGTGTGTGTCCGGATAGGAGAACAGGCGAGACTGAAGAACTGGGTCGGCTGACGGCTCAATACCTGGGACTAAATGGGATGGCGAGAAGGCGACTTGCTCGATCTCGGCAAAGTAATTCTCTACGTTCTTGTTCAAAACTAGTTTGCCAAATGGTCGCAGTGGGATCTCCTTCTGCGGCCAGACCTTCGTCAAGTCAAAGATGTTCCAACGGAACTTCTCGGCTTGCTCGGGGGAGAGTACTTGAACGTAAACTGTCCATGATGGGAATTCTCCCTTCTCAATGGCATCGAACAGATCCTGAGTATGGTGATCTGGGTTCTCTGAGGCCATCTTTGTAGCTTCCGCGTTGGTGAAGGTCTTGCTGCCCTGATCCGTCTTTAGATGGATCTGAATATAATTGAAGGTTCCGTCCGGCTTAGTGAACTTGTGAGTGTGGCCAGAATACCCATTCATGTGTCGATAAGAGTAAGGGGTGCCACGATCAGAGAAGAGATGCATAACCTGGTGAATAGCCTCCTGGTGGGTGGAGAGGTAGTCCCAGAACATTGTAGCATCTTTCAAATTGGTTTGTGGGTTTCTCTTTTGGGTATGAATGAACAGCGGGAACTTGGTAGGGTCACGGAGGAAGAAAATAGGCGTGTTGTTGTAGACCCAGTCCCAATTACCTTCATCGGTGTAAAACTTCACGGAGAAGCCTCTAGGGTCTCTTGCACTGTCCGCAGAACCCTTCTCGCCACCAACAGTTGAGAATCGAGCTACGCAGGGTGTCTTCTTACCAACTTTGCTGAGCATGTCAACTGAGCACTATATACATGATAAGCATTGGAAAACCATCAATGATTTGATTCAAACATACAATGTCGGTGATATCATGCTTGAGAGAGGTTAGCCATTAATCTGTATACGATTCGAGGAGTTTGTAGCGTACAGTGACAGTGAACTCTCCATATGCACCAGCACCCTTTGCGTGCACGACACGCTCTGGGATACGCTCACGATCAAAATGTGCCAGCAGATCAATCAAGTGGAAGTCCTGGAGGAGAAGAGGGCCATTCGTACCGAGTCTTTGGAAAGACTCGGGATCCTGGACAGGGCAGCCATTGGAAGTGGTGTATACCGGCTTCTCATTGTACTTGAAGGTAGACGCAGGCTTGTTGTCAGCAACCATGATTGCGGTTGAAAGTTGATACCGTAGAGAATAATGTAGTTGTCAATTTGCAAGAGATGTTGAAGTTCTATGTTAGGACAATGATTACGTTTACCGTAGTAAGATGGAGGGGAGGATGAGAATAACAGCATGCTGGGTTACAAAGCTCTTAAATACCTCTGGTTACCAGTCTAGGTGTTTGGAGCCGTCGCAAACCCAAGCCAATCACAGAATTGGAATTGTCAGGGCCTTGCCCGATAAAATGCTTGAGATTGGTCTAAGTAAAACAGCAGGAGAAGACACAATAACCCATGGGGCCCTTTTCCACAACCTTTGGTTCGACGATCTTCGGCCGTTAATCCACATTGATAATTCTTTTCTTGCCATCATAAGATTCTATAGAATAAGCAACCAATACCCGGAGGACTCGGATTCGGAGGCCTCCGATACCTCCCTTCTTCCTCTTCCTACGTTCGAATTTCGACATTCCCACTTCCGTCGGTGTGTGATGGCGCTCTGCAATGCGGGGGATAGGCACACAAAAATGCACTAGCAACGCCACATCCTTGCCTCATATCACAATACAGACGAGATTTTCTGCTTGATCAGGGTTTCACTCTCTCCTGGATATGAGAGCCGTTAACGGACGTTTTAGTAATAATTGAGCATCTGGCCAGCTAGAAATAGCGACATTTGACACAGTCGCGTCATCATATCGGCACACTTTTAGAAAGCAAGCTTACTCATTTCTCGTAATATTTACCGGCCCAGGCGGCTTCGGAAATTATTTCCATTGCAAATTTCTCGTTCCTAGGGTGATTTGCTCGTTACACATCAATAACGGTCTACCAAGGAGAATACTTGCCTTTCCAATGGTGGGGCATATACTGAGTTAGGGTGGCTTCAGACTTAGTTCATCTCTGTTCTGGTTAGCACGTATCGCTGGTTCTGGTCAGGCTCCGATCACTTTCGGACTGCTCGGCAACACTGAGTGAACTGTTCTTAAAGTACAGCTATGAATAAGTCACGCTGCTCAATAAGTTTAACCACTCTGTTTCCTGATGTATCAAGCTACCTTCTCAAGGCAATCTTTAGTAAGATTTACAACTCTTATCGTATAAAATATCATTCTGTCTCTTAATACAGGCCTATTTACATTTCTTTCCTCCTGAGGTATTACTCTCCCTGCCATTTTGTAGTCTTTGCTTATGTGATAGCGTAGTT
>Ga0335072_10014865_pt1 | contig 11060 bp, 11 predicted proteins | sample Lox_Sample_21_FD_206725 | JGI IMG/M metagenome (GOLD analysis project Ga0335072, IMG submission 206725) | Soil microbial communities from Loxahatchee National Wildlife Refuge, Florida, United States - Lox_Sample_2.1 | ecosystem: Environmental > Terrestrial > Soil > Wetlands | place: USA... | reverse complement strand
TACGACGATACAAACGCCGTCTTTGCCGCGCTCGCCGCGCTCAAAGACGGAAATATCGTTTACGACGCCGCGAGCTATAGGTTTCGGAACGTCCTGCTGGTTCTTGCCATTATGGGATATGTCTGTAACAGTAGGGAGCGGGCCGTCGGATTTAGAGTAGCTAAAGCCATTCGTTAATGGCCGTGTCTCTAGGTCCAGGGCAGGGTCAGAATGAGGTAGCCCCACAACCCCCATAGCCTCAATGCGCTTCTTGTCCCCACTGACTTTCCACGCGCGGACATGGCCGTCCCAGCTCCCGCTCAGAATAACATCCGAGTAAGGGATGGTAGCAAGTGCTGTAATCCAACACGGTTGAGGAGCCGGGACGAGCCTGGAGTCGGGATTGGCCTCTGCAGAAGCTTCTTCTGGTTTCAAGGGGGGGTTCATGCCGTGGGCTAGTGGGAGGGTAAAGATGGGTTTCTTCTTGTGCGTCACCCAGAGTGATAGGGAGCCGTTGTCGCTGCCCGTTACGAACATCTCTTCGTCTATGATCGCGATGCGGTCCATGCTCCCTTCCATGACGGCCGCCGCTGTGTCCTTTCGAGACTTCTTCTCGCCACCCCCGCCGCGGAAAACGAGCTGTGTTTCTTCTACTACTTTCCACAGACGGGCTGTGCGGTCTCGCGCGCCTACGCTTATGCACCTTTCCTGTGCTAATGCGGCGACGTCGACGACTTCGTCCTGGTGCCCGAAGAGAGTCTCGACGTAGGCGAGTTCGTTTAGACTCCAGGCCTTGATGGTGCGGTCTTTGGAGCCGGAATAGAGCTGGTTGGTGCCCCGTCGGAAAGCTAGGCCGGTGACTGCGTCTCGGTGTTGTGTGAAAACCCGCAGAGGTTTCAGATCTTCTGCGTTCCAGACAATAATCCGTCGATCCCTCCCACCCGTGACCACAAATTTGCCATCCTGAGATGCAGCAACTGTTAAGATAGCGTCGACATGTCCTTGATATGTTTTGTCCTTCGCCTTCTTCTTGTTCCCTTTAACGGATGCTACTTTCTCAGGTCTACGGCGGGGTGGCGGTGGTGGTTTCTTCGGCTTCTTGCCATTTTTTGCTGGCCATTGATCCGCTGGTAGATCTTGTAGTCGCCATTTGATCAGCCATATATCTTTAGATACGGTGTACGCATATGGTGGGCATGTAGCAATAGAGGTCACAGTCTCGCTGTCATTGCGGAAGAGAGTATGTGATGCCTGTTGGAAAGACAATTCAACCGCCAGGTTTCGATATAGACGTCCTTTTGACTCCGCAACATCTTCTTTTAGTCGTTCCGCAATCAGATCTCTGTCAATATCTTCGGCATCAAATCCTACTTCATCCACCTCTTCTCTAATATTCTCCAAGTATCTTTCTGCCAGCCGTAAACGTCTTTCGGCGGCGGTTTCCTCCTCGCCTTCGGATCCAGAAGTACTATCCGGAACATCATCTCCATTCAAATCATCTCGAGGACCTTCGTCTCCTTCGGATTCACTTCCAGAAATCGACTCATCGCGGGGTTTTCGCCGTGCTGGTTTTGTCACTTTGGGAGGCCGTTCCGAGATTGCTGCCCGTTTTCTCGATGACTCCGCGGCATCTACTCTCTTCCTCTTCCTCTGCGACGCAGGAGCGGTGAAGAAGGAGGACATTGCGCCAGTCTATGTTCCTCGTCCTACCTGCCCTAGTCTTCAAATAAATTTCTCGAGAATCCAAAAAATTAAAGTTTTCGCCAAGGGAGTTGCAAGGCTAAAAGGCAACACCGAAAACTGGTCCGAGCGCGAGGCAGCTACAAAACGCGTGTGGCTCTGATCAACTTCCAAAGCTCCCGTTACAGCTTCATTCTTCATTAGCTTCAACATGTGAGATGCTCTCCACAATTACGATGCAGTTTAAGAAGTACTGACAGATTGCTTCTCTTTAGGGAGGTTCTATTAGGCATAACCGGCAAGGACTTCACCCTCATCGCGACCTCCAAGGCTGCAATGAGAGGTGCAACCATCCTCAAGGCTTCAGACGACAAGACTAGACAATTAAACAAGCATACATTGATGGCATTCTCTGGAGAAGCTGGTGACACAAGTATGTCTACTCCGCATCTCCTGCTTGAATCGTTGTGCTGACATGGTCAAGTACAATTTGCCGAGTACATCCAAGCAAATGCTCAACTCTACTCTATGCGTAACGACGTCGATTTATCGCCATCAGCGGTAGCTCATTTCGTTCGTGGAGAGCTGGCATCCAGCTTAAGGTCACGGAAGCCGTATAATGTCAACCTCCTTCTCGGTGGTGTTGATCCGATCACACTCAAGCCAAGCCTGTACTGGTTGGATTACCTAGCATCGTTAGCACCTCTTCCATATGCCGCTCATGGATATGCACAGTACGTTAGCAGCGATAGTTCCACCTTTGGTTGAGTTAGGTCGAGCAAAAGCTTATATATATAGATATTACTGCCTATCGATTCTTGACAAACACCATCATCCCGACATCAACTACGAACAAGGCATGAAGATCCTCAGAATGTGCACAGACGAGCTCAAGAGAAGGTTACCGATTGATTTCAAGGGAATGCTAGTGAAGGTGGTTACCAAGGACGGCGTAAGAGAGGTCGAGTATGACGACGATGCAGTGGTTAAGAGCGCTTGACGTTCTTAGCCTTCCAATGTATGGCAAGCCTACAAGTGTATTATACCATAACAGGCACTAGAAAATCCGGAGTCATTTTTGACAGTCCTCAGATCTTTAAGGAGACTTCATGAGAGTTCTTTGACGCTACCCTTAATAGAGGACTGAAGTATGCATGAAGAAATAGATCAGTTACCAACTTTCCAGGCTTACATAACTAAAATTCATTCTAAAATTTTAGGATACCTTAGTGAATAATGCGGTGTATCTTGTGACCTATAACAGCGTGAAATACTGGGCCATGATCACTAAAAGGTATGCGGAGCGGAACGGCAGTTAAGGCATGTGCTTAGGGCTGAGCATTTACGAAAAATTCTAGATAGAAAACGCACGCCACGATATTTGCCACTAGATGCACGTGTGACCACTCTGCGTCTCAGGCTACTTGAAACAAATGTTTCTCATCCCTAGATAGTTCGGAGCGGTGAAGGAGAAAAGAGGAAACAGACGTGGTGCATAATTCCTATCTCAGGGGCGATAAGGGTCGGTTAAAAGACGCTAGTCACGCTAGCGTCCAAGCGCCTAGAATTTTTACTCACCTGCTCTTCGCCATCGATCATGTATTTTCTCGCCCTTCAAACCCACACAAACTCACACCATCTTGAAAACAACAAACTTCGACCTTCCCTCAGTCTTTCTCCTTTCTCTGAAGTTTTCTTTCTGAGGATACTACATAATAAGTCAGAATCAACGGCCTTACTTAGAGAATAGAACGTGTCTACTGTCCTTTTCTCTTCCAGCCGTTTCGATCGCGTTTCGCCTTCCGTTTAGATTTCTTCTCAGCACTTCCACGACTCTCTTTAGATCGACGATCTTTTTGAGAGCCCACGAGTCTTTGTGAAGGCCTCATTTTCTCAACAGCAGAAAATCTCACTTGTCGAACAACACCGACAACTCAACTCTCACTGCAACTATCGCAGCCTCACTTCGTTTCAGAATCGTCCAACATGGCTGATCAACTCAACATGAACGGTTTGTCTCTGGGAGGCCCTGGAGAGCAGCGCTCTTACATTCCACCTCACATGCGTGGTAAAATGGGCGCGCCTGGTGCCGCACCAGCTATGAACGGAACTTCTACTTCTCTAAACGGTGGAATAAGTGGTAGTGCCTGGGCTTCTCCAGCTACGTAAGTCACTTCCCCCTGCAATCAATCTAAAGTTTTTACTCCGAAACTGACATGATTACTTAGTACGAACGGATTTTCTGCCAACGGTCCTCGCCCTGGTGGAGACTGGGGCAGCGCTCCTGAATTCACACCTCGAGGAAGTCAGTCTCCGGCACGTGGCGGCTGGGATAAGACTCCTTCCTTCAACCCGAATGCCTATAGCAATCCTGCTGCCGGCGGAGGCAGTGTCACATCCAACCGTGGTGGTGGTGATGGTCAGTGGCGTGACGGCAAGCACATTCCTGGTCCTGCCAACCCCCGCCTGGAGCGTGAACTCTTTGGCGTTGTTGACGACCCAACCAAGCAACAGACTGGTATCAACTTCGAGAAGTACGATGACATTCCTGTAGAAGCCTCCGGACATGATGTCCCAGAACCCACAACCAAGTTCTCCAATCCTCCTTTGGATGATCATCTCCTTCGCAACATCGAGCTCGCTCATTACAAGGTACCAACACCGGTTCAGAAATACTCCATCCCAATCGTCATGGGTGGTCGAGATCTTATGGCCTGCGCCCAGACTGGTTCAGGAAAGACTGGAGGCTTCCTCTTTCCCATTCTGTCTCAAGCTTTCATCAATGGTCCTTCGCCACTGCCAGTGGGTGCTGGAGGCAGTTTTGGCCGTCAACGCAAGGCGTATCCAACCTCTCTCATCCTAGCTCCCACACGTGAGCTTGTTTCCCAGATCTATGATGAAGCCCGTAAATTCTCGTACCGCTCGTGGGTCCGCCCTTGCGTTGTCTACGGTGGTGCCGATATTGGAGCTCAGCTTCGTCAGATCGAGCGTGGATGTGATCTTCTCGTCGCTACTCCAGGCCGTCTTGTCGATTTGATTGAGCGTGGACGTATATCTCTGTGCAACATCAAATACCTCGTCCTTGATGAGGCCGATCGTATGCTGGACATGGGTTTCGAGCCTCAAATTCGCCGAATTGTCGAAGGCGAGGATATGCCTGGTGTTCAGAACCGTCAGACCCTCATGTTCTCTGCCACATTTCCCCGTGACATTCAGATGCTTGCCAGGGATTTCTTGAAGGATTACGTGTTCTTGTCTGTAGGCCGTGTCGGTTCCACCTCTGAGAATATCACTCAGAAGGTTGAATATGTCGAGGATATGGACAAGCGCTCAGTACTTCTCGATATCCTCCACACCCATGGTGCGGGTCTTACACTGATCTTCGTCGAGACCAAGCGTATGGCAGATTCCCTTTCGGATTTCTTGATCAACCAAAACTTCCCAGCCACTTCTATCCATGGCGATCGTACTCAGCGGGAGCGTGAGCGTGCCTTAGAGATGTTCCGTAATGGCCGTTGCCCAATCCTTGTTGCAACTGCTGTTGCCGCCCGTGGTCTCGACATCCCAAATGTCACCCACGTTGTTAACTACGACCTTCCAACTGATATTGATGACTATGTTCACCGCATTGGTCGTACTGGTCGTGCTGGTAACACCGGTATCTCCACAGCCTTCTTCAACCGTGGCAACCGTGGTGTTGTCCGTGACCTGATTGATCTTCTGAAGGAAGCTAACCAGGAAGTTCCTGCTTTCCTCGAGAACATTGCACGTGAAGGATCCGGCTTTGGTAGTAGCAGTGGTGGACGTGGAGGAGGACGCTCCGGCGGTGGACGTGGTCGTGGAGGCGCTGCTAACCGTGACTTCCGAAAGTTCGGCGGTGGTGCTCCTGGGTATGGCGGTGGTTTCGGTGGCCCTCCAGCTCCTACTTATGGTGGAGGCTTCGGTGGACCTCCTCCTCAGGCTGCCTACGGTGGTGCCCCTTACGGTGGTGGTTATGGCAGCGGCAGCTACGGCAACCCCAGCGGACCAGGCGGTCAGTCTTCATGGTGGTAATTTCTTCTAGGCCAATGGCGTTCTTCGGTTCAGCTCGACTTTTGTCAACAGCATCGAAATATGGGCGTCACTGGACATGAAGGTTTCTTCGGTGCTTTCATCTGGTTTATTCAACGATTCGCTTCTTTCTTTGATACGATAATTCATTGCCTTGTTTTTAATTCTACGACACTCGATTTCATGGTGGCGGTAATCACGCCGAGGGTCTTCTGCAAGAGCAGGCTCGTGGCCTCGACCATCAACCGGCATACGATAGATAGCGTTGTCTTTTCATTTCTGGCTGTCGTTTCGTCTTGATACCCACATAGATCAAGGACATCAAGGACGAGAACAGGCAGCAGCATGAGATGCGTGCCAAGGCGTATCGGTCATTTGTTTCCATCGGGACAAAGAGGGAGCCCCAACATCTGGAATCAACGCATTATGACCGTCATATTCCAACTTCATCTCTCGGGCTTCGAGGGTTATTACTTCCACATAGAAGATCGAGCTTTTCATTTTCACATTAATCTGGTGCTATTAGACAAAAGGCGGGATTTCTTCATTCCTCAGGTCATTTCAAGACGCCGGCCTTAACAGGTCCGCATCTCGAGAATTCGACTGGCATATCTTTGCGAGCGGCGTCTGGCAAGCATTCTCTTGATCAAACAAAGGGTTGAGCTTGTATTTACGCTGATGGCATACGGAAGTGCTCCTGTCCATCCAGGCTGAGGCACATCTAGCAGACAGAAACGACCGCCGATGAGCTGAGATTTCCAATAAAGAGTACTTTTAAATGACTGTATTCTGGTGAATGTGAAAACGTGTCACGATTCTAATACCCTAATGACTACCATTTACAGCGAATATGACAGTAAACAATGCCTGCATTCCTATAACCCTAAGTCACCCTAACAATCACAAAAAATTTTTTAATCCACATGCTTCCTCCCCTTTGGTCCACTATTATGCAAGCGGCTCTTTCCGACGCCACATCATTATTACCCCTGCCTCGCTTGTGAGCTTCTTTTCAACATCCCGGCCGATTTTCGTCTTATATTTTCCTTTTATCATACACACACAATATTAATAAGCATGGTTAATCAACCGCGAGACAGATTTCTTAAGGATATCCCTTTCGGGCACCTACCTGCCTACTGGCTTGCGGTCATATTTACGTGCTAGAGTGACTATGATTGTGTATTTCGTGCGTGCTGTGGCTGATTGCGTGCGTGATGCTATGGCTAGGTTGGTTCGTGATCATTACATTTGGCGAGAGAGGTGAGAGCTTTCTAATTGATGGGGGGAGTCGGTAGAAAGTTCGTGGAGGGTGGCTTGGTATGGTAATGAAATAGTAGCCGCATGGTATTTCTCACCTTGTGGTTTACGGCTAGCTTTATAATACAATGAAGACTTCACTCTGCAAGATCGTCATAGTTACAACACCTGCATTTCCGTATAGAACTCGAAAATATCTAGCCAGCTCTCAGTGTTTCCTCAATCTTCCTTGTCAGCCTTATCAGTCGAATTCCAGATGTGATACTTTCCTGCCATAGCCTGAGAACTAATCGTGAATGCCGCCCAGATAGCACCCGTAAATGCAAGCTCCACAGCGTGGACTGCGAAGATGTTTACCATGGCAGACCATGGTATAAGCGAACCCGCAAACAGATCCTCTGCACCCAGGCCTGCACTCCGCCGGTATCCTCGCGCTACTGTGCGTACCATGAGGGCTTCAAGAGGTAAGAGGACTATTCCAGTCAGAACGGCAGAGAGCCCTTCGGCAGCTAGGAGCGGAGGTAGCATTGTCAGAGCGGTGATTTGATATATTCTTTCTTTGGGAGGTGGTTCGTTGGCACTGCGTAATTCAGCCGACCAAGTTCCCATTGTGGCTTCTGTCATCTCTGTGGCTTCTACGTCGAAGGTGATTAGTGTCTGTTGGGACATTTCGTGATCATCTTCGTCACTGGAGTCGTCGCGATTAGAAGGCCGGCCTTCCAGTGCTTGGAGAGTGGCGTTGTGTTGTGATGGACCTGCTGAAGTGCGAGGAGTAGCTGATTCCCCGTCGGCTACGCCTAATGGATAGTGATTTTCGGAATCAGGAGCATCATAGTCAATCTCGGTGCTCCGCTCCGCGTAGTCTGATTGATCCATTATTACCGGGAATGAACCGTCTGTTTTGTTAACTGGTCTTGGTAATGACCGATATACTGGAGCATATATGATTGAGGATAACGTTGAAGTCGCCGCTGAATGAGCTAGTACAAGCCCCAAGGGTGCAACGTTCAAGAAGAATGCGGTAGCCCATGACAAGAGAGCTGCTGCACTTAAGGATGGCGGCAGCGGGGGCAGTCGAAGCGGTGAGTATGCCGAAAATGGAATGAGAGATCTGAGACTTGGCAAAAGTCTATTAGGTGGCCACATATTCAGCTGCTGTATTATAGCAAACATTTGATAGTTGAGCATGACATATCCAAAGCCATAGTCAAGCCTACTAATCAGCTACTTCCGCCTCCATGAAGGAACGTACTTACATTCTTCGCAACAACCGTGTTCTGTAGTCCGGCTTATTTTGATCGGCCAATTTCGAAGGCTCATTGGGTACGCTGATTGCGGCACGACCAATTAAACACACCCATTCGATGCATTGATAGACTGCTAGAGCTGGTAATCCAGCACCAATCATGTGCAAAGCCGAGTATTGAGCCCTTTCTCGCTGGAGAATATCGAAAAGTCCACCTGAGTAGCTTTTATACAACTGCACAGTCAGAACTAATTTTGCATCCTAGGATGAAACTTACTAATATTCTCCTTCTGAAGCCACAGACACCCCACACTCCTGCCACAAGTATCACTCTACCAACTTCAAGACGTCGTAGACCCATCTCATTCTCTCGCTGCAGGGTTTCCTCGAATGCTTTGTCACGTGCCCGGGCGTCTGCAGTCTCCTCAATTATGCCGGCCGCTTGCATAACTTCATTAGAGGCTCGGATATGGTCCCTCATCCGTTGACGAGTCTCTGGGTTGACAGGATGTCCGCGGTCGTCGTACCGTTGGCCTGTTTGGATAACATCGCTGCCCTCTTGAACGTTGGAAGGAGTGACGAGCAGCTCCTCGTATGGCGACCGGCCCTGTTACTGCCATTTAGCTTTAAACCACTTGTAAATGAGCCGCCGGCGGGAAAGCGGCCGGTAGATTGGGTAAGTTTGAGACCGCACTGCTAAGAATAGAGGATATAATGTATTTTGTACAAGGAGTTATGAGGGGTGGAAAGAAGGAGAAAAGGAGACTGATGAAAAGACCTACGAGTGCAGCTACAATTAGAGCCTCCATCCTGCCCATTCTTAGGTTCTTAGATGGCCCGTTGCCTTTCTAGATTTGTGATACATGACCTAGTGCCGCAAAACACTAAAACAAGTGAACATGACTTGAAATGAAAGGAAAATTGAACTGGAATGTCACACGAGGCTGACGAAGTTCGCATTAGGCACAGCGGCCGCTAAATTTAAGCTTATCGGACCCCTGCCCAGAATTTAAAAATTTGTGAACATTAACTTAGACTGGATGCATCGTCGTTTCAGAGTTCTTTTCTTACTCTGGGTGCGATAATACCGACCCTTTTTGGAATGGCCAGCAAATCGGCATATCAGACTACCTTTGAGGTACAAAGAGTCATACAGCCCATATATACCGGTGGCAGCGTTGCTCTCGACACCACTGGGCGAATCTTAGCAACGTGTCTTGGGGAAGATGCTTTGATCACAGATTTGAATACTGGGAAGCAATTAGCTAGGATAGAAGGGGTGTGTATGGGTGAGACGTGCTTAATCTTCGTGGCTGACCAGTTTGCTAGGATGGCGAGCTCATTTCGACCCTTACCTGTGAGCCTTTTCTGCTTCCTCAATTGGCAAAGTTAACATCATGTAGTAACACCCTCTGCGTCACATCTCATCATATGCTCAAGGTCATTATCTATGCGCATATACTCCCTCAAGCCATCACCATCTGCGTCGATCAACACCGAGCTTCTGCGGATCTTAAAGCCTCACACCACTCCTGTCATTGTTTTGGCTGTAGATCACACGAGCACACTCTTAGCGACGGGAGCGGCTGATGGAGTTGTTAAAGTCTGGGATATACAAGGGGGATACTGCACACATACTTTTAAAGGGCCGAACGTCTTAATATCGGCGCTACACTTCTTTGAATTGGTTGCCGGCCGGCGAGAGCACGAGGGATTATCGGCACGAAGCGCTAAGGGAAAACGGCGCAAAAATTCAAATCAAGACGAGATTGAAAGCGATGGCTCAGAGGTGATCAAGAGCTTTCGGCTTGCGTCTGGGAGTCAGGATGGAAAAGTCAGGATATGGGACTTGTTCAAAAGGACTTGCTCAACCGTGCTTGATTCACACGTTTCTGATGTTCGAGCTCTTGACTACTCACCGGAAGTAAATATTCTGATGACTGCCAGCAGAGATAAGACGGTCATGTGGTGGGACACAAGGACTTGGAAGGTTAGAAAAGTGGTGCCTGTTCTCGAAGAAATTGAAGCGGCTGGATTTCTTAAAAACGGCACATTCACCTACACCGGTGGAGCTAATGGGTGCTTACGAGTCTGGAAAACAGAGAGCGGACAGGAAATAACCCAATCACGGCCACCAGGCGGCGAAGGGGAAAGTATCGTGGATATTATTTACTTACCAGAACTGCCCTTTATTTTGTCGATTCGGGCAGATCAAGTCCTCATTCTACATTCTATCTCATCGCTGGAAGAGTCAAATGACTTAATACCGCAGCTACCAGAGATCAAAAGGATATCTGGAACGCATGATGAAATCATTGATCTTCAATACCTGCTTCCCGACCACTCTCTGCTTGCGCTAGCTACAAACTCTGAAGAGATTCGAATTGTTTCTCTTGCCGAGTCAGATAATACATATTTCGGAGCAGATGTGGCTCAACTAAACGGTCACGAGGATATTATAATCTGTATTGACATTGACTGGTCCGGTCACTGGATAGCTACGGGTGCAAAAGATAATACGGCACGCCTCTGGCGCCTCGACCCGAAACACGACTCCTTTACATGTTACGCGACATTTTCTGGACATGCTGAATCTCTAGGTGCTATTGGCTTACCAAAGGTCATTCCACCGGAGTCTTCTTTGAGCTTTAAGAACCCTCTCGATCACCCCCCTCAATATTTACTTACGGGATCACAAGATCGAACGATAAAACGGTGGGATATCACTAATAATCAGGGCATTCGAAAGGCTCCAAGAGCTCTCTACACCCGCAAGGCTCATGAAAAGGATATAAATGCAATAGATATCAATCATAGTAGTCAATTCTTTGCCTCTGCATCGCAA
>Ga0335072_10014863_pt1 | contig 11061 bp, 5 predicted proteins | sample Lox_Sample_21_FD_206725 | JGI IMG/M metagenome (GOLD analysis project Ga0335072, IMG submission 206725) | Soil microbial communities from Loxahatchee National Wildlife Refuge, Florida, United States - Lox_Sample_2.1 | ecosystem: Environmental > Terrestrial > Soil > Wetlands | place: USA: Florida... | reverse complement strand
GCAAAGCCCAGCCGCACCGTTCCCCCCGGCCCCGGCACGGGTTACACCCGGCCATGGCATCCGTCCCCCGTGCCGAAGGCGCCTCGCCCGCGATGGCGCAGTGGTTTGCCGCCAAGGCAGAGCACGCCGACGCCCTGGTCTTCTTCCGCATGGGCGACTTCTACGAATTGTTCTTCGCCGATGCCGAAGCCGCCGCCGCCGCGCTCGACATCGCGCTCACCCAGCGCGGCGAGCATGCCGGCGCGCCCATCCCCATGTGCGGCGTCCCCTACCACGCCGCGGAATCCTACCTCGCCCGCCTGATCCGCCGCGGCTTCCGCGTCGCGGTGGCCGAGCAAATGGAGGACCCGAAAACCCGCAACGGCAAAGGCCCGATCCGCCGCGAGGTCGTCCGCCTGATCACCCCCGGCACCGTGACGGAAGAAAGCTTGCTCGAGGCCGGCCGCCCCAACCTGCTTCTCGCTCTCGCCCACGAGCAACAAGGGATCGGCGCCGCCTGGCTCGACATCTCCACCGGCTTGTTCGAAACCAACGCCGTCCCGGCGCCCGAACTGCCCGCATTGCTCGGCCGGCTGGAACCGGTGGAGATCCTCGCACCAGCCACGATCGCGCTGGGTGACTGGGCCGACCGCCGCGCCCCGGAACCGGTCGCATCACCACCCCTGGTCGCGCGCCGCCGCCTGGCGGAAGCCTTCGGTGCCGCCAGCCTGGACGCCTTCGGCAGCTTCACCGATGGCGAAGCGGTCGCCGCCGCCCTGGCGCTCGACTACGTGCGAGCCACCCAGGCCGGCAATCTCCCCCGCCTGGCACGCCCCGCCCCCCAAGGCCGCGCCGGCGTCATGGCGATGGACGCCGCCACCCGTGCCAGCCTGGAAATCCAGCGCGCCCGCGATGGCGGCGACCGCCACACCCTGCTTGCGGCCGTGCAGCGCACCACCACCCCCGCCGGCGCCCGGTTGCTTGCCGGATGGCTGGCCGCACCCCTGACCGATCCCGCTGCCATCGCTGCCCGCCAGGACGCCTGGTCCTGGTTGCTCGCCAACCCCGACGCCGCCCAGAAACTGCGCACCGCCCTGCGCCAGGCCCCCGACATTGCCCGTGCCCTGGCCCGCCTGTCGCTCAACAGGGGCGGCCCGCGCGACCTCGCCGCCCTGCGGGATGGCCTGGCTGCGGCGCATCAGGCGGAAGCGGCCCTGGAAGGCCCACTGCCCGCCAACCTGTCAACCGCGCGAGCCGCCCTCGCGATGGACCCGGCCTTGGCGCAAACGCTCAGTGACGCTCTCGCCGATCCCGTCCCGCATCGCCTGGAAGACGGCAGCGTCATCCGCTCCGGCTTCGATGGCGAGCTGGATGCGGAACGATCCCTGCGCGATGACTCGCGCCGTGTCCTGGCGACGATGCAGCTCGACTGCGCCCAGCGCTATGGCGTGGCCAGTTTGAAGATCAAGCACCACGCGCAGCTCGGCTACGTCATCGAAGTCCCCGCCGCCGCGGTGGAAAAGCTGCGCGCGCATGCGGAACTGACGCTGCGCCAGGGCATGGCCAACGGCGCGCGGTTCACCACGCCGGACCTGTCCGAACTCGACCGCCGCATCGCCGAGGCCGGCGAACGCGCCGCCACCCGGGAACGCGCCGTGTTCGCGCATCTGGTGCGCACCGCGCTGGACCAGGCGGAAACACTGGCCGCCGCGGCGGAGGCGCTGGCGTTCCTCGATGCCGCGCAATCCGCCGCCAGGTTGGGAGAGTCCGGAACCTGGTGCCGCCCCGTCGTCACCGACGACGACTCCTTCCAGATCCGCTCCGGCCGCCACCCGGTCGTCGAGGCGGCCCTGGCCGGCCACGCCGCCTTCGTGCCCAACCAGTGCGACCTGTCCCCGGATCGGCGCGTCCTGCTGCTGACCGGTCCCAACATGGCGGGCAAGTCCACCTATCTGCGGCAGAACGCCCTGATCGCCACATTGGCGCAGGCCGGGCTTCCGGTGCCGGCGGACTACGCCCGCATCGGCGTCGTGGACCGTTTGTTCTCCCGTGTCGGCGCCTCGGACGATCTGGCGCGCGGCCGCTCCACCTTCATGGTGGAAATGACCGAGACCGCCGCGATCCTGCATCAGGCCGGCCCGCGTTCCCTCGTCGTGGTGGATGAGATCGGCCGCGGCACCGCGACGCTGGACGGGCTCGCGATCGCCTGGGCGGTTCTCGAAGCGCTGCATTCCGCCGTCCGTTGCCGCACTATTTTCGCCACACATTTTCATGAACTTGCCGAACTGGCAGATCGCCTGCCACGCATGAAGCCGCACACGATGCGGGTGAAGGAATGGAAAGGCACCGTGGTTTTCCTGCATGAAGTCGCCGAGGGCGCAGCCAGGCGCTCCTGGGGCGTGCACGTTGCCGAGCTGGCCGGTGTCCCGGCCCCGGTGGTGCGGCGGTCCGCGCAACTGCTGGCTTTGATGGAGAAACACGGCGGCCCGCTCGGCGCCGGCGCCCCGCTCGGTGCATTGCCCCTGTTTTCCGCCACGCCCGCGGAAGACCCTCCGCCAGCGGAACAAACCGATCCGCTGCAAGACGCCCTCGCCGAATTGGACCCCGATCGCCTGTCACCGCGCGAAGCACTGAATGCCCTGTATCGCCTGAAGGCATTGCTGCCGGTTTCCGCGGCGCCCGGGACATAGTACGCTCACCGCGATGTCGATGGCCGCAACCCTCTCGAAGACCCCTGAATCCGCCGCTGCGGTGTTGACCGAAGCGCTTGCCGCTCTGGAAGACGAAGGCGGCAGCGTCCCCCGCGACGCCGCTCTCGGCGCCTTCCGCCGCCATCTGGCGCGCATCCAGAACCACGTGCAGCACGCCTTCGAGCAAGAGCAACTCAGCGGCCTCCAGGCGGCGCGCTTGCTCGGCAAGCTGATCGATGGCGTCGTCGCGACCCTGTTCCAGCACGCCACCTCGCCCTCGGGCCTGGGCGGAACCGCGCAACTCAGCGTGGCGGCGACCGGAGGCTATGGCCGCGGCGTACTGGCGCCGTTCAGCGATATCGACCTGCTGTTCCTGACCTCAGAGCAATCGCCGCCGCATACGCTGCGAGTGGTGGAATACATGCTCTACTTCCTGTGGGATCTCGGCCTGAAAGTCGGCCACGCCACACGCTCGATCGAAGATTGCCTGGTCGAAGGCAGCAAAGACACCACGATCCGCACCGCGCTGTTGGATGCCCGCTATCTCGCCGGCGATGCGCGATTGTTCGCTGAGTTCCACCAGCGCTTCCGCCAGGGCTGCAAGGAAGCCGGCGTCGCCGAATACATCGCCGCCAAACAGGATGAACGTGCCGCGCGCCACCGCCGTTTCGGGGACAGCCCGTTCCTGGTAGAGCCCAACATCAAGGAAGGCCGCGGCGGCCTACGTGATCTGCAAACGCTCTACTGGATCGCACGCTACGTTTACGACACCCAGACCATGGGCGAACTTGCCGATGTCGGCGATGTACTCACCCATACCGAGGCGCGCCACGGCCGCCGCGCCTGGGAGTTCCTCTGGACCGTTCGTTTCCACCTGCACTACGTCGCCGGCCGCGCCGAGGAACGCCTGACCTTCGACATGCAGCCGGTGGTCGGCGCGCGCATGGGCTATACGCGCCACGGCAAGCAGGACGGCGTCGAGCGCTTCATGCGCCACTATTTCCTCACCGCGCGCGAAGTCGTGCGCCTGACGCGCATCCTGGAACCCGGCATCCTGCGCAGCGCGCTCGGTCCGCCGGCGCTCACGGCGGAAACCGACAAGGCCCTGGTGGACGCCGGTTTCCTGCTCGCGGAAGGCAAGCTGCTGCCGATCCCCGGCCGCGACTTCGACGCCGAGCCGATCCAGATGCTGCGTATCCTTCAGGTCGCGCGCGATCGCGGTCTGGAGCTGCATCCGCTGGCGTTGCGCTCCATGATCCAGAACGAGCGCCGCGCCGTGGAACTGCGCGGCGACAAGCCGGCCGCCGACATCTTCATGGATTTGCTCTGCGGCCTCGAGCCAGAGCATCATCGCGGCGGTCAGGTGTTCGGCCCGCATCCCGATGGCGCGCGCTGGCTGGCCGTGATGAACGAAACCGGCTTCCTGGGCCGTTTCGTCCCGCCCTGGGCGCGCATCGTCGGACAGATGCAGTTCGACACCTACCACATCTTCACCGTGGACGAGCACACCATCGAGGCAGTCCGCGTGCTCAACGCGATGGAGCGGGGCGAGCTCGCCGAAATCGCCCCGGTTGCCTCCGATCTGGTGCAACACCTGCAATCGCGGCGCGCGCTCTATCTGGCAATGCTGATGCACGACATTGCCAAGGGCCGCGGCGGCGATCATTCGGAAATTGGTGCAGAACTCGCACTGGAAGTCGGGCCCACGCTGGGCCTGACAGCAGAGGAAACGGAAACCGCTTCCTGGCTTGTGCTGCACCATCTGATCCTCAGCCAGACCGCGTTCAAGCGCGATATCGACGACCCGAAGACGATCCTCGATCTGGTCGATACCATCCAATCACCCGAGCGCCTGCGGCTGCTGCTGATCCTGACGGTCGCCGATATGCGGGCAGTCTCCGCCAAGGTCTGGAATGGCTGGAAGGCAACGCTGCTGCGGGAACTCTACGCCCGCGTCGCGGAAGTGCTGGCGGGTGGGCTCTCAACCACGGAACGCGACGTGCGGGTGCAGCGCGCGAAGCACGCCGCGGCGGCCATGCTGTCGGATTGGCCGCAGGAAGATCTCGATCACTTCCTCGGCCTCGGTTACCCCGGCTACTGGCTTTCCTTCGATCCCGAAACCCATGTGCGGCATGCGCGCCTGGTGCGCGAAGCCGAGTCACGGCAGGCGCCGCTGACCGTCGATACCGAACCGCTGCCCGCGCGTGCCGTCACCGAAGTAACAGTTTACTGCGCCGACCACGCCGGCTTGTTCTCACAGATCTCCGGCGCTCTGGCGGTGGCGGGCGCGTCTATTGTCGATGCGCGCATTCACACCATGACCAACGGCATGGCGCTGGATACGTTCTGGATTCAGGACGCCGCCGGCGGCACGTTCGACGCGCCGCACCGGCTGGCGCGCCTGGCGGTGCTGATCGAACAAGCGTTGTCGGGCCGGCTGCGCGTGGCGGCGGAGATTCGCAAGCTGTCAACCGCGCTGATCGGACGCCGCATGCGAGCGATCCATGTGCCGCCGCGCGTGGTGATCGACAACCACGCATCGAATACCTACACCGTGCTGGAAGTGAATGGCCGCGACCGGCCCGGCCTGTTGCACGACGTCACCGCGGCCATCAGCGAGCAAGGCCTGCAGATCAGCTCGGCGCATGTCACGACGTACGGTGTGCGCGCCGTGGACGTGTTCTATGTGAAGGACGTGTTCGGGCTGAAGGTCGAGAACGAGCGCAAGCTGACGCAATTGCGCGAGAGCCTGCTGGCAGCGTTGGCCCCGCCGGGCGACGAGGAAGTGCCGCACCCCATCCCGGCGCCTCTGCCCAAACGTCGCCGGCCCGCAAGCGTGCCACTCGGGTGACATCCGCCCCCATGTCATTGCGCGTTGACCACCGTGCTGGCGGCCGACCCGCCCTGGATGAAACACGGGCGATAGGAGACGGGATTCCCCCTCCCCTTGTGGGAGGGGGTTAGGGGGAGGGGTCGATCAGGCAGCACCTTTCGATCCCTCCCCCTAACCCCCTCCCACAGGGGAAGGGGGAGACCTGGTTTCTTGTTAGGAGCGAAGCGACGAAGCAATCTCCTGCGTTAGGGCGCACGAACCATCCGAGCGCCATGTCGCTGACCCGGCGCGGCGCATTGTTTGCCGGCGCCTGCCTGTGTTGTCTGCCTGCCGCGATGCGGCGGGCCGATGCACTGACGCCGCCAGCACCCATGCTCCTGGAAGAAGTAGCCCCTGGCATCCACATCCGCCTCGGCGTGACCCAGGACGCCAGCGCCGGCAACGCCGATGCAATCGCCAATATCGGCTGTGTGATCGGCCGCGATGCCGTCGCCGTGATGGACCCTGGCGGCAGCCTGGAAGACGGCGAAAGCCTGCGCCGCGCCATCCGGCAGTTCACCAGCCTGCCGATCCGCTATGTCGTGATGTCCCACGTGCATCCCGACCACGTGTTCGGCGCCGCGGCGTTCCAATCAGAGCACTTGGTCTTCGTCGGCCATGCCCGGCTGCCGCAGGCGCTGGCCCAACGCGGCGCGTATTACCGCGAGATGCTGAACCGGATACTGGGCCCCGACCGCGTGGGCCCGGTCGTGATGCCGACACGGCGCGTGCGCGACCATGCGACGCTCGATCTCGGCGGCCGCATGCTCGACCTGACCGCCCACAGCCCGGCGCACACCGACTGCGATCTCAGCATGATCGATCGCCAGACCGGCACCTTGCTCACCGGCGATCTGCTGTTCGTGAACCGGGTGCCGTCGCTGGATGGCGATCTGAAAGGCTGGCTGGCGCAACTGGCGGCCCTGCAAGCGCTCGGCCAACGCCGCGCCGTGCCGGGGCATGGGCCGGGGCAGGTCGATTGGCCTGGTGCGGCAGCAGACATAACGCGCTATCTGACGGTGCTGCTGACCGAGACCCGCCAGGCGGTTGCCCGGAATGTGCCGATTGTCCAGGCAGCGCAAACCGTCGCACAATCCGAGCGCAGCCGCTGGCAATTGTTCGACGCCTACAATCCTCGCAACGTCACCGTGGCCTATCAGCAGCTTGAATGGGAATGACAGGCCACTAACCAGGAGATCGGCGATGAGGAAACTATTGCTCTACGCCACGCTGTGCGGTGCGGCGTTGTTGCCTCTGGCCTCGGTGCATGCCGAGGACGACGCCACGGCGCGCGCGCAACGCTGGCAGGTGCTGAGCCATGCCATCTTCGGCAACCGCCCGGTGCAGGATGGCCACGACATGCTCTCCCTGCAGGCGCCATACCGGGCGGAGGATGCTGCCCTGGTCCCAGTGGCGATCACGCTGAAGCAGCCGGCGGAGGTAAAGGGCCTCTATCTGGTCATCGACAACAACCCCTCGCCGCTCGCCGCCCATTTCAGCTTCGGTCCCGACGCCGACCCACATGAAATCGACCTGCGGGTACGCGTGAACGACTACACCGACATGCATGCGGTGGCAGAGCTGCAGGACGGCACGTTGTACAGCGTGGCGGATTTCGTGAAGGCCGCAGGCGGGTGCTCTGCCCCGTCCGGCCAGAGCGACGCCGAGGCGCTGCAAGGTCTCGGCGAGATGAAGCTGCGCCTGCTGGGTGACTACGCGCCCGGCAAGCCGCTGCAGGTGAAGCTGCTGATCCGCCATCCGGACTTCAACGGCATGCAGATGAACCAGTTGACGCGGCTGGTAACCCCGGCACGGTTCATCGATTCGGCCGAAGTGAGCTACAACGGCACCGAGGTGTTCCACCTGGAGACCGGCATCTCGTTGAGCAGTAATCCGGCAATTACCTTCGGCTTTGTGCCGAAGGCAGGCGGCCAGCTTGCCGTCGTCGCGCACGACACCGACCAGACAGTGTTCCGCCACGATTTCGATATCCCCGGACCCAGCAGTTGAATGCATCGCCTTGCCGCGCTGCTGCTGTTGGCGTTGACGGCCGCGGTCCCCGCGGCAGCGGCAGAGCCCGAGCATGCGCCGGAGCCACAGGGCTACTGGCTGGGCCCGATCCATGGTCCGGTTCCTGCCACCATCGCCGGCGGGACCGTCCTTGATACGGCGGCGCTGGCGCATCTGCTGGCAGGCGGCGGGGTAGTCCTGATCGACGTCGCGGAGGCGCCGCATCGCCCGGTCGGCCTGCCTGCTGGCACGATATGGTTACCGCCACCGCATCGCGTCATACCCGGCAGCGTGTGGATTCCAGAGATCGGACGCGGCGTGATTGCGGCGCCGTTCGCTGTCTGGTTCCAGGCCCGGCTCGCGGCATTGACCGCCGGCAACCGCGACACCCGTATCGTCGTCTATTGCCACCCACGGTGCTGGATGAGCTGGAACGCCGCCAAACGTGCGATCGACGACGGTTATCGGGCCGTGTTCTGGTATCCCGACGGCGTGGAGGGGTGGGAACAAGCCGGTCATGCCACGGCCGCGGCCGAACCGGAGGAGCCCGACCGACGCTGATCCATCCCTCGAGATGCCAATCCGCCGGTCGCAATGTTGAGAGGCGTACCAGCGCGCAACATGCTGCACCACATCATGTCGCAGCGCACCGGCGCAATATGTCGTTGCGAGGAGCGAAGCGACGAAGCAACCTCGATCACACGGGGGCCAGGACGAGCCAACATCGACCGAAACTGCTGCGGCCCCTGACTCTTGCAATGACACGTACCGTCACTAAATAACACTGTTAGTGTAGGGTGGGATCCGTCGTCCGTCTCCCAGGCAAATTCCTATTCGTAGAATGCGGTCGAAAGCGCATTCCAAGGCGTACCTTCCCGTAGAATGCGGTCGAAAGCGCATTCCAAGGCGTACCTTCCTGCCGGCGCCCGCTCGCCGCCACCAGCCCGGCCGCCGCGACAAGGAAGGTGGACATCCCTGCGGAGCTGCGTTCGGCGGTTGTGCGCATCAAGCCTCCGTCCTTCGATCGGGGGTGGTGTCGAGGCGTCTTGCGAACGATCGCGCCGTGACTCATTTCGAGCCGGAACCGCCCATCGACATGCCGTGCATGTCCATGCTGCCATGGCCCATGCCCGGCATGGCTGCACCCGCCGCCTGCACCATCGCGGTGGCGGTGACTGTGCCCGCCTTGGCGAAGGTCAGCGTCACCGGGAAGGAGTCGCCGGCAACCAGCGCCTGCTTCAGGCCCATCAGCATGACGTGGTAGCCGCCCGGCGCCAGCTTGATCGGCTTGCCCGGCGCCACCGGCAGGCTTGCCACCGAACGCATCTTCATCACGCCGTGGTCATTGATCGACTCATGCAGTTCCGCCGAGGCGGCAACCGGCGATGCAACCCCTGTCAGTGTGTCGGGCGCACCGTGGTCGGTGACCGTGAGATAAACCACCCCTGTCGCGCCGGCCGGCATGGCACGCGACCAGACATGGTCAACCTGAATGCCGGTCGGATCCGCGAGCGCGACGGCCGGCAGCAATGTCAGCAGGCAGAAGAGCAATGAACGCATGACCAGTCCCTTTCCATTTTCATGTTTCTGGTCCGGAATATCCGGCCTGGTGCGGCGTCACCCGCATCAATGGTGGTGGCCGTGGCCGCCGCCTGCCGTGACCGCCAGCGGGTGCGCCGCGATGTCGCGAATCGCCACATCCAGCGCCGGCGTACTGTTCCACGCACCAGGATCACCGGGACGCCAGCGCAGCCGCAGCCAGCCGTTTGCGTCCGCCAGCACTTGCGTGCCGGTCAACGCATCGGGCTTTTCGCCCAGCAACAATGCGAATGCGTTCCACGCATCTGGCTCGACCGTGACGCAGGCCGAGCCGGCGGGCTTCACCGACTTGTCGTGCGCCAGCACGATTGTGGCCACCGGGATGCCAGGCGGGGCAGGCGGCGGCATCACGGTCCGGTCGGCCGCGATGATGTGGACGACCCTATTGCTCAGGTCGTCCCGGTTGATGGCGGAGCCGTCGGCGCAGATCGCGTCGAACTGTGGGAGCTGAGTCGGATGGTCCCAGCGGCCGGTGGCGCGCATGCCAGCGCCGGCGTTGTTCGCCTTCAGGAAGTCGATCAGCGACCACATCTTGCCGCTGGACAGGGCGTCGCCGAACGGCGGCATCGCGGGAACGCCGGGCTGGACCTCGATGCCATGGGCGATGAACCAGTAAAGGTCGCCCTCGGTGTGCATCCAGAAATGCGGCGCGGTCAGATCCGCCGGCTGGATCGGCAGCGATCGGGCGGCGGGACCATCACCACGGGCCTCGGCGCCATGGCACGTCGCACAGTTCGCAGTGAACAAGGCAGCGCCACGCATGATGGAGCCGACGGCAAACTCGGTGGGCGATACAGCGAACGTCGTAGGATAGGCGTCAATCGTCAGCAACGGCTCGAGGTCCGGCCACGCCAGCACCAGGCAGACGGCCAGTCCTGCCAGCGCGCCCCAGAACAACGGACGCCAGAAGAACCAGCCCGCGGCCACCAGGGCAATGGCGGCCAGGCTGGGGACGAGAGTGCGCAGGATCAGGTGGCGTACGTTGGGGTCGGCCAGCAGGTCCAGGCTGGGGCGGCGGGAGAACGGCCACACCGGGGTCTCGTGCAACGCGGGTGTGCCAGACGCGAGGAACGCCGCCACCACGATCACGCCGGCGCCAAGGATTGCCTCCGCGCCAATGGAGCCCTGCAGCAGCGCGCGGGTGACCGGCCGGTTGGGATCGCGCAGCCGGTTGGTCAGGACCAGCCGGTTGATGCCTGCCAGCATCAGCAGCACGAAAAAGATCGCGAGCTTGAGCAAGGCGACGTGCCCGTACGCGGTACCGAACAAGCCGGCGAGGCCGCCGATCAATTGCCAGGCCTGCACGATGGCGGTGCCCGCAATCGCCACGACGGCGCTCAGTCCTACCGGCGTAAAGTGCTCGCATGCCGTGGCCGCGGCCGGCGGTGGCAGGGCGCCGGCCAGCACGAACAAAGGCAGCAATCCGCCCAGCCACGCGCCGGCCGCAAGCAGGTGCACGGCTTCGGACGCCAGCAGCATGTCGCCGACGCTGCCGCCGGTGGCGCCGGCATGGCCCATGAAGCCCTGCATACCCAGCGCGGCCCCGGACAGCAGCAGTCCGGCCGCCAGGGGCCAGCCACGCCCACCCAAAAACACCAGGGCCAGCAACAACAGCAGCAGACGGAGCAAGATGAGCTGGCCGAACCGCGTGTCGGACAATACCGTGCCCAGCGCGCCGAACGTGCCACCGACTGAATCGGCGCCGGCGATTGTCGCCGTCGCCAGCAGCATCCAGCCGATGCCCAGCACCACGGCCAGGACATCGGACCAGCGGGCCAGGGCGACCAGACGCGCCCGCGCCGGAGCCGCCGCTGCCGCGCCGGCCTCGCGCAGCCCCGCCGGCGCCACCAGCGCCAGCGAAACCAGCGTGCCGAACAAAGAGGCCAGCGCCACCAGGTGGAAGCCGCGCAG
>Ga0335072_10014861_pt1 | contig 11062 bp, 7 predicted proteins | sample Lox_Sample_21_FD_206725 | JGI IMG/M metagenome (GOLD analysis project Ga0335072, IMG submission 206725) | Soil microbial communities from Loxahatchee National Wildlife Refuge, Florida, United States - Lox_Sample_2.1 | ecosystem: Environmental > Terrestrial > Soil > Wetlands | place: USA: Florida... | reverse complement strand
CAGAACCTGACAAAGAGGATGGTCCCTGTCGTCGGTCCTGCTGAACCGGTCGATCCAGATTCGGCCGTCTCGGTCTTCGAGAATGGAAACAATCACCCAACCTTCGCTGCCTGAATACACTGTCAGGTGGTTGTTCGCCAAGCGAGCCAAGCCGGCTTCGGTTCCGATCCACAGGCTCCCATCGCGGGCGCTCAGCAGCGAGACGACGGAGGAAGCAGGCAGTTTCTCCCCCGATGGCGAACTCCAGCGCACAAACTGAACTCCGTCGAATCGGTAGAGACCGTCCCGAGTTCCCACCCAGATGTAACCGTCCTGGGTTTGTGCAATGGCGTAGGGTTGGCTACCGAAATATCCGTCCTGCACCCGCCATGAGGTGTGGCCGTACTGCGAGATGCGGCTCGTGTGATCGAGCGCAGTGCTCCGCGGCGTCGCCAGGATGATGAGAATCGAGAGAAAGAGGGCAGCCCGCGCTGCGCAGGCTCTTCGTTCGGCCCTGAAGTGATCCTGAGGCCCCGCCGTGGTCGAAAGCTCAGACCGTTTCATGCACTCGCCGGAGTCTGGGCTGATGGCAGGCGAGGGGAGGTCACCGATGGACCTCATGAGGTCGATGCCTGCCCCTCTGAACCGCAGCCTTCCACAAGTGGACGACTACCTCGATCCTTTTGACTCCTCGATTGCCGGCGCGCGCGGGATCGGAAGGCGAGGCAGGCCAGTGCCGAACGCATGGGCAATCCTCCGTGGTTGCACCCCAAACATCAAACCAGAAGCGGGGAGGCAGAACAATCAGACGAAAGTATCGGTGGAGAGTCGCACCTCTCTTACTGTCCGGAAAGGAATCGCGTTCTGAATCGCCGGCAAAACGACGCGGCGAGAACTCCAGCGAGATCCAGTCGAGTCATCGACGAAACGGACGGATTGTTTCGTCGGGGGGAGGGCCAGGCAGCTGCAGCTCTGGCGACATACTGCAGCAGCGTCTGCGCCGTGGTGGTCGACGAGCCCGGATTCTGACCGGTAATCAGCCGGCCATCGACGATCGCAAAGGGCTTCCAGTTCCGCTTCTTCTCAAAAGCCCTCTGTCCTTCGCGGAAACGGTCGAATCGGCGAGACTGATACCAAGGTATCGCCAATACCATTGGACAATTGTGTTGATCGTCCGCTTTTGGCTCAATCAGTATGTCTGGTTTATCCGCGCGTCACGTCAGGCCGGCGAACTGGGTTGAGCGAAGAGGCTGAATACCCAATGAATGAAGTTCTTATGTTACCTCGCATTGATCTTCATGAACGCGTTTGGCATCACGGATTCTTCGACGGAAACACGCGATCACGCAGCCGGATATATCGCCTTTCTGATGACCCTGCTACTGGTGACGTTGTTTGTATGCTCTTTCTGGTTTTGACCTTCTGCCCGGCCCGCTTCGGTAAGGCGGTCGATGTATCTGCTGCTTAGGAGAATGTATGACGTCCAGGGAACACCTCAACACTCATCAGAAAGCGCTCGAGATTAATCTCGACAGAACCAGTTATGGCTCGTTCGCCGAAATCGGCGCAGGCCAGGAAGTCGCACGCTGGTTCCTGGTTGTAGGAGGAGCTTCGGGGACCGTTGCCAAGTCAATCTCTGCCTACGACAAGGAGGTCAGCGACGATTTGTACGGTGCCGGGGCGCGCTACGTTTCCAGACGGCGACTGGAAGCGATGCTGGACAGCGAATGGACCCAGCTTATCAAGGAGCTGCACCAAAGTCGTGGCCCAACCACCCGATTCTTCGCGTATGTTGATACCGTCTCTGCCCGCAACTATGCCGGAACCAACGTGCCGCATGGCTGGATCGGCCTGCGGTTCCAGTTGCAGCCCGGCGGCGAGCCAAACCAGATCATTCTCCATATCAATATGTGCGATCCTTCGAGCCCCCTCGAGCAGGAGGCGATCGGCATCCTCGGAGTGAACCTGATCTATGCGGCCTTTTATCAGTTGCAGGCCACCGAGTCCTTTCTCACAGATGTTACTCAGGATGTCGAGAAACGCATTGAAATTGACCATGTGCAGCTGAGCGGGAGCGCGTTCAGAGGATGGGACCAGCGCGCAATGCTGGCGCAGTTGGTGTGCGCGGGTCTCACAGAGGCCGTGTTCTTCCCATCGAATGGGCCGCCCGTTCCCCCCGTCGAAGTTCTCCACAAAAAAGCTGTCGTGCTTGCACCGGGATCGTTCAAAGGGCGGGAATCTACCCACGCGGCAACTCAACTGCTAGCCTCGGGAGTGCAGCAACTCCGCGAAGAACTGGAGGAGAGAGACTCGTCTATTGTTGGCTTCTTCTGCCTCTCCGCCAAGCCGCTCTGGGACGCCGATACACCTCCGGCAATCGCTGACGTGCTGGAACGCATTGATGCGCTGCATGCGCGGGGCGGAAATGTCCTGCTGTTCCGCGAGCGAGAGCTCTACCGCATGACTGCACTCGTTAACCGCTACACGGAGGAGCGCGTTCGCTTTGTCGTCGGTCTGTCGCTTCTGATTCGCACGTGGGATTATCGCTATACGAAACTCGACGGGAGCTTCCTCGAAGCTTTGTCGCGTCTTCTGGCACAAAATGTCCGCATCTACGGCTATCCCATGACTTCATCGGATCTTCGGCAGGCGACCGCGAGCATCTCAGCGACGGGCTGGGAGTGGACCGATGTGAACGGATGGGTTACTGCCCCCCAGCTTCATCCCCCATCTCCGCTCAATCACCTTTATGACTATGTTCTTGCCAGCAGATTTCTCGTCCCGATGCAGATTCCCGCGGGGATGGCGATCCATGAAAAAATGCCTGCCCGAACGTGAAGGACTTCATGTCGTTCACCCCGTGAACGGACGCCTGATCGTCAAAGTGGTGCCCTCGTAGCCTCCGCGGCGCATCAGCCGGCGTGGCCAAAAGTGCGACGCCTACGCATGCTTCGAAGCGGCAGGATTTGCCAACCGAAGCCGGGAAGCCATTTTGACGAGGTCCGCCAGGGATTCTGCTTTCATCTTTTCCATGACTCGTCCCCGATGGGCCTTCACGGTGATTTCGCTGATTCCCAGCTCGCTGGCTACCAGCTTGTTGGGAAGACCCATAATCACGAGGTACATGACTTCTCGCTCACGAGGAGTAAGGTCACCATAGCGGGCCTTAAGGACCTGAACCTTATCTTCGTTGTCGAGCAGAGCCCTGCTGCGCTGGAGTGCGTTCCGAATCGCGTTCAGCAGCACCTCATCACCGAATGGTTTGGTGAGAAACTCCACGGCTCCGGCTTTCATCGCCTGGACGCTCTTTGGTACGTCACCGTGCCCAGTTATGAAAATGATCGGCATGTCCGGTCGCTCCGCCGCAAGGCGTTTCTGTAAATCCAGGCCGTCTATACCGGGAAGCGAGATGTCGAGAATCAGACAGCTCGGCTGATGCGTCCGTGGACGGGAGAGAAACTGCTGCGCAGAGGTGAACGTTTCGACCGGCAATCCTTCCTGTGCAATCAGAAGCTCCAACGACTCCCGTACGGAAATGTCATCGTCAACAACGAACACGATCGGTGTGGGCAGCGATATGGTACTCGGCTTGGCGGGATGACCCTGCAGACTGACAGCACTCATCTTACTTCCTAACGTCCCAGCCTCTGGGAAGAAGCTTCAACTGAGTCGAAGTGCAGCGTTGAGGGCGTTGAGGAGAGCGGTGTCGGCAAAAGGTTTGAACAGGCAATCCACGGCTCCTTCCTTAATCAGTCGCGACCGCAATGCTTCATCTCGGCGGGCGGTAATGAAGATTATGGGGATATCGATCCCGCGACGCTTCAGTTCGGTCCACAGTTCCGGACCGGTCATCTCTCGCATGGCGATGTCCAGAATCACACACTCTGCCTTCGAAACGCCATCGGATTCGAGAAACTCCTGCGCCGATGAGAATGCGCGGACGGTAAAGCCGAATTCCTTCACGAGATCGGGAAGGGATTCCCGCACAGATTGATCGTCGTCGACAATAGTGATAACCGAGCCCAATTTTTTCATGCCGCACCGAAAATGACTATGACTGTCAAAAGAAGCGCCGCCTTCCAGAAGCGCTACTCCGTTGGCAGGCCGACCGACTCAGTCATGGCGGAAATGGGCAGCACCACACAAGCACCAGAGCAATTGGCCACGGTCCGTCTTCTTTCGTTCGGAAGCCTGGTTACATACTCCGCGACTCACCCGACCGGCGTCTATTGTACTTTGGTATCGCCCCCTTCTTGCCGCGCCACTGAACCGGTCACAATTGTCGGGGTCTTTCGTGTCCCCCTGGATCCTGGGGAAGCGAAAAAACAAAAGTGGCTCCCGGACCATCATTGGCCATTGCCCACAAACGACCGTTGTGCGCTTCGATAATGGAACGGCTCAACGAGAGTCCAATGCCCATCCCATCCTGTTTCGTCGTGTAGAAGGACTCGAAAAGCCGTTCAGCCGCCGCGGGATCTATGCCAGTGCCGGCATCCCGGACTTTAAGGTGCACCGCGTCGGCCGTCGGCACCGTGCTGACCAGCAATTCGCGTGGCCGGTCATCGACAGTGCTCATGGCATCCGAGGCATTTCGGATGAGATTAAGAATCACCTCCTGCAGTTGAATTCGGTCTCCTTCGACGCGCGGCAGTCCCTCGGCAAATTCCTGTCGCAGAACCACGCGATTTCTCTGCAATTCCGTCAAATACAGGGAAATAACTTCGCGCGCAATTTCGTTGATATCTACGGGGTCGACTTTTACTTCCCTTCTGCTGAAGAGTGTCCGCAGCCGTGTGACCACATCTGAGGCTCGGTTGCCGTCGCGAATTGTGCGCCTCGCGGTTTCGCGCGCTCCGTCGATGTTGGGAGGGTTGGCATTCAGCATTCGCAGGCAGGTGTTAGCGTTGGTCACGATGCCCGACAGCGGCTGGTTGACCTCATGCGCGATAGAAGCGGTCAGTTGCCCGATCGTCATCACCCGCGTCATTCTCGCGAGTTCCGCCTGAGCGATGGTCAGTGCTTCTTCCGCTCGTTTCCGATCGTCGATATCGGTATTCGTGCCGTACCATTTGAGGACTCCACCCGATTCGTCGCGCATGGGATCTGCTCGAAACAGAAACCATCGATAATTGCCATCAATGCGTCGCAGACGCGCTTCAATCTCACCCGGTCGCCGGGAGACTATGATGGATTGCCAGTACTCTGACAACTGACCGAGATCGTCGGGATGAATTGCGTCAACCCATCCCCACCCGTGCGCCTGCTCGGGTGAAAAACCCGTGTAATCCAGCCACCGTTGGTTGAAGAATTCGCCAGCACCATCCGGGGAAGCAGACCACGCAAGGACGGGCATTGTATTAATGATCTGGCTGAGGCTGCGTTCGCTGGCCAGCAGAGCTTCTTCGGAGCGCTTCTTTTCGGAGATATCTCGAATGAATCCGGTGAACACCTTCCGCTGATCCACAGTCATCTCTCCGAATGAGACCTCGGCCGGAAACTCCTGGCCATCAGCCCGCAGCGCAGTCACCTCAGTGCCCTGCCAATTCAGGTGTCTGACCCCGGTTGCGAGATATCGTTTGAGCCCTGTCTCGTGGATTTTGCGCATTGCTCCGGGCATGAGCACCGTAAGAGGTTTGCCGATCAACTGTTCCGGGTTGTGTCCAAATATCCGCCTCGTTGCGGGATTCGCAAGAATGATTGTGCTGCTTTCGTCGATACTGACCACCGCGTCGCTGGCTGTCTCAACCACCACCCGGTGCCTTGCCTCGCTCCGCTTGAGTTCGTCCTCTGCGCGCTTCCGGTCGTCGATGTCGGTGATAAGACAATACCAGCGGGTTATTCTTCCTTCTGTGTCCCGTATGGGGCGGGCGCTGTTTTGAAACCACCTATAGACGCCATCGGCCCGACGGCAACGGTGCTCCGTGTAATAAGGCGCTCCGGTCGTGATCGAATTTGTGAATTCGAGGACGACGCCAGGCAAGTCATCCGGATGAACTGCATCGCTGTTTCCCCAATCCTTCAGTTCCTCTAACGTCTTGCCAAAGTACTGCAGGAACGGCCGGTTGGTAAGTTCCATCTCACCGGCGGGACTCAGAGTGCATACAAGCCCAGGGATACTGTCGAGAATCTCGCGAAGATTGGTTTCACTTGCTCGCAGGGTGTCTTCAGCGCGCTTCCGATCCTCAATGTCGGTCAGTAAGACATACCAGCCAGTTATATGACCATCTGCGTTTCGCACCGCCAGGGCGCGGACCTGGAACCATCGATAGACACCGTCGGCCCGCCGGCAACGATGTTCAATATCGTAGGGGACCCCGGTTGTAACCGAATGGGTATAAACCCTGATCACCTCGGGAAGGTCATCCGGATGAACAGCATCGGTCATTTTCCAGCCTCTCAGCTCCTCGGGAGTCTTGCCGAAGTATTCCAGGAGTGGCTGGTTGAGCTGTTCGATCTCGCCGGCCGCATCCATGGTGCAGACGAGCCCAGGAATACTGTCAACTATCTGGCGGAGATTAGCTTCACTCGCCCGCAGAGCTTCATCGGCCAGCTTGCGATCATGGATATCCGTGCTGGTCCCGTACCAGCGCGCAATGGCGCCGGTGTCATCGCGGAACGGAGCCACGCGGATGAGAAACCAGCGATACACTCCATCGTTACGGCGGATACGGGCTTCGATTTCTCCCGATTCACCTGAGACCAGCAACTCCTGCCAGCGCTGCATCAATGGCGGCAGATCGTCCGGATGGAAAGCGGCAGCCCAACCCCAACCATGCGCCTCTTCGGGAGACAGGCCAGTGTAATCATGCCAACCTTTGCTGAGAAATTCGTTCGGACCATCGGGCAGATTGCACCAGGAAAGTGACGGAATGGTATCGATCACCCGCCGCAGCCTGGCCTCGCTCGCCCGCAGCTCCTCCTGAGCCCGTTTCTGGTCGTCGATGTCGGTGGATGTGCCGACAAACCTGAGCACTGTCCCTTCTGCGTCACGCAAGGGCACGGCTCGATTAAGATGCCAGCGATAAACTCCGTCGCGTGCCCGACGAAACCGGGTTTCCATTTGAAATCCCAGCCTCGTGCGCACGCCGCCCCAAAAGCTGGACGATGCTGCTTCCCGATCGTCAGGGTGTACTGCGGCCATCCAAGCCTCGGGATGGGACCGGACGAAATTGAGGGTCTGACCGGAGTATTCAAGCCAAACCTGATTCACGAAATCTGGCGTCCCATCAGGTTTGAGCGTCCAGGCGGCGACAGGAATTTGCCGCAATTGTTCAACCTGGAGTTGCAGCTCGTCTTTGGATTGGGCAAGCTCCCTTGTTCGTTCCGCGACCCGTCGATCGAGCTCGCCCGCAACCCGCTTCTGTTCACCCAGAAGCCGCGCCTGTTGCAAGCCGACCGCCGCCTGATTGGCAGCCACAGCCAGAAGCAATCGCTCAGACTGCGTCGGGAAATCAGCGCGTTCAGATCCAGCCAGGACCATACCGACCCCGGCCTCGATTCCCAGACACATGGACACGAGCGAGAGTTTCTGGCCGCCGAGATCGCTGCGCATCTCGGCTGGCCATTTCTGTGGGTCATTTCCGAACCGCTCATGGAGCGCCCGGCGGATCTCATCTGCACCGTACGTGGTCGCGGGACGCGGCGCGGTCCTCAATACTTCAAAGGGCTCACCATTGGCTTCGATCCTCGCCTCTGTATAGAGGAAATCGAGATTCATCATCGCCATGAGTGCATCATGGAAAGCCGTCACGATCTGGCGCGGCTCTTGCCCACTCCAGACTGCGGGGAGCGCGAGCACGCTGATCAGATCGCTCATGCAGCGCTGAAGATGCCTTATCTCCTCTGCAGGGTCGCTCAACGCCATATCAGACCGCCGTTGTCGGTGAGGCACTCAGGCTTACACGGCGTGCGCGATATTCCCGAAGGAATTCCTCTGGCGGCGTGAAAAATGGATTCTGCTGCAGAATGCCTCCAATAATGACCGCTGGATGCGTTCGCAGGATATCGATGACGGCATCCCCTCTGAACTGAGAGAGATGGTAGGTGCAGATGACCGCGTCGTCATGCCGGTTCCAAACCTCATTCACGCGCGATTCGAATTCAATCACCTTCTCCAGCCGGGACTCATCTCCGACTACCCAATCCATTCGACACACGATGCGACTGAGCGGGAACCCGCCCGGCACGTTACCTGACGCGAGTTTTTCGAAAGTCTCCAGCATCCGGTCCTGATCGAATTTGCCATCGCGAAGGTAGGCTTCCGTGTTGATCTTGACTTCCAGTTGCCCGGTCTTCTGAGCGACTGCCGAGTCGATTCCCGCGGAAGCCAGCCGACGTACATGTTCGTCCTGTTGATGACGATTGACGACATGAACGGCCTTATCGCCGCACTGAAGTCCATCCTTTATGAAGGGAAGCAACACGCGATACTCTTCGTCGTCGTCCGCGAAGAACGCACAGACATGGCGAACTGTGCCAAGGTGAGAGCCCGCCAAAGAGATTGGCGGCGCTGTCCTGGTCATTTCCGACCCTCCGTAAGAACTTTGTTCAAGGTCCGGATGGGGCCCAAACGATGTGTGAAATCTGGACGCCTTCTGCCTGGCATCCTGATGACAATCCGTTGTCCTGGAATGACTTGCTTAGGGTCGTGAGGCGGGGCAACCTGACCTGGCCCAGGGGAAAGTCTTAACACAACTCAGAAGAGAACCGTGCCCGTCACTGATCCGGAATCAATCATACTCCGAACACCGACAGCAAAATGAAGAATGCAGCCGGGCAATAACAATGCTTGAATTGGTGCAGTAATCATTATGGCGGCAGCGCCGAATCGAAGACCAGGTCGGAATGACTACCTGCCTCGCGATTCGCTACCCGAGAACGGCCAGGGCCAGCGACTGTCGCAGCGCCGACTGCGGAAGACCAGTCTCCGGTGGGATGCGTCAAGCTCCCACGTTATCGATGTTCCTCACGGCTAACGATGGACTCTCAGATGAGGTGCGTTCTACTAATATCGAGGTCAAACGAGATCGGATAATGATCCGACGCCCTGATCGAGCCATGGACTTTTCCTTTGTTTGCCTCCGCAGGGCCACGCACGAAGGCCCAGTCAATATGACGGCCGGGCTCAAGCAGATGACGCGCAGGAGTCGTGGGCACACGAGCCGTCGGTACGGCCCAGTGGAATCGAGCCCGGTCAAGCGCCTGTGAGATCTGTGGCTTTGATGCGTCCATATTCAGATCGCCCGCCAGAACGATCGGCATGGCAGAACCATATCCCGCAGCGTCGCGCAATACGTCGTCCAGCTGAGCAAGTCGCAGTCGATCATCCCCGCGGCTCTCGAGATGCAGGTTGTAACAAAGAATGGAAACACCCGCGATGTTGATCTCGACGGCCAATGCGATCCTTCCTCCGAGCCTCTCCTGGACCTGTGCCAGGTTCGGTTTGAACCAGCGCGGCTTCCAGAAGTCCGACTGTTGCCGAAAGTGGATAATGCGGGCGTTTGAAATTCTCCATCGCGACAGCGTGGCTTGCCCCTGGTACGCCGGATTCGCCTTCGTTCCCTGGGCTAGTTCGATAAATTCACGCCCGAATACATAATTCAGGCGCAACCTTCGAGCGATTTCGCGGGCAATATTCAATCGATGTGTCCGATGTGCATTGATGTCGACTTCCTGAAGCGTAAAGACATCGGCGTCAGTGGAGGCCAGGAATTCCACAAGCGCCGGCAACTTCAGACCACGATCAATATTCCAATCCACAAATTTCAGAGAATTGTGTAGCCACGATAACCACCCGTTCGTGGCAAAGTTTTCCGCGATGATTTCGTTTGTCGACATACTTACGCTGCTGCCGTTATCAGTTGCGGAAAAACGTGTTCCTGTGCAAACGTCAGGTCCAGTGGATCGTCGATTTCGGCCCACGCCCAGTCGTCTGTGCTCGTGTAGCCAACCTGAACGCCCTCGTTGGCGAGCTGTTGTACGGCCACATTGAAGAATTCGTTCATGCGGCCGGCAGAGACCACTTCATCCACCGTGTAGAAAAACCTTTCCTCTATCCATTTGGAGACAATCGTAATGCCGATATAAGTGCCGCTGAATTGTTCTCGGGGAATCTTCTTGCTCATTCGAACCACGCAGTCGCCCTCGATAATGACCTTCATCGTCTCATCCCGCCACAACGGATCCACAATCATCGAGATCGGTGCACGAGATCGCACAGCCGATTGAAGAATTGCCGGATCGAAAACGACGTCTGCGTTTAGAACGACGAAACTGTCTCCCCGCAGCCAATCGGTGGCCAGCCACAGCGAATAGATGTTGTTCGTGATGGCAAATGCGGGATTCTCAATGAAGTGAATCTGCGGGATGGCACCTAACTTTCTGCCTCCCACACGTCCAAAGATCTGTTCCTTTTGGTACCCGACAACAATTGCCACGTCATCGATTCCCGCCATGGACAGACCTTCGAGTTGGTGGTCCAGGATTGTGCTGTCGTCGACTTCAATCAGGCACTTCGGGTGTTCGCCATGTACTGATCGAATCCGAGTGCCCTGACCTGCCGCCAGGATTACCGCCTTCATAAGCTCTCCTTAACTGTGTTTGTGGTTGACCTCGATCCGCCCGTGGACGATTTGGCGAAGAACCTGTGATTGAAATAGAGGGTCAGAACCCATGTCAGATTGGCGCCGAGCGTTGCCAGGACAAAAAGCAGAGGCAGAGCTCCAATGACGGTGAAGATCACTACGTAGTGGATCAATATCCCTCTTCGGACAAAAGTCTCGAGCCCGCGCACGAAACGGGAAATCCGGTTGCCGGAATCCTTATCGAGGAGCTGATACATGCGGCTCAGATATTCATTGGGCCGGTCCGGTGCGGTGGCGCGTCGGCGCTGCAGTGAGGTGGTAACCAGAGCAAGAATGGTCCCGACCAGGAGCAGGCTGCCCATTAGAACAGCGAGCCGGCCGTATCGGTGACTGAGCCCTATTGTGATTCCACCAAACAACAGAAGATAGCTGAGGCCGTCGGCAAACCCCTCAAGCCACGTCCCGCGCGGCGACTCGGCAAACTTAATCCGAGCTACCAT
>Ga0335072_10014860_pt1 | contig 11062 bp, 11 predicted proteins | sample Lox_Sample_21_FD_206725 | JGI IMG/M metagenome (GOLD analysis project Ga0335072, IMG submission 206725) | Soil microbial communities from Loxahatchee National Wildlife Refuge, Florida, United States - Lox_Sample_2.1 | ecosystem: Environmental > Terrestrial > Soil > Wetlands | place: USA... | reverse complement strand
CTTCGCGCGATTCGCGTACGGCACCTTGGCGATGGGCTGGCGCGGATCGGCCAGACACTGGAGCATATACGAGACGGCGTCGCTGCTGCTCGCGGGACTGGCGACGCCGCTGGTGCTCTCGGTCCACACCGTGGTGAGCTTCGACTTCACCATTGCCATCGTCCCGGGCTGGCACAGCACCTTCTTCCCGCCCTACTTCGTGGCCGGCGCCATCTATTCCGGTTTCGCGATGGTGCTGGCGCTGGCGATTCCGCTGCGCGCGGTTTATGGCCTGGAAGGCCTGATTACCGACCGGCACCTGGAGAATTGCGGCAAGGTGATGCTAGCCACGGGACTGATCGTCGCCTATTCGTACCTGATGGAAACGTTCAACGCGTGGTACACCGCCAATCCTTACGAGCACGCGGCCATCTGGCATCGCATGTTCGGCCCGTACAAATTCTCCTACTGGTTCCTGATCAGCTGCAACATTGTGGCGCCGCAGTTGTTGTGGATCAAAAAAATACGCACCACACCGGCCTTGCTGTTTACTTCCTCCATCATCGTGCTCATCGGCATGTGGCTGGAGCGCTACGTCATTATCGTCAGCAGCCTGGCGCAGGACTACCTGCCTTCCTCGTGGGGCCTTTTCCAGGCGACGCGATGGGATTGGGCGACATACATCGGCACCATCGGGCTGTTCCTGTTCCTGTTCTTCCTGTTCATCCGGCTGCTGCCCATGATTTCGATCTTTGAAGTGCGAACGCTTTTGCCGCAGGCCAAAGTCGGCGAGGAGGCGGGCATTGAATAAACCGGTTTACGGATTGATGGCGGAGTTCGAAAACCCTTCCGCGCTGGTGTCCGCCGCCCGCGCCGCCCGCGAAAAAGGCTATCGCAAACTGGACGCTTACACGCCGTTTCCCATCGAGGAACTCACGGAGGCGCTTCATCTGCACCACAACAAACTGCCGCTGATCGTGCTCATCGGCGGCATCCTCGGCGGGCTGACGGGCTACCTGCTGCAGTATTACGTGACCGTGATTTACTTCCCCATCAACATCGCGGGAAGGCCGCTCCATAGCTGGCCGGCCTACATCATCATCACCTTCGAGTTGACCATTCTTTTCGCCGCGATCTCGTGCGTGCTGGGATTGCTGGGGCTGTGCGGGTTGCCGATGCCCTACCATCCGACGTTCAATGTGCCGCGATTCGCGCTGGCATCGCGCAATCGTTTCTTTCTATGCATTCAGGCAAGGGATCCCTTGTTCGATATCAAGCAAACGTCCGAATTTCTGGAGTCTCTGGAGCCGAGGGAGGTATCTGAAGTTGCCCCGTAACCTGGCTTCTCGCAGGGCAGGATGGCCCGCCCTGCTCATATTGCCCGCCCTCTTCGCTCTCGCCGGCTGCCGGCAGGACATGCAAGACCAGCCCAAGTACATCCCTTTGCGCCCGAGCACCTTTTTCAACGACGACCGCTCCGAGCGTCCGCTGATCGACGGCACCATCGCCCGCGGACACCTGAACGACGATACCGCGTTCTACGAAGGCGTTGGCCCCGACGGCAAACCGGTCGATACCTTCCCGTTCGCGGTGACCAAAGAGGTAATGGCTCGCGGGCAGCAGCGGTTCGATATTTATTGCTCGCCCTGCCACGATCGCACGGGCAACGGCAACGGTATGATCGTGCGGCGCGGCTACAAGCGGCCGCCGGCATATTCCAGTCCCGAGGTGATGGGTCGCTCGAACGGGTTCATTTTCGACGTCATCACCCGTGGATTCGGCGCCATGCCCGATTACGCGGCGCAGATTCCGCCGCACGACCGGTGGGCCATCGTGGCCTACGTGCGCGCGCTGCAAGCGAGCGAGACCGCCAACATTAACGACGTGCCGCCCGGGGAGCGAGCCAAACTGGAGGCCGCGAAATGACGGCGCAGACCACCGATTTTCAAATTTCGGAAGAATTGCGGGGCGATCTCCGGCGCTGGCGGTCGCGCGCCCTGCCCATCGGCGTCGCCGGCCTGGTTGTCAGCGGGATTGGAATTTTCTTCGGCCGCCAGAATGTCGATCAGTTCTATCACTCGTACCTTTGGTCGTACCTGTTTCTCCTGGGCCTGGCTCTGGGACCGCTGGCATGGCTCCTGCTGCAATACTTGAGCGGCGGCGCGTGGGGCATGGTAATCCGGCGTCCCTGTGAAGCCGCGCTCCGCACCATGCCGCTGGTCGCGCTGCTATTCCTGCCCATCGTGGCGGGGATTCCGAACCTCTACGCCTGGTCCCACCAGGCGAACGTGGATGCCAGCGCCGTGCTCCAGCACAAGCACGCGTATCTCAATGTGCCGTTCTTCCTCGCGCGCGCGGCGTTCTACTTCGCCGGCTGGCTGTTTCTTTGCTGGTATTACAATCGCGTCTCCTACCGTGAAGATACCGAGGGCCACGATGCCGTCCACGGCAGCATGAGCACGCTGGCCGGCCCTGGCATTATTTTCTGGGCCTTCACCACCACGTTCATGTCCATCGACTGGATCCTCTCGGTCCACCCCGAGTTTTTCTCCACCATGTTCGGCCTGCTGTTTATCGCCGGCCAGGGGCTGACCGGCATGGCCTTCCTGATTACCGTGATGGTTCTGCTCTCGCGGCGCCGCCCGATGTCCGATGTGCTCACGCCGGCGCACTTACACGATCTGGGAAAGCTCCTGCTGGCGATGGTCATGGTCTGGGCGTATTTCTCGTTCTCCCAGTTCCTGATTATCTGGGCGGGGAACCTGCCGGAAGAGATTCCGTATTATCTGAAGCGCATCAATGGCGGATGGGGATTCCTGGCGCTGGTGCTGGTGTTCGGGCACTTCGCACTGCCGTTCGCCCTGCTGCTCTCGCGCGACTTGAAGCGTAACTTCAAACTTCTGGCGTCCATCGCGATTTTCGTGTTGTGCATGCGCCTGGTGGACCTGTATTGGGTCGTGACGCCGGAATTCCGCGGAGGGGCTTTCGGAATCAGTTGGATGGACATTACCGTTCCCGCCGGATTGATCGGCGTGTGGCTGGCGTACTTCCTGTACCAGCTCGAAAAACGGCCCTTGATGCCGGTCAACAATCCGCACCTGGAGGAGGCATTGCAGCATGGAAGAGAATAAGCAGCAACGTCCAGGTTTCGAGCAAACCGACGTCAACGTATTCGCCGTCAGCAAAGTGGCCATCGCGCTGGTGCTGACGACGATTTTGGCCATGGCGCTGATCGTGGGCGTGTTCAACTATTTCAAGGCGCAGGAGGGCGGCGAAGCCAGGAGCATCGAGCCCACGAAAGTCTTCCCCGAGCCGCAGTTGGAGAAAACTCCCATTCCCGACCTCAAAGCGGTCCGTGAGGCTGAGGATCAGGTACTCAATTCCTACGGCTGGGTGGATCAACCAAAAGGCGTGGTGCGGATTCCGATCGCCAAAGCGATGGACATGGTAGTCGCCAAGGGACTGCCGGTTCGCGCGGCGGCTCCGCCCATCGAAGAAGGAGTCAGCGTACCTACCGAGAGCGGCCTCGGACCGAAAATGTTGCCGCCCGGAGGTCCGCTGGCAGGAGGGGGAAAATGAATAAGATTGTGGTTGGGTTACTCGCCTTTGCTTACGCCGCGTTCGCGCAGCCTGGGCAGCCGGCGCCCGTGCAGCCGAGCATCAGCTTGCAGGATTCCAATCTGAAACCCGCGCTTCCGGGCGCGCTGGCGGGCGTCGGAATCGATCAGAAGCTCGATTCGCAGGTGCCGCTAAATCTGCATTTCACCGATGAGTATGGCGCCACGGTTCCGCTCTCGACGTATTTCCACTCTCAAAAGCCGGTGATTCTGGCGCTGGTCTACTATCGCTGCCCCATGCTGTGCACGCAGATTCTCAACGGCCTGGAAAGCAGTCTCAAAGCCGTCTCGTTCGACCCCGGCAAGGATTTCGAAATTGTCGCCGTGAGTTTCGACCCCAAAGATACCTGGCAAACGGCCGCCGCCAAGAAACAGACTTACCTGAAGCGCTATGGCCGCGCCAATTCCGCGAATGGCTGGCACTTCCTTACCGGCGACGAAACCAATATCAAGGCGCTAACCGATGCGGTGGGGTTTCACTACAAATACGACCCGGCCACCGACCAGTTCGCGCACGCCAGCGGCATCATGATCGTCACTCCCGACGGGCGCCTTTCGCGCTATTTCTACGGCGTGGAATACGCTCCGCGCGACGTGCGCCTGGGCCTGGTGGAAGCGTCGCGGAATAAGATCGGCAATCCCGTCGATCAGATTCTGTTGTTCTGCTACCACTACGATCCTTCCACGGGTAAATACGGCGCGCTGGTGATGAGGATGATCCGCGTTGCCGGCGCCGGTTTCGTCCTGGTAGGGGCCGCGGCAATTTGGTTTGCGCTCAAGCGCGAAAAGCGGAGCAAACTCGTTCGACATGGGATCTAACTTACCTCTGTTTCCGGAAGCGGCGTCCACCATCGCTCCCGATGTGGACCACCTGGCAGTATTCTTGCTCGCCGTCGCCGCGTTCTTTACGGTGCTGATTTTTGTCACGATTTTTTATTTCGCGATCCGCTATCGCCGGCGTTCGGAACGTGAGCTGCCCCTCGACACGCACGGCGGTATGACGCTCGAAATTCTCTGGAGCGTGATTCCCTTCGGCATCACCATGGTGATGTTCTCCTGGGGCGCCAGCCTGTACTTCAGGGAAAGCCGCCCGCCCGACAATGCCCTGCCCGTTTACGTAGTCGGCAAGCAGTGGATGTGGAAGATCGAGCATATCCAGGGCCAGCGCGAAATCAACGAACTGCATATCCCCATCAACCGCCCCATCCGGCTCACCATGACCTCGGAAGACGTGATCCACAGCTTTTTCGTGCCGGCCTTTCGCACGAAATCGGACGTGGTGCCCGGCAAGTACTCCACCGAATGGTTCACGGCCACCAAGCCGGGTAAGTATCATCTCTTCTGCGCCGAATATTGCGGCAACCGGCACTCCGGCATGATCGGCTGGGTGTATGCCATGGAGCCACAGGATTACGAGAAGTGGCTCAACAGCAATCCGCCGCCCAGCACCATGGCGGAAAGCGGGAGCAAGCTTTTCAATGGCATGGGTTGTCCGGCGTGCCACAAGCCCGACGGCACCGGGCGCTGCCCGAGCCTGGTTGGATTGTACGGTTCCACCGTGCATCTGGCCGATGGACGGTCGATCGTGGCGGACGCAGACTACATTCGCGAATCGATTGTGCTGCCGCAAGCCAAGATTGTGGCGGGATACGGGTCGTTGATGCCGACTTATAAAGGCCAGGTGACCGAGGAGGACCTGGTGCAGTTAGTCGAATATATCAAGTGGTTGGGAGACAAGTCGGAAGGTAACAAGCCATTCCCCGGCACCCAGGGAGAGCCACTCGCCATCCCGGATCTGAGGGGTAAGTAACAGAACAATATGATTACCACGGCAGTACAAGAACGCGAGCATTACCTGAACGAAAGCTACGGAATCAAGTCGTGGCTGCTTACCAAGGACCACAAGCGCATCGCCTTGTTGTACCTCTTCACGGTGACGCTCTTCTTCTTCCTGGGCGGCGCGTTTGCCACCATGATCCGCATCGAATTGCTCACGCCGCGGGGCAACTTCGTCTCCAACGACACTTACAACAAGCTGTTCACCATGCATGGCGTGGCGATGATCTTCTTCTTTCTGATCCCGTCCATCCCCGCCACGCTGGGCAACTTCTTCCTGCCGATGATGATCGGCGCGCGCGATCTGGCGTTCCCGCGCATCAACCTGCTGAGCTGGTACCTGCTGGTGATCGGCGGGTTGTTCGCGCTTTTCGCCATGCTCGCCGGCGGCGTCGACACCGGTTGGACGTTCTACACGCCCTACAGCACCACCTATTCCAACAGCTGGGTTATCGCCACCGCGCTCGGAATATTCGTCGCGGGCTTTTCGTCCATCCTCACCGGCTTGAATTTTATCGTCACCGTGCATCGCATGCGCGCGCCGGGCATGACGTGGTCGCGCCTGCCGCTTTTCGTGTGGTCGAACTACGCCACGGCGCTGATTCAAGTGCTGGGCACGCCGGTGCTGGCGGTCACCATCATTTTGCTGTTCTGCGAGCGCGTCTTCCACATCGGCATCTTCGATCCGGCGCTAGGCGGCGACCCCGTCCTGTTCCAGCACCTCTTCTGGTTCTATTCTCATCCCGCGGTCTACATCATGGTGTTGCCGGCCATGGGGGTGATCAGCGAACTGGTATCGGTATTCTCGCGCAAGCGCGTCTTCGGCTACCATTTTGTGGCCTATGCCAGTATGGCGATCGCGGTTCTCGGCTTCCTGGTCTGGGGCCACCACTTGTTCGTCGCCACGCAATCGGTTTACGCCGGGCTGGTCTTTTCGTTCCTCAGCTACTTCGTCGCCGTCCCCTCGGCGATTAAGGTTTTTAACTGGACCGCAACCTTGTATAAGGGCTCGATTTCTTTTGCCACGCCGATGCTGTATGCCTTCGGCTTCATCGGACTGTTCACTATCGGCGGGCTGACCGGCCTGTTTCTGGCGGCGCTGGGCTTCGACGTCCATGTGACCGATACCTATTTCGTGGTCGCCCACTTCCACTACATCATGGTGGGCGGGACGATCATGGCCTACATGGGCGGGTTGCATTACTGGTGGCCGAAGATAACCGGCCGCATGTACCCCGAAGGGTGGGCGAAGCTTTCGGCGCTGGTGGTATTTCTCGGCTTCAACCTGACCTTTTTCCCGCAGTTCATTCTGGGATACATGGGGATGCCGCGGCGCTACCATGTCTACCCCGACGAGTTCCAGGTTCTCCACGTGCTCTCCACCGCCGGCGCCTCGGTGCTCGCGGTCGGTTACCTCATGCCCATGATCTACTTCGTGTGGTCGCTGAAGTATGGCGCTATCGCGCCGGCCAATCCCTGGGGCGCTTCCGGGCTGGAATGGAAGACGCAGTCGCCGCCGCCGCTCCACAACTTCGACGAGACGCCGGTGGTTACCGAAGAGGCCTACGATTACAGTACGGTGATCGGCGAGGAGGTTCAAATTGGCTAGTGAGATGCAACTGCCGGCGCACGAGGAATCCCTCGCGCTCCGCGAGCAGTTCGACACCGCCGCGCAGCAAAAGGACGCCTCCACGCTGGGGATGTGGATTTTCCTGATCACCGAAATCATGTTCTTCGGCGGGTTGTTCCTGGCCTACACGGTGTACCGCTCCATGTACCCAGGCGTCTTTGCCGTGGCCAGCACGAGCATAAACGTCTATTGGGGCGCCGCGAACACGGTAGTGCTGCTCACGAGCAGCTTGACCATGGTGCTGGCGGTGCGGGCCGCGCAGTTGGGGCAGAAGCGCCTGATCGTTCTGTTTTTGATCCTCACGCTTATTTTGGGCGGGGTGTTCCTGGGTGTCAAAGCCAAGGAATGGTATGACAAATACGAAGAGCACCACATTCCAGGGCCGGCTTTTCACCTCGAGGGTCTGAATCCCGACAATGTAGTCAGCCAGGGGCACGCGCAGCTTTTCTTCTCGCTGTATTTCGCCATGACCGGGCTGCATGCGTTCCACATGGTGATCGGCGCCGGGCTGTTGTTGTACCTGATCTTCGAAGCGCGCAAGGGAAGATATACCGCGGAGTACAATACACCAGTCGACTTGATAGGCCTTTACTGGCACTTCGTCGATATCATCTGGATTTTCCTGTTCCCCCTGTTGTACCTGATCGATCGCCATCTGGGTAAATAGCCATGTCCAACGACGTTCACCAACACATCGATAGCGCCAGGACTTATGTGCTTGTTTTCCTGGCGCTGATCTGCCTCACGGTAGCCACGACAGCCGTGGCGTTCGTCGACCTCGGTCCGTTCAGCGTAGTGGTCGCTCTGGTGATCGCCTGCTGCAAAATGCTGCTGGTAGCGCTGTTTTTCATGCATGTGCGGCATTCGACGCGCCTCACGCGTCTGGTGGTGTTGGGTGGCTTGCTCTGGCTCGGCATCCTGCTTCTGTTGACCTTAGGCGACGTGATGACCCGCGGCTGGGTCGGCGTGCCGGGAAGATAGAATAAGCCGCTTCCATTCGATTTTCAGCTCGATCGCCGGCCGTGTGGTCGACCACGATAACCGCGAAGTATTCGGGATCTGGCCAATCAACGCGCTAGGGGGAGACCAGGAATGAACAGATCAACCCCTGGCCGATTAAACCCTTCCCGCGGAACCGCCGATAAGAGCGTTGTGAATGTATTTCTGGCCCGCCAGCCGATTTACGACACTGCGCGCAAAATTCACGGGTTCGAACTGCTTTTCCGCCATGCTGACGTCGCGGAAGCCGAGGTTCGCGATGGGACCGTCGCCACCGCCCAGGTGCTGGTGAACGCCATCATCGATATCGGTGTCGAAAAAATGGCCGGCCAGGAATTGCTGTTCGTCAACTGCACCCGCGAAATTCTGATTTCGGAGCCCATCCTCCCGCCCGGCCGCTGCGTGCTCGAAATCCTGGAAGACGTGGATCTGGACCGCGAACTCCTGGAGCGTATCGCCGACCTGCGCCGCCACGGCTACCGCATCGCACTGGACGATTTTACGCTGGACGGCAAACTCGCGGCGGCCGTCAGCCTGGCCGACTATATCAAGCTGGATGTGCTGGCGCTTTCGAAGGCTGAGTTGCACCGGCACGCCCGCCTGCGTCAGCCCGGCACTCGCCTGATCGCCGAAAAAGTGGATTCCGAAGCCAAGATGCAGGAATGCGTCGCCCTGGATTTTGACCTGTTCCAGGGCTATTTCCTGCGCCACCCGGAAACCGTCACGGGGGCACACCTGCCGACATCGAAACTGGCCGCACTGCGGCTGATCGGCGTGTGCCAGGACCCGGACGCCTCCGCGCAGGATGTGTCGGCCACGGTTTCAGCCGATCTTTCCATGACTTACAGCCTGCTTCGCCTGGCGAACTCGGCGCTATTCGGCCGGAGCAGGCCTATCCGTTCCATTGAGGCGGTGGTGACGTGGATGGGCACGGAATACCTGGCGCGATGGGGCACTCTGCTGGCGCTGGCCTCGGAGCGCGGTTGTCCGGTGAGTTATCTCGGAACGGCTCTACAGCGAGGATATATGTGCGAATCGCTGGCGGCGGCGCAGGGGAGCGCGGTGCCCGGAAGCAGTTTTCTGGTGGGGCTGCTCTCCACGCTCGATTCCATCCTGGACGTACCGATGGAGCAGATCCTGGAAAAAGTACGTCTCACGGTCGATATCCGGGTTGCGCTGGAGAAGCGAGGAGGCGCCCTCGGCCGTTTGCTCGCCTGTGCTCTGGCTTACGAAGCGGGCGACATGCCGGCATTGGATCGCTGCGGTTTGGATGGCAGGGTGCTATACGACGCGTATTGGCAATCCATCGAACAGGCGGAGGCGACGCTGCACGAGATTGCCGCGCTCCGTGTGTGAGGACTGTTTCCTAAGACAAAACTCCCGTTGCATCGAAGCCGGGTGGCAAGCCAGGTGTCAGGCGAAAACCTTGGATCGAGCCGCGCGGAGCAGCTTTTGTTCCACCGCGAACCGTTCGAGTTCGTCGCGGAATTTGGGATGGGCGATCTGAATGAGCGCTTCCGCGCGCTGGCACAAGGTTTTGCCGTGCAAATACGCCACCCCGTGCTCCGTCACCACGTAGTGCACATCGCCGCGTGAGGTGACCACTCCGGCGCCGGGCTGGAGCGCTGTGGTGATGCGTGACACCGTGCCGTTCCTGGCGGTAGAAGGGAGTGCGATAATCGGCACTCCGTCCCGCGCCATCGCCGCTCCGCGGAGAAAATCGATTTGGCCGCCGATCCCGCTATAGGGGAGCCGGCCCATGGAATCCGAACAGACCTGCCCGGTGAGGTCTATTTCGATGGCCGCGTTGATGGCCACCATCCGGTCGTTCTGCGCCACCACCATGGGATTATTGCAGTAGGCCGTGCGATGAAATTCGAATATCGGATTGTCATCGAGAAAGTCGAACAGCCGCTGGCTCCCGAGCACGAATCCGCTCACCACCTTGCCGCGGTGCAGCGTCTTGCGGTCGCCGGTTACCACGCCATTCGTAATCAGGTCGATCGCGCCGTCCGGGACCATCTCGGAGTGGATTCCCAAGTCCTTGTGGTCTTTCAGTTGCGCCAGCGTCGCCTCGGGGATTCCGCCGATTCCGGTCTGGATGGTGGCGCCGTCGGGGATGAGGCCCGCAATCCGGCGGGCGATCGCACAATGGCACTCGGTGACTTCGTGCTGCGGGTATTCCGCGAGCGGATGGGAGGTTTCCACGAAAGCATCCACGCGGCTCACGTGAAGAAAGCTGTCGCCCATGGTGCGCGGCATCCGGTCGTTGATCTCCACCAGCACGCAGCGCGCATGCTCGGCGACGGTCAGCGAAACATCCACGGCGACTCCCAGGCTCATGAATCCGTGAGCATCGGGCGGCGCGCATTGCAGCAGGGCGACATCCACCGGCAGCGCGCCGGACGTGAACAGGCCTTCGATTTCGCTCAGGAAAATCGGAGTGTAATCGCCACGTCCTTCCTGCACCGCCCGCCGTACATTGGCGCCGATGAAGAGAGCGTTGGGGCGGAAGTGCCGTTGATACTCCGGCAGGCTGTAATCAGCCACTCCCATGGTGGCCATTTGCAGCATTTCCACGTCTTCGAGCTGCTGGCCCCGGCGGGTCAGAGCCTCCACCAGTTCCGTTGGCTCGGCGCATCCGTTGTGGATGTACACTCGGTGCCCCGATTGTACGCGTTTCACTGCCTCATCCGCCGAAACGATTCTGGAACGGTAGTCGTTGCTTCTGGGACCCATGGGCACCTCCACCCGGTGGTGGTTAAAAATATTTATACCTATATAATCGGATCTTTTAGAATGAAATGCAAGCCCGAAGGGACGACACGTTCCAGCAGAGGGTCATCGCTTGGCTTGCAGCAACGCTTCGATCTCTTGCCGCAGATTCCGTTCCGGATTGCTGAAAAACGGCTCCTCGCCCTCGTGCTGGGCGCGCAAAATGCCCTGTCTGTCGATAAATCCCACAAGAGGCATCAGCGGCAGCTTTCCGGTAGGGGGAAGC
>Ga0335072_10014859_pt1 | contig 11062 bp, 9 predicted proteins | sample Lox_Sample_21_FD_206725 | JGI IMG/M metagenome (GOLD analysis project Ga0335072, IMG submission 206725) | Soil microbial communities from Loxahatchee National Wildlife Refuge, Florida, United States - Lox_Sample_2.1 | ecosystem: Environmental > Terrestrial > Soil > Wetlands | place: USA: Florida... | reverse complement strand
GCGCAAGGTCAAGGCGGCCCAGTACGTCCGCCTCCACCCCAACGAGGTCTGCCCGGCCAAGTGGGAGGAGGGCGAGGAGACCCTAGTCCCATCGCTCGACCTCGTGGGCAAGATCTAGACCAGCAGGCCAGCCGGCCCGGCCTGGGCGGCGCGCGTACCGCGCCGGCCGGGCCGGCGATCACAGGGAGGTTCCCTTGCCAGTCCTCGGCCAGCTTGCGGGCCAGCTGAAGCAGCACTTCGCGCTGCTCTCCCACCCGGTGGAGCTCGCCGCCGCGCTTGACGACGGCCCGAAGTCACGGCAGCTCGCGGATTTCCTCGACGAGGTCGCGGCGCTGTCCGAGCTGATCACCGTGACCCGCGCGGACGACGAGCGTCGTCCCTCGTTCGCCATCCGCCGGGCCGGGACCGACGTGTCAGTACGGTTCGCCGCGATCCCGCTGGGCCACGAGCTGACCTCGTTCGTCCTGGCCGTGCTCCAGGTGGGCGGCCATCCGCCGACGCTCAAGCCGGAGGTACTTGAGCAGATCAGGCAGCTGGACGGGGACTACGAGTTCACCACCTACCTGTCGCTGACCTGCCAGAACTGCCCCGAGGTGGTGCAGGCGCTCAACCTCATGAGCGTCGTCAACCCACGCATCCGGCACGTGGCCGTGGACGGCTCGCTGTTCAAGGCCGAGGTCGAGGCCCGCAACGTGCTCGCGGTGCCGACCGTCTACCTCGGCGGCCAGGAGTTCGACCAGGGCCGGATGACGATCGAGCAGATCTTGTCCCGCCTGGACAGCTCGGCCAGCGAGAAGGCCGCGCACGCGCTGGCGGGCAAGGCGCCGTTCGACGTGCTGGTCGTGGGGGCCGGGCCGGCCGGCGTCTCGGCCGCCATCTACGCCGCCCGCAAGGGAATCCGCACCGGCCTGGTGGCCGACCGGATCGGCGGGCAGGTGCTCGACACGATGGCGATCGAGAACCTGGTCTCGGTCCCCTACACCGAGGGCCCGCGGCTCGCGACCGACCTGGAGCAGCACGCGCGGTCCTACGACATCGACATCATGACCCCGCACAGCGCGGTCAGGCTGGTGCCCGGTGACGACCTTCACCAGGTAGAGGTCGAGGGCGGCGCGGCGCTGCGGGCCCGGACCGTGATCATCGCCACCGGGGCGCGCTGGCGGCAGCTGGGCGTGCCTGGTGAGCAGGAGTACCGCAACCACGGCGTGACGTACTGCCCGCACTGTGACGGGCCGCTGTTCAAGGGCAAGCGCGTGGCGGTGGTCGGCGGCGGGAACTCCGGCGTCGAGGCCGCGATCGACCTGGCCGGGCTGGCCTCGCAGGTGACCCTGCTGGAGTTCACCGGCGAATTGCGCGCTGATGAGGTGCTGCAGCGCAAGCTCCGCTCGCTGCCTAACGCCTCGGTCGTGCTCAGCGCGCGGACCACGCGGATCACTGGCGACGGCGGCAAGGTGACGGGCCTGACCTATGAGGACCGGGTGTCAGGCGCGCTGCTCGACGCCTCGGTTGACGGCGTGTTCGTGCAGATCGGCCTGCTGCCCAACACCGAGTGGCTGGAGGGCACGGCCACCGCCCTCGCGATCAACGAGCGCGGCGAGCTCGTCGCCGATGAGCGCGGCGCGACCGCCATCCCCGGCGTGTTCACCGCGGGCGACTGCACCACGACCGCCTACAAGCAGATCGTGACGGCGCTCGGGACCGGCTCGACGGCCGCCCTTACCGCGTTCGACCACCTCATCCGGACCACGGCCGACAGCGATGCCGAGGCGGCGGTCGCCTGACGGCCTAGCCTGTCTTGGTGACGGTGAAGGTCGTGCAGGACGGGTTGGTGACCGTACCGCTCATCGTCTTCCCTCCGCTGGTGAGCGGCCCGGCCGCCAGGCCGACGGTCTCGTAGTTGGCGGGCTGGATGATCCAGCGGCCCGGGTTGAGCTTGACGCCGCTGGCCGAGTAGGTTCCGGTCATCGCGAACTCGCCCGCCGGGACGCTGGAGTTACTCTGCAGGGCGTAGAAGCTGAAGGTCGCCGTGGCCGACCCGCCCGCCCCGGCCTTGATGGCCAGCTGCAGCCCGGTGATGCCCTGGGAGCAGGTGTAGGTGCCTGCCCAGGTTCCCGTGAGCTCTTCCTGCAGGCTTAGGGCCGGCTGGTGGTGACTGAGGGCCAGGGCCGTGGCGATCCCGCCACCGATGAGGACCACGGCCGCCGCCACCGATCCCGCGATGATCGCCGTCCTCCTGCCGCCAGGTCCCCGGTCGCCGATGCGCGTGGGGATGGTCGCCGACCCCGGAGGAAAGGCCGGCCTGCCCGCCGGCGGCCAGTACCCGGTGCCAGCCGGGGCGCGCAGCGCGGCGGTCAGGGCCGCGGCGAAGGCACCGCAGGACTCGAAGCGCGCGGCCGGGTCCTTGGCCATCGCCCGGGCTATCACCGCGTCTACCGGCGGTGGCAGCCACGGGCCGCGGGCGACCAGGGAGGGCACCGGATCCTGGACGTGGGCGAAGAGGGTGGCCATCGTCTGCTCACGCGCGTAGGGGACGGTCCCGGTCAGCAGGCTGAAGGCGACGCAGGCCAGGGAGTACTGGTCGGCACGGGCGCCGACCGGGGGCCGGCCGGTGATCTGCTCGGGGGCGCAGTAGTCCGGGGTCCCGAGGAACACGCCGGAGGCGGTCAGGTCGGTCGCCGAGGAGGTGGCCTTGCTCAGGCCGAAGTCCGACAGGTAGGCGTGCTCACTTCGCCCAGGCGTGCTGTCGATGAGGATGTTGCCCGGCTTCACGTCCCTGTGCACAAGGCCGATGCCGTGCGCGGCGTCAAGGGCGGCGGCGACCTGGCTGACCACTGAGGCGGCCCGCTCCGGCGGGAACGGCCCCGGCTGGCGACGCAGCAGTGTCCCGAGGTCACCGCCAGGCACGAAGCGGGTCACGATGTACAGCACGCCATCGGACTCACCGGACGCGTATACCGGCACGATGTGCGGCTCCTCCACTGCGGCGACCGAGCGGGACTCGCGCAGGAACCGCTGGCGGAACTCCTCGTCATGAGCCAGCGCTGGCGACAGCACCTTCAGGGCCACCGTGCGCCCCAGTGACTCGTCGTGGGCGCTGAACACGACGGCCATGCCCCCCGAGCCGACCCGCTGCCCGATCACGTACTGGCCGATCCGGCTGCCAGGACCTAGCAAGTTGTCCGTCATGACCGCCTCCCCAGGTAATTGTCCGCGATGGGCCCGGAGACGTAACAGACCATCCGACCGCCTGCCCGTAACGATCTGGCCGCACTACGATGGCCCAAGCGCCTGCCGGCCGACGAGGCACCAGCCTCGCCGGCCTCCCCGGATGGCAGGCGAGCCAGGGGGAGGCCTGCCGTGAGTGACCAGCAGCGGGAATCGTGGATGAGCCTTCGAGACGCCGGCTCGCAGCCAGACGAGGCCGAGCAGACGCTGGCCCGGATCGACACGACGGTGGCGCACCCGGCCCGCCGCTACGACTACTGGCTTGGCGGCAAGGACAATTTCGCCGCCGACAGGGAGTCAGGAGACGCGATCGCCGCGGCGTTCCCGACCGTGCGCATCGCGGTGATCGAGAACCGCAGGTTCGTGCGCCGCGCGGTGGCCTACCTCGCCGGGCAAGCCGGGATCAGGCAGTTCCTCGACATCGGCACCGGCATCCCCACCAGCCCGAACGTGCACGAGATTGCCCAGGGGCTCGACCCGACATCTCGGGTGGCCTACGTCGATAACGATCCGATCGTGCTCGTGCACGCACGCGCGCTGCTCACCAGCTCGGCGGAAGGCGCCACCGCCTACATCGACGCTGACCTGCGCGAGCCGGACAAGATCCTGGCCAACGTCGACCTGCGTAACACCCTCGACTTCTCCCAGCCGATGGCGCTCATGCTGGGTGCGATCTTGCACTTCATCCCCGACGAGGAAGACCCGTACGGGATCGTCGCCCGGCTGGTCGGCGCCCTGCCGAAGGGCAGCTACCTGCTCGTGTCGCACGCCACCAACGACTTCCTCACCCCGCAGGAGGTGGCCGAGATCGTGGCGGGCCGGTACGGTCCGTTCTACGCTAGGAGCGAGGGCGAGTTCAGCCGGTTCTTCGAGGGCTGCGAGCTGGTCTCGCCGGGAATCACCTCGGTGGCCGAATGGCGGTCCGAAGACGAGCCTGCGCCCCGGCCGACCGCGGCCGAGGCCTACACCTACTGCGCGGTCGCCGCGGTGAACAGGGCCTAGTCCAGGGCCCGCGGGGGAAGCTGCCGGTTGCGCTTGGTATCGGACCGGCGGCGCTTGTCTTGCAGGCGACGCTCGCGGGCTCCCTTGCTTGGCTTGGTGGCGACGCGGGGGCGGTGCGGCGGCGCGACGGCCTCCCGCAGCAGGGCGGCGAGCCGCGCCCGGGCCTCCTGCCGGTTGTACAGCTGGCTGCGCTCCCCCGACGACGCGACGGTGAGCACGCCGCCGGCCAGCCGGCCGCCGAGCCGCTCAACGGCACGGGCCCGGGCCCAGTCAGGCAGCGTCGGCGAGCGGGCGACATCGAAGGACAGCTCCACCCGGCTGTCGGTGGTGTTCACCGACTGCCCGCCGGGGCCGGACGACCGGGAGAAGCGCAGGGCGAGCTCGCCGGCGGGGATCACCAGCCAGCTATTCACCTGCAAGTCTTCGGCCACATGTTCTAGTATGCCAGCCCTGTCAACCGCATTTGGGGTATAGCGGGCCTAATCGACCATCGGCTGCCCTGTATCGTGGACGGCACCCCATTCCCCGGAGAGCTCGTGACTGACTTCGTAACCGCCCTGCCCAAGGCCGAGCTCCACCTGCACGTCGAGGGCACCCTGGAGCCGGAGCTGGCATTCACGCTGGCCGCCCGCAACCGGGTCACGCTGCCCTTCTGCGACGTCGCCTCGCTACGGCACGCCTACCAGTTCACCGACTTGCAGTCATTCCTCGACCTTTACTACGCGTGCATGAGCGTGCTGCGGACCGAACAGGACTTCAGGGACCTGGCCGCGGCCTACCTGGCCCGGGCCAGGGCCGACGGCGTGGTCCGGGTGGAGATGTTCTTCGACCCGCAGGCCCACGTGGCCCGCGGGGTGCCGGTGGCCACGGTCATCGCAGGGCTGACCGCGGCGGCCCTGGACGCCGCCCAGGCCGGGGGGCCGATGGTGGGGCTGATCGCCTGCCTGCTGCGCGACGCCGGGCCCGCCTCGGCCCTGGCGACGGTCGAGTCGCTGGCTGAGTTCACCGACGCGCTGGTCGGGATCGGGCTGGACTCCACCGAGCTCGGCTACCCGCCCGCTGACTACCGGGAGGCCTTCGAGCTCGCCGGGCAACTCGGCCTGCGCAAGGTCGCCCACGCCGGCGAGGAGGGACCGCCCGACTTCGTGTGGCAGGCCATTGACGTCCTGGGGGCCGAGCGGGTCGACCATGGCATCCGATCGGTTGAGGACGAGGCCCTGCTGCGCCGCCTCGCCGTCGACCGCACGCCGCTGACCCTCTGCCCGCTGTCCAACGTCCGGCTGCGGGCCGTGCCCAGCCTCGCCGCCCACCCGCTCCCTGTGCTCCTCGATGCGGGCGTGCACGTCACGATCAACTCCGACGACCCGGCTTACTTCGGCGGGTACGTCGCCGACAACTACCGGTCGGTGGCGGACACATTCGGCCTCGGCCACACCGACCTGCAGTCCCTCGCGCAGGCCTCAGTGGACGCCTGCTTCCCCATGACCGAGGCGCCCACGGGCTCCTAACTGACCGAAGGAGGCGGCGATGGCGCGCCGGGTGAACAGTGAGCTGCTGCTGGTGGGAAGCCTGCCCGCCGACTCGGCCGAGGCGGCGCTGCGGCAGGCGGCCGGGTTCTTCGCTGGCCTGGTCTTCGCGCTGCCCGATGGCGAGACTGGCCCGCGGGCCGGCTGGGTCAGCTACGAGCGCGAGCGCCTCGTCCGCCCGAATCCCGGCGTGGTCGTGGTGCGGGAGACCGAGTCGCCGACCGGCCTGCCCAGGCATGCCTACGAGACACCCGTCTTCGGCATCAAGCCGGGCCTGGCCGAGATCCGCTTCGACTCCTGGCCGCGCATCGACGACGCCATCGCCAGCTTCGAGACGTTCCGCCGGCTGCGGGCCGACGGCGTCATCCCGCCGGGGGTGCGGTACCAGGTCGGGCTGCCCTTCCCGGCCAGCGCGATGAACGCGTTCAAGGCGGACTTCGCCGCCGACTACCCGGTAGCCGGGCGTGCCTTCGAGGACCTCGTCGCCCGCGAGCTGGCCCGGCTGCTCGCGGCGATACCGGCCGAGGACCTGGCGATCCAGTGGGACATGGCCTATGAGACCCAGGACATCGAGGGGGTGCTCGCCTGGACAAGCGAAGGCGCGTGGGACCGCTTCGCCGGGCCGGTTACCCGGCTGACCCGGCTGATCCCCGCCGACGTCCTGGTCGGCTACCACCTGTGCTACGGGACGTTCCCCGAGTGGCCGATGTACGAGGCCCGGGACATGGGACTGCTCGTCCGGATGGCGAACTACGCGGTCGCGAACTCCGGGCGTGCCGTGGACTGGCTGCACCTGGCCGGGCCCCGCTACCTGCGCAGCGAGGACAGGTCGTTCTTCCGCCCGCTCGCCGACCTGGAGCCGGGCGACGCACGGGTGTTCCTCGGGATCGTGCTTCCCCTCGACGGGGTGGCGGGACTGCGCCGCCGGGTCGCCACCGCGTCCCGGTACCTCGATGACTTCGGCGTCGCCATGTACTGCGGGTTCGGCCGGCAGCCCGGCCAGGACGGCAGCGAGACGATGCGCGAGCACGCACAGACCGTGCGCGCCGTCCGGAGCTAACGCCGTCCGGGGGGCTGGCCCCTTCTAGCGCCGGGCAGAACGGGCCGACGGCGGCGGGACGACCGGCCCGATGTCGCCGTCGGGCGCCTCGTCCAGGTCCACGATGACCGGGGCGTGATCGCTCGGGGCGGTGCCCTTGCGCGCCTTGCGGTCCACCCACGCCGCCCGCACCCGGGCCGCCACCGGATCGCCGGCCAGCATCAGGTCGATCCGCATCCCGAGGTCCTGATGGAACATGCCCGCCCGGTAGTCCCAGTAGGTGAACACCCGGCTGTCGGGCCAGCGGTCCCGGATCACGTCGTGCAGGCCGAGCGCCTCCAGCTCGCCGAGCGCGGCCCGTTCCGGCGGCGTGACATGCGTGTGCCCGACGTAGGCGGCCGGGTCGTAGACGTCCGCGTCGGCAGGCGCGATGTTCATGTCGCCGCAGACCAGTGCGGCCGCGCCATCCGCCGCGACCGCGCTGGTGAGGGCGGCGAGCCAGGCGAGCTTGTAGCGGTAGTGCTCGGAGTCGGGCGTCCGGCCGTTGGGCACGTAGACCGAGTGAACCCGGATGCCGCCGCAGGTCGCGGAGACCGCCCGTGCCTCGGGGCCGGGAAAGCCCGGCTCGTCAGGCAGCCCGGTCCGCACGTCGTCAAGCCCGGCCCGGGACAAGATCGCCACGCCGTTCCACTGCGGCTGACCGTGGGCGGCGAACGCGTAGCCGCGGGTCTCCAGCTCAGCGCCTAGAAGCTCGCTGAACGCCTCCTGGGTGAGCTTGATCTCCTGCAAGCACACCACATCGGGCTGTCGCTCATCGAGCCAGCCAAGCAGCCGCGGCACCCGCTGCTTGACCGAGTTGACATTCCAGGTCGCTACCCGCACCACACCACCATAGCCATTACGGCCTGGCTGCGCCCTCATGCCCGACCCTGGACGGGACAGGCCCGGGCGACGCCCGTTGTCGCGATGGCCCGAACGTGGTTGCCGCTCCAGGAAGCCGAGCCGCTCGGCGCTTCCGCCGCCATGTGGTTATTCGCGCCCTCACGCCTTCGCCCTCGGGCTAAGCTCCAGCACGAACGCGGTTTCAGGAGGAACCACTCCCTGGTAGCGGCTTTGCTCGCCCCCGCCCGAGCTCGAAACTATTATCTGCCATTCACCCGGCATTGTCATATCAATAATTCGATCACTAAAATTTACCACCGTGATAAGCTCGCTTAGCCCGGACTTCCGGGAATACATAACGATTTCATCTGGTCCTTCCAAGAGCTCCAGGCAGCCGATTTGAAGAGCCTCGCTCGCTCGCCGCAACCGTAGCATGCGCCGGCAGAATGAAAGCATAGATTCCGAGTTCATGCTCTGACTTTCGACGTTCAGGGACACCGATTCGGGGGGAAATGGCAGGCGGGGCAAGATGCCGTTCCACTCGTGCGGCCAGTGACCCGCCCAAGGAATAGGGGCCCGCTGCCCGTCGCGCCCCTTAGGATCGACAGCCAATTCCGACGGCACGACAGCATCCACCAGACCCAACTCCTCGCCCTGATATATGAAGGGGGATCCGCGCAGGGTAGAAAGGACCGTAAAGGCAGCCCTAGCGCGATCAGGCGAACCGCTAAAGCGCGTTCGCACTCGCGGGCGATCATGGTTGGACAATACCCAGGTCGGCCAGGCGCCCGCAGCCTCGAATATATCCTGAACCTCCCGAATTACGCTTGCATATTCTTCCGATGACCACGAGGAGCGGAGAAGGGAGAAGTTAAAGGCGAGATCAAACTCCCGATATCTTGGACTGCAGTACCGCGATACAGCAGCGGCATCGTCCACGTAAATTTCCCCCAGCAAGAGCCGGTCGTCGCCGTACTCCTGCACGACCTTCTTCAAGCCACTAATAATCTCGTGCGTGTATGGTTGATCATTGACAGCGGCTACGGGAACGGTAAGCAGTTCTGGCGTATCGCGAAACTCTGGATCTTTCGCTAGGCACTGCGCTGCGTCTACCCTGAATCCATCAACGCCTCGCTCCAACCAAAACCGCATGACGCTGTGCATGGCGAATGCCACTTCCTCATTACGCCAGTTGAGATCCGGTTGCTGCGCCAGGAATAGATGCAGGTAATACTGGCCACTGCGCTTATCGTAGGTCCAAGCGCTCTCATCGGTCAAGGCAGCACGCCAACCGTTCGGCTTATCTCGCCATATATACCAATCCCGCCGCCTGGCGGCCCTGCTACTCCTCGAATCCTGGAACCATGGATGCTGATCTGACGTGTGATTCGCGACGAGATCAGTTATCACGCGAATCCCTAGGCTGTGAGCCCGGGACAGCATCCCGTCGAAGGCCTTGAGCGTACCCATGTCACTTGCCACGTCACAAAAATCAGATACGTCATATCCACCATCCGCCATCGGAGACGGATAGAATGGAGCGAGCCAGATCGCATCTACGCCGAGATCGGCAAGGTATCCCAGACGGTCCGTGATCCCATCCAAGTCACCGATGCCGTCACCATTACCATCACTGAACGACTTCGGATATATCTCATAAAATACCGCCGTTTTCCACCATTGCCATTCCTGCCCCAGGCCAGCCATCACATGCCACCTATTCATCATAAAGTCGCCGACGGGCTCGTGTTGGGTTAATTATGTTTCTCGCGTCCATGGATAGCACCGTCTCGACTGCGTGCGCAGCAGCCCTCCGCCTTGGACGCCATGATACTTTTGCCACGTCTTTGATGATCCGCGCCGCGCATATACCATACTCCGCGGGCGGTATCGCAATGGTCAGCTCAAGCGGAGAGTGTGTTTCAGCTATCGACGCGCATGCCCGCGGTAGGCCATCGAATCCGATGACGTGCTTAGAACGAAGTCGACGCAGTTCCCTGTCCTTGGCAGTGGCGTCGCAAAGAGCCAGCGCGATCGAATCGTTAGGACAAACGATGACGTCCGGGACGAAACCAGTCCGCAGGACAGTCTGGATCACTTCAAGAGCATCAGTGCTGGACCAGGTGGCAAGGGTTACATGACGGCAACTCGCCGATGCTGGCCACATGGCGGTCAGCGAACTGTTTCGAAGTGTCGCTGGCTGGCTGAACTGAGGACCCAGAAGCAGCAGGAGTCTGGTTTGCGGTCCGATGTATTCGGCTACTGCCTTCGCCATCAAATCACCCGCAGTATGGGCATCATGCCTGAGTACCGCCACCTGCCCACGCAGGGCGACGTCCGCAGGAGGGGTCTCGAGGAAAATGCACAGTCCGCCCTTGCGATACAACTCGTGGGCGGCTTGCTTCACCTCAGAAATTCCTGCGGCATCAATGCCTGGCGGCCACACTACGATATAATCCACAGACGCCTCGCCGGCATGGCGAAGCAGGTCGGCAAACGCGATAAGGTCCTCACGTGCTGCCGAGGCGCTGCCACCTTCGTCGACTATTACCGCGGAAATATCCTTGAGCTCTTTATACAACGCCCTCCTTATATCCTGGTGAAACGGATCTTTAGAGGCGATGACTATCGCCACCCTAGGCTTGCGAACAGGGCTCAGGGTAAGACTATTCCCGGCAAAGCCGAACACGAAAGAGACAACTATCCCGACGACGCCGAGAGAACTTGAGATCGAGGAGTCTCGCCCAAGGCCAACAACAGCCAAGGCCACAATAGCAGGGAATAGAATTGCCGTTCCAAGGACTTGCGCGGTGATGCGGACCCCGCCGCGAGTCAGGTACGAGTATACGATTAGGAGTATCGCACACCCAATGATCGAGGACAGAATTATAGTGATTATCATGGCATATGTACTACTCCGGTCGATGACGATTTCAGTAATTAAGCAAGGTGCAAGCCGTGAACTGAATCAAGGAAGCCAGCTCTCCTCCTGGTTAGTTGTGCAGCGCGAGGTGCCTTCCGCGAGCTCGGGCGCCTCTGGAATTGGGCAGGCCTCTCAAGTCGCCCTTCCCTGATGGACCGCATGACCGCAGCGGGTGACCGTATGGCCAGCCATTCACAGATAGCGTTGGTCACCGCGATGAGTTCTTCATCCAGGTCACGGTAGCTGACTACTCTGAAGTTCCGATCATGCAGTTTGCCAGCGGCAACAAGCCTGCTGATGTTGTCGTAGCTTTGCGACAATGTCCCCTCCGCCGCCAATGCGTCTGCCTCGTGATCCGCATAGTCAGAGCGCATATTCCTCAGGCTTGACAAGAGTCGCGTGTGCGACCATATCACTTCATCAGGCTCGCGGTCGATATAGAGAAAAAGCGCATTCGGATAACAG
>Ga0335072_10014857_pt1 | contig 11064 bp, 5 predicted proteins | sample Lox_Sample_21_FD_206725 | JGI IMG/M metagenome (GOLD analysis project Ga0335072, IMG submission 206725) | Soil microbial communities from Loxahatchee National Wildlife Refuge, Florida, United States - Lox_Sample_2.1 | ecosystem: Environmental > Terrestrial > Soil > Wetlands | place: USA: Florida... | reverse complement strand
CGACTTCCGCGACGTGCACGCCGTTCGGAAAGGTCAGCGGTGTCTCGGTCGTCGTTTTGGTGTCGAGGTCCTCGTCGACGGCGCCGGCTTTCTTGAGTGCCGCCGCCCTGGCGGCGAGCTCGAACAGCGGCATGGTCCGGTCGGTGCCGACAACGCCGAAGGCGCCGTTCTCATAGACGATGTCGCTTTCAGCGGTTTCGAACAAGTTTGCGGCGATGCGTTTTCCCTTCTCGACGATCAGATCGACGCATTTGATGATCGAGGCCCCAGCCGTCATTGCCGAGCGCGAGCCGACCGATGCGTAGCCCGCGATCTCCAGAGCCGAGTCGCCGTGGTGATGGCGAACCTTCTGGGACGCGATGCCGAGGCGTCCGGCAATCAGCCGTGGAAATACCGAGGCGTGTCCCTGACCGGTCGATTGCACGTTCAGGTTCACGACCAGCGTGCCGTCGCCGGGGAACGTGAGCCACGCCCCTTCGAGCGGCGTGCCGCCCGAGTGCTCGAGCATGCAGGAGATGCCGATGCCGCGGAGCTTGCCGCGTTTCATCGCTGCGCGCTGCCGCGCCTTGAAGCCGTCGTAATCGGCGAGCGTCAGCGCCTTGTCGAAGATCGGGCGGAAATCGCCGCTGTCGTAGACGGTGCCGATCGCGGTCTTGTAGGGCATGGCCGAGGCTGGAATGAGATTGCGCCGCCGCAGCTTGGCCGGGTCGAGCCCGGTGACCCGCGCGGCTTCCTCGACCACGCGCTCGAGCACGTAATTCGCTTCCGGCCGGCCGGCGCCCCGATAGGGTGCAGTCGCGATGGTGTTGGTGAAGGCACAGCGCGCGCTGATGTCGATATGTTTGATGTCGTAGAGCGCCGGCAGGCAGCGCGCGAAATTCCAGGTCGGAATGTTGGCGCCGACCGCACCCACATAGGCGCCCAGATTCGCGATGTTGCGGATGCGCAGCGCGAGAAATCGTCCGTCCTCGTCGAGCGCGAGCTCCGCTTCGGTGTAAAGGTCGCGCGCTTGGTTGTCGCTGAGGAACGCCTCGGAGCGACCTGACATCCAATGCACCGGGCGGCCGAGCTTTTTGGCTGCGACCAGTTGCGCGATGTATTCGGGATAAGGCCCGGTCTTGAGGCCGAAAGCACCGCCCACGTCATCGGTGAGAACGCGCAGCCGCTCCTTGGGAATATCCATGATGGCGGCGATCGGATCACGCATCGCCGTCGTGCCCTGCGAGCAGACCCGCAACGTGTAGCTGTCGGTGGCTGTCTCGTACTGCGCCGTCGCGCCGCGCGGCTCCATGGAGGCGACTGCCATGCGCTGATTGGTGACGGCGATGCGGGCGATGAATTTGGCGGCGGCGAAGATCTCATCGACGCGCCGCGCGTTGGCGTCCGCATCCTGTGCGGGACCCGGCCAGTCGATGGCGAGATTGCCGGGAATCTCCGGCCAGACAAGCGGCGCTCCCGCGGCCAGTGCCGCGCGCGCATCGACGACCGGCGTCAGCGGCTCGTAGTCGATTGTGACCAGCTCTGCGGCGTCTTGCGCATCGGAAGCCGTCTCGGCGACCGCCATGACGACGGGCTCGCCAATATGCATGGCCCGCTCCCCGGCAAGCGGCGGCCGATGCGGCAGCATCAGGGGTTTTCCGCCGCGCCCCGCCAGCGGCGGATGGCGCCCGAGGGTGCCGGTCCCCGCCATATCGCTTGCGGTGAATACGCCAAGCACACCTGGTGCAGCGCTGGCCGCTTTGGCATCGATGTCGGTAATACGGGCGAAGGCATGCGGCGAACGTACGAAACACGCATAGACTTGGCCGGGCAAGGCAACATCGGCCGCATAACGGCCGTTGCCACGCACCAGAACATCATCCTCGACGCGCGGCATGTGGGCCGCGCGCTCATCCGTTTTTGCATCCATGCCTTGTCTCGGGATAGCTGTCTGACGAAGGCTCGCCCCCTTATAACGCGAAACAACTGGCGGCGAAGGCGGCCATTTTTGGGTTTTATCGGAAGACGCATTTCCCCTACCGCGCCGCCTCTGGGCGTGGCAGGAACGCCGCGTAAAAGCATGTCCCGGAAAAGCATTGCCCCTCGGGCTTGACCCTGTGGGTGGCAACCGGTTTTTCGAAAAGGATGTGCGGCAATTTATGAATCCAGAGCGCATCCCGATTCCACCTGGTCGGGGTGCGTTCGAGTGCTGGGTAGCGGCCTCCTGCCGCCTGCGGGAACCTTTGTTCATGCTTCAACCCGGCACGTTCGGGCTCACGCTTCTGCTGGCCATGCTGACGGCGCTCGGTCCGCTGTCGATGGACATGTACCTGCCGTCGTTACCCGACATCGCCCGCGCGCTCGACGCTCCGATCGCCAGCACGCAGCTCACGATTTCGAGCTATCTGGTGGGGTTTGCGCTGGGTCAGATGATCTATGGGCCGCTGTCCGATCGTTATGGACGACGCCCGGTGCTGCTGGCGGCGGTTGTCCTCTACCTCGTCAGCACGCTCGCCTGCGCGGCCGCGCAATCGGTTGATCTTCTGATCGCCGCGCGTTTGCTCCAGGGCCTCTCCGGGTCGGGCGCGATCGTTCTGGCGCGGGCGATCGTGCGCGATGTTCATTCCGGCGTGCAGGCGGCGCGCGAGCTCTCGCTCATGGGCTCGATCAGCGCCACCGCGCCGATCATCGGCCCGATGATCGGCGGCGTGTTGCAAACCGGCTTCGGCTGGCGCGCGAACTTCTTCTGCATGAGCGCGGCCGGTCTGATCGCGCTCCTGGTGGCGGCGCGGCTTTTGCCGGAGACGCTGCGTCGGAGTGACCGGTCCGGCACGTTGTCGGTCTTCGCCATGGTGCGGGGCTACGGCGCCGTCGCGCGGCATCCGGGATTTCTCATGTATCTCGGCATCATCACGACGACATATGCGGGGCTGTTTGCCTGGGTGTCGGGCGCGTCGGTGGTGCTGCAAGGCGTTTACGGCCTCTCCGCCGTGACCTTCGGATTCACATTCGCGCTGGGTGCGGCCGGCTATATGCTCGGCGCCATGCTGGCGACGCGGCTGGTGCTGCGGCTCGGCTTGGACCGCACCATCGGGGTTGGCGTGGTGGTAATCACCGCCGGTGGGCTTTCGCTGGCGCTGGCGGTCGCAACCGGCGTGCCCGGCCTGTGGCTTGTGGCCGCCATGGCGCTTTATCTCGCCGGCGTCGGTCTCGCCATGCCGCAGGCCATGGCCGGTGCGCTGACCCCATTCCCCGATCGGGCCGGCACGGCGGCGTCGCTGATGGGGCTGGTGCAGCAGGCGGTCGCGGCCATCGCCGCCGGCGTGCTCGGCGCCTATCTGGTCAAGTCGGCCTGGCCGGTCACCGGCGTGGTCGTGGCCATGAGCTGCCTAACTTTTTTGCTGTGGGTATTTCGGCGGGCGGTGCCCGGGCGTTAGAAGAATTCTCATTGTAAACAAAGGGAAGGCGCAAATCGGCCGTTGGCCTGGGCCACCCCCTTTGTTACCATGACGGGTGCGTTGGCGGGCGGCGACGTGACCAAGTCCGGGGACTTTGTTTGGGGCGCCTTCACCCCGGTATGGTGGTGGGGCGGAGGGATTCGCAATGACATCGGGCGAGCTTCTAAGCCGCCGATCGTTTCTTATCGGGGTGAGCGCGATCGGTGGCGGTCTGGCGCTGTCGCTCGCGGTTCCGTTCGCCCCGGTGCGCACCGCCGAAGAGGCCCCGGAAGTCACCGCCTGGCTTTTGATCGGTTCTGACAATTCCGTCGTGATCCGCGTGGCGCGCGCCGAAATGGGTCAAGGTGCGCACACCGGGCTCGCCATGCTGGTCGCCGAAGAGCTCGAATGCGACTGGTCGAAGGTCTCGACCGAATTCGTCTCGCCGCAGGAAAACACGCGCCGCGAGCGGGTTTGGGGCGACATGTCGACCGGCGCCAGCCGTTCGATCGCGGCCTCGCAGCTCTATCTGCGGCAGGCCGGTGCCGCCGCGCGCGAGATGTTGATTGCGGCTGCGGCAGCGCGCTGGCGTGTGCCGGCGTCGGAATGCGTCGCCGTCATGAGTGTGATCACGCACCGCCCGAGCGGGCGGAAAATCACCTTCGGCGCCATCGCCGAGGCGGCGTCGCAAGTGCCGCCGCCGGTCGACGTGAAGCTCAAGGATCCCAGTGAATGGACGCTTGCCGGCACGCCGCAGCGGCGTCTCGACGTGCCCGCCAAGGTGACGGCACAGCCGATCTACGCGGTCGACGTGCGCTTGCCCGGGATGCTCTACGCGGCGATCGTGCATTGTCCCGTGTTCGGCGGCGCGCCGAAGACGATCAATGAGGGCGCGATCGCCACCATGAGGGGCGTCCGGCGCGTCGTGCGCTTGCCGAATGCGGTGGCGGTGATCGCGGATTCGTGGTGGCGGGCGAAACGCGCGGTCGAAGTGCTGCCGATCGAATGGGATCCGCGCGGTAACGGGCGGGTGTCGAGCGCCAGCATCGCCGCAAGCGTGCGCGCAGGACTGTCGGAGGAAAAATCGCAGGTCGGCCGCGTCGACGGCGACGTGGCGGCTGCGATGGCGACCGCGGTCAAACATGTCGCCGCCGATTATGAGGTCCCGTTCCTGGCGCATGCGACCATGGAACCGCAGACTTGCACGGCCCATGTGACCAATGGCGGTGTCGAGGTCTGGGTGCCGACGCAGGAGCCGATGACGGCGCTCGCGACCGCCGCCAGCGCCGCCGGCGTGCCGAACGAGAAGGTGGTGGTCCACGGCACATTCCTCGGCGGCGGCTTCGGTCGTCGCGCCGCCATCCAGGAATTCGTGCGCCAGGCGGTGCTGATCGCCAAAGAGGTCGATGTCCCGGTCAAGCTTCTCTGGTCGCGGGAACAAGATATCCAACACGACTATTATCGCCCTTTCGGAATGGGGCGGCTGGTCGCCGGGCTCGGCGCCGACGGCATGCCGGTCGCCTGGAAGATCAGGCTTGCCGGTCCGTCATTTGTTCACGGCCTGGTGCCGGGTTTCGGCATGACCTTTATCGACCGCACCTTCATCTCCGGCCTCGCCGAGGAGATGGCTTACGACGTGCCGAATTATCTGGTCGACTACGTGACGCAGCAATCGCCGGTGCCGCTCGGTGTGTGGCGCGCCATCAATTACACGCAAAATACCTTCTACAAGGAATCGTTCGTCGACGAGATGGCGCACGCGGCCGGCGTGGATCCTTATCTGTATCGCCGCCGCTTGCTGCGCTACAGCGAGAAAAACCTCGCGGTGCTCGATGCCGCGGCGAAACGCGCCGATTGGTTTGGTCCTCTGCCGGATGGCGTGCGTCGCGGCATTGCGGTGACCGAAGCGTGCGGCAGCATCTGCGCGCAGGTGGTCGAGGCGTCCGTCGAGCGCGGCGAAGTCCGCGTCCACCGCGTCGTCTCGGCGCTCGATTGCGGCCACGTGGTCAATCCGCTGTCGGTGTCGATGCAGACCGAAGGCGCCGTCATTTTCGCGCTGACCGCGGCTTTGATCGGCGAGATCACCATCAAAGATGGCGGCGTCGAACAGTCCAATTTCGACACCTATGAGATGTTGCGCATCGCCGACGCGCCGAAGGTCGAGACGGTGCTGGCGCCGAGCGGCGATTTTTGGGGCGGCGCCGGCGAGCCGGCGGTTCCTCCGCTGGCGCCGGCGCTTTGCAACGCCATCTTCGCCGCCACCGGCAAACGCATCCGCTCGCTGCCGATCAAGAACCAAAATCTCACCAAGGCGATTTGAGATAAACCTGAAACGCCGCTTCCATTAACAATCGCGTGCTCGCAGTGCGGCTCACGCCGTGGTCGTGATAACGTTCAAGGATGTCGTCCGTGTCACCTGCCAGCGCCCGCGCGCTGTTTGCGCACCCTCCCTTCCTCTTTTATTTCGCGGCCCGCGGCCTCTCCAAATTCTGTTTCCAGATCGGCGCGGTAGCGGTCGGTTGGCAGGTCTATGCACTCACGAACAGCGCCGCCGATCTCGGCCTGGTCGGGCTGGTGCAATTCATTCCGACCGCCATCCTGGTGTTCGCCGCGGGCCATGTCGCCGACCGCTACGATCGGCGCCGCGTCGCGCAGATCGCGCAGCTGACCGCGGCGATTGCAGCAGCGTTCCTGGCCTGGGGCAGCTTCGCGGGATGGATCACCGTACCGCAGATCTTCGCCGCGGTTGCGGTGTTCGGCGCGGCGATCGCCTTTGAGAGTCCGGCGGCGGCCGCGATCCTGCCCGGCGTCGTTCCGGACGGGATGCTGCAACGGGCGGCCGCGCTGTCGACCGGTGCGTTTCAGATGGCAAGCATCTGCGGGCCCGCGCTGGGCGGCCTCATCTACGCGCTGGGCCCCGGCATACCTTATGCGCTAATGGCCGCGCTCTGGTTCGTCGCCGCGCTCTTGAACTCCGCCATCAAGCTCGATCGGCCGCTCGCGGCGAGGAAACAATCGGGGTTGCGCGATTTGTTCGCCGGCGTCGGCTTCGTGCGGCGCAATCCGCCGATATTGGGCTCGATTTCGCTCGACCTGTTCGCCGTGTTGCTCGGCGGCGCCACGGCGCTGCTGCCGATCTACGCACGCGACATCCTGCAGACCGGACCGTGGGGCCTCGGCGTGTTGCGCGGCGCGCCGGCGGTGGGCGCCCTGGTAATGGCCGCGGTTTTGACGCGGCATCCGATCAATCATCGGGTCGGCATGCGCATGTTCCAGGCGGTCATCGTCTTCGGCGCCGCCACGGTGGTGTTTGCATTCTCGCGCTCGATCTGGCTGTCGCTTCTGGCGCTCGCGGTTTTGGGGGCGGCCGATATGGTGAGCATGGTGATCCGCATCGCGCTTGTTCAGCTTCAGACTCCCGACGAGATGCGCGGCCGCGTCGGCGCCGTGAACTATCTGTTCGTCAATGCCTCTTATCAGCTCGGCGAGTTCGAAAGCGGCATCGCGGCTTGGTTGCTCGGCGCCGTGCCGGCCGCTGCTCTCGGCGGTATCGGCACCATCATCGTCGCGCTCGTGTGGATGAAATTGTTTCCTTCGCTGCGCGACGTCGAGCGGCTGGAATAGCGGTTCACGACGCGCGCGAGTAACGCGCTTCGCCCTCAACGATATAAGTATCGAAAACGGCGCATACCGTGCGAACGAAGGTCCGCGCTTGCGGCGGTACTGTGATCTCGCTGCGGTTCCTGACAACGAGACCGTCGCGCGCCAGTTCGTCGAGCGCTGAAAGCTCCGCCGCGAAGCGCTCAGTGCTTGCACCGTGGGCGCGGCAGACATCGGACAAATCGACTTTGAGGTCGCACATCAGCCGTTCGATGATGCGGCGGCGCAGCCGATCCTCGGCTGTCAGTGCGCGGCCGCGCGCGGTCGCCGGGCGGCCCGTCGTGATCGCTTCGCGATAGCCGATCATCTGCGGCGCATTCTGGACGTAGCCGCCAGGCAGCGAGCCGATCGCCGAAGGGCCGAAGCCGATCAGAGTTGTTGCCTCGTCGGTGGTGTAGCCCTGGAAATTGCGGCGCAGTCTTCCCTCACGCAGTCTTTGAGCCAATGGATCGTCGGCACGGGCGAAGTGATCGAGCCCGATATGCTGATAGCCCGACCCCACGAACACGGCGCCGGCGGCGCGGTTTTGCGCCAATCGTTCGTCGCCTGCCGGAAGCGTCTCGTCCGGAATGAGCTTCTGATGACGTTTCATCCAGGGTACGTGCGCATAGCCGAACAGCGCGATGCGGTCGGGGCGGAGCGTCAGCGCGCGTTCCGCGGTGTCGCGCACCGTCGCCTCGGTCTGATGCGGCAGCCCGTACATGAGATCAAGATTGATGTGGACGATGCCGGCTTCGCGCAGTCCGTCGGCTGCGCGTGCGGTTTGTTCGACGCTTTGCTGGCGCCCGATCGCGCGCTGCACGCGCGGTTCGAAATCCTGCACCCCAAGGCTGGCGCGGCTCACGCCGACGCCGGCCAGTGCCGCGATCTGCGCACGCGACAGCCAGCGCGGATCGATCTCGATGGCAATCTCGGTCGCCGCGGTGATGCGAAACCGCGCGTGCAGCGCGGCCATGATCCGCTCAAGCTCGTCTGGCTGCAGCATGGTTGGAGTGCCGCCGCCAAAATGCACATGGCTGACCGTTTGACCGTTAAGGCGCGTTCCCACCAAGTTGATCTCACGCTGCAGCAGCGCCGCGTAGGCGGCAACCGGCGCGTGCCGGCGAGCGACCGAGGTGTGGCAGCCGCAATAGAGACAGAGCTCGGCACAGAACGGCACGTGCAAATAAAGCGAAAGCGGCGCATCGGCCGGGACGTCCGCGAGCCAACGCTCGTAGGTTGAAGCATCGACCGCCGGACCGAATTGCACCGCTGTCGGATAGCTCGTGTAACGCGGCAGCCGCCGGTCCAGATAATTGCGCAAATTTGTTTGCATGAGCGGTCCAAACCGGTCCTCGAAAGAACCATGGTTCGCAGAACCGGCCGCGGCACGTTGACATAGATCAAGGTGACCGGCGCGCATGACATCACAATAGTCTCGCTCGCAACGATTGTGCCCGCCGGTTGTCGGTCACTCTTGTATGGGCTGGCGGCGCGGTTACGGGGGTAACGCGCCGCCATTGCGAGTTCCTTAGGTCGCAGCCTCGTCGAGAGGAGGATGGAATGTCAAAGGAGCATACGGCTCAGTCCCCGTTCGAAGCCATTTGGCAGTGGTGCCGCGGTTTCGTCGGCTCGCGGTCGACCCTGTCCCAATTCGAGTTGGATGGGACCGATCGCATGGCCCACGACATCGGCGTTTCGGCCGCCGAGCTTCATGAGCTTGCCATCCGCGGACCGCAATCGGCAGATTTGTTGTGTCGCCGCATGGACGTGCTCGATCTCGACCAGAACGAAGTCGCCCGCACCGAGCGCGCCACCTTTCAGGATCTGCAACGGGTGTGCAGCCTGTGCGACTGCAAGAAGCGCTGCGCCCGCGACCTTGCGCGCAACCCGGACGATCCGGTCTGGAAGGATTATTGTTCGAATGCGCAGACGCTGACGGCGTTGGGTGTGTTGCCCTGGGCTTCGCGCCGAGAGTGGTGATTCTACCAGAGCACGATCTGGAAAAGCATGCCCTCGGGCTTAGACCCGATGGGTAGATACTGGTTTTCCGAAAGGATCATGCTCCACCAAAAATGAGAGCTCTCTGGAAAGCATGCGCTCAGGCTTTGACCTGACTCTCGTTACACGAGGCCATCCGTGGAACGCGATCGGCAAAGGCGCATGCGTCTGCGCCGCTTAATGCCGCCCGAACAATTTGTCGAGCAGCCAGGTATCGAGGCCGCCGCGCTCTTGTGGCTGCTGCCGAGCGGCGGCGCCGCTTGATGGGGCCGGCGTTCCATAGCCGCCGGCGTAACCGAACGACGACCCCCATCCGCCGTTGCCGCCGACCCCCAGCAACGCGGTTGGCGTCGTTCCCTGCAATGCTGTTTTCATGAACCGGTTCCAGATGTCGACCGGCAGGCTGCCGCCGGTCGCCTTGTGGGTCGGCGCATTATCGTCGTTGCCGAGCCAGATGCCGGTGACGAGCGTGCCGGTGTAGCCGATGAACCAGGCGTCGCGGTAATCCTGGCTGGTGCCGGTCTTGCCGGCCGCCGGCCAGCCGGGCAGATCGGCATGGCGCGCGGTGCCGCTGACCAAAGTCTCATGCAGCATCGCATTCATCATCGCCACATAATGCGCATCCACGATCCGGCCCATGGGCTGGTTCGGTCGCGCATAGAGGAGCTTGCCGTCGGTCGAGCGCACGCGCGCAATCACGTGCGGCGAGATCGCATAGCCGCCGTTGGCGAACGGCGCGTAGGCGGCGATGAGCTCGAGCGGCGAGACCTCGGACGTGCCGAGCGCGATCGACGCGTTCGGTTCGAGCAAAGAGTTGATGCCCATGCGGTACGCGGTGCGGATCACCGCGGCAGGGCCGAATTCGAGGGTCAGGCGCACCGAGACGGTGTTGAGCGAATTGGCCAGCGCCTGCGTGAGCGTTACCGGGCCGAGATATTCGTGTTCGTAGTTTTCCGGCTTCCAGCCACGCACCGCGATCGGGCTGTCCTCGCGGATCGTATCGGGCGTTAGTCCGTGCTCCAGCGCGGTGAGATAGACGAAGGGCTTGAAGGCGGAGCCGGGCTGCCTTTTGGCGGCGATGGCGCGATTGAACTGGCTTTCGGCATAGCTTCTGCCGCCGACCAGCGCTCGCACCACGCCGTCCGGCGTCATCGCCACCACGGCGCCTTCACGGACGCCGAATTTTTCTCCTTTTTGTGCCAGCACCTCCGCGAGCGCGCGTTCGGCGGCCGTTTGCAGGGCCGGCTCGATCGAGGTCTCGACCACGATGTCCTCGTCGAAACGGCCGACGACGTCGTTGACCGCATCCATGACCCAGTCGGCCACGTAATTGACCGAGCCGGACGTGGCCGATTTCACCGCATGCGCCGGATGAGCGAGTGCCGCACGCGCAGCATCCTCGCTGGCGAGTTTTTGCTCGGCCATGTCGGTCAGCACGACGCGGGCGCGGCGTTCGGCGCCGTCCGGATTATGGCTTGGCGCAAGACGCGACGGCGATTGCACGAGCCCGGCCAACATTGCGGCTTCCGCGAGCGATAAATGCCGCGCCGACTTGGCAAAATAGCGCTGTGCTGCCGCTTCCACGCCGTAGGCGCCGGCACCGAAATAGACCCGGTTCAGATAAAGCTCGAGGATTTGCGCTTTGCTGAACTTGCGCTCGAGCCAGAGCGCCAGCACCGCCTCCTGCGCCTTGCGGGTGACCGTACGTTCCTGGGTCAGAAAAAGATTCTTCGCCAGTTGCTGGGTAATGGTCGAACCGCCCTGCGAGGCGCCGCGACGCAACACGTCCGCGACCAGCGCACGCAGGATGCCGAGGGGATCGACACCGTGGTGCGAATAGAAGCGCCGATCCTCGATGGCGATAAAGGCTTTCGGCACATAATCGGGCAGTTCGCGCAAGGAAATCGCCGCGCCGCCCATGTCGCCGCGGGTCGCGAGCGTCGCCCCATTGGCGCCGACGATCAGGACCGAAGGCGGCCGCTTGGGAATTTCCAGCGATTGGATCGGC
>Ga0335072_10014856_pt1 | contig 11064 bp, 10 predicted proteins | sample Lox_Sample_21_FD_206725 | JGI IMG/M metagenome (GOLD analysis project Ga0335072, IMG submission 206725) | Soil microbial communities from Loxahatchee National Wildlife Refuge, Florida, United States - Lox_Sample_2.1 | ecosystem: Environmental > Terrestrial > Soil > Wetlands | place: USA... | reverse complement strand
TGTACAGCTGGCTGATGGTCGCGGCCTCGCTCGCGCTGTGGCACTGGGCCGGGCCGGTTTACGAGGCCGTCGCGGCGGTGGCGGGCGCCGCGTTCCTGGCCGAGGTGCACCGGCTGCACCGCGCGTCGCGCCGGGATGAGGCCGGCGGCGGGGAGCGGCTCGTCACCATGCGGCTGTTCCACCTGTCGCTGGTGTACCTGACCGTGGTGTTCGCCGCCGTGGCGGCGGGCGCGCTGCTGCGCTAGCACTTCTTCAGGCAAAACTGGTTTCGGCAAAACTGGTGGAACCCGGTTGAACCGCTGGGGTCCACGGTGCGTATAGCAAGTAGAGCAGGCCCGCGGGTAACAAAAATGACGCTCCCAACGTTACGGCCCGCGGGCCGCTCTTACCTCGCTCCTTGCCCTGAGCCCCGCTAGACTCCGCGATCGTGATCGTGATCGTGGCCGGCGTCGCCGGCAGCGGCAAGACGACCGTAGGAACGCTGCTCGCTAAACGGCTGGGCTGGCGGTTCGCCGACGCCGACGGCTTCCACCCGGCGGCCAACGTGACAAAGATGCGGGCAGGTATCCCGCTCACCGACGAGGATCGGGCACCGTGGCTGCGCGCGATCAACGGCTGGATGGACGACATCGAGACGCTGGGAGAGTCAGGGGTGATCACGTGCTCGGCGCTTAAGCGCCGCTACCGTGACCAGCTGCTCTCCGGGCGGCCCGACGCCACGATGGTCTTCCTCGAGGTGAGCAAGGCCGTCCTGGTCCAGCGTCTGAGCCACCGGATGGGGCACTTCTTTCCCGAGAAGCTGCTGGACAGCCAGCTGGCGGCGGTCGAGCCGCCGGCCCCGGACGAGCGTGTGCTGGCCCTGCCCGTCGACGGCGACCCGGTGCAGCTGGTGTCGGAGATCGTGACGCGGCTCGGGCTGGATCCGCAGCCGGCGACGTAACCTGGAGACGTGAAGCTGAAGCTGGACCTGCACGACTTCTACAACCAGGGCGCCGAGATCGACCGCGCGCTGCGGCAGAAGTTCGACGAGGCCGCCGCGACGAAGGCGCCGCTGCTGGAGATCATCCCCGGCAAGGGCTCAGGCCAGCTGAAAAAGCACGTGCTCCGCTTTCTCGAACGCAAGGACATCAAGCCGCTGTACCACCGCGTGGAGAAGGACTCCAAGAACTTCGGCCGCCTCTTCGTGCACTTCAGATGGTGAGCCAGCGCGCACCCATCGAATTAGCGATGCCCACCCTTGGAAATTGCGATTCTCTTAATCATCTAGGGGAATCGCCTAACTCATTGTCACGGTCCGCGTCCGCCGGGCGACAGGATCGGGAACGCCGGCCGGCAGTGTGATGAACGTCATCCGCCGGTAGAGTGGCTCGTTGTGGCGGGGACAAACAGTAGTTACGCATGACAAACCGAATGGCTCCTGGGTCAGACCCGGACAGCGCGGCCGGACCATAGGGTCACAAGTCTGCAAACCAGGCTGGTCGCCCACACTCCCAACGTTTACAGATATTTCCGTTGTGGGCATGACTAGTTCTTAGCGGTTGCTTCTGGGTGACGCTGGGTGGCCGATTCCCCGCTGGGCTACTGGCGAATAAGTACAGATTGCTTCAAGATGCCTATAGCTTGCTTGAAGCAAGTAGCGGGCGGGAGGACACGAGGGTGGGTCAAGCTTCTGAAATCATTGAGTCGATGCTGCGTGCGGTTCCGGCACGCCAGGAGCGTCTCGACGAGGACCAGATCGGCGCGCTGCGCGAGCTGACGAACTCGCTGGTCGCCGCGAAACCGGACGCGGCTGGGGAGTACGCGAGGTTTCTCGGCATCAAGCAACGCGGGCTCTGCTTGCCTGAAGCGGATCTCGCGGACCGAATGCGCGGCGCAACCGTGCTGGTCACCGGCGGAACGGGGTGCATCGGCTCGACGCTGATGGCCCAGCTCGCCGCCAGGGAGCCCGGCCGGCTGATCAGCGTCAGCCGGGGCGTCACGGCGGGATGGCCGCGGCAGGAGAGGGCAGAGTACCGGTACGCCGACGTCAGGGACCGCCGCGCGATCGACGAGCTCATCGCCGGCGTGCGGCCCGACATCATCTTCCACGTCGCGGCGCAGCGGTCGCCCGCGCTCGCCGAGGTGGAGGTACACCGCACGGTAACGACCAACGTGCTCGGCTCGCGTAACGTGCTCACCGCAGCCGCGGCCGCCGGCGTGCCGCAGGTGGTCGTCGCGTCCACCGGCAAGGCCCTGCGACCCTACTCGCCGGAGATGTACACGGCCTCCAAGCGGGCCGCGGAGTGGGTGGCCACCACGGTCGCAGCGGGCAGCGACATGCTCTGTTCGGCATCCAGGTTCACCCACGTGATCGACAACTCGATCGTCTACCAGCGGCTGCAGGGCTGGGCCGAGGACGACGGCCGGGGCGTGGTCCGGCTGCACAGCTCGACCATCGCGTTCTACGTCCAGTCCGCGCTCGAGTCCGCGCAGCTGCTGCTGCTCGCGCTGCTCGGCGCCGAGCGCGGCGAGTTCCGGGTGCACGCGATCACCGACCTCGGCTGGCCGGTCAGCCTGATCGACGTCGCGGTCGGGGTGCTGGCGCACAAGGGCTCGCGGTCGCCGATCTACTTCAGCGGCTACGACCCCGGCTATGAGGAAGTGCCGTTCCCCGGCCTCTACGACCCGGCGACCGCGGGCGACGTGAGCCCGCTGCTCAACGCGTTCGAGACGGCAGCCGCGGTCGACTCACCCTGTCCCATGGTCGACGCGTTCCGGCTGGACATGGCGCCGGACCAGGTGGCGCCGAAGCTGCTCGCGGCCCTGGAGGCGGCGTGCGAGCGGACCGAGGACCCGGACACAGTGCGGCACGCGCTCGACGACCTCAGCTGGTCCGTGCTCGACGCGACCCTCGGCGCCGCGGCCCGGCCGGCGCTCACCCGCTCGGCGAAGCTCGTCGTTCAGCACGAGCACGCGATGACGCCAGTGCACCGCCGGGTGATGGAGGCGATCAAGGGCCACGCGAACGCCGACTTAGCGCGGCGGACGCGAGCCCTCACAATCGCAGCCGGGCCGCGATCCCGTCGAGCACGCACTCGACGCCGAACTCGAACCGCTCGTCTCGCGTCAACGGCGAGTCGGGGTCGATATCCGCGTCGAGGAGGCGTGCCAGATGCGGGTACCGCCCGGACTCCCTGATCCGGCGGCTGTACTCGGCGACGGACTCGTCGACCTCGTCCTGCGTCATGCCGGCGGTGGCTTCGGCCACGCTGTCTTGCAGGCGTATCTCCTGGATCTCGCGGAGCGCGGCGCCTATCACGTAAGTCACGAAGGTCATCAGCACCCGCATCGTGCCGACGATATCCAGGCCGAGCCCGTCGAGCGTCCCCATCAGCCGTTCGGCGTTACGCGCGTCGTTCGGGCCCGACGGCGGCCCAGAACCGAGGAAGTCGATGGCCCATGGGTGCCGCAGCAGCGCGGCTCGCATCGTGCGGGCGTACCCGCGCAGGTCCGCCCGCCAGTCCCCGGTCGGTTCTGGTACCTCCGCCTCGGCCTGCACCCGCTCGAGCATCAGCCGGTGCAGCTCCTCCTTGGAGTTGACGTACCAGTACAGCGACATCGTCCCCACGTCGAGCTCGCGGGCGATCCGCCGCATGCTGACAGCCTCTGGACCCTCGTCGTCGGCGACGGCCACCGCCGCGGTGACGATGTCCGCCACCTGGAGGCCGCGGGCACGGCGCCCCGGTGGCCGCCCGTGCTCCCGGTGCCTGGTCACGTGCTCGGCGATCTGCCGCTCCCGGCGCAGTTCATGCTCGCCACGGCGGTCGCGGAGGCTGTCGCGGTAAACCGGCCGCAGCGGCACGAAGAGTTCTTCTTCCGCGTCCTCGTCCACGACTCGCTCCTCACCGACGGCGGTAAAGCAGTTGATTCTCGTACACCGTACTGCTAACGTACGCTGTACGAGAATAGTACACCGTACGATCATACGGAGAAGCGATGAGCGAGACTCCCGCCATCGAGGCGGAAGGACTGGTCAAGCACTACGGGAAGACGAAGGCGCTCGACGGCCTGGACCTGACGGTGGCCCAGCGAACGGTATACGGCCTGCTCGGCCCCAACGGCGCGGGGAAGACCACCGCGGTCCGCGTGCTCGCCACGCTGCTGCGCCCGGATGGCGGCCGCGCTCGGGTCGACGGCCACGACGTGGTCGCGGAGGCCGCCACGGTGCGCCGGACCATCGGGCTCACGGGCCAGTACGCGGCGCTCGACGAATACCTGACCGGGCGGTCCAACCTGGTCATGATCGGCCGGCTGAGCAGGCTGACCGCGCGGGCCGCCGCGCGGCGCGCTGACGAGCTGCTCGAGCGGTTCGGCCTGGCCGAGGCCGCGAACAGGGCGGTCAAGACGTACTCGGGCGGCATGCGGCGGCGCCTCGACCTGGCGGCGAGCCTGATCGGGCACCCGAGCGTGCTGTTCCTCGACGAGCCGACCACCGGCCTCGACCCGACCGCCCGCGCGCTGATGTGGGACATCGTGAGGGAGCTCGTCGCGGACGGCACGACGCTGCTGCTGACGACGCAGTACCTGGACGAGGCGGACCAGCTGACCGACAGGATCGCGGTCATCGACGGCGGCCGGGTCATCGCGGAGGGCACGCCGGCCGAGCTCAAGGCGTCCGTCGGCGGGCAACGGGTGCTGCTCACGCTGGCCGAGGCAGGCGACGCCGCCGTCGCGGTCAGGGCACTGCAGCCGTTCGCCGCCGGGACCATCATCCCGAACGGCAGTGTTTCCGGCCACGGGGACCGCCTCCTGGACGTTCCCGTCATCGCCACGGACGGGCTGGCCACCGAGATACTCCGCGCGCTCGACACCGCCGGCGTCGGGGTGAGCGACATCGCGGTGCGCAGCGCATCGCTTGACGACGTCTTCCTCACGCTCACCGGCCACACGGCAGAAGCGCCAGACGAAGACGAAGAAAAGGACGAACTAGCCGAGGAGGCCGCGGTATGACCGCAACGACGCTATCCGCCGCGGACCTGACCGTCGGGCGCGGCTCGCTCGCCCAGTTCCTCAGCGACGTGTGGGTGCTGACCAAGCGCAGCATCGCACGGATCAGGCGGGAGCCCGAGACGCTGTCCGAGGTGACGATCCAGCCGGTCATGTTCGTGCTGATGTTCGCCTACGTGTTCGGCGGCGCGATCGCCATCCCCGGCGGCGGGAACTACCACGAGTACCTGATCGGCGGCATGCTCGGCATGAGCCTGGCGCAGACCGCGCCAGGGACCGCGGTCGCGGTCGTCTCCGACATGTCCACCGGGCTGATCGACAGGTTCAGGTCGCTGCCCATGTCTCGTGCGGCGGTGCTCACCGCGCGCACGATCGCGGACCTGCTGACCCAGGTGATCGGCGCCGCGGTGGTGGCCGGCGTCGGACTCGCCATCGGCTGGCGGGTGCACACGGGGCCAGCCGACGTCGTCGAGGCGTTCGCGCTCGCCCTGCTGTTCGGGTACGCGTTCACCTGGGCGGGCGTCTGCCTCGGCATGGTGCTGCGCAGCCCGGAGGCCGCGCAGCAGAGCGGTTTCGTCATCTTCCTGCCGCTGACGTTCATCTCCAGCGCGTTCGTGCCGACCCAGGGGATGCCCGGCTGGCTCCAGCCGGTGGCGGAATGGAACCCGATGTCCTCGCTTGCCGCCGCGTGCCGCCAGTTGTTCGGCAACCCGAACCCGGCGTCTCTCGTGAACGCGTGGCCGGCCCAGCACGCCGAACTGGCCGTCATCTGCTGGTCAGTAGGGATGCTCGCGGTATTCGCCCCGCTCGCCGTCCGCCTCTACCGGAACAAGGGCCGGTAGGCCTGTTCAGTCTGGCGTGGGGCCCGACTGCGGGAGCTTGACCGTGCCGGGCGGCTTGGGGCGGGCCGAGGGCGGCGGGACGACCGGGCCGATGTCGCCGTCCGGCGCCTCGTCGAGGTCGGCGATGACTGGCGCGTGATCGCTTGGCGCGGTGCCCTTGCGCGCCTTGCGGTCCACCCACGCCGCCCGGACCCGGGCGGCCACCGGGTCGCTGGCCAGGATCAGGTCGATGCGCATCCCGAAGTCCTGGTGGAACATGCCGGCCCGGTAGTCCCAGTAGGTGAACACCCGGCTGTCTGGCCACCGGTCCCGCACGACGTCGTGCAGGCCGAGCGCCTCGAGATCGGCGAGCGCGGCGCGCTCCGGCGGCGTCACGTGCGTCTGCCCCACGTAGGCGGCCGGGTCGAACACGTCCGCGTCGGTGGGCGCGATGTTCATGTCGCCGCAGACCAGCGCCGCCTCCGGGCCCGCCGCCACCGCGTCCTTGAGGGCGCCGAGCCAGGCGAGCTTATAGCTGTAGTGCTCGGAACCTGGCGTCCTGCCGTTCGGCACGTAGACAGAATGCACCCGGATGCCAGCGCACGACGCGGCGACGGCTCGCGCCTCGGGCCCGGGGAACCCGGGCTCGTCAGGCAGTCCGGTGCGCACGTCGTCGAGCCCGGCCCTGGACAGGATCGCGACCCCGTTCCACTGCGGCTGGCCGTGCACGGCGAACTCATAACCGCGGGCCGTGAGCTCGGTGCCGAGCAATCCGGTGAACGCCTCGCGAGTGAGCTTGATCTCCTGCAGGCACACGACGTCGGGCTGTCGTTCGTCGAGCCACGGCAACAGCCGCGGGACCCGCTGCTTGACGGAGTTGACGTTCCAGGTCGCTACCCGCACCCGTCCACAATAGCCAGCGCGCCATACTGACGCGCGTGTCGGCGATCTTGAGCGGCTTCCCGGGCGCCCGGGCGACAATAGGTCTCAGGAATCATTCAGCGATTGTTCATCCGCTTAACGCGCTAATCCCCACGCCGACGAAGAGAGGCGTAACGAATGCGATTCCACTACTCACGCGTGCACCGGTTTTACCTGGCTCCGGCCGTTGGCCTGGTGTTCGCCCTTGCGATAACGGCCTGCTCGAGCAGCGGCTCCAGCTCAAGTTCCACTGCGACCTCCGCTCCTGCCGCCACCACGTCCGCGGCCACCTCCAGTGCGACCGCCAGCGCAGCCGCCGGCGGTTCCGCCACGGCGCAGATCACTGCCAATTGGGAGGCGTTCTTTAACCCCGCTACCCCGAACAGCAAGCGGGTCCAGTTGCTGGAGAACGGCGCGCAGTTCGCGGCCGCGATCAACGCGTTCTCGGCGAGCCCGCTCGCGCAGTCGGTGTCCTCTAAGGTCGATTCCGTCTCGCTGACCTCGTCCACCAAGGCCAACGTGAAGTATGACCTCACGGCGGCAGGCACGTCGGTGGCCAGCGGGCAGACCGGGACCTCGGTCCTGCAGGACGGCACGTGGAAGGTTGGCGACGACGTCTTCTGCGGGCTGCTCAAGGAGGGCGCCTCACTGCTGAACATCACGATCCCCGCGGCATGCAACTCAGCAAGCTAGGCCTGCCGAGCGCGGGCGGCAGAGGCGGCGAACGCGACCGGGCCAACTCGGTCGCGCTCGCCGCGCTCTGCACGATCCTGTTCCTGACCTTCCTCGACAACACGATCGTCTCCGTCGGGCTCGGCAGCCTGCAGACCACCCTGCACGCCAGCGTGGCCGACCTGCAGTGGGTGATCGGCGCTTACGCCCTCACGTTCGCCAGCATCATGCTGGCCTGCGGGATGATCGGCGACGAACTCGGCCGCAAGAAGGTCATGCTGACCGGCGTCGGCGTGTTCTGCGCCGGCTCCGTGCTCTGCGCACTGGCCCCCAATGCCCAGGTCCTCATCGCCGGGCGGGCGATCATGGGCCTCGGCGCGGCGGCGAGCGAGCCTGGCACTCTGTCGGTGCTGCGGCAGATCTACACCAACGACCGGGCCCGCGCCAGGGCGGTCGGCGTCTGGGCCGGCGTTTCCGGGCTGGCGCTCGCGCTCGGCCCGGTGATCGGGGGCGCCATCATCGGCGCGTGGAACTGGCGCGGCATCTTCTGGTTCAACCTGTTCTTCGGGCTGCTGGCGCTGCTCGTCGCCGCGGTCGTCGTGCCGGAGAGCGCGGACCCGCACGCCGCGCGGGTCGACACGCTGGGTACCGTGCTCGGCGCGGGAGCGCTGGCCACCCTGGTGTTCGGGATCATCGACGCGGAGACGTCAAGCTTCGCCGCCACCGTGCCCGTGACGCTGTTCTGCATCGCGGCTGTCCTAGCGGCGGCGTTCATCTGGTGGGAGCACCGGGCCGCGAGCCCGCTGCTCTACCCGCGGCTGTTCCAGCTGCGCTGGTTCACCGTGCCGAACGTAGTCGCGTTCTGCACCTACTTCTCCACGTTCGCGATCTTCTTCTTCACCGCGCTGTACCTGGATGAGGTCCTCGGCGCCTCGGGATACCGCATCGCGCTCGTCTTCGCGCCGATGACGGTGCTGATGATCGCCGCGTCGGTGTTCGCCGGCTACTGGACGGGCAGCGCCGGGCCGCGATGGCCGATCATCATCGGGTGCGCGCTGTTCGGCGCGGGGCTGCTGCTTGCCAACCCGCAGATCGGGACGCATCCCAACTACTTCCTGCTCGGCCTTGCCCTTGCGGTGGCCGGGATCGGCATCGGCATCACGGTCGTGCCGGTCACCTCCGCCGTCCTCGACGCGGTGCCCCCTGACCGGTCGGGCATGGCCGCCTCGGCCGCCAACACCAGCCGGGAGATCGGTGCCGTCACCGGCGTCGCCGTTCTCGGCGCGATCGTCTTCTCCCAGGTCAACTCCAGCCTCAGCACCGGCCTGGTGCGGCTCGGCGTGCCCATCGGCTACAAGACGCTGATCCTCGAGTTCATCGAGACTGGCCAGGTCGTAGGCGTGAACGTCAACAACTACAAGTCGAACCCCATAGTCGGCAAGGTGATCGGGGCGGCCTACGCGGCGTTCGGTGACGGCGTGCACCTCGCGCTCTACGTGTCGGCCGGCCTGATGTTTTTCGCGGCGCTTCTCTCGCTCGCTACTCTCCGTAAGGCACCCCGGACGCCTTGACATATCCGTGCGGGTAAGCGATGCATGAGGGTGGACGGCAACGACGCATGGCCCGCCACCCAGGAAGAGAGACCCGCCGTGCGCTGCTATGTCCCATCCACGTCCGTGATTGTCGCGTTCGTTGTCATCGGGTACCTTGCCTTGCGGAAGGTGTCTGGACACGCGTTCGCGGCGGCGGGCCTCGCCACCTCGATCGTGATCGCCCTCGGCATCGCCGGCGCGGTGGCGGCCGCGATCACGGTGAGCGCCGCGACGATCAGGCACCGCAGAGCCGCGGCCGGGGCGTGCCACACGTGCAGTCACCCTTGTCGGGAGGCGCTAGCGCCTAGGCCCGATTTTGACGCACCGAGGTGGCCGCACCGGCCGCTCTACTCCGCAACACCAGCAGCGAGCGCGGGCGGACCTGCACCCGGTCGCCTGCGTGCCGCGACTGCTCCGCCGCGGCGGGAAGCGCCGGGTCGTAGCTGTCCAGGTCCGTCAGCCAGTCCTGCGGAGCTGGCCGCACCTCGGGCACGGTGAACTCCACCGGCTCCCACCACGCGTTCACCAGCACCAGGAAGTCATCGTCGACCAGCGGCGTGCCGTCGGCGGCCTCGTCAGGATCGTCGGCGCCGTCCAGGTAGACGCCGACCGCGTGCATCGTCGGGTCGGCCCACTGGTCCTGGGTCACCGTGGTGCCCGAGCAGGAGTACCAGCCAAGTTCGGCCGCTTCCGCCCCGGTCAGGTACTTCTGGCGGCGGAACACCGGATGCGCGCGGCGCAGCGCGATCAGCCGCTTGACGTAGTCGTGCAGCCCGTTGTCGGCCGCTGCCCAGTCGAACCAGGAGATCTCATTGTCCTGGCAGTAGGCGTTGTTGTTGCCCTGCTGGGTCCGGCCGAGCTCGTCACCGCCGAGCAGCATCGGCATGCCGAACGACAGCAGCAGGGTGCCGAGCATCGCGCGTTCCTGGCGGCCCCGCAGCGCGTTGATCTCGGGGTCCTCGACCGGCCCCTCGGCGCCGCAGTTCCATGACCTGTTGTCGTCGCTGCCGTCGCGGTTGTCCTCGCCGTTCGCCTCGTTGTGCTTGCTGTCGTAGGACACCAGGTCGTGCAGCGTGAAGCCGTCGTGCACGGTGATCAGGTTGACCGACGCGGTGGGGCGGCGGCGGGCCCCGCCGTACAGGTCCGACGAGCCGCTGAACCGCGTGGCGAACTCCGCCACGCCCACATCCCTGCTGCGCCAGAAGTCGCGCATGGAGTCCCGGTACCTGCCGTTCCACTCCCGCCACTGGGCGGGGAACCGGCCGAGGTCGTAGCTGTCGGCCTGCCCGACGTCCCACGGCTCCGCGATCAGCTTGGCCTGCCCCACCACCGGGTCCTGGGCGACGAGGTCGAAGAACGCCGAGTACCGGTCGAAGGCGTTGTCCTCCTCGCGGCCGAGGGCGGCGGCCAGGTCGAACCTGAAGCCGTCGACGTGCATGTCCGACACCCAGTACCGCAGCGAGTCCATGATCAAACGGAGCGTGACGGGGTGGGCCGCGTTCAGCGTGTTGCCGGTCCCCGTTGTGTCGTAGTAGCGGCGTTCGTCGCCGTTGACCAGCCGGTAGTAGGCCGGGTTGTCCAGCCCGCGGAAGCTGAACGTCGGGCCGTTCTCGTTGCCCTCCGCGGTGTGGTTGTACACGACGTCGAGGATGACCTCGATGCCCGCCCGGTGCAGCGCCTTGACCATGTCCTTGAACTCGGTGACCTGGTCGGCGCCCGCCCCGGCCGCGTAGCCGTGGTGCGGGGCGAAGTAGCCGATCGTGTTGTAGCCCCAGTAGTTGGTCAGGCCGCGGCCGAGCAGGAACCCCTCGGGCACGTACTCGTGCAGGGGCAGCAGTTCCACGGCGGTGACGCCCAGGTCGCGCAGGTAGCTGGTGGCGGCCTCGTGTGCCAGCCCCGCGTAGGTGCCGCGGATGTCTGGCGGGATGTCCGGGTGCCGCATGGTGAGGCCCTTGACGTGCGCCTCGTAGAGGATGCTCTCCGCATAGCTGTGTCCGGGGCTGGTGTCGCCCTCCCAGTCGTAGTCCTGGCCGGTCACGATCGACCTGGGGACGTTGTCCCTGGAGTCCGCG
>Ga0335072_10014855_pt1 | contig 11064 bp, 9 predicted proteins | sample Lox_Sample_21_FD_206725 | JGI IMG/M metagenome (GOLD analysis project Ga0335072, IMG submission 206725) | Soil microbial communities from Loxahatchee National Wildlife Refuge, Florida, United States - Lox_Sample_2.1 | ecosystem: Environmental > Terrestrial > Soil > Wetlands | place: USA: Florida... | reverse complement strand
GCGGGTAATCTTAGAGCAATATGAGCCGACGCGATTGCCGATCCATGCGGTCTATCCGTCGCGCCGCCTGCTTGCGGCGAAAGTGCGGGCGATGATCGATTTTCTCGCCATGGAGTTTGCCAAGGTGCCGCTGCTGTCGGCCGGATGAGCGGTGGCGTCCCTGATGCGTTGCCTCGATCAGTGCCAGCACAGCACATGCACGGTGGCGCGGCGCAGTACCGTGATCGGGTCGTCGCCCCACTGGTCGGCGGGAAATGCGTCGCTGCCCGGCGCCTCGTCCTGCAGGAACGCGTCAAGCAGGGCCGAGCCGGGCCCCACCGCCAGCCCTGACGACGGCATGCCCGGCACCATGCGCAGCGCATTCGGGTTCAGCACCGCACGCACGATACCCACAACCTTGCCCGAACGCGGATCGAAGATCGCGCCGCCGCTATAGCCGTGCCGGACGGCACGGGCCTCCATCAGGATGTGCTGGCGCGGATCGTAGACCGGCACCTCTTGCAGCTTGTCGTTTTCCAGCACGCCCCAGGTCGATTCGGGGTCCTTGAGGCCGGCGCTGGAGGGATAGCCCAGCATGACCACCCGTGTGCCGGCGCCGGCCGGGCGGCCGATCGCAAGCACGGCGGGCGCGGTGACGCCGGAGGTGCGCAGCAGTGCGATGTCGTTGGCGGCGTCGCGGGCAGCGATGCTGACCAGCGACAGCGGGATGCGCGGCGAGACGACGGCGGTGTGGTGGCAGCCCGGAACGACGTGAGCCGCGGTCATGACCAGGTTGTCGCTCACGAAGAATCCGGTGCCGGCCACCACGGTGTTCGGGGGCGGCGCGGTGTCGTCCTGGTCAGGCATGTCCGGTTCGGTGACCTGCGGCAGCGGCGCGGGCGCGGGAACCGTGATCATGACGTCGGGCAATGGCGTGGGTGCGGGCGGCGCCATCGCTATTTGCGCCGATGGCGGGACAGTGGTGGCCCGGACGCGAGGCTGGCCTGCGTCCGGCGGCGCCGGCGAGGGCAGGACGCTGACGGGCGCTCGCCTCAATTGCTCTATCTCTGGCCAGAAATGCAGCAGCACGGCGCCGCCCAGGGCGAAGCCGATCGCCAGTCCGGTCAGGTCAGCCATCCAGGTGCGCATTGCCGGCCCATCGCTCGCGCTGGGTTTATCCGGCGATCCGGATTGCGGCCGGGTTGCAAGCGGCGGACGAGGCGCTCAGCCGGGGGCGGTATCCGGCATGGCCCACCACACCAGCAGAGCGCCGACGAGGCCGGCCAGCGCAAGGCTCAGGAATGCCACGTTGATGCCGGCCATATCGGCGACCCAGCCGGAGTAGCCGGTGCTCAGCGCGGCGCCGGAGGCGACCGCGAGGCCGAGCACGCCCATGCACAGGTTGAAGTGCGAGGTGCCGCGGGTCAGGTCGGCCGAGATCAATGGCAGCATCACGCCGAATACCGCTGCGCTGATCCCCGATACGGCCTGTCCCGCGATCAGCAGATAGGGGCCGGGGAGTACCGCCAGCAGGACCCCGCGCACCGGCAGTGCCAGCCAGCCGAGCAATAGCATCCGGCGCCGCCCGTAATCGGCGGCGTGTCGCCCGATCCAGGGCGAGGCCAGCGCGACCACTGCCTGTGGCACCACGATGCACGCGCCGATGATCGCGCTGGCGAAATGCCCCGCCCGCATCGTCACCGCTGCTCCCGCCAGCGGCAGCATCGCCGCGTTCGACAGGTGGAAGAACAAGATGCAGCCGCCAAAGATCAGCAGGCGGCGGTCGCGGAACAATTGGCGCAGGCCGGTGCGATCGAAGGGCGGGGCAGTGGTCTGGCGCCTCGAATGGCTGCCGCGGCCGATCAATGCCAGTGCCACCAGGGCCGGCACGCACAGCGCGGCGGTCAGCCAGAACACGGCGCGGCTCGAGAAATACAGGCCGCTGATGCCCATGACGGCGGCGGCCAGGCCGTTGCCGATGGAGCCGAAGCGGGCATTGCGCCCCAGCCGCTCGCCCAGGGCATGGTGGCCGACCAGATGCAGGCTGATCGCGGCAATGGCAGGCGTGACGATGCAGCTTGCGGCGGCGTGCAGGGTTTCCGCGACCAGCACCGGCAGTTCGGCCGGCCACAGCGCGAGCAATAGGGCGGCGATCATCACGCCGATCAGGCCGACGCCGGCAACCCGGCGTTTATTGCGGGCGGCATCCACCAGGAGGCCGGCGGGAACCTGGGAGGCGAGGGCGACGATGGTACCCAGGCTCAGCACGAGGCCGATCTGGGTCTGCGGCCATTTATGCGCGGTGAGATAGACGGCGATGAACGGCCCGAAGCCGGTCTGCACGTCGGCAAGAAAGAAGTTCAGCAGATCGAGGGCGCGCATGCTGCGCGTGAGGAGGATTCCGTCGCGCGGCATGCGTTATTGACTGGTAGGCGGCGGTTTCTGGGTGGTCGAATTGACGGCGGTTGCCGGTGCGCCGGTGTGTGGCAGGGTGGCGCCGGCGATTGGCGTGGCGCCGGAAGCGGGCGTCTGTGGCTGTCCGGCGGGGCCCGCGGCCACGGGGCTCGGGTTGGCGTTTTGCCCCGGCGTTCCGGTGCCCGGTGCCTGCGCTGCGGTGCCCTGGTTGGGTGCCTGGCTGGTGGCGCCCTGGTTGGGCGGCTGTCCGGCGGTGCCCTGGTTCGCCGCCGCGGCGCCCTGGCTCGGCGCTTGGCCGGCGGCGCTCTGGTTGGGTGCGGGAGTGCGCTGGTTCGGCGCCTGGCCGGCTGGGCTCTGGTTGGGTGCCGCGGTGCCCTGGCCCGGACCTGCCTTGCCCTGGTTCGCCGCCGGAATGCTCTGGTTCGGCGCAGGAGAAGTTTGCGTTGGCGCCCCGTTGCCCTGGTTTGACGCCGCTCCCGTCGTGGAGGCGGCCGGGGCAGCGTTGGCCGGTGTCGTGCTCGGATGGGGCGACACGAGCACGGGCGCGGGCCTCGTAGCGCTACGGTATTCCGGTGCCGCTTTGATCTGGTCCAGCGTCAAGGTAATGATGATCGGCTGCTTTTGGTCTCCCGGATCGAAGTGCAGCGCGTCCCAATGCACGGCGATCTTACGGGTGCCCACACCCATGAAGCCACCGACGTCGATGATGGCGGCTTCGGGCATGCCTGCGGCGCTCACCAGCACATCCACCAACCGGCCGACGGTCTTGCCGTCCGGCCCGGTGACGGGGGTGCCGAGGATGGGCATGGCGTCCTCGGGCGGCACGCGCACCACCTGGCCCGGCGGCGGCTTTGTGTCGGCCGCGACGGCGGGAAAGCCACAGGCGAGCAAACAGGTAATGGCGAGACAGACACGGGAGACCTGCATGCGGACGTTTTCCTTACAGGGCGCCATCCGGCGCGGCCAGCCACGAAGCTGACAGGCGGCCGGGCGTGGCCTTCAAGATCTGTTGGGGTCGAGGACAGGCTGCGGCAGGGGCGCGGGTTTGACGGAGGCCAGCAGGATGCCGGCTCCGATCAGGGCGATGCCCGCGGCGTGGTACGGATGGAATGTCTCGCCCAGGAACGCCACGGCGAGGATGCTGCCGAACAACGGCATCAGGTGCCAGGACTGGCCGGCGCGGCCGGCGCCGATCAGTTCGATGCCGCGGTTGAAGAACAGATAGGCGATGAAGGAGGGAAACACCGCCATGTAGGCCATGGCTGCCCAGGCCGGCGGGCCGCCGTGGATGCGGGCGCCGGTCGCGATTTCCCACAGGTAGAACGGCAGGATCATCATCGAGCCGATGCCCATGGTGGCGACCAGGAAACTCATCGGATGGGTCTTCGGCCGGCGGCGGAACATCGCGGCGTAGATGCCGTAGATGACCATGGCGACCAGGATCCAGACGTCGCCGCGGTTGAGGTGGAGGCGGAGCAATGTCTCGAGCGAACCGTGCGCCGCGATCGCCGCCACGCCGAGCAATGAGACGACGACACCGGCGGCCTGCCAGGATGTCGGGCGCTCGCGGAACAAGGCGAAGGCCCAGACGATGATGATCAGCGGGCCGGCGGATTGCAGCAACAGGACGTTCAGCGCGGTGGTGCTGCCGAGACCGAGATAGGACAGCGTGTTGTACGTGGCGATGCCGGTGGCCGACAGCAGCAGCATCATGCGCCAGTGGCGCAGCAGGGTGGGAAGGTCGTTTTTCAGGTGCGGCCAGGCGAAGCCGATGGCGACGAAGAACGCGCCGGTCCAACGCCAGTAGGCAAGGGCGACCGGCGGCACCACGCCGGCCACGGCGCGGCCGAGGACAATGTTTCCGGCCCAGAACAGATTGGCCAGGATGAGAAGCGGCCAGGCGGAATTCCACACCCGGAAACCTCGCCTTCCGCCCGCGGATATCATTGGAGTTGGTAGCTCGCGCGGCACTCTCGACGACCGGTCGTAGGGAAATGCAGGTTCATGCCGATCCGCTTGGCGCAGGTGGAAACGCAGGTTGATGGCCTATCCGGTTAGCGCAGGCACGCGCCTACCACCGTATGCGTCGCCCGACTGCCGGGGCTGCCCCTGCGCTAACCGGATAGGGCCGGGCAGGTTACCGTGGCAAATCCCGCCTGAGGAGTGGACGTTCCGGCCAGTCCGTCGGTCAGCGGCGGCAGCGCGCGCGCCGGCATCTCGCGGCACAGAGCATTGAGGTTTACAGCCGCTCTCCCCCACGGCATCACCCGGCGCATGACCCCCAAGATTCGGCTCCGCAACCTGCGCAAGCGTTTCGGCGACAAGGTCGTGCTGGACGGTATCGACCTCGACGTGATGCCCCGGACGTCGATGGTCGTGATCGGCGGCTCCGGCTCCGGCAAGTCCGTGTTGCTGAAATGCATTCTCGGCCTGATCGAACCCGATTCCGGCATCATCGAGATCGACGGCCAGGACATTCTTCGCCTGCCCCGCCGCGAGCGCGAGCAAGCCCGCTCCCGGATAGGCATGTTGTTCCAGAACGGTGCCCTCTTCGACAGTCTGCCGGTGTGGGAGAACGTGAGCTTCGGCTTGCTCGCCCAGCGCAAGGTGACGCGCGCCGAGGCCCGTCCACGCGCCGCCGATTTCCTGGCCGAGGTCGGCCTCGACCCGAGCGTCGGCGACCTCTTTCCGGCCGAACTCTCGGGCGGCATGCAGAAACGCGTTGCCCTGGCGCGCGCCATCGCGCCTCGCCCCGACATCCTGTTCTTTGACGAGCCGACCACCGGCCTGGATCCGATCATGGGCGCGGTGATCGACGGGCTGGTGGTGGATTGCGTCAAGCTGCTGGGCAGCACCGCCGTGGCCATCACCCACGACATGGCCAGTGCCCGGCGCATCGGCGACACCGCGGCGATGATCTACAAGGGACGCATCGTCTGGGACGGGCCGGCGTCCGAACTGCTGAGCACGGGCGTGCCGGAGGTCGACCAGTTCACGCATGGCAGCCGCGAGGGGCCGATCCAGATGGAGCTGCGGCGGTAGCCGCGCTGTCGCCGAACGGCGGCCCGACGCCCCACCCGTGAGCGGGTTGCCAGCGATACAGGGGCGGCCCGGCGGCGGCGGGCGATCGGCGCGCCGTTCGCCGGTCAGCGCAGCGCCCCTCCCGGCGATTTGCCGAAAATAAACACAGATGATGTTCGGGCGCGGCGGATTATTTCGCGCCACCGAACGGCTTACTTGCTCGTCATCACGAGCCGGACGTCCCCACGCCACGGGACAGAGCGCGTGGGAGGGGTCTATGCATCAGGATACCACCATCGCCAAAGCTGAGGAGATTCGCCTCTCCGAGCGGGCCTATCGCGACCGTGAGGCGCGCCTGCGCCGGTCGCGGCTGCATGTCCGCTCGGTGTTGCTCGCATTGCTGGGCGCCAGCGTGATCGCCGCTGCCATTCTTTACGGCCAATACTATTGGACCACGGGCCGCTTCCAGGTCTCCACCGACGACGCCTATCTGCAGGCGGACAACGTCCTGATCAGCCCCAAGGTCGCCGGCTACCTCTCGGCGGTGCTGGTGCAGGACAACCAGCAGGTTCACGCCGGGCAAGTGCTCGCCCGCATCGACGACCGTGACTACCAGACCGCGGTCGCGCTGGCCCGCGCCAACGTGGACGCCCAACAGGCCGCGATCAACAGCCTGACCCAGCAGATCGCGGAGCAACAGCTCGCGGTCGACGGAGCGCGTGCCAGTGTCGATGCCGACCAGGCCAATCTGACCTTCGCCGGACAGGACTACCAGCGCTACATGAGCCTGTCTCACAGCGGCGCCGGCACGGTGCAGGAGGCGCAGAAGGCGACGTCGGAGGTGCAGGCGCGGCGGGCCATGCTGCAACGCGACACCGCTGCCCTGGGGCTCGCCCAGAAGCAGATCGACGTGCTGGAGGCCCAGCAGACCCAGGCGCGGGCGATGCTGGCGCAGAAGCAGGCCGCCTTCCACCAGGCCGAACTGAACGAAAGCTATGCCACGATCACCGCGCCGGTGGACGGCACCGTCGGCGCCCGGACCCTGCGCGTGGGGCAATACGTGCAGGCCGGCACGCAGTTGATGGCGGTGGTGCCGCTGCGTGAGGTCTACGTCACCGCCAACTTCAAGGAGACGCAACTGACCGACGTGCACAAGGGGCAGCCGGTCACGATCGACGTCGACACCTTCCCCGGCGCAGTGGTGCACGGCACGGTGAACAGTATCGCGCCCGCCAGCGGCGAGGAGTTCGCGCTGCTGCCGCCGGACAATGCGACCGGCAACTTCACCAAGATCGTGCAGCGCATTCCGGTGAAGATCACGATCAACGCCGACGATCCGCTGATCGGGCGGCTGCGTCCAGGCATGTCGGTCGAGCCCACCATCGATACGAAATCTAACCAGGGGTGAGTGCCATGGCCGACGCCACCTCGCTGCCGTCGGAAACGGTGTCATTGAAGACGTGGATCGCCGTCGGCGGTTCACTGATCGGCGCCTTCATGGCGGTGCTGAACATTCAGGTCACCAACTCCTCGCTGCCCGACATCGAGGGCGGCATCGGCACCGGCGGCATCAACGGCTCCTGGATCAGTACGGCCTACCTGATCGGCGAGATCATCGTCATCCCGATGACCGGTTTCATGAGCCAGGTCTTCTCGATGCGCCGCTACCTGATCGCGAACACCGTATTGTTCCTGGTGTTCTCCGCGCTTTGCGGCGAGGCGGGCAGTCTGACCGAGATGATCGTCCTGCGCGCCTTGCAGGGGTTCTTCGGCGGCGTGCTGATCCCGCTGGCGTTTTCGATCATTGTCTCGATGCTGCCGCCGTCGAAGCGCGCGGCCGGCTTTGCCGGCTTCGCGGTCACCGCGACCTTCGCCCCGGCGATCGGGCCGACGATCGGCGGCTGGCTCACCGACACGTATGGCTGGCCCACGATCTTCTATATGAACCTGGTGCCGGGCGTGGTGATGCTCGCGGCGCTGGTTTACGCGCTGCCGCGTTCGGACCGGCACCCGGAGCTGTTGCGGCGCGCCGATTGGCTGGGCATCGCGCTGATGGCGGTCGGGCTCGCGGCATTCCAGACCGTGCTGGATGAGGGCAACGTCTACGACTGGTTTGGTTCCACCTTCATCGTCAAACTGAGCCTGGTTTCGGCGCTCGCGCTTGCCGCCTTCGTCATCGTGGAGCTGACCCGCAAGGAGCCGGTGCTGCAGCTTCGCCTTTTGCTGCGGCGCAGCTTCGGCTTCGGCACGCTGGCCAATTTCCTGCTTGGCTTCGCGCTTTACGGTTCGGCCTATCTTTTGCCGCAGTATCTCGCGGTGACCCAGGGCTTCGATGCGCAGCAGAGCGGCGAGGTGATGGCCTGGACCGGCATACCGCAGTTGTTCATCATCCCGCTGGTGCCGCTGCTGATGGGCAGGTTCGATTCGCGCTATCTGGTCGCGCTCGGCCTCGCCGTCTTCGCTGCGAGCTGCTTCATGAACCTCCATCTCGACTCGAATTATAGCGGCCCGCAGCTTTTCGTTCCCAACATCGTGCGCGCGCTCGGGCAGGCGCTGGTGATGACGCCGCTGTCCGCCATCGCCATGGTTGGCGTACAGCCGAACGAGGCCGGCGCTGCCTCCGGTTTGTTCAACATGTTGCGCAACCTGGGTGGTGCGGTGGGCACCGCGGCAATTGAAACCTTCGTCACCAAGCGCGAGCAATATCACTCGTTCATCATCAACGGCCACGTGTCGCTGCTGCAGCCGGCGACGGTCTCGCGCCTCGCCGCACTGCAGCAATACTTCATGGCGCATGGCGTTCCGGATCCGGGGGAAGCCATGCACCGCGCGGAAATCGCGGTGGGCGAGGTCATCCGCTCCCAGGCGACGGTGATGGCATATGCGGATGCGTTCGGGCTGCTTGGGTTCATGCTGGTCGGTGCGATGCTGGCGGTGTGCTTCCTTCGCAAAGGCACGGCATCCGCGGCTGGCGCGCATTGAAGGCGGATGGTGCACCGCACGATCGCTGCATCGTGGATGCAATGTAACGAATGCCATTGGAATGTTGCGTCGCCGAAGGCGTCCACATACGAGTTCGCTTTCGCGTCGTGACGGCGAGATTTGGTCGGGAACCAAGCGTGCGTTTGCGTGACGACAGGAGAGGAAAACAGAGAATGGTACAAATGAAAACGGGTATTGACAATCGCATAGGCAGCCCCCAAGTTTGCTTGCGACGTTAGATATGCGCAACCTATATATGCGCGCTGGCTGTCACGAGAAAATTCTCAAACCAGGGGAATACGCATGAAGACGTGGAATATCGCTGGAGCCGCTGCGTTGGCGCTGGCGTTCGGGGCGGCGACGGCTTTTGCACAGAGCACGCAGTCGCCCGGCTACAACGTCGGCACGGGATCTGCTCCCACCAACACGCCTGGCTACAGTGTCGGCACAGGGTCGGCGGCGACGAACACGCCGGGCTATAATGTCGGTACGGGTTCTGCTGCGGCCAACACTCCTGGCTATAGCGTCGGCACCGGGTCTGCCGCGACCAACGCTCCGGGCTACAACGTTGGTACCGGCTCCGCGGCGACGAACGCTCCGGGCTACAATGTCGGCACCGGCTCTGCTGCGACCAACGCGCCAGGCTACAGCGTCGGCACCGGCAGCGCGCCTGCGAAAGGCAAGTAAGGCTGCTCCGCCCGGCCCACCTATCTGAGGTGAGGCCAGCCATGCAGCGGCGTTAGTCTGCCATGATCCCCGCTCCGGCAATCGCCGGGGCGGGGATCATGATTCTGTACGCTGCGTTGCGTCAGGTCGCGTCTCGGACGATGGTCGCAACAGCCAGCGACCGCCGGAAAGCGGTGTCCGCCGGTCGCGCAGTGGCAATTTGCGGCTACTTGTGCGGTACCGTGACCTGGCCTTCCGCGGAAGCGGCGGACGGCGCACTCAACGGCGTGGCGATGAGGTTCGCCACGTCGACACGCCCTATGAACATGGTCACCCAGCGGGTCACCGACCTGTCGTGCACCAGGATTGAAATCAGATCGCCGGTCGCCGAATCGGGATGATCCAGGCGGGCCATGACTTCACTCGCGGAGGTAGCCGGACGATCGCCAACCATCGTGATGACGTCGCCGGTTTCCAGTCCGAGGCTGTCCGCTTCCGAACCGTCCGTCACACGGTCGATCACGACACCCGACGTTATCGTCACATCGAAGCGTTTGCGCACCGTCGGCGTGTTGTTGACGAGGTGCAGGCCGGTACCTTCGGCCTCCGCACGCTGAATGCTCGCCGCACTCGCCAGGACGCTGTCGCGCAGCGCCATCATGTGTGGCCATGGCTCACCGTGCAGCGTCACCGCGCGCGTCCGCCCCTTGCGCCAGACCGAAAGCGCGATTGCTTCGCCCGGCGGCTTCTCCACCACTTCCCGCTGAATGGCGCGGGAATCGAATACGGTGCGGCCGTCGATGGCGGTGATGATATCGCCCGGGGCAAGCGAAGCCTGCGCTGCCGGGCCATCCTTGTCGACGCTCGTGATGATGGCGCCGCCCGTCAAGGAGCTGCCGAACGATTGCGCCATCGACGGCGACAGATCCTGAAGTTCCAGTCCGACCCAGTTCGGACTGAGATGCTCTGGATGCATCAGCTTGTTGGTAAGCAATGCGGCGTCATTCGACGGCAATGCGAAGCCAATGCCAATCGACCCCAGCACCGTATTGTTCGAGAGCAATGCGGTGTTGATGCCGACCACCTCGCCGCTGCAATCCAGCAACGGGCCGCCGGAATTGCCGGGGTTGATGCTCGCATCGGTCTGGATGAAATCATCGAGCGGCGTCTTCATCAGGTTGCGGTCCACCGCGCTGATAACGCCGGTGCTGACCGAAGTGCCGAGCCCCAGAGGATTGCCGACCGCGATCACCGGCTCGCCGATCTGCACGGTATCGCTGTCGGCATAGCGCAAGGTTGCCAGCGGCCGGTCGACATTGACCTTCAACATCGCGAAGTCGAGCAAGGAAGAGGCCGCGATCAACTGCGCCGATACCTGCGTCCGGTCATGGAAGGTGACGCGGATCATCGCGGCATCCTGAATGACGTGCTTGTTGGTCACGATCACGCCGCTCGGATCAACGATGAAGCCCGTGCCGACAAAGAACTCCAATTGCTCCTTGCCGTTGGGTTTGCCATTGCTGCCGGTGGCATGAAGGATCTTGGCGACCCAGATGTTGACGATCCCCGGCAACGCACGGGCGACCACACCGGCCGCGTCGCAGGTCGACGGCGGCGCCGCCATCGCCGGCGAGGCGGCCGTCATGGCCGCGAATGCGGCCACCATCATCATCACCCGACCCCAACGCAGGCACGCTGTGTTTCCCATCAACTCCCCCTCACATGCGGCGCTGCTTCGCATGCGCGCCACGCTGACCGCGGTCACCCGTTAGCACCGGATGCCGCAGGCGCCGCCACAACGGCCTCGATTCGCCCACGGCCGTCTCTCGGGAAGCGCCGCCAACAGCCGGATCGAAATGGACCGAGTTCCCCAGAGTCTTCGTTCGCACCCGTGTCTTCGTTCGCATCAGCCCGCATCGCCCATCGGCAAGCGCAGCGTGATGTCCGGTGTGCGCTCCCCAGATAGGCATCGCCGCGCGCGGCGACAATGCGCGCGTTGCG
>Ga0335072_10014854_pt1 | contig 11064 bp, 10 predicted proteins | sample Lox_Sample_21_FD_206725 | JGI IMG/M metagenome (GOLD analysis project Ga0335072, IMG submission 206725) | Soil microbial communities from Loxahatchee National Wildlife Refuge, Florida, United States - Lox_Sample_2.1 | ecosystem: Environmental > Terrestrial > Soil > Wetlands | place: USA... | reverse complement strand
TGCAATAGGCGATGTGCCCGTTGGGATGGAAGTGAAGAGTGCGTGGGCCGACTCCCGGAGCGGAGTGATAAGCGCCGGCGCTCTTCAGTTCAGCGGTTTCCGTGGAGAAGGTGTAGATGTGGATCATATCGCCGCCAAGGTCGTTAACGTAGACGAAGCGATTATCGGGCGAGAACGAAGCGAAATGCGCATGCGCCGATTCCTGGCGTTGGGGATTGGGCCCGTGCACGGTGTAGTGCTCGCTCCATACCGGATCGCTCAACTTGCCGGCGGTCACCTTAAAGCTGGCCGCGCTGCCACCGCCGTAGTCGGCGGAGATCAGCACATGGCCGGTGTGGTCGATGGCACACTGACAGGTTCCTTTGCTGGCCGAGTTTACCGCTGAAAGCTGCTCCAGCTTGCCGTCGATGACGCGGAAACTGGCCAGTTCGCCGGTAGGCCGGCCTTTGAAGCTATCGACCTCGCAGGCGGCGAAGAGGTATTTCCGGTCGGGCGAGAAGCAGATCCAATCGACCATGTCGATCTTGGCAGCAACGCCCGCAGGCACAAGATCTCCAGTCGCAGAATTCCAGTCAAAGGATCGGATGCCTTCCGGCGAGTTGGACGCAACGAAGACGCGGCGGGTGCGGGATTGAGCGAGTCCAGTAGTTGCGGCGAGAAGGGTTGTGGCAGACGCAGACATCAGAAAATCACGGCGCTTGGAGATTCGCATAACATCAGCGATTGTCGCCGATGACACGCGGATGACGCCAATACCAGCAAGAGCAGGCGCATCAGGTTGGATGCGCCTGCCCACGAGCGCGGAATATCTTTGCAGATGATGTTCAGCGCCCGAGTTTGAAGATGACGTCCACGGTGGTCTCGACTTCGACTGGCTGCCCATTCAAGAGATAGGGGCGATAACGCCACGTCTTGACCGCATCAATGGCGGCCTGCCGCAGCATTTCCTTCCCGCTGATGACGCGAAGATTCTCGATGGTGCCGGTCTTGGAAATGGTGGCCTGCATTTCTACTGTTCCCTCGACGCCGGCGGCCTTCGCGATTGTGGGGTACGGGGGAATGCTTTTGTAGATGATGTTGCCCTCAACGAGCCTGGAAGGTAGTCGTATGGATGCGGGCGCGGGAGGGTGCACGATCGTGACCGGCTCTCCGCGGCCGAATGGATTCGTGCCCCGGCCGCCAGGTCCGTCGATGCTGTTGTCCGTGGCAATGTTGTTCTCGAACGCCGGTTCAGGAGCCACGAGAGTAGTGATGATCCGAGGAATCGTACGCGGAGCGATCAATCGACCTGCTTCAAAGTCCGAAAGGTGTGGTCGCGCGGGCTGCACGTGCACCGTCTGCGGAGGGGTTTCTGGCTTGGGCACTTCGGGCGCAACCAGCAGAGCCGGAAGAACGTGGCTCGGGAGAGCGTTAGGGTAGATGAGCGGGACAAGGATAAGGGTGCCGAGAATCGCGCCATTGAGCGCGAACGTGGCGATCATCCAGCGGCGGCTGCGCGTCTTGATTCTGCCGGTTGATTCAAACGTGGAGTCTTCAAACATGGCGTGCCTCCCAACCGAGATTCAGCCGCGCCGGATGGGAAGCCCCTGGCTCATTGAGGCGCGAGGGCTCGCGCCGCTCCACGCTGCCCCTTACGGCGGCGCATGAGCGGATGATCCAAACACTCCGTTCATCCCATTCGGTACCACTGTGCTCAATACAGACACCACTAGGCTGAGGAATGTTCCTGAATTCTGCGAAGGCCGATCGTTCCCAGCGTTCGTGCTGTCCCAGGTCCCAAATCGGAGCCCGGGCACCCAGGATCAGTGGAGATGGTCAGCAAGTCACAGACAGGTGCTATTGCGTTACACTCCAGAGCATTCAAGAAAGAACATTTCGGGGGTCTCGATGAAACTGCTTCGCTTGATGTTGCCTGGTTTTGCCGCAATCGGAATCGCACTCACATCCGCGCAGGAGACATCGCCGTCAGCGGGCGCCGCGGCAACCAGCAAGGCACCCGATCCGGCGGCGACGCTTGCTTACATTCATACGGCGTGGGACTCACTGACGCGCTCCATGACGGATTGCCATTCGCTGGTCGACATCAAGGTGACGGTCAATCCGATTCTCTACATGCCTGCCGAGGTTCCCACGCCAGCAGACGTGGCCGGGCTGAGCGAGAAATGCAACGTAAAGGTTGCGAGTTTGCCGCGAAGGATCGAAAAGATCGGGGACGTGATGCCCGGGGAACTGCCGGCATCAGGATTGCTTTATTTGCCCAATCCCTACGTGGTACCCGGCGGCCGCTTCAACGAAATGTATGGGTGGGACAGCTACTTCATCGTGCTCGGACTGGAGGCCGATCACCACGAGATGCTGGCGAGAGATATGGTCGATAACTTCCTTTTTGAGATCGAACACTACGGGGGAGTCTTGAACGCCAACCGCACCTACTATCTGACGCGATCACAACCGCCGTTTCTGACGTCGATGATTCGGGCAGTGATCGAAAACCCGGCGAGCTTCGCGGCGACACCGCAAGGCCGCGCGGAAGAGCACGCGTGGCTGGAACATGCATACACGCTCGCAGAGAAAGACTACTCAACGTGGACGCGGCCGGAGCACAAGGCGGGCATGACGGGACTGGCGCGCTACTTTGACTACGGCGAGGGGCCGGTTCCGGAGATGGCCGACGACAGCACATATTACCCCGATGTGATCCGCTGGCTCGAGGCGCATCCCAAGGCAGTTTATGGTGGCGAAGCGGGCTCGCCGTATCTGACGAAAAGTTCGGAGAATCCTGGCGGTGCGGAGGCGGCCCGGCTGAAGCAGACAAGTTGTGATTTGAGCACGAGCGTGGTCTGCATGCGGGCCTATGCCGACGGCTACCGGCTGACCCGAGACTTCTACAAGGGTGATCGGGCGATGCGGGAATCCGGATTCGATCCGAGCTTCCGCTTCGGTCCGTTCGACGGCTCGACGCATCATTACGCGCCGGTTTGCCTGAACAGCCTGCTCTATCGCTACGAGCGCGACCTTGAACACATTGCATTACTGCTGGGCAAAGGCAACGAGGCGGCGCGATGGGGAAAGCGGGCGCAGTTGCGAAATGCGGCGATTCATCGCTATTTGTGGAAGCCGCAGGAGGGCGTGTTTGCGGACTACGATTTCGAGAAGCATAGGTCGTCAGACTACGCCTACATCTCGTCGTTGTATCCGTTGTGGGCCGGTGTGGCTTCGCGAGAAGAGGCGAAGAAGGTTGTGGCGAAGTTGAATCTGTTTGAGCGACCCGGCGGCCTTTCGATGAGTAACTACGATTCGGGCATGCAGTGGGACGAGCCGTTCGGATGGGCGCCGACAAATTGGGTGAGCGTCTCGGGGCTCGAGGCTGCGGGGTTCCGCAATGATGCGAAACGCCTCGCGCAGAAATGGGATGCCACGGTGGACCAGGGATTCGCCAACGATGGCACGATTCGCGAGAAGTACAACGTGGTATCAGCGAATGCGAATGTACAGGTGAGTACCGGCTATAAGGGGAATCAGATTGGTTTCGGGTGGACGAATTCGGTGTATTTGAAGATGGAGCAGATCATCGCGGAGAATTCAGCGAGTAAGGCGGCCGATTAGCTTGCAGGGTTCGGTGCTATCCCACCCTTGCGCGATGAGAATGCGCAAGGATGGGGCACCTGGAACTGATCCCTGATCCCTGTTCCCTACTCCCTGTTTTATTCGGGCAGATTCTTTGTTCCGTTGATATGGAAGGTTCCGGTCAGAGTCTGCGCCGATGTACCGGGCTGGCCGCCACCGACGGAAAGCGAGTAGTCTCCGGCAGCGATGATCGGCTCGCCGGCTTCGGTGACCATGCTGAGGTCACGATCTTTCATTTCAAAGTGAACTTGTTTGGATTCGCCTGCGGCCAGATGCACGCGCTGGAATCCGCGCAAGGCGCGTAAAGGCGCACCGGGCACGTTGGGGAACTTGAGGTAAAGCTGCACGACTTCATCTCCGTCATGGCTGCCCGTGTTCTTCACCGTGACATCGGCTGAAACCGGATCACCGGCGGCGACGCTCTGTTGCGGAATGCTGAGGCCGCTGTAGGCAAATTTCGTATAGCTCAATCCGTAACCGAAGGGATAAAGCGGCGTGCCGGTGAAGTAGCGGTAGGTGCGGCCTCTCATCGCATAGTCTTCGAAGGGAGGAAGCTGGTTGACGCTCTTGTAAAACGTAACCGGAAGACGGCCTGCCGGATCATTTATGCCGGACAGGGTTTCGGCAACTGCGGTACCGCCTTCTTCGCCAGGATAGAAAGCATCAAGAATCGCGTTGGCATGCTCATTCGCCCAGTTCACAGCGAGCGCGCTTCCGTTGGTGAGCACAAGAACGACAGGCTTTCCAGTTGCGGCTACAGCTTCAAGGAGTTCCTCTTCAGGCTTGGGCAGATCGATGCTGGTGCGGTCGCCGCCTTTGAAGCCAGGCACGCTGACCTGCATCTCCTCGCCTTCAAGTTCGCTGGTGATGCCGAGGACCGCGATGACGACGTCGGCGTCTTTCGCGGCGTCCACTGCGGCGGGCCTGGGCGCGAGATCAACCTTCGACCAGACGAGGGTTGCGTCCGGGGCTCCGTTCTCACGTGGCGAGTAGTCAATATGGAGCTGCGCGGGCTTGCCGGCCTCGAGATGCACGCGGCCCATGCGCCCTTCGGAGGGATTGTTGTCATAGGCGGACGTGACGCTCTTGCCGTCGAGCCGCATGCGAAAGAAGCCCGCCGCCTTGAGGCCAAGGTCGTAGTCGCCGGTTTCAGGCGCAGTGATGGTCGTGTCGTAACGGATGACGAGCGGGCGGATGCTTGCGGCTTCAGCGGGCACTTGTGCACTGCCGGTGAGGAGAACGGGCACGGTGATGGTGGCGACCGGCTTCAGCGCTTCGGGGTTGTTGATGTTGCTCATGTCGAACTTGGAAAAGCTCGCCTTGATGCCGGCCTTGCCATCGATCGCAAGTGCGGAGGCTGGCACGGGCTCGGAGTCGGTGCCGAGGAATTGCGTTCCAGCAACGTAAGTGATGGTGTCGCCGGAGAATTCTTTAAGCAGACCGTCAAGAATAGAGACGGTACGCGTCGGAGAGCCGGCGTAGTTGCCAAGCAGCACCTTGGTCTGATTCGCCAGCGGGCCGACAACTGCGATTTTGATGCCGCTGGTTTTGAGAGGCAGGATGCCGTCGTTCTTCAGAAGCACCATCGATTCATCAGCGATCTGGCGGGCGAGTTCACGATTCGCGGGGCTATTCAATTGCCGTTCGTCGATCTTTGAGTAAGGATCGAGTTCCGGCGGGTCGAACATGCCGAGCCGTATGCGCGCGGTGTAGAGACGGACAAGAGCTGTATCGATGTCGCTCTCCTTCAGATATCCCTGCTTCACCGCATCGACATACGCTTTGTAATCGCTATCCCCTTTCACCAGGAATCCGCCGTCGACGCACTCGTTATCCATGCCACGCTGGAGGCTGATAGCTGAGGCCTGGGGCTGGGTCGGTTCATAGTGATGGTTGCGATAGATGTCAACGACGGCGCCGCAATCGGAGACCACGTACCCACGGAAGTTCCATTTGCCGCGAAGCTGATCCTGAAGCAGGAACTCGTTGGCACAAGCGGGCTGACCGTTGATGTCGTTGTACGCGCACATGACGGAGCCGGCCTTGGCTTGCGTGACCGTGGCGCGAAACGCGGGCAGATAGGTGTCGAGTTCGTCGTGCTTGCTGACTGCGACGTCGGCAGTGTGGCGCGTGGATTCGGGGCCGCTATGCACCGCGTAGTGCTTGGGCGTGGAGATGGTCTTGTAGTACTTCGGATCGTTGCCCTGCATGCCGGTCACGAAGGCGACTCCCATGTGTGCGGTGAGGAATGGATCTTCGCCATAGGTTTCCTGGCCACGGCCCCAGCGGGGATCGCGAAAGATGTTGATATTCGGGGCCCAGAAATCGAGGCCCTGGAAGAACATATTGTCGCGGTGTTCGCGAACCGCTTGCATGTGCTTGATACGTCCCTCGGTGCTGATGACTTCGGCCATCTTGTGAATGGCGGGTGGGTCGAAACTCGCAGCGAGGCCGATGGGCTCCGGAAACTCGGTGGTGCCATCGTTGATGACGCCGTGCAGCGCCTCGCTCCACCAGTCATACTCGGGAATGTTGAGGCGCGGAATGGCGCGCGACTGGTTGACGAGCTGCGATGCCTTTTCTTCAAGGGTCAGGCGATGGACGATGTCTGCGGCGCGCTGTTCAGGCGGCAGACTGGGATCGAGATACGCTGGCTTCTGGCTGTCCTGCGCATACGCGGCAAGAACGAGAGTAAACAGGGCGAAAGACGACGCAATTGACCGGATCCGGAATATCTTCATTGGGTTCCTCACAGAGGGTGGAACATGCAGGATGTTTGGGGACGAAGAAAACGCTTCCCACCCGCCGGCAGCCAACGTAATGCGCCGGGCCGGTTGGGGTCAAGCTCTCAACCGGCGGAAAACTGCCCTGCAAAATCGCTTTTCTCCCGTGGCTGCATAGACGGGGTGTAACCTTTCTCCGGCACAGTTCGTAAAGGGTAGGTAGAAAGGGAAAGCGAAATGCGGGACGAAGAAAGCGACGTCCTCTTGAGATTTCGGCAAGGTGACGTTGATGCTTTCGAGACCCTGTTCCGCCTGCACCAGCGATCGGTGTTTGGCTGGGCGCTGCGCCTTGTACGCGACCCGAGCGCAGCCGAGGATGTGACCGTCGAGGCCTTCTGGCGGATGCACCAGGCACATGCGCGGTTTGATCCCGATCGCGGTTTCGAACCTTGGGCCCGGCGGATCGCAACCCATGCAGCGTTGGACTGGCTGCGCAGACAGAAACCGGAGAGTCCCGTGCCGCCAGCGATGCTGGAGACGACTGCGGCATCGGCGACCGGTGATGCCGCAGTTTCCGAAGAGATCCGGCGCAAGACCCTGATGGCATTTGCGCGGTTACCGGCCAGGCTGCGCGCTACGGCACTACTGGCCGTGGTTGAGGAGCGGCCGCACAAGGAAGTTGCTGAAGCGCTGGGAATCACGGTCCCCGCAGTGAAATTACGGGTGTTTCGGGCGCTGAGGTTGTTGCGAAAAGATTTGACCGAGATGGGGATAAAACCATGAAGAGCAGGGAACAGGGCTTCGGGAACAGAGAACAGAAAACCGAGATCCGGGATCAGGATGCGGATCGCATTAAGCAACTGCTCAAAAGGGCGATTCCGCGCATGGGAGATGATGCTGAGTTGGATCGCGATCTTTGGCCGGCAATGTTGCAGCGAATTGATCACGAGAACGTCCGTAGGGGGGCGAGAATTCCATGGTTCGATTGGGCTCTCGCCGGCGGCCTGGTGGCATTTGCGGCAATTGTTCCACGCACTATTCCTGTGATCCTCTACTACCTGTGAACGGGCGGGACAGGCCTGCAGAAAGTGAGTACTACGATGAAAACGCATCCTTACCTGAGAGCATTCATGGCGGGAACGCTGGTTCCAACGCTGGTGCTTCCGCTGCTGCTGGTGGCGTTTATCATACTGCGACTGGGGATGCAGATTGCGTTCCCCATTGAGCGCGGGCTAGTATTTCCGATGGCCTTGGTGCCTGGGCTTTGGGGACTGTGGAACATGCTCTGGGAGTGGTCGCATGAGCACACGCACCTGCCTGTGGGCATCCACGGAGCGATTTTGCCACTGCTGCTGATGCCGGCGGGTGCAACGGTCGGGACGTACCTCGGTATCCTTGCTCTGGGCGCACAGGGTGTCACGTGGTTTCAGGACGTCTATGTGCCGTATGCATGGATTGCGCCCTGCTTTCTGGCGGCACTGGCCGGCTACTACCTGGCGTGGAAGTACATTGTGGGCTACGTGAACCGGATGCTGGGAATAGCGTAGAGGTAGTTCCCCGCTCTAAGTTCAAAGTTCTTAGGGAGCAAAAAAGTCGCTGAGGCCGGCGCGATGCGCATGGGCAACCATGGCGGATTGAATCTCCAGGGCCAGGACGAGAGCGTTGCGGCCCTGGCGCGCGGCGACCAGCGGTTCGCGCCGGGTGCGCACCGATTCAAGGAACGACCGGATTTCGAGGCGCAAGGGCTCGCCCGCCGTAACTTCCGGCTTGAGGAAGGATAGTCCTGGGTTAGGGCTCGCGTGGACCCCTCCGCTCGCAGCCGCCAATTGCGCCATTACTGCTGGATCAACTCGGCCCCCTGCGATCGCGGCGGCAATTTCCGGAGTTACGCTGGCGTCGAGACGAATGACAAGGAGATCCTGGCGCGCGTAGTCGATCGACACGTAAGCGCGGGGCTGGAAAAAACGCAGCTTGCGGACGCGCTCGGTAGAGACGCGAGACGCAGTGAAATTGGCCACGCAGCCGGACTCGAATTCGACCCGAACGTTGGCGATGTCGACCTTGGGCGAAAGAATCGGCAGGCCGACCGCGCGGACTTCGCGCACCGGCGAGTTGGCCATGGTGAGCACAATATCGAGATCGTGGATCATCAGATCGAGCACCACATCGACGTCGAGCGATCGCGGCGAGAAGACCGAGAGCCGATGCGCCTCGAAAAACATCGGGCGACGAAGCTGCGATTGAACCGCTAGCACAGCTGGATTGAAGCGCTCGAGATGGCCGGGCTGCAGAATCCGCTTATGCTTTTCGGCTATCGCGACGAGTTCGTCTGCCTGGGCCGCTGTGGCCGCGAGAGGTTTTTCGACGAGCAGATCAAGCCCGGCCTCAAGCAACGCCGAAGCAACAGAATGGTGATGCACTGTGGGAACGGCCACAGTTGCAGCATCGAGATTGATATCGGCGGCGAGCAGTTCTTCGATCGAAGCAAAGACCGGGATCGCGTATTTGGTCTCGGCTTCTGTAGCACGCGCGGCGTCAGGCTCTACCGCAGCGACCAGCAAAACACCTTCGCCCGCGCTCTCAAGTTCACGGTAGACACGGAGATGATTCCGGCCGAAAGCGCCGGCTCCAATTACGGCAACGCGACAATCGCCCTTGCTAGCGATTGCTATGCCCCTTTGCCTTCCACCGCGCGCAGGCAGCGCGAGTAGAGCTCGAGAAGCTGCGTAACGTGCTCCTCCGGCTTGGTGGCGCCGGAGCCGCTGAACCCCGTAGAACCTACCGCGGGACGGCCTACGCCGGCGGTTCCGGCGACGAACTTGAGTAGATCGAGTGCGATGTCTTCATTGCGGCGGGCGCCGAGTCCCGCGTTTGTGAGGGCGTCCATGCTGATATGTCTCCGAAAACAGATGCTATCAGATCGTGCGCTACCGCAGCCGCAGCGGCTTGAATCCTGCCCTCCTCCAGTGTTACGCATCTCAAAGAAATTGGAGCTCGGGATGCAAAGGGAAGAACGCGATTGGCTACTGATGCTGCTGGCTGCGGCCGCCGGATCGGCCGACGCGTGGAGCTATTTCGGAATAGGCCACTCGTTTGTGGCGAATATGACTGGAAACACGGTCCTGGTTGGCGTAGCTCTCGCACGCAAGCATGGCGACTGGCTTCACCCTCTGATCTCGCTGTGCGGATATGCAACGGGCGTAATAACCGGCGCTCTTTTGACCCGACACGTGAAGCCCGAAGATTCCTGGCCCCGCGCGGTTTCGCGGACATTGCTGCTGGAATCTGCGTTGTTGTCGTTGGGTGAGGCGGGCCGGATGTGGATGACTCACGCCGGGCACCTTGCGCACCCGAATCTTCTGCTGGGCGTGGTCGCTTTTGCAATCGGCATGCAGAGCGGGACAATGTTGCAGATGAGAATTCCGGGAGTAGTCACAACGTATATCACCGGCACGTGGACCAATTTGATGAGCGGAGTGGCACGATTGATATCGAGCGGCGAAAGATCGCGAAAAAGCGAAGTCGTGCGGCTCGAAGAGCGCCTGCTGCTGCAGGCGGGGATTCTCTCGACTTACCTGCTTTCGGCAATTATGGCGGGAATTCTTCTGCGGTATCTACCAGCGCTAGCCGGTGCGCTACCCGCAAGTGCGGTGTTGATTGTCGCCCTCTACGGACTGGTGCGCACCTGAGACGCCCGCCAGGCACAAAGAATTACGATGAGATCAGGCCGGAACGATCCTGAGTGCCGGCCGGTTTCTTCATGGTTCACCGTCAAGCTTCCAGATTCAGCAATCCGGTATTTCTTCTGGCGTTGGCCGCCGCTCTGATTGCCTTTGTCGTGCAGTCCGGCGAGTTGGGCAGCGCCGACACGATGCATCGCCTGCAATCCACGCACTCGTTCTGGACCAGCGAGCCGCCGGTATTTCCCAACGAATATCCGGAGTTCGGCGTGCATGGGCGCAACGGCTCGCTGCAAAGCTGGTACGGAATCGGGCAGTCGGTCCTGATGCTGCCGTTCGACATTCTCGGCACTTACGTTCAAAGTTTGCACATCTTCGATCGATACGGCGATACGGACCCCACGGTACGCGATATCATCGTTACCTTCCTGACGCAGATGCTGGTGAACGTGCTGACCGCTCTGGTGTGCTTCAGGCTGCTGCGACAGTTTTCATTCAGCGTGAATCAGTGTGTTGCAGGCGTGCTCGCGTTTCTGGTGGCGACAACGCACCTGCACTACACGCAGAACATGATGGAGAACAATTACATCTGCCTCCTCACGCTAGCGGGATTCTGCTTTGAATATGAGTGGCTGAGGACGGGCAGTCGGCGTGCGTTGATCATCGGAACCGGCGCGCTGGGGCTGAATTTGCTTACGCGGCTCACGACCGGCCTGGATCTCCTGGCAGGTGTGTTGTTCGTTCTTCTGGTGCTGTGGCTGGATGGCATGCGCGGACGGGACCTTTGGCGGCGCTGCCGGGAATATGCCGCTGTTGCGATCCCGGTATTTTGCTTTTTCGGTTTCCTCGACCGGCTGTATCAGTTCTATCGCTTTGGTTCCTGGACCAACACCTACGCAGGCCTTGTTGCCAAAGAGACCATTGCGCGCGACCCCACTTTGCCGGGCAACTGGCCGTGGACGACGCCATGGCACGAGGGATTTCTAGGAGCCCTGTTTACCCCGGAGAAGTCGATCTTCCTCTTCGATCCGCTG
>Ga0335072_10014853_pt1 | contig 11064 bp, 6 predicted proteins | sample Lox_Sample_21_FD_206725 | JGI IMG/M metagenome (GOLD analysis project Ga0335072, IMG submission 206725) | Soil microbial communities from Loxahatchee National Wildlife Refuge, Florida, United States - Lox_Sample_2.1 | ecosystem: Environmental > Terrestrial > Soil > Wetlands | place: USA: Florida... | reverse complement strand
GAGCTCCTCGGCCAGCGCCGCGGGATCGCGGGCATGCAGACGGCGCAGGAAGCGGATCTCGCTCAGCAGCGCCATCATGGAGTGCGCCAGGGTGTCGTGCAGATCGCGCGCGATCTTGAGCCGCTCGCGCACGATCGCCGCGTAGCGCGACTCTTCGGCAAGACGCTCGACCTCGCGGGTCCTGACCGCGACCCGGCGCTCGAGCTCGCTGCTCAGGGTCTTGAGCTCGCGACGCTCGGCGCGCAGATCGCCGAGGATCTGCTCGAAGGCGCGCGCCAGCTGCGCGACTTCGTCCGCGCCCTCGGGTATCGGCAGGGGGGCGGGCTCGTTCTGGCCGAGCGCCGCCACCGAGGCGGCCAGCCGCTGCAGTCGCGCCGTGAGCCGGCGCGCGCCCAGCACGCCGAGCAGCGCGGTCGCCGCGCCGAGGCACATCGAGACCCACAGGATCTCGTAGGTGACTGCGCGAGCGCGCTGCAGGACGCGATCGATCGGCTCGGCGAGCTGCACCTGCCAGCCGGTCGCGCCGGCCGCGCCCGCGTTGAGCAGCGCCCGTGACACGAGCACGCGGCGTCCATCGGGAAGCCGCTCGAATTGCGGCCCCGCCGATCCCAGGGCGCCCGTTGCGGCCGGCGCATCGGTCGGCACACCCGCCCAGGGGCGGTTGCGCAGCGAGCCCGGACCGACCAGCACCACGCCGTTGCGGTCGAGCACGTAGGCCTGCGTGATGCTTCGCGGGTCGGACTCATCGGTGAGGCGCTCGGGGTGGTACGGGGCGCGGCGCCAGCTCAGGTGTGCGGCGATCACGCCCACCATCCGCCCGCTCTCATCGCGCACCGGCGCCGCCATGTCGCCCAGGGCCGCGCTGTCCGGCGCGCCGTCCGTATGCGGCCCTTCGATGACGCCCAGCCACGGGCCATGCGATCCGCCCGCGTACCAGTCGCTCGAGCCGACTTGCCGCCCGGTCAGCCGCGCATCGCGCGCCGACACGATCGCACCGTTCGCGTCGGCGATCGCAAGCCAGTCGAATTGCGGGTAAGCGGCGCTGAGCTCCGCGAAGACCTCATGCAGTCCTCCCTGCTGTCCGGGACCGCGCGTCGCCTGCAGGATGCGCTCGGCGGCGCGAATCGCATCGAGCCGTCCTGCGATCGCTTGACCGAGATCGGAGCTCAGCTGATCGGTCTCGAGGGACAGGCGCCGCACGTGCTGCTCCAGAACGTTGTCGCGCGCGATGCGCCCCACCCACACGGCGGCGGCAACCGAGAACGCGGCAGCCAGCCCGATGATCAGCCACATGGCGCGGGCGGCCAGGCTGCGCCGCGGATCGGCGGTCCGGATCAAGGCCTGTCCGAATGTCCCGGGCGGCGGCATGGCTGCACGTTAACAGGTGACTAAAGTCACTTCCAAACCGCGCGGCTCTCGCCGCATGATGATCCGGCCGCAATTCCCGGTGGGCGCAGATCGAGGCGTCTTTGGTGCAAGAGCTTGCCAATCCACCGCCGATCCGCATCGTCATCGCGGAGGATCAGGCCATCGTGCGCCGCGGCTCCGCGCTGCTTTTGTCCATGGAGCCGGACATGGAGGTGGTGGGCCAGGCCCGCAACGGCGTGGAGGCCATCGAGCTGGCGAATCTGCTGCACCCGGACGTGGTGCTGATGGATCTGCACATGCCGGTGAAGGGCGGTGTGGCGGCGACCCGCGAGATCACCCGCGCGCTGCCCGGCACGCAGATCCTGGTGCTCACCACCCTCGACGACGATGAGACGGTGTTCGAGGCGGTGCGCGCCGGCGCCCACGCCTATCTGCTGAAGGACGCCGATGAGGATGAGCTGCTCGAAACGGTGCGCGCGCTGAAGCGCGGCGAGTCGCGCCTCACGCCGCAGATCGCGCGCAAGGTCATGGACCAGTTCCGCCGGCTCGCGGCCGAGGTCCCTGCCGCGCCGGCATCGACGCCGGCCGCCGCGCCGGCCGCCGAGTCGCAGGGCCGCGCGGGTGCCCCGGCTCAGGAGTTCAAGGCGGATGCGCTGACCGAGAAGGAAGAGAGGATTCTCGAGCACATCTGCGAGGGCATGAGCAATCGGCAGATCGCCAACGCGCTGTTCCTGGCGGAGGGCACGGTGAAGAATTACGTCAGCCGCATCATGGACAAGCTGCACGCCAACACCCGTACCGAGCTCGCGCTCAAGTCCAGGCGCTGACGCCGGCCGCTCGACCCGTCATGGCCTGCCTCCCGGCGCCCGGCGCGGCCTCGCGAAGTCCTACACCAACAGGCGCCTTGCGCGGCTACCGTCCCGCGTCGGGGACCCGGAACGTCCGCAGGCTCGAAGTGACTTTAGTCATGCGCAATCGCGCGCTCGATCGTGACTTTCGGCCGCTGACGTAGCGCGCTGCCTGGCCTACATTGTCCGCAATGCAGTAAAGGTTCCGCATGTCCGTCGTCGAAATGGCTTTGAAGCGGCCGTACACGGTCGTGGCCTCCTTGATCCTGATCGCCCTGCTCGGCATCGGCGCGGCGCTGCGCATGCCCATCGACATCTTCCCCGAGATCAACATCCCGGTGGTCGCGGTCGTGTGGACCTATGCCGGAATGAGCGCGACCGACATGCAGAACCGCATCCTCACGCTGCACGAGCGGCAGCTCGCCTCGCTGGTGGACGACATCTCGCGGATCGAGGCCTCGAGCTACGAAGGCGTCGGCGTCGAGAAGGTGTATCTGCACGAGGGCGCGGACGTCACCCGCGCCGTCTCGCAGCTCGCCAGCAGCGCGCTGGTGGTGCTCAAGTACATGCCGCCGAACATCACCCCGCCGCTGGTGCTGCGCTACGGCGCCACGGACGTGCCGATCATTCAGCTCAGCCTCTCGAGCAAGTCCCTCCCCGACACCAAGCTCAACGATCTGGGACAGAACATCATCCGGCCGGCCTTGGCCGTGGTGCACGGCGCCGAGGTGCCCTATCCCTACGGCGGCAAACCGCGCGTCATCATGGCCGACCTCGATGCGGAAGCGCTGCAGGCGCGCGGGCTCTCGCCGGCGGACGTGAGCAACGCATTGCAGCGCCAGAACGTCATCTTGCCCGCGGGCGACGTCAAGATCGGCGACAAAGACTACACGCTCACCATGAACAACTCGCCGGACGTGATCGACGAGATCAATGCGTTCCCGATCAAGACCATGGATGGGCGCACCGTGTTCATGCGGGACGTGGCCCATGTTCACGACGGCTTTCAGGTGCAGACCAACTCGGTTTCCGTGAACGGCACGCCCGGGGCGCTCATGACCATCCGCAAGACCGGAGGGGTCTCGACGCTCGCCGTGATCGCCGGGGTGCGCAACGCCCTGGTCGACATCGAGAAGATGCTGCCGAGGGACGTGTCGATCAAGGCGCTCTTCGACCAGTCGGTGTTCGTCAAGGCGGCGCTCGACAGCGTGCTGCTGAGCGCCTGCATGGCGGCGGTGCTCACCGCCCTCGTGATCATCCTGTTCCTCGGCAACGTGCGCCTCTCGGCGATCATTCTCGCGGCGATTCCGCTGTCCATCGTCACCGCGGTGCTGTTCATCGATCTCGCCGGGCAGACCCTGAACACGATGACGCTGGGAGGCTTCGCGCTCGCGATCGGCATCCTGGTCGACAACGGAACCGTGGTGATCGAGAACATCGAGCGCCACGTCGCCATGCGCGAGCCCCTGCATCAATCCATCGTGGTCGGCGCCAACGAGGTCGCCGTGCCGACCTTCCTCTCCACGCTGTGCATCTGCATCGTGTTCGTGCCGGTCTTCCTGCTGCAGGGTACGGCCAAGTATCTGTTCTCGCCGCTGTCGCTGTCGGTGATCGGCGCGCTGCTCGCGAGCCTGGCGCTGTCCTTCACCATGGTGCCGGTTTTCTTCAACACGCTGATGGCCGGGGCGGTGCACGAATATGACCGCTCCGCGCCGGGCGCGCCGCCCCAGCCGCCGATTCGATCGCGCAGCTTGCTGGTTCGCTTCCAGGTGGGATTCGAGGAGCGCTTCGAGCGGTTTCGCGAGACCTATCGGAACATCGTCAGCTGGACGCTGGCGCGCGCCGGCCTGACGGTGCTCGCCTTCATCGGCCTGATGATCGTGTCGGTGCTGCTGTTTCCGCTGCTCGGCAGGGATTTCTTTCCGCAGGTGGATGCGGGGCAGATGCGCCTGCACGTGCGTGCCCCGCCCGGCACCCGCATCGAGCGCACCCAGGTCTATTTCGCCGAGGTGGAGCGCGCCATTCGCGACATCGTCGGCAACGGACAGATCGACGTGCTGCTCGACAATATCGGCTTGCCCTACAGCGGCATCAATATCGCGCTCAGCGATTCGGCCACGGTCGGACCGATGGACGGGGAGATCCTGATCTCGCTCACCAAGAAGCACACGCCGACGGCCGAGCTGACGGCGCGGCTGCGCCGCGAGCTGCCGGGGCGGTTCCCGCAGCTGCAGTTCTTCTTTCAGGCCGCCGACATCGTCGATCAGGTGCTGAATTTCGGCCAGCCCTCGCCCATCGACATCCGCGTCTCCGGCCCGGATCAGGGCGAGGCGTTCGATCTGGCGTCGCAATTGACGCGCGCCCTCGAGCAGGTGCCGGGCGTGGTGGACTCGCACATCTTTCAGGTCCCGAATGCGCCGGCGCTCACCGTGGATCTGGACCGCTCGCTCGCCACCGAGATCGGCCTGTCCCAGCGGCAGGCGGCCGACAACGTGCTGGTGGCCACCAATTCGAGCGCGCAGACCGCGCCCAATTTCTGGGTCGATCCGCGCAACAGCGTGAGCTACCCGCTGGTCGTGCAGGTGCCGCCTTACCGCATCGATTCGGCCCAGCGGCTGCAGACCATGCCGGTCACGACGGCGTCCGGGTCGACGCCCGAGGAGATGCTGCTCAACGTCGCCTCGTTCGGGCGGCGCACCGTGCCGTTGATCGCCTCGCAGCTCAACATTCGCCCGGTGTTCGACGTGCAGGCGGACGTCCAGGGACGCGACCTGTACTCCGCCGCCAAGGACATCGAGCAGGTCATCAAGGCCCATCAGCCCGATCCGAGCAAGGCGCTGCACGCGACCCTGAGCGGCCAGATCGAGACCATGCAGGAGAGCTTCAACGGACTGTTCGGCGGAATCGCGCTCGCCATCGTGCTCGTTTACCTGTTTCTGGTCATGAACTTCCAGAGCTGGATCGACCCGCTGATCGTGCTGATGGCGGTGCCGTTCGCGCTCGGCGGCGTGCTCTGGATGCTGTATCTGTCGCAGACCCCCCTGAGCGTGCCCGCCCTGATGGGCACTCTCATGTGCATCGGCCTGACCACCGCCAACAGCATCCTGGTCGTGAGCTTCGCCAACCAGCGCATGGCGGAGGGGGACGATGCGCTGGTCGCGGCCGCGACGGCCGGCTACACGCGCTTGCGGCCGGTGCTGATGACGGCGAGCGCGATGATTCTGGGGATGGTGCCGATGGCGCTGGGGATAGGCGAGGGCGGCGAGCAGAACGCGCCGCTCGGCCGCGCCGTGATCGGCGGCCTGCTGTTCGCCACCTTTGCCACCCTCATCTTCGTGCCGACCATGTACAGCCTCCTGCGGCGCCGCTCGCTGGCCGCGCCCTCCTTCGTGAGTAGAGCCGATGCAACCGCCTGATCATCCGCAACCGCCTGACCACCCGACCGAGCCATCGCCCGAGGGCGCCGCGCCGCAAACGCCGCCGCAGGCTGTCCCTCCCCACGAGGATGCGCACGCGCGGGCGCACGGCAAGTTTCCCGACGACAGCGCCCGCGCGGAGCACCCGCATGCGGTCTCGACGCACTTCGATCCGGACACCGAGCGGCGCATCAAGCGCGGCGCCAGGATCGTCGGGCTGGTGCTGCTCGCCGGCTTCCTGATCGTGAGCGCGATCCGCTTCCTGCACGCGCGCTCGGTCGCGCACGGCGGACAGCTCGCCTACTCGGCGGCGCCGCCGGTGGACGTGGTGATCGCGCGCCCCATAACCCAGGGCCAGGCTCTGAGCCTTCCGGGGGAGACCGCGGCCTGGTACGAGAGCACGATCTATGCGCGCGTCAACGGCTACGTGGCCAGCTGGCTGGTCGATATCGGCGATCACGTGAAGAAGGGTCAGCTGCTCGCCACCATCGAGACGCCCGAGCTCGACGCCGAGCTCGCCGCTGCGCGCGCGCAGCTCGAGGCCTCGCGGGCGCAGGTAGCGGCGCGCAGAGCCGAGATGGAGTTCGCGAAGACGACCAACGAGCGCTGGCGCGACTCGCCCAAGGGTGTGGTGTCGGAGCAGGAGCGCGAAGCGAAGAAAGCCGATTACCAAAGCGCCCAGGCGAGACTCTACGCGGCGAATGCACAGGTCGCGCTCGATCAGTCGAAGGTCAACCAGTACAGCGCGCTCACCGCCTTCAAGCAGGTCAGGGCGCCCTACGACGGGACCATCACTCAACGGCGCATCGACGTCGGCAACCTGGTGACGGCCGGCAGCACCTCGAGCACGACCCCGCTCTACCACATGGCGCAGACCGATCCCTTGCGTATCTTCGTCGACGTTCCGCAGAGCGCCGCCGTCGATCTGATGAGCCGCGGCGTGCCCGCGCAGGTGCAGGCCACCGGCGCGGTGGGCGGGGTCTTCGACGCGAAAGTCGCTCGGGCGGCCGAAGCGCTCGATCCGAACGCGCGCACCATGCGGGTGGAGGTGGACATGCCGAACGCAAAGCACGCGCTGGTGCCCGGCATGTACGTGACCGTGGCGTTTCGCCTGCCGCCGCGCGGCAACGTCGAGGTTCCCGCCGCCGCGCTCATCTTCCGCGCCTCCGGCACGCAGGTCGCCAAGGTCGACGAGCACGATCGCGTTCACTTCGACCCGGTGCTGATCGGACGCGACGACGGCAGCGTGGTGGAGCTCGCCTCCGGCGTCTCCCCGGGGGATCGCCTGGTGCTCAACATCAGCAGCCAGATCGCGCCCGACGAGCGCGTGGTCGTGCGCGCCGCCGCGCCCGCGGCGCACCCCCCGGGCTCGCCCGCCGTGGCCGCAGCGCAGGGGACGATCGAGTGACCGGCGCGCGCGCGCTCGCCGTCGCGGCGCTGATCGCGCTGAGCGCCTGCGCAGTGGGTCCCAACTACCGCACGCCGAAGCCCGACGTGCCGCGGGCTTTCGCCGCGACCGGCGCCTCGACGCCGGCCGCGCCGGGCGCGCCGGGCGCGCCGCCGCGCCCCGCGCCGCCCGAGATGGCCGCCTGGTGGCGCGCACTCGGCGATGCGCAGCTCGACGCGCTGGTCGATCGCGCCGTGCAATCGAACCTCGACGTCGCGCTCGCGCTCAACCGGCTGCAGCAGGCGCGCACCTACGAGGCCGTGGTGCTGGGTTACGCGCTTCCGGAGATCGACGCCGCGGCTGCCGCCGGACGGGGAACGGGGAGCGACATGACCAAGGGCCTCGCTCCGCAGGCGCTGCGCGCCGCGGACGATGCGAGCGGCTTGCAGCACATCAACACGCTCGCCGGATTCGATACGGTGTGGGAGCTCGACATCTTCGGCAAGTTCCGCCGCGAGTTCGAGGCGGCGCGCGCCGAGGCCCAGGCGGCGCGCGCGGCGCGCTACGATGTGCTCGTGTCCGTGGTCGCCGACGTCGTGCGCTCCTACATCGATCTGCGCGGCTTTCAGGTACGGCTCAGCGTGCTGCATCGGGCGAGCGATGCGCTGCGCGAGTCGCTGCGCCTCGAGAGCATCCGCTACGCGCGCGGCATCACCAACGAGCTCGACGTCGCGCTCGCGAGGCGCGAGCTGGCCACCCTCGAGGCGCAGATCCCGCCGCTCGCGGCGCAGGTCAATGCCGCCGAGTACACCCTGGCGACGCTCGTGGGCGAGTATCCCGAGCGCCTGAGCCGGGAGCTCGCCCAGCCGGGACTCGTCCCATCGATGCCGCCGCCGGTCGCGCCGGGCACGCCGCTCGCGCTGCTCGAGCGCCGCCCGGACATCCAGGCCGCGGAGCGCGAGCTCGCCGCAGCGACCGCCGGGATCGGCGTCGCGACCGCCGATCTGTATCCGCAGGTCGTGGTGAGCGGGGCGATCGGTGGGCAGGGGCAGAACTGGGGCACCACACCGGTCGTCAACAAGCACATCTGGGCGTTCGGCGCGGGGGCGCTGTGGCCGCTGCTCGACTTCGGCGCGCTGGACGCGCAGGTCGACATCGCGAGCTTGCGCGCTCAGGCGCAGCTGCTCGTCTACCGCCAGACCATTCTCGATGCGGTCGAGGAGGTCGATGCCGCGATCGATGCCTACCAGGCGCAGCAGGCGCGCCTCGCGAGTCTGAGCGATGCGCTGCTCGCCGCGCAGCGCGCCCTGGATCTTGCCACCGCGCGCTACGATCGCGGCCTGACCGATTACCTCAACGTGATCGACGCCGAGCGCCAGCTCTATGATCTGCAAGGTCAGTATGCGCAGGCACAGGTGGCGCAGGGCGAGGCGTTCGCGCAGCTCTACAAGAGTCTCGGCGGCGGCTGGCAAAATTATCAGCGAGTGCCGGCGATCCGGCGTCCGCAGCCGGCCATCATTGCCGCATTCCGGCACCTTCTCGACAGCACACGCAGCTCGCCCGCGGCCGCCGCCGGGGGGAATCCATGAGAATCGCAGCCGGATGGTCCTGCACGCTGCTCCTTGCGGTCAGCGTCGCTGCCTGCACCATCGCGGGGCCCGCGAGCGATCGCGACGCCGCCATCACCGCCCGCCTGCAGGCGCAGCTGCTGCGCTATACGGACCTGCAAGCGCCCAACCAGGTCGATGTGCAGACCCGCAACGGCGTCGTGTACCTGCATGGCCTGGTCGATACCCCCTACCAGCGCGAGCTGGCGGCTTCGGTGGCACGGCAAGTGCCCGGGGTCGTGCGCGTCGAGAACCTGATCGGGGTGACCAACGATTCTCAGTGAATGACGCGCGGCCCATCGCGGGGATGCTTTGACATAACGCGAAGGAAGATTCCGGCAACGATGCGCGTCGAACGCCTACAGAACGACGCTGCGACTACACCTCCATGTCATTTAAATGTAACATTAGGTGCCGATCATAGGCGTGCTCTTTGGAGTGGCCGGCCGCGAGTTGCTGTGACGCAACGGGCCGGGGGTTGTGAGCACGTGCGATGAGCTTAAATTTTGGCGAGATCAGCAGAACTAAAACCATCACGAGACAATCTACTGAGGCGTCCTAGCAACCGCCGCTGCGCTGCGCAGCCGCAACGCTGCTTGATGTGGTAAAAACGATACATCTGGCGCGATGGATCCAGGCGACGTGCGCGTCGGCTGGCTCGATGCGACCAATCACCAACAACTTATGGAGTTAAGTCTGTGCGCAAACTCGAACAACCAATCGCCTCGACACCGGAATTGAGCGCGACACGTCGCGGACGCGGCCTCGCGGCGCTGGCATCGGGCGCGCTCGCGGCAGCCTTGCTCGCCGGCACCGCCATGGCGCAGACGGCATCGCCGCCCCCTGCGCCGGAGAAGCCCAAGGACGAGAGCTTGACGTGGCACGGCATCACCCTGTACGGCATCGTCGACGTGGATTTTCAATATGAGACCCACGGCGCGCCGTTCAGCAACTACTTCATCTCGGGCGGCTCGGACATCGTCCAGAAGAACAGCAACAATCCGGTGTCCGGCTTCACCTCGAACGGCATGAGCCAGTCGCGCGTGGGCCTGCAGGGCAACGAGCCGTTGCACTTCATGGATTGGTCGGGCGTGTTCAAGCTCGAGAGCTACTTCAATCCCGCCTCGGGCCAGATCACCGATGCCCTCAAGTCCGTTGCGCAGAACAACGGCCGCGCGCTCGATGCGCAGAGCACGAACATCGATTCGAGCATCGCCGGGCAGCCGTTCGAGCAGGCCCTCATCGGCTTGAGCTCGCCCACCTGGGGCACGATCACGTTCGGCCGCCAGAACACGACGCTGGCGGACCTGATCGCCAAGTACGATCCACAGCAGACCTCGTACGCCTTCTCGCTGCTCGGCCTGTCCGGGACCCCGGCGGGCGGCGGCGATACCCAGGATCGCCGGCTCGACGGCTCGATCAAGTACGATGCCCATTTCATGGACATGTTCCACGTGGGCTTGCAGTACAAGACTCAGGGCTCGACGGCGGCGAACTACGCGAGCGGCGGCTCGGGCGAGGCGTTCAGCGGGGTCGAGGCGGCGATCGGTGCGCAGTACGTGGGCGCGTCCATCGATTTCTTCTACACCAAGATGCGCGATGCGGTCTCGGTGGGCACCTTGAGCACGGCGCAGCTGGCGACGCTGCCGGCGTTGAACCTCTCCTCGCAGAACTCCCTCTCCGGCACGATCTCGGACAATGCCTCCTTCGGAGTCATGGGCTCCTACGCCCTCGCGCAGGTGCTGCCGGAGGTCGCGGTGACCATGTACGGCGGCTTCCAGCACATCACCTACATGAATCCCTCGATTCCCCTCGCTCCGGGATTCGACGATATCGGCGGCTACGTGCTCGGCGCGGTGAACAACACGGCCTATGCCAAGGGCGACAAGCAGCTGAACGTGTACTGGGCGGGCGCCCGATACTCGCTGACGCCGGAATTCACCGCCGCGATCGCCTACTACGGCGAGAAACAGTTCGCCTACGCGGCCGGGACCGATGCCGGCTGCTCGAGCACCGTCAGCGGCGCCTGCAACGGCAACTTCAACGCGGCTTCCATCTCGGTCGATTATCACTTCACCAAGCGCTTCGATACCTACGCGGGCGCGATGTGGTCGAACGTCTCGCATGGCCTCGCCAACGGCTATCTGAACACGACCATGATCGATCCCACGGTCGGCGCGCGGTTCTCCTTCTAAGGATTCTCCTTGCCCAGGAAATTTCGAGGTCTCGGGGTCGGGCGGCCCTGAGACCTTAGTTTTCCGATCCGGGTCGCCTCCGCTCCGGCAAGAAGTCCGGCCTGGCAAGCGGGCTGGCCTGGCAAGCGGGCCGGCCCGGCAAGCAGTCCGCCCTGGCAAGCGAAGCGATATCCATATAGATTGTCACCATGCCCGCACAGAACGGTGCACCGAACGAACGCCGGAATCGGAGCTGGTGGTACC
>Ga0335072_10014852_pt1 | contig 11065 bp, 12 predicted proteins | sample Lox_Sample_21_FD_206725 | JGI IMG/M metagenome (GOLD analysis project Ga0335072, IMG submission 206725) | Soil microbial communities from Loxahatchee National Wildlife Refuge, Florida, United States - Lox_Sample_2.1 | ecosystem: Environmental > Terrestrial > Soil > Wetlands | place: USA... | reverse complement strand
TATACATTCCTCTGCTCTCTTAACTTTTCCGGCGAGTTGGATGAGAAGAAGCCAGAGCTCACCCGCCATTTCAGATATAGGCGTGGCGGGACCGTGATGGTAAACAGTCCAGTCATAGATCCATTTGCCCAATGAGTTCGCGTCAAAAACGCTACCAAGAAGCATAATGGGTTCTTCTGTGGGATCCCAATTCTTCAGAGAGTAGCCGGGTGGAATGCGGTATTTTCGCGCGTCAGCCTCGGTGGCTTTCGGTGGCTGCGGAGGACTTTTCTTCGACGAGCTCGACGGGCGTGGCGCGGTCGAAGGTCGCGTCGGGGTTGGTGTTGATGTTGATTGACGACGCGGTCGACGATGATCAGGGTCGTAGCGAGGCGAACCCGAGGGTTCTGCTATGATGATCGGGGTGCCATCTCTGTCATATGTAAAGCCCTGATAGTAGTGATTAGTGTCATGCCAACGATAGTGATGAAATGATTTCGTAGGCCGGCGACCAGGCACAACATATATACGCCCATCGTATACATAATACTCGTCTTCGTCGGAATCCCCATGAGAGGCTCGATACGACTGAGAATACCGCCGTGTAGGCTTAGGTGGCGGCGCCGCCGACCAAGAGAAGCCGCGAGCCCTTGGCTTTCGCATTTTAACACTCACATATTCGGCTTCGCCTGAAGGCGATGTATATCCAGCTCTGGTAGAGTAATAGCCAGTGCTCGAATACCGTGGTGATGGGTACGACCCTCGTGGGGGCGATGAAAATGCGAAATCACCGCTGGCATGTCGCGAATGCTGTCGGGGCGATGGTCCTTGTCGTTGGTAGAAGCCGTGGGGTCCTGAAGGCGATGGTGTTGCGCTGGTAAATCCATAGTAGGATGGGTGAGGAGGAGAGGTGTATGCCATCTTCCCACTCTTGCGATGTCAAAAAGACACCCTTTACAAAAAAAGAAAAAGAAAATGTCGCGCACTCTATACTGATGCGCCAATGTCCTGAGGTCCGTGGAGGGCCCTCACCGTGGTATTTGGTCGGGTTGAAGGATGGAGAAAGACTGGCCTCTTGTCTCGAACATGTCAAAAGTCGTTGATAATCCGACTCTGGAATCTTCTGGAATGTTGGATCTCTGGTGATCCAACGAATGATGCTTTAGTGTAAGGCGTTGTAGTAGCGTCTGGTTCGATCAAGAATTTGTTGTAAAGTTGTAAAAGGGAGAGGTTGGTTAAGTGGGCAGCGATGTATTTGAGGAATCTTTTCGTGCGGTGGGCTAGGCAGGGGGCTTGCCACGTTGCGTTGACTGTTGTGACTAACAAAGCCACGAACACGTTAGATTGGCTACCGACAGGATTATGATATTATTTCGCAGGGAAGTTCGAATTAGACTCACTGGGGCAGTTGAGCGGTCTGCTCTATCAATCGAAATGAGAGGAAAGAGAAATTTCGAGCTGTGGCTTTTGCTTTGTAAGGGGTTGGAATATGCGAGATTGCTCCCCCGTGCCGCGAGAGACCAGTGCGGGAACGCGAGACACTCTGGTACCAGTTATCAACAACCCTTCGCTCTGTCGCGTTGAGACGAAGGCGAATGGAGCCCCGACAGGGTGAAGGGGCTCAATAAAAGGCCTGTTCTGCGTCCTAGATTGGGAGGAGGCATCTAGCTGGTCATTCTGTTCTTATCGTATCATGTTCTAGGGCCGAGACAGAGGCAGCGATGTTGTTCGTAAATGCGAAGCAGGCGGGGACTGTTGGGCAATATCCCTTATGTATCCGGCTTTGGGATCAGTTATTACATACGGGATTGTCACTCGACCCACACCTCATATATGTGAACAACCGGGCCCAAAAACCGAAGTACGAAGACCCCCAGAGGCTGATGTCAGGCTAGTTTCCTAGTTTGCACAAAGCGTCAGCTTAGGATGCGATAAAGAAAGCGAATTTTCGCCCCTCGATTTAGAAGCGCTTCGTCCTCTGCAGCCTCCCCCGTATTGCCTTACATACAGTTCTCGCTGCCGTCTGATGGCTGAGTTCCTGGCTTCTATGCTGCTTCTATCACAATCAAAGCGCTTGCAGCAGCACACTTTAGTACTACATACCAGAGGGCCAGGATGGCGGGAGAGGAGTATGATTTCGTCTCCGGGAAGAGCATTAACCGTAAATGATCCAATTACGGCCGAGCCATGCGCCGGTTACTGACTACTTTTATCCCTCGGTTTCTTACCTTACCTGACGCGGGCACGGCCATGCCTTCTTGATCCTACCTTGAGGACTACTAGATCAATAGTACTCAGCTGTTTTGGGACTCTACTTGCTGCTGACTCGTATACATACAGTAGTTACCTTTAAGGGGCGCAGTTCGACTTGTTACTCATTGCAGCGCTTCAGCTGAGTGATGCGATCAAGACCAGAACCACCGAATAAGCTTGGACGGAAGCCGGGATTGGACGGCGCATTGAGCCAGAAGGACGAAGGACTAAAGAGGGGGCGACGACTTCATCCAGGCGATTTCCCTGTGTGAAAAAGGCCTGCCACCGCCCTGGACCGCCCGCCAGTCAGGGGCCATCACGGGTAGGCGAGTCTTCAACGCGATACCTCCTCGGGTCCCGTGAGTGTGGCTCGGGCTCCCCCTGCAGAAAAGATATGCCCTGGTCCGGCCCAACCTCCTCATTCAGTTCGCACTCATTCTCTTTTGCAACCCTTCTGTTTGACCATGATGAAAAGTTTTTCATGGAGGGTGTGCCCCCTATTTGCTGCACTGACTCACCTCACCGTCTTCACTTCTCTGAGATAGCTCCCACTTTTCTGCGCATTGTTCATTGCTTCATGGCTTGCAACAGCCATACAGCATGCGAAAAAAAAGAAGCCACTGCAAGGCTCCACTTGGATTTGATTGACGGAGAGTTGCGTGGTACAAGACGGGCATCCCTGCGGAAAGGCGAGCACACTCCCGATCGTGCAGATGACGACTCACTCCAGCCAATCTTGGGCCGCACTGCGTTCGCGCACGCAGCCTGGCGTGGTGAAGCTGTCGTTCGTCCGCATCGATAGCACAACGAGCTACTTCACGCCTATCGTCTTGTATGGGCACGAATCTGTTATCATGATAGTGATATCTGCACGCACAAAACACGTGTCGCCCCAAAGCAGGCTTGTACAATGGAGTTCATGGTTCATGACGTAGGTTATTACCCCTCGTAATTGCTGGTCATCAAATCCGGGAATGGTACTACAACTGGTGGAATGATCATGCTGTCACACTTGTTTTTTATTGATGCGGCTATGTCATTATCCATATTGCTATCATATATGATGGTGGCCGCCCGGCGCGTCCATCATTACTAGGGTCTCCATTTTGGTCAGATGCCTTTGGATATCGTGGATCGCGCTTAGGCCCAGACCTGGCCAATCGATAGATTCGCCGTCTTGCGGCTCACTGAGATATCACAAATCAAATGCGACGCAACTTTCCATACGCTGTGACAGGCAATAGTTGCGTTTCATAGTTCTGAGTCATTTGACTCAGAGGCATCGGATGCGGACGGGGTTAACGCCTCGGTTGGCCGTCAAGGTGGCGAAAATGAACCATGTCACGATAGCTGACTTAAATTTAGCCTCATCAGTGTTCAGGCTCAAAATGATGACGACGATGCTGTTAGAATCGAGACCCAGTCCTTAATATGACTCAGAGAGATGGAAACAATAAAGGCAAACCAAAGTGCCACTCATGCCAGCGTCTTCGAAGCTACGCCTCTAACCATTTATCGAATTGAAGAAGAATTGACATGTGCTCAACCCGATTCTCTACGTCGCCTTCGATGGCGACGCCGACGACGATCATTATGAGCCGATTTCTGGCGACCTCGACGGGCAGTGTCAAGGTAATGGCAAGGACCGTTTCGTCGCTGCCTTGAAGAGTCACTCCATGCCATTTTTGACGAACGGGGAGTCAGAGAGCTGAACAACAGCGGCCAGTGAAAGATCATAGAAACGCATGGGTCTAAGGAGGATACTGTGTTCGCGGAATCTGGCGATGCAAAGGACCTTGAATATCAAATTAAAGCTGAAGGATTGCAAACTTCGTCATCTGCTGCCTATATGAATGTGAGACCATTGGTTGTTCTGACAGAAATGAGCGTCCAGAGGCTGTGCTACGACAAGCACATACGTAGTCCTGGGGTTTCAGGTTCCGGTAACGGTACATAAGATTTTAACACGTTACTCGAAAGCGAGCAATGATTAAACAGACGCTTTGGTATGCCAAAAACTTTTGCCTTCTTGGTCATTCGCCCTCAACATGGCCTTGGTCTGGGTAAATTGAGCACTAGAGACTGTAAATCCTCCGATGTCAGGGACTAGATATGGTTGGACTTCGTGCGTGTGCATTAGCATGCTACCATATCCTCGGAAGCCTCCACCTCAGAAATAGATTGTGATGCCTTCTGGTGAATTTGCTTGTGTCTCTAATGCGGGGAACTGTAATTTAAGACCTTGAAAAGTCTGCTTCATATAGTCCTGAAGCTCCTACTTAGTAGATAAGGATCGCATTCGGCCGCTTATAACGTCAGTCAACTTCTCGGCTCCAAATGCCATGCTTTGTGCCGCTTTCGCAGCTAAAATGTTGTAGCTGGAATCCTTTGAATTGGCATATGTCATCTGTACACTTCCTCCACCTAGATCCATGAAAAGGCCATCCCATGGCCATAGCCAGACCGGGCACCCATAACACCAAACAGACTTTCCATAGCAGGACTTAGTATGCTAACCGTCAAGCCACTAGCCTTATAGATTGCTTCTAACATGTCATCCTTGTTCTTTGCTGTCCTTATAGCCTCTGTAGCAAAGACACCAATCTGATGTGGTGGTGCATTATATTGGTTACAGATCAAGCGGAAACGGGCAAGTGTTTTTGAGACAGCGTTAATAACAGCCTGAGAGAAGTGGAAACCTTTTGAATCCGTTTTCGATTCGTACAGGGCGTCGTATAGTGAAATGCCCTGTCGCTCGCGATACACGCAGCGAGCTTCAGAGACGTTCGAGGCCGAGAAACGAATGCTGTTGCTAGTTGACCTTAGAAGAACGGCTTCCAGCACGCGAATGATGTTCAAAGTAGGACGACTTACCTCCCCATGTCAACAAGTCCAAGCAATGGCTTGCTACTAGTATCGAACCTCGACATTTTGGAGTCAAAGTTGTTGATTGTGATAATATTTTTATTTTTATTTTTATAGCGTGATGTAGGCATATCTCATTTGATTTGGAAAAGACCCTAACCCTAGTTGATGAGATCTAAGTCCAAGGTCATATCCTATCAGAGGTTTTATGGATCATAAAGCACTCTGCTCCCGAGTTATTGGCATGTTCAAGTCTCACGAGCTGTAGACCTTGTAAGCACTCATGATTACATCTCTAGATGGATTTGAAAAGGGAATGAACCGCCCCAGCCATACTAACAGTAAAGGCGAGCGCAGAGAGCTAAATTGTACAGATATGTCTGTAAAGAAATCATTTTAACTTAATGGGCTGTTTTTGCGTCGGCCTAACATTTCAACTAAAGATTCGTGTTTTTAAACTTTGATAGAAAATTTCGTATGGATCTCTATTAACAATTGTAACTCCGTTTATTTAGATACGGAGAAAGGATCTGTCAGACTTCAATACATCAAAGAGAGTATTCAGGGAGATCCAACTCTTGAGATTGATCTGATCTGTCTATCCTAATGGAATTCTAGTCCGCTATATATCCATAGGAATGTCTAGCTCAGACAGTACTGGACACCGGACCTGCCAGTATCCGAGGATGGTGACACTGTCGATCATACATCCATCCATGTCCTGATGCGAGGGTTGTAGGCTGACATCATTGTCACGTGCTCAGGTTGACAGGATCCTAGACGTCTGTTATAAACATCAACAGCTTAACAATAACAGTGGTTTTTTGAATGACAGCGGGCTTCGTTATAAACGACTATGTAAAGACAAACAGAATACACAGGCCACAGCCATTGCTCTTTTGACAAATACATTTTATAATCTGAAGACTGTCTTCCAAAGATAAGATCTATCCGTGTATATCAATGCTTCGAGCTGGCCCACGTGGTTTGCACGCCTCGATTGCAAGTCTGTGGTCTACCGGACATGCTGAAAGATGCGAGCATGCCTTTCTGACGACATCATAGATCAAATATATCTTATAACACATAATATATATTATGCCCTTTCTTTCTATTCAAAAACCTTAACTCGGTGTTTTCAGGCCACGAATTCCACAAGAGATACGAAATATGGTTATCAAAAAGGGCTTAGCGCAATCTCCATACGTCACACTAAGATCTTAGCGTCGATCTGCCATGGCAAAAGTCTAGGAGTTGCTGCTTTTCGCATACATTGTTGACAACTTTTGTTGAATGCTTTAATTTTCATATAAGAGCCTCTATTTGAGCAAATAGATTTTTTAGATTCCCAATACTCTGAACATCTTTACAATTATTTAAAGAAAGGTAATTGGAGCGAAGATGGCAAATTAGTAGAGGCATTTTCACTTATCTTTCACGAGACCGTATTTATGACATAGGCACAAAGCGCAGGAGCAATTCAACCACTCCATCCTCTGTACTTGCAACAAATGGCGACCATTTAGCCCTACTTCCAGATCCCATATTGCCGCTAAAAAGGCAGGCGACCTTCAAGCCAATAGGACCGAAAAAAGCAGCAAGACCAACACATCAACCTACAGCACGTGATATAGAGGATGATTCGCACCAATGTATATTTAGAAATGTATCAACATAAGAACAAGGAAGATTAATCATAATATGATATCACGCGTGCATCATTGTCGTTTGCATGGCCGAAGCTGTTTGTACAGGTTGTTTGAGTGATTAAAACTCTAGGCTGTAAGCACCAGAATGCACATAGCACCAAAGGGCCAAAATCCGAAGCATAACTCTCCCTATCGATGCGAAGCTCTGCTGCAGTTCATTCCGCAATGGCCACCGCGGAATTGAAAGGCCAGCTTCCTTTTTCGCGAAATAGCTTCCTCTAGACCGCCCGCGGAATAGCGGCGCGCAGTGGCCCCGCTTTCGTCAAGCTATGTTACCAGCATTTGGATTGTATAGGTGGACAGAAATCCAATTCTTAGTTCCCAGCTGCCAATGATGTTACTTATAGATAAATCTCATTCATCTGCCAAACAATGAGCGTCGTCCTTGTCAGAAATTCCATTTTTATCATCTCATAGTATTCTTGAATCTCATACAAAGTAACCCGCCATGTCCTTTCCAGCCATCGGCCTTGCGTTGATCGCCGTGATTTTCTTCGTGATCACGTACCTAAATCGTACCGATGTACCGAAGATTAAGAATCTCCCAGAGATTCCTGGCATGCCGATTTTTGGCAATTTATTACAGTTTGGAAGTAATCACGCGAAAGTTGCTGCGTCTTTTGCTGAGAAGTATGGACCTGTCTTTCAAGTTCGGCTTGGGAATAGGGTACGTTTCCATATTTTTATCGTATCCGAGTCAGAATGCTGACTGGGAGAAAGCGGATCGTCTTTGCCAATACATTCGATTCTGTAAAGCACCTATGGATAACAAACCAGTCAGCCTTGATATCGCGACCTACGCTGCATACATTTCATAGCGTCGTATCAACGTCTCAGGGGTTCACAATTGGTTCGAATGGCCCTCCTTTTATCAGGCTTCTCAACCTCTAACGATCAAATAGGGACAAGTCCATGGGATGAATCCTGTAAACAGAGGCGGAAAGCTGCAGCCACAGCGTTGAACCGTCCAGCCGTTCAGTCCTATATGCCAATCATCGATCTAGAATCCAACGTCAGCATCAAAGAGCTTCTCGAAGATAGCGGAAACGGCAAAAGCGATATCGACCCAAACCCATATTTTCAACGATTTGCACTCAATACATCTTTAACACTAAATTATGGCATCAGAATTGATGGTAAAATCGACAACGAACTTCTGAAAGAGATTGTTCATGTCGAAAGAATAGTCAGCAACTTCAGATCCACAAGTAACAACTGGCAGGACTATCTTCCTATTCTGAGACTATGGCCATCGAGGGACTCCGAAGCGGTCCATTACCGTGAGAGGCGGGACAGATATTTGATGCTTTTGTTGAATATGCTGAAGGAGAAGATTGCAAGAGGGGAGGACAAGCCATGTATTACTGGAAATGTAAATATTCTTCTCAATCAGAGTATCCAGAGCTCCTTCCATGCTAACCATACTAAGATTCTCAAAGATCCAGAAGCAAAACTCAACGAGAGTACGTACTCCTAGACGCCTCTGAGATTGCTTTACTAACAAGTATAGATGAAATAAAGTCAATCTGCTTGACAATGGTTTCGGCAGGTCTAGATACCGTACCTGGCAATCTCATAATGGGAATTGCCTACCTATCCTCACCACACGGTCAAGAGATCCAAAAACGAGCCTACCAAGAGATCATGAAGGTCTACCCCGACGGCGACGCTTGGGAGAAATGCCTTACCGAAGAAAAGGTATCATACGTCACTGCGCTCGTCAAAGAAGTCCTCCGCTTCTATACCGTCATCCCAATCTGCCTTCCTCGCACCAGCATAAAAGACATTCAGTATGGTGACGCTGCCATACCAGCGGGGACTACGTTTTTCATGGTAAGCTTTCACTTTCCCCCTGACGTAAGACACATCAATACTAACCATCCTCGTGACAGAACGCATGGGCAGCCGACTACGACGCCTCGCACTTTAAAGACCCTCAATCGTTTAACCCAGACCGCTACCTCGACATTCCAGAGGGCTCAGGGACGTTGCATTATGCATATGGAGCAGGGTCTAGGATGTGCGCAGGCTCCCATCTTGCGAATCGGGAGCTGTATACGGCGTTTATACGGATTATCAGTGCTTTCTATATCGATCCGCCTCGGGATCCAAAGGATTTGCCGATTTTGGATGCATTGGAGTGTAATGCGCTACCCACAAGTTTGACGACGGAGCCGAAGAAGTTTAAGGTTGGATTCAGGGCGAGAGATCTTGGAAAGCTAAAGACTTGGATGGAGGGCAGTGATGAAAGGACCAAGGACCTGTAGGCTGAGGACCAGATGAGTCCGTTCTGCATTTGTTCAGTTCTTAGTTGGAGTTTAGAATATCTTTTCATGATGATCTCAATCTTTGAAGATCTGGTGGGCTTGGCATCTATCGGGCAGATACGGAGTATTGTCGGTCGTTCGAAATTCATGGAAGTAAAGCGTCTTGAAAATGCATTCTATTATCATGCCCAAATCCCTTCGGCTACAACTGCCACTGGCTAAAACTATTTCAAGGATCAACAGCGAAACAATTCTCAAAAAAATTGACCTAAGTTAGAACAAGGGCCTATTGATCCGTACTTCAGTGAGATTGCATTTTTGATGTTCCTCCCTTTCCATACATTTTGGTGCGCCTAATGTTAGAGCATTAGAAGCGCTTGGCTAAGTAGGTTAGGTAATTTAAATTCCTCCAAGGTTTCCTTCACGTATTCAGACTATCACTATCACTATCACATATCAACTATCCATCGCTAGTATTTGGGCATACTTCGATCTATCAAGCAGTGCCTAGACATTTCTCTACGATAGGCGTACTTTCACTACTGAATCCAGTCTAAATCTGACTCACTCATACAGCTGCAGCTCTTCTATCTCTATGTGAACCTTTCAACCATAACAGAGGCAGCAAAGCCTCCGATTGCTCCACATAAAGGATTGATGAGAGAAGATTTATTAGTACTTCGATACTGCTTGGTCTAGGTCTTCGTCACTCTTTACAGACGCCAACCTCATGTCGAGAATTATCAAATACCTAGACAAAGGATGTCATATTCCTTGCTTCCGATACAGAAGCTATTATAGAAGGGCAACTACATCTTTGTTTAGCGATCCCAGGTCGGAGTTTCATTTTTTTCGGCTTCACTGTGTCTTGGACATCACTACTTCTACGTTATCGTATACACAAGTGTGACCTCTTCATTGGCACAGGGAGGCTTGTCCATGGCAGGGATAAGATAACGTGCAGATAGATCCTGGCATACGTTTCCTTACTCTCTTTGCCTGGATGTGCAAATCTGGCTTTCTTGTGCCCGTTTCCCACCTGCTCATACTGTGTTAAACAATACAGCAAGCCGGGATGTGTCGATTTTAAGCGCGGAGACCAGGTGAAAGAGAGATCTTGTCAGATTTCATGTTGCACTGCATTCAGTGAATGATGTAGCGAGAAATGATGCATGAAACTGCTGTGCTTAACGCCTGATATGCGTATTATTTCTTTATGTTGGAATCGTGGGAATAAAGTAGTGATTTCATGCGCAGCATAATCATCTTAATTCCTTCTAGTTTTTCAAGAATCAGGACGGGCATGCAGCCCCTATATACACATATTCGTGTTTCTCTGCTTCATCAATAGCTGAAGCTGCTTTTCAGCAGTAGGATCCAAAGGATTAGGATTCCTTAGGATTAGGATTCAGGATTTCCAACAGCCATGGAAGCTGTAACTCCAACACTTTATACCCTGAGGAGTCTCTTAGTTGAGACAAACCCGCATCCCGTCTTACCCGCCTGAGTTGAGGCTCCTGGCCCTGAGCAGATCCCCGATGGACCAGCACAACAGCCACTGGCACAGTCAGCGGCGCTGAGGCATTGGCCACCAATAAACTGTATCCCTTGGCCATTCCCGACATTCTTCTCTCCTGCAGGGTCAAATGGTGGGCCGCCGTTCGCGGCGCTTGTAGCTATAGCTTTAGCACCACCAGCTGCAGCTGACGACGCTGACGAAGCGATGGCGGAGGAACCACCGTCTACCGTGAAACCGCAGCCCGTCTTGCCAGCCTGGGTTGAGGCCCCTGGGCCTGAACAGATCCCCGATGGACCAGCACAACAGCCACTGGCACAATCAGCGGCGCTGAGGCATTGGCCACCGATAAACTGTATCCCTTGGCCATTCCCGACATTCTTCGCTCCCGCAGGATCAAATGGTGGGCCACCGTTCGCGGCGCTTGTAGCTATAGCTTTAGCACCACCAGCCGTAGCTGCTGGCGCTGACGAAGC
>Ga0335072_10014851_pt1 | contig 11065 bp, 12 predicted proteins | sample Lox_Sample_21_FD_206725 | JGI IMG/M metagenome (GOLD analysis project Ga0335072, IMG submission 206725) | Soil microbial communities from Loxahatchee National Wildlife Refuge, Florida, United States - Lox_Sample_2.1 | ecosystem: Environmental > Terrestrial > Soil > Wetlands | place: USA... | reverse complement strand
CTCACCACTGGCACCCAACAAAGGAGGCGAGGGTGTCGGAGACGCCTTTTGGTCCGCCATAACTTGCAACAAAGCGAAACCTTGGCCGACTGCGAGTTACAGTAACCACAGGCTAGCTTTCCAAGAGGGACGGGGCAGCCGAAAGAAATGCATGTTGGTCTGACGAAAAACGCCTTGTAAACAACTTGCTTCTAAGCGAGGGGGCCATGAAGGAATTGTACGCTACTTCTTTCCCCGTATCGATCGATCCCAAAGTTGGAAGCAAAGCCGAAGTTCCAAGGGCCAGGAAACGGCCCAGGTTACATTGTCGTTCCTTCTTTAGGAACTTTTCTACAGGAATTTGACTTCGGGTGATGGGAAGGCTAGATTACTAAAGGGGGTTGGTGAAGCCCACGTGCCTACGTGTGTGGTTTTGCCAGTCTCGTTCTTTTGGCGGTTTACCCCACCCCCGTGCGCCCTGGCATACTAGTTTCATGTCAAGGTAAACAAACCGAAGCTCTAGCAGACGATGCCTGTCGTGCAGGGAGTACAAGAGATGCCACTCTCTCTCCAAGCGGGCGCTTGCGACGCTGCCAGATATTCACACAGCTTGTACGTGCTAGATATCAGGCTCCTACGACGACTTTCAAGAATCCAAACCACAAGACTCAACAGCCATCTTCGCCAGCGATGTTGTCCACCTTTGCCATTGTTCTCTTTGGGGCGGGTATAGCTCTCGGTGCTTCGGAACCCCCAGAATCAACCGTAGAGCCGACCTTGACCGCAATCGAAGCCACCGCCGCAACAGCTTCTCCACTTTCCCCATTGAGTAGTGTCAAAGGCCTTGCGTTTGATCGCTTCTTCCAAGTATGGATGGAGAATACTGTACGCATTCATACCATGGGGGCTGTATAAGCCGGCCAGTAATGCTTGTTGCTGAAATCCAAACAGGACTATAGCTCCGCCGCCGGCGACCCGAACCAGAAGTATCTTGCGTCCCAAGGCATTACTCTTACCAACTATTTCGCCACCACCCATCCATCAGAACCTAACTATTGCGCTGTGGTTGCCGGTGACAATTTCGGCATGGAAAATGACGACTTTCATGCCATCCCTTCCAATGTCTCCACGGTCGTCGATCTTCTCGACACAAAGGGTATCTCATGGGCCGAATATCAAGAGGACTTACCATACCCGGGCTTCCAGGGATTCAACTACTCAAACCAAGTGACATTTGCCAATGACTACGTCCGCAAACACGACCCTTTGATACTCTTTGACACGGTGACACTGAATGCCACGCGCCTGGAATTGATCAAGAATTTTACCTCTTTCAAAGACGATCTGCAGAAACAGCAACTCCCTCAATGGGCATTCGTCACTCCGAATATGACCGACGATGGCCATGACACCAATGTTACCTTCGCCTCCAAGTGGGAGCGTAGCTGGATCGCCCCTCTGCTCAACAATTCTTACTTCATGGAGAACACTCTGGTCCTGCTTACCTTCGACGAAAATGAATCAACAAAGACGAAGCCCAACAAAGTGTTTGCAATCCTTCTTGGCGGCGCCGTTCCCGATTCTCTTAAAGGCACCACAGACGACACCTTCTACAACCATTACTCCGCCATTTCCAGCGTATCGGTCAACTGGGGCCTTCCATCACTCGGTCGGTGGGATTGCAACGCCAACGTCTTCAAGATTGTGGCCAACAAGACAGGATATGTCAACTATGACGTTGACACGACGCACCTTTTCTTCAACGAGTCTTATCCAGGCCCTCTGTCTGACACCAAGTATATTCCTGTCTGGCCTGCGCCTGATACATCTGCAAAGTGTGCTGCCGGGTTGGGAGTCCTCCCGGCGGTCGTGAGCACTTGGTCCCAATCCACCCCCACGTACAATTATACCAATCCATACCCCTATGATGCGGCCGATGGTATCAACACTGCGGGCAGCGCTACGCGACCAAGTTCAAATTCTACTTCCGCCTCCGCCTCCGCTTCCAGCCCCACAGCTACTAGTAGTTCAACAGCCTCCGCAACGTCTTCAAGTGCATCAGCTGCTAGCTCTTCCAGCGCAGCGTCTCCCTTCACCACCATCAGCACTTCCCTTCTCGGCTTCCTGACCGGTCTGGCTGCTTTCATAATTTGAAAGGCCAGGGACGGAGACATCGGTAGCTGTAGCTTGTAGGTGGATGCAAATGGATGGCGGTGCAAATTTGCCAGAAGAGATATTATCGCAGTACATTTGAGCTCCAGCAGGAGTCGTTCCTTGTTCGAGACTAGCTCTAATGCGAAAGGTGCCCTTTTCGTTTCCAACGTTGGAATCCCAAAGTACACCCAGATGTCTGATATTGCACCGAAGTAGTTATCTTTCTCAATCTGCTAACGTTGGGCCACACGGTGGCATAAATAGCCATTAATTTGCAACGTCTCCAGCAGCATTCTATCGTAGCGTAACTTCGTCTTGGTACACTTTCATGCACTCTGTCCGGTGAGGATGTGGCCAGTTATTTAACGTGCAAGCTATGATGTCCCAAACTGTCTCGCACAGCCTATGCACACAGTGCCCTCTTGAGACGATATGACCTCAATGTGCCGCGATCTCAACCATGGGGTCTTAGCCCCGACCTTGACTGCCGGAATCGGACTGAAATGGGGCTCAGACATACGCTGTAATGCTGTGCTGCATATACTGTACTGTATGTGGCATCTGGCTTGGGACCTTTTATCTTGTTTTGCAGGTCGAGGGCCACCCCCAGCCTCCCCCGTTTTTTGCTGCCTGCCGCACGCGGGGCTGAGAACTGTCCCGCCAAGGCTAGATGTCTCGCATTTCGAAAGCCACTCTAAACCTCATTCAGGATCTCCCAACCTTGTAGGTCAACCAACCCCGGCCGGGACTTCCGACAAAACCAGGTTCGTTGACCTCACCTACTGCCCTCCCACTGCGGGGCTCTAACGAGGGTACGGTTGAGTCCTTTGGCTCAGGATTTGCTTATGAGCAAAGATTGGAAACTCGTTGCAATTGTCGTAGATACAGCCCCAGTCGTTGGCTCCATGACTCTTCTAACCATTTCTATACTACGGCAAGACGGTCAAATAGCTTCGAAATTGCAAAGATACTGACATCATCTAATCCTTCGTTTCTTTCTAGAACCCGACGAATATTGCTAATTGGTTGGCTTTTTGCGACTTTGGCTGCTCTATTGTTTGCTTTCTGGCTCAATTGATCTCGCGCATTTTATCCGTTCTCGTCGCCACCTCAATCTGTATCATACAATTCCTCGAAACGATCTCCCACTCGTGTTTAAAGGCGGACTCGTAGGATGCGGCTAGACGTCTTCTTCACTGCTTTCGCCATTGGCCTATCCGTGGCGCAAACAACCTAGTACGTCCCAACTTTCCCCCCTATCATCCGAAATGTCAAGGCCCTTGCGGTCCCCCCCCAAACAAACCACCCTCAACTAACCACCCACCTTCTCCCCTTACAGCAATAACGGCCAATGGAACCCCTCCCCCACCACCTACCAGTCCTGGACGACCTGGACCTCCATACTCGTCTACGGCACCGTCACCGTCACCGTCACCTCCACCGTCCTCTGCCCCACCACCGTCTGGGCCACCACGACCCAACTCGTCGAGACGACACCACACTGTAACGAATGCCAGCCTGTCTCGACAATCTACGACACCTGGCCCACGACGACCTATTGGTACGGCTACAGCACGCCCACCACCACGACTTATATCCCCGAGATAACGATGGGGCAACAGCCCTACACGACCATCACGTCCGGCACGGTTGTGTACGTCTTCATGCCGAGTACGGCCACGGCGGCGGGCCAGGTGACGACGAACGGCGTCGTGGCGGTCATTTCCGCCGGCGCGGGCGGCAGAGAGGAGGCAGATCTTCTGAAGCCCGGGCTGGCCGTGGCCGGCGCGGCGGTGCTGGCGCTTGTGGCGATGTAATGTGGTGTTTTGGAATTTGAATTTGTGGACGGCTGTCTGATGAATTTATGATGAAATGATGTGTCATGATATGGAGGGAATGTGTTCCGTAACATTAATGGCGTTCTGAGGAGTTGGATCGGTACCATCAGCTATGGGGTTGGTTTGACTGGTGGATTAGTGAGTGAATAATGACATGACTTTGACGATGTATACGTGTGGAATGGTGGGGTGGGTTGTGGACCACTCAATCAACAGCGTTCGCATTTCAGGGTAGTAATTACGAAGCGTTTGCTGCGTCTACTGGGATTAGATTACCGCCTCAAGAAGACAAACAGTGTGCGTGCTTCTGATGCCAAACAACCGAGAATCTATCAAGTCTAGTGCAAGTTTCAAGGCAAGAGCGGACACCCTGTTATTGATGATATCGTTCATTAACCTAACTAAATTTGTTGTGCTATGCTGTCCCATACTGACCTATGCTTGGTCCCTAATACCCGTACCCTCAAGGCATTGCTCCGAATCCCGTTCGTAGGCTTTACTCTTTGTTGTCCTCGCCTTTTACCGTATTGAGGGTTTTATGTCCCTCCATTCATCTCAGCATGAATTTGTTGTCGTTTGTCCCAAACCGATGCTCTTCCCAGTCACTAATCATCCAAGCTATCCGATCTTCCCCTCCTGAAACCTCCATTTGGTTTTCCCGCACCACCAACATTGCTGCCCAAGCCAGGAATGGGGTGGTGATAGCTCTTCGTGTTTTGGCTCTGTGTATCATAGTCCACTGTCTCTGCATAGCTTCCAGGTACGCTTCTCACACCTGCGCTCTTGCTTGGAGAGTGGTAACGAGATGGTCTTGACCCGCCTTGAGGTGAGCTTGCGTGCTGTCTATACGGCGACTCGTGTCGGCCACCCGTCCTCTTCTCTGGGCTAGCATGTCGGCTGCTGCTCTGGTGATGGCTACGAGGTGTGTGCTGCGTGACGCTAGGTGCCGTTTCAGAGTAGTCTGTGCCGTAGAACTGTGCATCTGAATCCCGATTGATGCCGCCAACTCTGGCAGGTCGCTCGTGTCGGTAGGCACGCATATCGTCGTCTGCTCCACCTTCCCATTCTGCTTCTTTTTCTTCACGGATTTTCTTTTCTTTCGCTGTTTCATTTCTGTCGCCTCTGCTTGCCTTTGGCTTCTTAGCTTTCATCTTCTCGCTGATTATGGGAGCCTCAGATGAGAGGTCGGTCATTGTCTCGCCGATTGTGCCGTCACTGTATCCTTCACCAACCACTGATCCGCCACCTAGTCTCGTGGATTTGGTTGCGTTGGACAGTGTGGTCCCGTTTGGCCCTTTCCGTCGTAAGACGGTGGATTTGTAGTCCTCCCAGTCGCCTTTTCGCCATTGAAAGCCGCCGTTCTTTGCCCAGAAAAAAAACCAGATTCCTCCAAGGACGAACGAAGCTCCAATCAGTGCGAAGAGCGCTTGTATGCCCTTCATGTTGAGAGCCTCTGGCGGTATAGAGCCGGCAGCTGGGTTCATCGTAGCTGGTGAGCGGGCTGTTAGAATGTAGCGGGCGTTGTCGGGTGAGAGGGAGATGTCATTGTTGCGTTTCCACATGTATGAAGAGGATGTTGGCGAGTGTGTCAGTGCTTCGCGTTGAGAAAGGGAGAGGCTTGAGAGGTAGTCGGGTAGGTCGGCGAGCGAGATTGAGGAGGAGCGGGAGTCGAGTTCGTTGGAGGAGAGTGAGAGGTCGGGGATGTCGAGGGTGTTGAGGATGGGTGCCATACCGGCGGAGGTGAGCCCCAAAGCTCGAGTTGAAAAGGTAGAAATAGTGGTTGTCAGGTATTGTCGAGACGAAAGAGTAGCTTTAGGGAGGGGTGGATATGCTCCGTGCTCGGACAGTACCAGCTTGGAGCCGACAAGGTAGGCACTTTGACCAGGAAGAAGTCTCAAGAGTAAGGCGAAAGTTGATGGTGATTGTTTGATTCAGGAGTTTTCTGCTGCTCGAAGCTCCGGCGTGTGCAAGCCAGAGTTTTGTTCTTCACAACTGCGTGGTTGGAAGGTGGCTGGCAACGCGAGGCTAAATTTGGGTGGCCGGATTGGATGACGACTGCCAAGCCTCGCCAAGATTGTTTACATTTAGTCGATAAGAATGCGCGCTAACTGAGGAATTGTTGGTTGCTCAAGTTACGACATGTCGGCATGCTTCAGAGTTCCGAATACATTTCCACGAAACTTGGCTGCTCTCTCAATACGGTTACACGCGATCTACTTTCCTTTAAGCCAATGGCAACCTGCAGGCTCTTTGCTTCCAAAATGCCCTCCAACACTGCTCAGGGATCTCGCCTGAGGCCAACCCGCACAGTCGCCACAATCAGCTGCTATGGTAGCGGTTCACTTTCTGAAGGAGCTTTTTTTGAGCGAGCAGTTCAGGGTTGAGCATCTACGTTCAAACGGGAACTAGAAGACTGAGCGGGCATCTATCTGTGCAATTGTCATTAATTGCCCTAGTAATAGGTGCACAGGTGGATGCTCAGTGTTTTCAAGTCGATTCATTTACGGGGGGTTGCCTCAGTGTGAAGGGGCTGCCAGAGTATACTCCCTCGCCCGCCTCTCCGGAACTCGGCCCTGGGATAAGGCTTATTGCAAGAGGCGGAAAGGGAAAGGAAAAGGGCCCAAGCTCGCTTCGCAAGCGGTTGAGGTGAACTCAAATCTGACGAACGAGACAAGTATGTCCACAACAACTACTAAAGTATTTGCTTACACCAAGGAAGCAAAACACGATCATACAACTACTATCCCTTTTCCAATAGCGGTTCTCATATCAAAAGTAATCAGATTGTCTCCTTCTGTAGCTACAGCGCGCTAACACAACCTGAGATAGGGTGCGTCTTCCAACCTAGTCCCTTCAACAACGAGCGTTACAACCCCATCGACTGGCGAAACTCCCGGTTCTGCTATGGGTGCCTTCCTTGAATCAAGGGACATTGAGGTACACTGCGCGCAAGAGGAACAAAGTCCAGAAATCTACCACGCATTGTGGGATCCTGTGGGAGATATTACTGGCGCGGAACTTCAGCGCAGAATCTGACGTTGACCTTGGAAATTTGACGGATTTCCGGCAAAGTACATATTGTGGTGAGCCTTGATATTCAGTTGGAGAGCGCACGGGTTGCATTAACCCAGTGTAATGGGTACAAGTGCGCGTGTTGCGACTTGGCTTGCAACCTAGTCATAACAGCAAATTAGGCAGGATAACGGTAGTTGGATGCTCCGAGTACCAAAGGGGTTTACAGAATAGAGGAGAGATGAGGGACGACTGGTTCATGGACTGCTCGCTGGACTAATTCACCTGGCTGTAAACCGTTGCTGCGTATTACGTTGAAGCCTTACTTTGTCCATCTCGTTCTCGATCTTTGGGCATATATCTCCTACCTCACCAGACCCATCGGTCTGTGCCCTGTCTCTCTTGCCACGAGCTTGGCTGCCCACCTTTGACATGTTCCGCTCTACAGTGACATAAAGACATCGGCGCTCTAGCAGCATCTTGCTGCGTGTCCGTGATAAGATTGGTTTCCGCGTGAGGCGTCCACGCTTTGCTGGCTCCCGGCTGCGGTATGCGGCAGAAACGACTTATGATGTGTTTTACGCTTGAAAATTGGTTGTGGGAACCGCCGAGACAGGCATGATACCAAAATCACTTACTGAGTGCTGCTCTAGCACGGGTCTAGCCATCCTGTGTGGACTTTGCAGCTGTCTTTCACGACGTCTAAAGGCGGCAAGGTGCAGGAGGATAAAATTGTTAGCTTCTCGGAAATGGTCCTCCTACTCCCGCGAGTAGCTAGGACGAGGAATCTAGCTGCGTGCTCGTTTGTAAGTCACTACATTATCGTTGGTGATTTGGAAAACGAGCTCCTACTGAGAGGTTATCTGGTGTTGGGATGTCAAATCGCTACGGTATGGGTGTGCACCTAGGGTACTGCGGGGTAAGTCGCCCCCAGCTTCCCCCCCGAGCCCTCATGCAGGGCTGTGTCTTAAGCCGGGTTGGTCGCCCCAACTACCAGCGCAATATCTAGGACATATCACACCCACACCTGAACTGCAAAGCCATCACAACCAGTGAACAACCCATCATGCAGGCGCAGCCCTCCACAGATCAGCCGACGCGATCCCTACCCGGAGCCTGAAACACTTGATTCTCTTCACTCTGGGTTGTACCATATCTTTCTACTTGCACACCGTCCTCTGTCAGTAATTTTCACCTCGACTGCTGCGGAGAGCTAAAGTTTCTTGATGGCAGAAGTTCTTGCTGTGGTTGGCATTGTCGCCAACATAGTCCAGCTAGTCGATTTCAGCTCCAAGGTCTTAAGCCGACTTAACGAATTCCAATCCAGCGTCGACGAAGTTCCAAACTCTTTTCGCAACGTCAAAGTCGAATTACCCCTGTTGCTCGACACGCTCAAGCACGTAAATAAAGACATATCTGCCGGCCTCATTGCGGATGAAATCCAAAAGTCGCTACTACCGGTTATTGAAGCGTGCCAAACACAAATTGAATCGCTCGACGCCGTGCTTGTAAAAACATTACCTGCACCCGGTGACTCTCGAACGCAAAGAACTAGAAAGGCAATCTCTAGCTTATCTCAGGAAGCCAAAGTCGAGAAGATAGGGTCGGCGCTCCGGAGTCATCTCCTGACTCTGACATTCTATTACTCCGTCGCTTCATCAACTCTGCAGCCTTTGAAAGGTAAACATCTCTTAATCGGTAGAAAGAGAGAGATATCCCATTAATTCTAGTCTTTAGATGAAAAGCTAGTCAAAATCCGCCAGTGGCTATCGGCACCTGATCCATCACTTAATTACCAGAAAGCACTCAAACAACGTCAAGCTGACACCGGTCTCTGGTTTTTGAAGAGCGAACAGTATGCCAAATGGAAAACGGACGCTGCATCATTTCTCTGGCTGCATGGGATTCCAGGATGTGGCAAAACTATTCTCACCTCCACCATCATCCAAAGCGTTCTACAATACTGTGACCGTGACCCTGGCAAAGTGGTTGCGTACTTCTACTTTGACTTTAACGACCCCCAGAAGCGGGTGCCTGAGCTCATGGTCAAGTCTTTGATAACTCAACTTTCCCAGCAATGTACAAAGATACCTACGGCGCTGGAAACACTATTCTCCTCCTGCGAGAACGGACAGCGGCAGCAGTCATTGGATGCACTGTTACAGGCCCTGCAGCAAACAATCCAGGAATTCCCGCGATCCTTTATCATTCTAGATGCTCTAGACGAGTCTACTGATCGAGCGGAGCTGATGGAAATCATCGAGACAATGGCGGGCTGGAAGCTTGAGAACCTACATATCATGGCCACAAGTCGGAGAGAAAGAGACCTTGAGAGTTCACTCGAATGTTTGGTGGAAGAGCATAATACAATTTGTCTTCAGAGTAAAGTGGTGGATAAAGATATAAGCACATATGTTCATCATAGACTGTGTGATGACAAGAAGCTAAGGAAGTGGTATAACAACGTTGAGATGCGCCAAGAAATTGAGACTGCATTGATGGAGGGAGCTCATGGAATGTATAACTGCCCTCTCGTCAGCCTTATAACACTAATGCTGATAATGATAACAGGTTTCGATGGGCTGTATGTCAGCTAGATACGTTGAGCAAGTGTCTCACTCGTTCAATGCTGCGGAAAGCCCTGGCAGAGCTACCACCAACGCTGGATGAGACATACGATCGGATTCTTTGCGCTATCGACAACGACCACTCTACATACGCGTTGCGTATTCTGCAATGGCTAGCATTCTCTGCTAGACCACTCCTTATTGAAGAGGTTGCTGAGGTAGTGGCTATCGACACTGAGCGTGATCCCGCCTTTGACAAGGAACAAGTCCTCGAAGACCCATTGGATGCTTTGACGATATGTTCCAGCCTCCTTAGTGTATCAAACGAGGAAGATCCTTCTTCAGAGGATGAGGAGGATTCATCGTTGGAGGAAATGGAGAAAACTTCAGAGCCTACTAGGAGAGTGGTTGCCTTGGCCCATTACTCCGTAAAAGAGTATCTGATCTCGGGTCGCATTCAAGGCCGCGCAGCGCTATATAGCCTGCAATGTACAACTTCAAACGCCTTCATTGCCAAATGCTGTCTGGGGTATCTTCTCCAATTTCAAAGAGCGGACAACTTCTGCGACGAAACCATCGTGATGTATAAGTTGGCTCGGTATTCAGCACAGTTCTGGATTACTCATGCGCAAGCTGCTAAACAGAACGAAGAAGAGGTGAATAGGCTAATTATGAAGCTCTTCTCGCTTCAAGACGGCACCTATCTTAATTGGGCTCGAATATACGATCTGGAAAGGCCATGGAAAGGCTCCGATATTAGGAGGGGCTTGGGAGTCGTTCCTACACCATTGTACAACGCCTCAATGGCAGGATTGACCGGAATAGTAGGCCGTTTGACCAACGAGGTGGACGTCGACGTCAACGCGCAAGGTGGAGAGTACGGGAATGCGCTTCAGGCGGCTGCGGTCCGAGGCCACGATAAGGTGGTCGAACTGCTGCTCGGCAAGGGCGCCGACGTCAACGCGCAAGGTGGAAGATACCACGGGAACGCACTTCAGGCGGCTGCGGCCGAAGACCACGACAGGGTGGTCGAACTGCTGCTCGGCAAGGGCGCCGACGTCAACGCGCAAGGTGGATGCTATGGGAACGCGCTTCAGGCGGCTGCGGCCGGAGGCCACGATAAGATGGTCGAACTGCTGCTCGGCAAGGGCGCCGACGTCAACGCGCAAGGTAGAGGAGAGTACGAGAATGCGCTTCAGGCGGCTGCGGTCCGAGGCCACGATAAGGTGGTCGAACTGCTGCTCGGCAAGGGCGCCGACGTCAACGCGCAAGGTGGAAGATACTACGGGAACGCACTTCAGGCGGCTGCGGCCCGAGGCCACGACAGGGTGGTCGAACTGCTGCTCGGCAAGGGCGCCGACGTCAACGCGCAAGGTGGAGGATACTACAGGAACGCGCTTCAGGGGGCTGCGGCCGGAGGCCACGACAGGGTGGTCGAACTGCTGCTCGGCAAGGGCGCCGACGTCAACGCGCGAGGTGGATACTACGGGAATGCGCTTCAGGGGGCTGCGGCCG
>Ga0335072_10014850_pt1 | contig 11065 bp, 13 predicted proteins | sample Lox_Sample_21_FD_206725 | JGI IMG/M metagenome (GOLD analysis project Ga0335072, IMG submission 206725) | Soil microbial communities from Loxahatchee National Wildlife Refuge, Florida, United States - Lox_Sample_2.1 | ecosystem: Environmental > Terrestrial > Soil > Wetlands | place: USA... | reverse complement strand
GTGCCTCAATTCCAGCTCAATTGCCAGAGGAGAGCGATGAGGAATGGTTTGATTGCGAGTAAGGCAGAAATCAGGCAGAAATCAGGCATCAAGGGGGAGGGCAAGACTTTAAAATCGCACCTCCGTACACTAAGTGTAGTAGGCGTGAAAGGAAGTAGGCACTCGTGCAATGATAGGTTAACTTCTCTTTTCTTTCTTATGCAATCTCCAATATTTTCGGGGAGAATGGCTCCCTCCTGGGACGAAACGCTATATATATGCGCCGATCCTATGTTTACCCCTCGTTATGCTATCGCGAGGGAGCCTATAGCTTCGTGGGCCTGAGGTACCTTAAGGTAAGGTACCATCAAAGTTACCTGAAACATACCACGACCATGCGTCAAGAACTCTATCTGCATTCAATTCCCAAGCCCCGGAGTTTCAGAGTCCCTTTACCAAATCATATCACACTGGCATAATTTGTGAAATGGTCAAAAAAGAGAGGCTTAGCGCCCGCTTCCATGTGCCAATGTCTTGGGTATCAAACAGCTACGAGATCATGCAAATGGCTACGAATTTGTCTGGCGCGCGGACCTGGGACTGTTTGTCGCACTTCCACCAGACTTCTTTGTGAGGCTCGCAAAAAATTTGGAGTATTTCTCCAGATCTTCGTCTTCTTTAGATGGAGCAACCGTGGTAGCACTGGTAACCGGCGTTTTCGGCTCGCTTTCTGATCTTGTTGCTTCACGGTCCTGTAAGAAGTAGATGAGCATTGATTCCGAAGCTTTATAGGTGTGCGTGGAAGCAAAGAGAGACATACCTTCAGCCTCTTTAGAATATCATCGGCATCAACCTGTATTCCATCCATATTGAACTGTACGGGACCAATGTGTTCTTCGAGATCTCGCCTTTCGTCGTTGGTAGATGTGTATGGGGCATTCGACTTCTTCGAGTCTCGAGCTAGTTTGTCGCGCTCATCTTCGATCCGTAGCTGTTCCAAGACTTCAAGTTGCTCAACAAGGAATGTCTGTGTGTCTTTACTCTCCACTTCGATTCCGTTTGTTGTCTTCTGATTTCCACCCGGGAACCCTGCGCCATACTTGGGATCGTGAATGACATTTTCGTACAGTTCCACAGATGTCCCACGTTGCTCAGAGTCCGTTGCTGCAACATTGTCCCCATTAGTGGCTGGCACAATATCATCTTCTGGTGGTATCTGAATATCCTCTGACCACGCCTTGCTGACTCCCTCAACGTCAAATCCTTCTGTTAAAATTCGAATTTTGCCCCAAGAATCCCAACTTGGCGGCACAAGGATATGATCTCGATCCGTGACGTTATGCTTCAGCTGTTTCTTCTGTAAAGTCGACTGAATACCGAGTGAAGTATGGATGAGTGTTTGTAAGGAACCAGGAGCCGATGACATGGTGTAGATGAGTGAAGCGCCATGCTTCAACAGAATCGTTCGGATGTATTGAACAATGAAGTCAAATTGTTCATCTTTCCACCCTCTCTCTTTTTCCAGCTGCTCGATCTTGTCTGCGTTCTGACACACCACGCTGAGAGGAACACCCAAAGGCTCGTCCCATTCTCCGGGCCCAAAAGATATTGGTTCTTCGGAGTCGGTCGCTGGTCCATCTCCGGCCGCGTTTCTTTTTTGTGACTTCCAGAAGTTCAGAGTGTCTTCCATGGCCATTTTGCTCTCATTGTCAAGGGAACCGACGATTGACCGTAGCAAGCGGATCCACGAACGAAGTTGTCGAACCCAGTTCCATGGCTGGTTCCAATCCAGAAGGATGACGATGAGGGTATTTGGTATCATTCTAGGGGATAGAAGTGGTTTCAGGAGTGTTCGAAATGTAGGTGACGGTTCGTTGAGGGTGTAGACGGACATTCGAGCTAGGATATCTAAGTTGACACATTAGATCTGAGAAAACGCTCAACCTTGTAGGTTAGGTACCTTCGTGATCAGCATCCAGCACATCTTGATATGTGTAACCAAGTGCAAACTGATTCGCAATGGGAGGTTTGCGGCTCTGACGGTCTCTTCGGCTACTCGTCGATTCCGTAGATATTGACTCCAGGAACTCTCTCTGAGATTCGGGGCTACCACCTAGTACGATCAATTGTTTCTCAGCCAGCCTCTTTCCAGTAGAAACACTCTTCAAGAGTGTAGACCAGATCTCTTTCTTGGCCGGCTCCCTGCTGCTCTTTCTCCTGTCTATCACTTCTTGCGGTGCGAGGAATGTGCTGCTCACCGCCCTGCTGGCCGTGGTAGTCATTTTTCAAGGCAGTCTAGGACTCTCACAGGTCTCCTAGGCTTCGAACCACCTCTGGACAGTTTATTGCAATCAGAAAATTGTCTGATAGACGATTGATATTTTGAGTTAAGGCTCGTAAACAAATTGCGGAGCACATGCGGAGTCTCCAAACGAAACCAGACGCGTCGGTGGCTGGTATCGTACATACTGCTGTGGCGTTAAGCTAACTGTTCAATAAAAAAAGTGTTGCTTCTACTCGTGCAGTTTACATCAAAACAAAAAACTCATTCTGCACGTTGAAGTCCTTGAGAAACCTGAGCTTGAAAAATCGACTGGAGCTTTATGATCTAATATGAGCTAAAGCTTTAGCCTGACATTTTGAATTCGGCGTCTCAACTTGAAGATGAACGCCATACAGCAGCGACAACGAATAAACCAAGCCGAACTCGACAATGTTGTGCCTCCAGAAGCATCATGGCACCGAGACTACGCTGACACAGCATTTGTCTATATAGGCGGACTTCATCTTGATCTCTCGGAAGGTGATATCATATCCATATTTTCACAGTATGGAGAACCGGTTTGGTTGAAGCTGGCGCGCGACAAGGACACAGGCAAGTCACGAGGCTTTGCATGGCTCAAATATGAGGATCAGAGAAGCTGTGATCTTGCCGTGGATAATTTATCCGGTGCAAAGGTTATGGATAGGCTGTTGAATGTGGACCACACGCGATATACGCCTAGGGACGACGAGAATATGGCAGACTACGATATTCCAATTCCAAAGCAACCTCGCAAAGATGGAGAAGAATCTGGTGGTAGTGATGATGATGCAAGGCCACTTTTACCAGAGGAAAAAGAGCTGCTCGAATTACTGAGCAAAGAGGACGACGATGAAGATCCCATGAGGAAGTACATGATTGAAAAGAAGCGAGCTGAGGTGGAGAAGGCTAAGAAGGCACTCAAGAAGCGGACGGAGAAAGAGAAACGTCACAAATCTAGCCGCTCACACAGAGATGACCGGGAGAAGGACAGAAACAGCGACCGTCGCCATCGTGATGGAGAGCGGGACGAGGATGACCGCGTTAGCAAGCATCGAAGCCACAAATCGCGGCGAGATGAGTCAGACGATGGAGATGATGACCGAGGTAAGCGTAAGGTGCGCCGTATAGAAGAAGATGAGGATCGAGGCGAGCGTGATCGAACTCGACGTCCGAGAATCACTGACATCGATTTCGATGAAGAAGCACATTGGCGCGAACGCCGCGAACGCCGCGAACGCCGCCTACGCCGCGACAGAGGAGATGATGATGAATACGACCGAAAGGATGGTCGCCATCAAGAAGAACCTGATGACAGTGACAGAGACCGCGAATCACGAAAAGATAACAGACGCGTGCGTAGCAACGGAAGACGCGTGCGCAGCGGGTCAGTTGATTCAATCATGACTGTCTGGTCAGATTCTGATTAACAGTATAATAGGTCAGAGGACAGATACAGAAGGTCTAAGGAGCGAAGAAGGTCTCGAGATAGGAGCTAAGAAACAATGCATTCATCAAGACGCCTCCCTTTGCTAGTAGTGAGGCTCCAGTAGTAATGTGACGCCCTGTTGATATCCAATGCTAGATGAATTTAAGTAATGAACGCCATAGAAAGTCCACTTGCGCTGTAAGATCATGCATCCTATTCCATGCAAAAGGAACGACAAAATGCCATAGCACTTCAATGCAGTCCATCATCATCCAAATAGTACTTCCATCCCACCCTCTCAATCCCTCTCCTACCCTCCACATCAAACCCAATCCTAAACTTCTCCCACCTCGCATCGCGCCCAGCCCCAACAACAACAATCTCATCGTCGCCAACCCACGCGATGCGACCCTTAGGCGGTCTTCCATCCGCATACCGCTCCTGGAGCAGGGCGCCGGGGGGGACGTGGTGCGACTCATCGCCGACCTCGAAGCGGGCAGACAGGGAGGAGTAGGCGTCGCGCAGGAAGCGGGGGGCGTAGGGCAGGTCCGCTAGCCCGCCGTACTTGCGCGCCGGGTGGGCGAGCGGCCCGCCGTCGCTCGCCTCCGCCGCGCCGTCCGCGCTGCCGCCCGTCGCTGTCGTCGCTGACCCGCCCGGCCGGTGACTGCTCCCGCCCCGCGACGGGTGCCGCAGCAGTTGCTCTGTCCAGTACGGGTCGGCGCCACCCCGCTGCGACACCGCTTCGCTCGGCGTGATCGACAGGCGGTCGGAGGGGCTGTCGAAGGTGGGTGAGAGGAGTGGTGAGTTTTTGGATGGTGAGCGCGTGGCGAGGCGGTACTCTGTTGGAGGTGTGCCGGTTGGGGACTGTTTGGCCAGAGTTGATGGTGAGTCTCCGAGCGATGAATTCCCGGTGGCAGGATATGCACGTTTGGTGGATTTTGGAGTACTGATGGGATTGGTTGTGGAATTCTTCGATTTCACGTTGACCACAGTTTCATCGTTGCTTGGTGAGTCGCTGGACTGTATGCCTCTAGGTAGATCAAAGATGTGAAGGGTTGACTTGTCAGAAGTAGCGGCGAGATAGAGAGCTGATGAAGAGAATGCCAGTGAGAAAATGATAGCTCGATCCACACCTCTTCTAAACTCGGCAATGCGGGCGCCATCTATTGACCAGATTCGAATGAGAGTACCTGTTCTACTCGCAGTAGCAAGCAGTTGTTCATCCAAACTGACAGCAAGAGACTGTATAGCCGAATCATGGGCTGGAATGATGTTCGTTTTCTTGTTGACCAGGTCTACAACCATAACCTGGCCCTTGGTTCGACCTGGGAAGACAAGCTTTGTGGAACCTAAATAGCATAGGCCTTGGGGATTCGATGCAGTCTCATATCGATTTGATGATGGATTTCGTGGGAAGTTTTGAAACCCAGTGAATTCCTTAGAAATTGATTCTGCATGTTTTCGGTCTTTCGCGATTGCTGTTGGCAGTTCACCTAGCGTATATATAGAGAGGCCTGCATCAAAGACCAACGCCAGGTGATGACGAGTCAAGCATGCACGGATGGGAGGATACGAGCATGCTATTTTGAATGGCATTCCCTGCGTGTCATCATACAAAGCAAACTAAAAAGCGTCAATGCCGATAAGAATTTACTGAATATTTGCGACATGCCTTGTTTGGTGAGAACTTGGGATTCTCGCCGCCAGAAATTAAGCCTACAAGATTCGAGTCGTCCAAGATTGCGGCAAAGCTGAGAGAGCCACCAAAGTCGCGTTCGATGAGCAGTTTCCCATCTACAACGTTGTGAACTCGAAATCCTTTGTCGGTTGCGACAGTAAATTTGCCATGGCGGTTGAAATCCAGACCAAGTGCATGCGGCAGAGGCTCTGAAACGAAGGGTTGTCTTGTCTCCATGTTGGAAAATAAAGAGACTTATCTGCGACCTCTTGTGATAGATGGTAGACACGGTAGAAAAATCCGACGATTAATGCCTATAAAGAAGACATGTCTTGGAAGCCTGTGCCTGAGCAAGTTTGCGGTCGGAATGTCATCTGGCAGATCAGAAGATGCGTAAGCTCCGTAAACCACACGCAGCACGTTGGCTGAGTGTAGTTAAGCGATGATAGGCATATTAACCAGGCTTCCGTTCATACACACGGTCGATATGGGGGTGTGACGAACGAAGCTCAGATGCGAGCGATGCAAAGATGAGCGAATATATCAAACGGATAGCTGCCAAAGTGGGTTATACGACACGAAGAAGGTTACAGAAGTCCCAAGCAAGTGCTACGGCAAGAAGCAAAGCGCTCGGGAATTAGTTGGAGGCCGTAAATGAATCCTCTCAGCACGGTGAGGTTGGCCAAGGGCGATATCACGTGAGGGGTGTCAGTTGGCTCGGCGCGGTTCTTCAACTGGTCTGAACGCGCCATCCCGTTTTGAGTTGAACCCCTTTGCAAAGTCGCCTTTCCCTTTTTCCCACGAATTCAAAAGAAGTCGCCAGCAACGAAACAACCCGCCAACATCTCAATTCTTCGTGTCATCGTCTCATCGACCTTCGTTACCTTCTTTCTCTTCGTTTCCGTCGCTCACCACGCCTTGACATCCTGACCCTTCGTCATTGGCCGCGTTCTGCACCTCCACACCCGCGACATGATGTCCTCCCCTTCAATGAACGCAGTACGTTAAACTATCCTTGACCATACTCTGCATTAAGATTCCATGACTGACCGCATTCTCCATCAATTACAGATCAAGATTCGCAGGAAGAAGAATGTGAAGAAGGGAATTCAGTTCTGTTTGATGGTCTGCGGCGCCTCGGGAACTGGTGAGTTGGCTCCCTGACAGCTCCGACGCTTTGAACTTGCGCGACTGACCATTATCATTACAGGCCGTACCACCTTCGTTAATACTCTCTGTGGCAAGAAAGTCCTCCCGCATAAAGACTCAGACGACCCAACCACTGCGCACTTGGAAGAGGGTGTCAAGATCCAGCCAATCACCGTCGGTACGTTGGAGCGCTCCCTACCTACACCACCCTTCCTCTGACCTGGACACTTATGTTAGATTTAGAACTCGATGAAGAAGGCACTCGCATTTCCCTGACCATTGTTGATACGCCAGGTTTCGGCGACCAGATTGACAACGAGGCAAGGTACGTGCAGCTAAGAATGTGTCTAAGGTGACAATGCGCTGACGGAAGAATAGCTTCTCGGAGATCGTTGGTTACCTTGAACGGCAGTATGATGACATCCTTGCGGAAGAGTCTCGTATCAAGCGTAATCCTCGCTTCCGCGACAACCGCGTTCATGTCTTGCTTTACTTCATTACACCCACCGGACATGGGTAAGTCAATTCATCCGATGTGCTGCTTGAGCATTAACTGATCTCATCAGTCTCCGCGAACTTGACATTGAATTGATGAAGCGTCTCTCTCCTCGCGTCAACGTCATTCCCGTCATTGGCAAGGCTGATTCACTTACACCAGCTGAGTTGGCCGAATCGAAGAAGTTGGTCATGGAAGATATTGAGCACTACCGCATCCCCGTCTACAATTTCCCATATGACATTGAGGAAGACGATGAAGACACTGTCGAAGAAAATGCCGAGTTGCGTGGTTTGATGCCATTCGCTATTGTTGGTTCCGAGGACATTGTCGAGATTGGCGGCAAGAAGGTCCGCGCTCGACAGTACCCGTGGGGCGTTGTCGAGGTCGATAATCCCAGGCACTCTGACTTCCTCGCCGTCCGAAGTGCACTCCTTCACAGTCATCTTGCAGATCTCAAAGAAATCACTCACGACTTCTTGTACGAGAACTACCGAACGGAGAAACTCAGCAAGAGTGTGGAAGGTGGCGCTGCTCCGTAAGTCATCCCAACTGCACCGTTGTGTATTACGTATGTCGCGTGCATGAGCTAACTAATGCCTTAGGGACTCGTCCATGAACCCAGAAGACCTGGCCTCTCAGTCCGTGCGTCTGAAGGAAGAGCAATTGCGTCGCGAGGAAGAGAAGTTGCGCGAGATCGAGGTCAAGGTGCAGAGAGAGATCAACGAGAAGCGGCAGGAGCTCTTGGCACGCGAATCCCAGCTCAAGGAGATCGAAGCTCGGATGCACCGAGAGCAAAGCAATGCGCTTGGAGGCTCCGAGGAGACGGAAGAGGCGTAAAGCCCTACATCTTTCAGCTAAGCGATCATTGTCTTCGTTGTCGTGTCGTTGTCGGGTCGTTGTCGGTGTTGGTGGAGTGAAGTGGAGCAAATATGCAACGATCCTGGAATATGCATCCTCTTTGCGCTCGGCGGGAAGAAAAAGAATCCTTTGGCTGCTGGTGCAAGTCACGAAAAAAAGACGTCAGCCATGCGATGGGTGTTTTCTTTTGCTTGCTGTTCTGGAGCGCCACATGCTGGTCAGGCCTTTCTCTTTCTCACTCTTCTATCCTATTCCCCGGTATATTGAGCTTAAACAAAATCCTAATCTGTCGTGTGCTCGTTACTTAGCTATGGTACCCCAGACTTTCCTATGTGTGAGATTACTACTCGGCAAGGATAAATAAGCCACGGCAATCCAATTGCAACAGTGGCGCCGAGCCTCGGTGTGGATGAAACCGTTTATCTCGAAAGTACCGAGCATGGGAGTACTTTTGGCAGTGACATCGTAGAAACGGTCGAACGAATGCAACCGCGCCAGGCGCTCCAAAAAAGCATCGAATCAGATCCACCTTCCCACCTGAAGTGGAGAGCTCAAGATCCACACCCAACATCATTCGTAGCAGCTTCGATCTGAGCGGCTCTTCGGTAGAATTCAATAGTGTCACTTCCAAATCCGCAGCCCTTGATGTTTGCGCGCTTTGCGCCAGAATTCCTCTTGGTGTCCGACCCAGCCAGGCCGTCCACACCAGCCCTGCGTAAGGTAGTTGGCGCACAAGGACCGTTCAAACGGATCGCAACCCGCTGAACGCTTACATCAATGACTTGCAGCGATGCCCCTTCAAAGAGGGGATCCCCCTGCCAGCCACAATCACAACTTGCTCGACAGTTAAACCTCCAAACCCCGATGTTGTGGATGCTGGAGCTGAGCCTTCTGGCCCTTCACGACCTGAGCTGTGGCCTTTCGCTATGATAACGGCCCCATTTCCTCAATTCCGCGCTTGCCGCCAGTTCAACCATCCGCTTGGGATCGGTTGCCTTCATCTCATGATTTTAACCACGAAAAAGGCCTGGACGCAAGACCATGCAGAACCTCGCTTCAGCCTTGCTCAAAACTCCGAAAACAGATACGCCTTCTCTGCAGTCCAATCGTGAGAAAAAGCATCATCACTGTCTCCTCTCTTGTGAATGGCATGCCGAATCCGTATGCACACTCGTGTTGTAGAACATTGGCCCAGATCGTCGTGGTTTCTTTATCTTTCCCGCGGATATAACTGTTCATCGGAGCAGAGTCGCGTATCCACTTTCAGCCCGTGCGTGATGCGCCGATGAGATTCATCACAGTGCGAACCAATGACGCTTGTGGGGGCAGCGAGCTCGTTTTCCAAAACGCAAATCCCCCTCCACGAATTCGGGGTTGGCTTCCCACTTCAGGACGAGTGGTTCAACCTCAGCTGAGCTATTGATCGCACTCGCAGGCTCCACACGCCCTTCCACCGTTAGCGCCGCCTCCATCGCTCAGCCCAAGAGCTGGACGCCATGTATGCTAATCTAAATCCTCCTCGGGGGAGCTAGGCTACGAAACCTAGCCTCACGCCAAGTCAACTTGGTCTCGAATTCTTCATCTCTACTTGCTCTTTGGTTCCCGATGCTGCTGCTGACATTGCGGGGTCCAAGTCTTCACTACCACTGTCGGAAAGGCAGCGAGACCTTGGCTGACTGAATCTGACATCCAAGTTGTGGATACGGTACTATGCACACCTTTCCAGTGGAACTCCCGACGAGACACAACGAATACCAACGTTGGGAGGCGTTGTAGATACAATGGCGTTCGCGTGGTGGCTTGATTCTGGAGCCCTTTCTGAGGAAGTATGTCTTAGATCTCTTTTCACCGGTCACTTAATTGTGACTGAAGTTTGAGTCGTTCAATTACCATCTCTTGTTTGTTCTTCTGACTTTCCAATCACCTTCGTTTTCCGATATGCTATCCATCAATTTTATCCGATGTCATTAGCTCGCTGCTCCTTGTTTCTACTCATTCCTAACTTCACCAACTATGGATCGTCAAATAACCATTCCTCTCGCCGCCAATGTTTTAGGCACAATGGGCACCATCCTATGGTGTATTCAAATTGTACCTCAGATCTGGAAAAACTGGAAGTTGAAAAGCACAGATGGCGTACCCGGTCTTATGTTCTTCTTATGGGCCATTTGTATGACAGCCATAATATTATGATTAGTATACCACGCTGACAATGTAAAGGCGAAGTACCAAAGGGATCCTATGCTATTATTCAGGTATACAAACTCAAAGACCAAACAGCTTTCATACTGACAACGACATTCCATAGAATTGGAATATACCTATGCAAATACAGCCGCAATCACTATGCTTCTTTGCCCTGATTGCTTTCTCTCAGACACTCGTCTACCATAAGTCAGTTCTTCATCAACGCAAGATAAAGAGATCATTGCTAATAGCGAGTAGTGGCTGGGAGACATGGCGTGCTTGTATGGTCACGTCCTTCATCGCTGCCGCTTTTGCTGGCACGGAAAATCTCCTCGTCTTGACCTTGAGGGTATTGAGATGTCACTCAGGCTATACGTGTCAACTTTCGCTGATATTTTTGTAGGGTCCGTACATGAGAGGATCTGGTGGTTCGATTGTTATAGCAATCGGAGTTGTTTCAATCGTTCTTTACGGCGTCGGCCTTACGCCCCTTTACATTCAAGCCTGGAAACACAAAGGCCGTGTCGTCGGTTTGAGTACGAACAATATTGAATCCTGGTCATTCATTCACGCTGACAGTTATCAAGGCTGGACATTCTTAGCCACGGACATTGCTGGCGGCTTTTTATGCCTGATGGCGCTCGCAGCCCAGCACACATTTGACGTCCTCGGAGGAACAGCATATATTCTGGTTCTAACTATGGAGTCAGGAATCGGGTTTGTCCAGTTAGTCTGGCTGTGGCGAACAAGAAAAGTTCGAGCAGAAGCAAAGGCAGTAGGAATGGACTACGACGAATACATCAGCAAAGAAGATACAAATGAAAATGCTTCTGAAAAATCCGAAGCGCCGGAGAATATGACTCCAATTACGACTCTTCAGAAGGTGTTGGTCCATGGTAATTAGTTTGTCGGCTTGCCCTGAGACTGCGGTGCTACCCGGGAGGGATTCTGATTTTCTTCAAATATAATTAAAAGTACGGAGTT
>Ga0335072_10014849_pt1 | contig 11065 bp, 10 predicted proteins | sample Lox_Sample_21_FD_206725 | JGI IMG/M metagenome (GOLD analysis project Ga0335072, IMG submission 206725) | Soil microbial communities from Loxahatchee National Wildlife Refuge, Florida, United States - Lox_Sample_2.1 | ecosystem: Environmental > Terrestrial > Soil > Wetlands | place: USA... | reverse complement strand
CTCGAAGTCCCCTTGCACTCCAGGTGCGAGGAAAACCACCGTGGAGCCATCCCGCAATTCAACTAACGGCATAATCGTTCTCCTTTGGTGTTCTCATTAAACGTACCATTTGAGCTTGCCCTGAGAACCATTCAGATATGCCGCATCGGAATCCCGAGAACAATTCTCACAAAAAACGCTTTATGAGTCTCGTGGGAAGCCTTACAGGATCGGGATAGCGACAGGATTTGAAAGTCATCGATTTCATTGACCTCGCGCAATGATCCAGACCCCTCTCCCCGACTGCCGACATAGGAGGGCATTATCTTTCCATGAAACCTTCAGAACTCTATGAGGCGCTTCATGCGCTGATCAGCGAACGTGTGCCCCTGCACGTCTGGGGTGCCTGTGGCGTCGGCAAATCCCAGATCGTTGCACAAGTCGCCGCCGACCGCAATTGCGCCTTCCTCGATATCCGGGCGGTGCAGCTCGATCCCGTCGACCTTCGAGGTTTGCCGCGGATCTCCGCAGACCGCGCAGAATGGGTGCCGCCGAGATTCCTTCCTCTCGATGGCGAGGGCATTCTGTTCCTCGACGAGTTGACTTCGGCGCCGCAGATGACCCAGGCAGGCTGCTATCAGCTCGTCCTCGATCGGAAGCTGGGCGAATACCGGCTTCCGGACGGCTGGGTGGTAATCGCGGCCGGCAATCCGGCATCGGAGCGAGGTGTGCACTTTTCGATGCCGCGGCCACTGCGGAATCGTTTCGTTCATCTCGACCTCGAACCCGACTTCATGGATTGGTGCAAATGGGCCGTTAAGGCAGGGATTCGACCGGAAATCATCGCCTTCCTGCGGTTCAAACCGGCACTTCTTCACGATCCCGATGCGACCTCCGACGTGAATGCATGGCCGACACCCCGTTCCTGGGAGATGGCCTCGAATGTCCTGAGTGGTTTCGCGCGCCGGCAGCAGAGTGGATTCTTTGCCGGCACCACCGAAATTGAGGCGCAGCTGCTCGAAGGAACGATCGGCGAGGCGGCCACCACGGAACTGGTCGCCTTCCTGCGTCTCTTCCGGGAATTGCCATCGATTGACGAAATCCTGCTCAATCCGGACTCGGCACCGCTGCCCGATGAGCCGTCGGCACGGATTGCCATCGCCACGGCTCTCGGGCGTGCACTGACCGATCATTCGATTGCGAAGGGGATCCGGTATCTCGACCGGATGCCGACCGAAATGCGCGTACTTGCTATGCGCGATGCCGCAGCCCGCGATCGGGCCATCACTCACACGCCGGAATTCGTTCGCTTCGGTGTAGAACATGCGGAGGTTTTGCAATGATCACCGAACGCGCCATGCTGGCAGCAATTCACATTAGCGTCTGGACCGCGATCAAGCACGACCGAAAGGTCAGCCGGGAGGTAGCCGAGCAGCACGGAGCCTATGCCGGCGCCGGCCGCTACAACAAACAGCTGCTCCGCCAGGCGGAACGGCTGGAATCGCTTCGGTCGCTCTCGGGGCAGATCCGTCAGTACTTCTACAAAATCACATTGCCCTGGTCTGACGAGGGCTATCGCCTTTTGCCGGCGCATTTCTACTTCGAGCTGACCACGAAGATGCGGGAGTTCGAGCAGGCCTTCGCGCAACAGGTCGAGGAGTTCCTGGCTGTCTATCCTTGCTACATCGAGCAGGTGAAGCCGGAGTTGAACGGCCTGTTTCGAGAAGAGGACTATCCACCGACCGACAAACTGCGGAAAAAGTTCGGGGTCAAGCTCGAAGTTCTGCCGATCCCGAGCGGGAACGACTTCCGTGTGACGCTTTCCGAGGAAGAACAGGCCCGGGTTGCGCGTGAAATCGACGAGAATGTCCGGCAATCGCTTCAGAAAGGGACAGAGGATCTCTGGGCGCGGCTGAAGGGCGTCGTGTCGCACCTGATCGAGCGACTCAATGAACCGGAGTCGCGCTTCCACGCGTCGCTGGTCACGAATATCGGCGAACTGGTCGATCTCCTGCCACGTCTCAACGTGAATCAAGATGAGGATCTCAATCGCTTTGCTGAAGAAATCAAGGATCGTCTCTGCGGATTCACGGCACGCGAGCTCAAGAAGAACGAGATCCAGCGTGTGGCGACGGCCAACGATGCCGCGCAGATTCTTAGAGAGATGGACGCTGTTCTGCGCGAGCGCGGGCAGAACTCCGACAGTGATCCTTCTGAAGTTGCCGTGAGCGCCGAGGACATATTCGCGCACATGGCGGCCTACATGGAGGCTCCGGCGTCATGAACTACCGACTCACGAGCGACCTTCGCATCCAAAAGGCTCGGACGACGCTCCTTCTAGACCACCCCTTCTTCGGTACTCTGCTTTTCCGGCTGGGGGCCAGAGCGAGCAGTTCAATCGCGACCATGGCCACGGATGGAGTGTCGCTCTTCTACAACTCGGAGTTCGTGGACACGCTGAATGCGGCCGAACTTGCCGGCGTTTTGGCTCACGAGGTCATGCACCCGGCGCTGCAGCACCATACCCGCCGCGGCGATCGGGATCATACCCGGTGGAATATGGCCTGCGACTATGCCATCAATCCGATCCTGATCGATGCCGGCCTCGTGCTTCCCAAAGACATTCTCGTTGACGACCGGTTCCGCGGGATGAGCGCTGAGCGGATCTACAACCTGATCGAGGAGGACAAAAAGCAGGAGAGATCCTCCGGCCAGTCTGAGAGCCCGTCAGCAAATGGATCAGGCGGCCCGGAGGGTGGTTCTCTTCAAGACGATCAGGCCGGAAACGAGCCCCAGGCGCCTTCAACTCCGGGCGGTGTGGGCCAGGTCCTGGACGCGCCGGAACCAGAAGCGGAATCGGGCCCTTCCGTTGCGGAGCAGGCACGTGAGTGGCAGATCGCCGTCGAACAAGCGGAGACTGTGGCGAAAGTCGCTGGCAAGCTCCCCGGAGGCGCTGTCCGAGCTCTGAAGGCATCGCAGGCTGCCCAGGTGGACTGGCGCGAGCTGCTGCGCCGGGCCTGGTCTGACACAATACCTGCCGACTACAGCTGGACACGTCCCAATCGGCGTTACGTCTGGGCCGGGCTGTATCTGCCGGGAGTCACATCGGAAGGAGTTGGAGAGATCGCGATTGCCGTTGACTGCTCTGGGTCAGTCGGCTCCCGGCAGTTAGGGTTGTTCGAAGCCGAGATTCGTTCGATCCTGGCCGGACAGCGACCGCGGCTCGTGCACGTGCTCTACTTCGACGCGATCGTTCAAAAGGTGGAGACGTATCAGGCTGGACAGCCGGTCTCGCTCTCTCCAGTCGGTGGAGGCGGAACGGATTTCCGGCGGTGCTTTAACTGGCTTGAGGAGCAAGGCATCATCCCGCAGACGCTAGTGTTCCTCACCGATCTGTGCGGTAGATTCCCGGAAGCAGTGCCTTCGTATCCGGTGATCTGGGCATCGACAGAGTCTCGGCGACCACCGTTTGGTCAGGTCGTTCCAATGGAAGCTGCATGAACTGGCCCAGGTCAGACTTCAGAATATAGATTCACGATTAGGCACCATATAAACTGTGCTTCGGCGCTACACTTCGTGCATGCCGAAATGCATTTTTAGCGAAGACGATGCGGGAAGCAAAGAGCACATTTGGCCTCAATGGCTACTTGTACGCAAGAACTTCGGCGATTTCCGCCTGAAACGGGCCGGAGCGCCGGAGGTCATCCTCAAGAATGGCGGCCAGCTGATCGTGAAGTCGGTTTGCGGAAAGTGTAACAACGGATGGATGAGCAAGCTTGAGCAAGAGGCCATGCCTCTCCTCATTCCGATGTTCGAGGGTAAGTCGATTACTCTCGATCAAAGCCAACAATTCACCCTGGCCGTTTGGACTACGAAGATGGCCTTCCTGTTCGACTCCACGAAGGGACGAAACGCCCAGAACATCTTCTACGAAAAGAACGAGGGCCTCGCGTTCGCGAACACGCGTCAGATGCCCCAATTTACGGGAATCTGGATCGGGTCTCTCGATGAAGAACACCGCTCGATTGACGGGGCCGACTTCACGATGCTCTCAAACGACGGGGCGCGCATTGGGGAAGGATCGTCGGTCACGCTCGCGAATGAGCATTTCGTTGCTCAAATCTGTAGCCTCCGCCTCAAAGAGACACCCACAACTCGCACCGTCTTGAATGTCGAATCCAAGCCCGGAGATTGGCACAATATGCTGCTGCCGATTTGGCCTCCGGTGCACCAAACGATCAATTGGCCGCCGAAGGTTTCGTTCACCAACGGAGGTCCCAATGGATACTACTACCTTATGGACCGCTGGCGCATCGGCCAGGAAGTTCTGAGGGTCAACAAAGAGGGCGTGGAGGAACTGCCGGGCGAGGGCTAGGCGCACAAATGAAACGTTAGTAGCCATGCTCCAAGAGCGCTGGAAGCCGTCTGACAGAGCCGCAGAAGCCATTGGAAGGCTCCTCTCAACTCTCCACCGGATGGACGAAGAGATCATCGAGAGGCTGTTTCGGCACATCGGCAGGGCTGGTTTGGTGCACTGGCGCGAATCAGAGCTGTTTTCCCCGAACTCTTTAGGTGAGGCGCTTATCGCCTTTTCGTAGCATATTAACAAGCTGGGAAACGCATGCTTCCGCCAGTTGTTCATTCGATAAGAATGGCGATTCTCGAATGGTTTTGCCATGCTTGACCCATCCCATTTCGAACGCATCTGAGAGAGTTGGTAGATAGTGTCTTCGGTCAACCTCTTTCGGCGGAAAATAGGCACCGCCCGGAAACTTATCCGGCAGATAAAGATGTCCGGTCAACTCAACGACGTTGAGGCTTGCACGGTCGAGCGAATTGGAAAAAGGCTGCTCCCAATTCAGAACGATCCCGAGATACGGCGTCTTAAGGACGCAAACCTGCGTTCTTTCCCGAGGCGTCACCTTCCATCCGCACTCAATATCGAAGTGGTGCTTTTCCTCAACTTCATTGCACTTGGTGCAGATGAGACCAAACAACACTTCTACGTTTCGATTGATCTCCTCGAGGCTATCCCCGTAGCCCAGAGTAGAGAGATGGTATGAATACTCCTTCTCTCGTCGATGGATGTCTGCAAGATCGAGCGCCGAAGGAACCCGCTTTGCGTCCTCGGCCAGATATTCTTTGCTGCTGAATATCGTTCTCAAGGCTGATTCGAATGCATCGATCAGCAACTTTCGCCCGCCTTTTTCCGGTCGTCAGGTGCGTTCTCGTCCAGCGAATATCGAATCGGAAATCGTACATGCGCCAGATTGAAAGGCAGACTCTGGTTCGACGCTTCGCCATAGGCTTCGTTCATCACGGAAAGGATGCGCAGCGCGCCCGGTTTTTTGAGCGCATACCCGTATTCGATCAACACGTTTGGGTTTGGGATTGGTCTTCCGTCGTCACGCCGACCGACGAAGCTGAGGTCGCAAACCACGACCCGCGCCGCCTCAATCTTCGAAAGGATTGTGTCGAAGATCGCGGGAGAGCCGGGCACATTCTTTGTGTCTTTATCGAGCTCAAGATCGTTTCGCAGCGACGGGTCGATCTCGACATCAGCGCGAAGCCTGTCGATAGCCGACTGGAGAGCGCGCTCGATGAAATTGCGACAAACCGCCCCCGGCCTGTCGCTCTGCCAGGAATAGAAAACGGTGTTCATCCTTAAACGATATCAACGACGAAGACACCGCAGCGAGTTTCAAAAACAGACGCGCCGCTAAGATTAGGTGCTTGCGTGCGTTTTGTAACTCTCGCAGTCGCCAATGCCGCTTTTACTTCCGGTTCGCTCATTCTGTAGGATGCACCTTTGGTGGCTGCCAGAAGAGCCAGCAGAATCGCTATCGCCGCACCATCGCCGAGCGTCCCGATACCTCTGTGTGGGTAATCAGCCAATGAGCAAGCTCGAAGATACCCGGGATTCTAGCACCGCTTTCAGACCCAAAGGTGTTGTTCTCTTGCAAAGTCCTCACCGAGCGTATCCACGATAGTCTGCCTTCTCAACCAGTCGGCTTCGTTATCGCTTCGGCCGCGATTATTCGAATGAAATTCCGAAATTGCTTCGCGATCGCCAAGCAAAAGCTTTCCGGGCAGCATGATAAGTTTCACGCCGTCCCGGTGAAGCTCTTTGAAATACTCCTTGTCTTGATCGCTGAAGTCGTCAAGCAGAGTGCAAAAGCAGACGTAGGATTTGGTCTGCAACCCGAAGGTCCTTAGTTTCGCGCGCTCGTCATCGTCCAAACTCGCACCGGTCTTCGCTTCGCCGAAAATCATCTGAGCATCCGGGCGGAACGACTCACTGCCGATGATCGCGAAATCCATCTCTTTCTCTGCGCCCCCAATGCGATAGAGAAACGAGGGTGCGTACTTCGCGCCGTCGAGGTGATAGATCTCCTGAAAGAACGAGAATGCGAGCAGCACCGTGATGTTTCCGTTGAGATTGTTCGCGTTCCTGAAGAGTCCCGCGGAAGAACAATACCATTCCATCTCGTGAACGTGCGGCGTCTTCTCCTGCGCGAAACAGGTTTTGCAAGTGTATTTGTCGGTGAACTCCGACATCGCGTACCAGCCGTGACGGTGACAAGTCAAACACTGGAATTGAAATCCAATCTGAAACAGCCTTGCATCGATGGCTCGCGCGAGAAGACGTTTCGAACGTTCGGCCTTCTCTTTCTCTGTCATCTTTCGCCCACGCAGCATCGCGTCTTTGAGCGTCATTCTTACAGCAATATCGACCGAATGCACGGTTCGGGGATCGCCGGTCGACATGTCTTTGAGGGTCTGGCGAATCGCAGCGTTCTGAAAAACCTCACATTCCCACAGGCTCCCCAACATCTCCATAATGCGAAGCAGCGCGAGGCCTGCTTCGCTGGTTTCCTTGTATTGAATTCCGGTCCCCTCCAAAAACGCCTTCACCACCTGCACCACGGTGATCGGCGAGAGGTGGATTTCAGAACTGATCCCGCTCTGCCGCGTCACGATTCCTTGCGGGCCGACGCGCGAAGCCTTCATTTGGCTTCCGAAGCCGAACTGCCGCGCGACGAGCCTGTCGCAGCCGATATTCAGCCGCGGCAAGCGGTAGCACGCCTCCGGCGTCCGGAACGTGGAAAGGTTCCAGTCCATCGACCAGTGCGCGTTGTAATCGGTGTGATCGAGAAACGAGGGCTTCGGACCGTCGAGGGTTCCGTACCCATCGATCAAAACACCCGTTGCCTTACCTTCGAATGCTTCGATTGGTTCGATGTCGAGTTCCCGCGCTGCCGGGTATCCGCGCATCCCGAATTCAGGCACCCAACCTTGAATAATAACGTGCCCCTGAACCAGGTGTTCATCGCGAATCCAATTCTGAACCTCAACATGCTGTTCGTCAGTAATGCTCCGCGCCTTGATGATCGTGAGCCCTCTTGCTTCGCCAAAAGAAAACGTCCCCGATTGGGCGAAAGCCGTGATTAGGTTGCGATCTTCGCTGTATGTCGCCATCGTCAGCGGCAGAAGCACCATCCCCGCTGCGCGAAGGTTCCAAAAATCCACAACGTCGAACGGGTCCTCCGGGTCGAGAAGAAACACGGCGTAAGGATTAAGCGTCGGGCGGTTATTTCGACAATGGAGCGATGTTACCCCCATCGGGGTCTGGAACATCGTCGGTTGCGTTTGAGCGCGCAGCCAATCCTCCGTCAGCTCTTCGGCTTTGAACGTGTCCGCCATGAATTGGTAATGAACATCGCGTTCGTAGAGCCCGAATCGCGCCGCAAGCAAAAGGTTCGCTTCACTATCTGCCTTTCTCATCTGGCGAAACTTGTACACAGGGTCAGCTACGTTCTTGAATTCCTTGTCCCATAGAGACCTCAGAATGGGTTGAACGTCGACGAAGAACGAACGTGTCTGCCCACTATTAAAGGGGTCCCACATCAAGCTTTCGTTCGAAAACGCCCTATGCTCCCACGGCTGCAACTCAGGCGGCAGCACCGCCCCGGTTGGAGCCATCAACAAATCAGGGTCGAACTCCCGAAGCAAGTTCGCTTGTCGCGTGAGGTAGGGATCACGCCCTCCTATGGCGTAATGTCGCCCTTCGACTCTCTGCGCCGTTCCGTCGAGAATCACAATCGGATCGAACCGGCCACCCCATAGCGTCGTTGCGCGGGTAATGACGTTTAGCAGTAGTGCGCGGTCAGGCGTCGGAAGGACGAACGCGGGCCGCGTGGGTCGTGCGTTACAACGCGCGTCGATGGTGGTTGTTCCCATGGACGATTCACCGTGCGGGAATTGACCTTCAGGATACAACCTAATTCCCGCTAATCCATCAATGACCTTCCAGTCAACCAGGAGGAAACCGTGCGACTCCGCCGTAATCAGCTCTGTCCGATCCATCGCTCTCTTTGTTGCTGCGGCAGGCAGGCAATCCCGAAGCAAAGACGTCAACGCCATATGGGCGTCCGCCGCATCGACGATCCCCAGCATCCCCGCGGATATCGCGAGTTGCGCTCGAACGGGGAGATGCGCTAGCTCCTCGACCGGAAGATCGTCGCTCAGAACGGCATTTGCGGGATTTGCAAAGAGAAGTTCACTGATTACAGCGATGTGGTTCCCGACCATATCAGCCCCCGCGGCATGGGCGGCGCGTGGCGGGACGATCACCCGGACAACATTCAGGCCGTGCACTGGTGGTGCAACGGCGAGAAAGGATCGAGCCGCGGCTGATGAGATGAACTCTCGAAAGGCCATCACGCGGGGAGAAGGAGGCAGAATATGGCATCCATAGCACAAGAGAATTCATTGTTTGAAATCGATCGCGAACTCGACACCCTCCTCGACGAGATCGAAGCGGAGATCGAGAGTCGCTGTGAGGCTTCGTCTGAACTGGTGGAGCGCTTTCAGCAGTTCTGCGAGGCACACAGCGAAAAAACTGACCGGATCGGGCGCTTTCTCCGCATGATGGAGGCGCGCGTCCAGTACTGCCGAAGCGAAGCCTCCCGATTGCAGGAACGCGCCCGCGCGAGCGATCGCAAGGCGACGCAGACCAAGTACATGGTCATGTACTACTTAAAAAGCCGTGATCTCAAGAAGATTGAAGGACATGAGTTCACGTTCCGCATCCAGAAGAACAGCCAGGATTCAGTGCGCTTCACTGACGAAACACAGGTGCCGCTGCGGTATCGAACTGTTTCTGCCCGACTCGATGGGCTGTCGTGGGAAAGGGTGATGGAGAACGTTCCGGAGGAGCTGAAACGCCTTCTCGTCGCCTCAATTCAGGAGGCAGCACCAAGTAACGAGGCAATCAAGAACGCCATTCAAAATCAGGTTGCAGTGCCCGGCGCCGAGGTATACCGCGGCGACCATCTGCGTATCGCGTAAATCCCATTCTTAACTCAACAACCGATGGCGTTGCCCGATGCAGACCACGAGGAGGGGCTATGTTTCTGTGTCAGCCGCTGCTCGATGTCCTCATCGGCCGCGGAATTGAAGACGTCGATTCCTTCATTCAACCCCCGTCCTGGAACGATCTTCCAGATCCCTTGTCGATTCCTAGTATGACCAGCGCAGTCGACCGTGTGTTTGCCAATGTCCGCGGCAAACAGCGGGTCGCGATCTTTGGCGACTACGACTGCGACGGGATCCTCGGAACGCACATTCTGCGCTCGGTCCTAGCCAGTCTCGGAGTTCAGGCGCGAGCCTACCTGCCGCACCGCGACGAGGGTTATGGTCTCAGTTCGTGCGCGGTACACAAGTTCTCCATGAGCGGTACCGGCCTGCTGATCACGGTCGACAACGGTATCAACGCGCAGCGAGAGATTTTCCTGGCGCAGCGGCTGGGTGTCGATGTGATCGTCATCGACCATCACCGTATTCAGGAGCAGGCCAATACACTCGCCGTCTGGTCCCAGGAGTTCTGCGGCGCTGGCCTTGCGGCCCTGTTCGCAATGACCCTGGCGCAGCGAGCCGGCTGGAAGGACGAACGCGTTGAACGTCTGCGGGCTGCCACGAGCCAGTATGCCGCGATCGCATCTGTCGCCGACTGTGTTCCCCTGCAAAGCGGAACCCGAACGCTCGCCCGTCTGGGGATGCGCGAGCTCGCCCGTGCCGAAAACTGCGGGCTTAGGGAACTGCTCCGGGTCTCCTGCGCCGACCCGGCGAACCCCGATTCGAATGATCTGGCATTCGGCGTGGCGCCACGTATCAACGCTGCCGGCCGGATCGACCATCCGGCACGGGCGTTGTCGGTCTTCGAGGCGGCAAGGGACGAGGGAGCAGCAAAGAGAGCCGTTGAGACGTTGAATGAGCTCAACCAGCAGCGGCGCCAACTTGTCGCAGCCCATTTTGGCGGAGTGTGCGCAGAGGTCCCGACGCCAGCACCGCCGGCTCTGGTGCTTTACCGGGAGGCGTGTCCCAAGGGCATTGCCGGCCTGCTCGCTGCCAAATGCGTCGAGCGCTTCAAGGTGCCAACCATTGTGCTGGCGCCAGCGCCGGAACCGGGTCTGGTGGTCGGCTCGGGCAGGAGCGTCGCCGGTTTCGATCTGGCTGGGGCGCTTGAACTGTTTCGTGGATTCTTCAAACGGTTCGGCGGCCATGCACAGGCTGTCGGCCTGAGCATGCCCATCGGCCAGATTGAAGCCTTCTCCAAGGAATTCGCTGCCTTTGTGGATGGCCTCAAGCTCGAACGCAACTATGAGATCCGCGAGGACGGGGAGCTGGTTCTGGCCACGGCGGGCAAACACTTCGATGAACAGCTTGCGTTGCTCGAGCCGTTCGGCGAAGGAAATCCGGCACCGGTATTCCTCCTGCGCAGCGTCGAAGTGGCCAGCCTCAGGAACCGGTGGGTGCGGGTCAGGCAAGGACGGTACAGCCTCGAAGCCCTTTGCTGGGATTTGTCTTTGAAAGAGGGCATGTGCGGCGACTGCCTGATCGAATTTCGCGGCAAACACCGGATTTTGAGGGACTTCCGAGGCACCGGCGCGACCGCTTAAGAGTCCGTTTGACAGAGATTGGGATCCGTGGGAAAACATCCGTCGAGGCGGACAAGGAAATGCACAACCCAACCACGGACATCGAACAAATGATTCAAGAGCTGAATGCGATCCAGTTGCCGGGC
>Ga0335072_10014848_pt1 | contig 11066 bp, 8 predicted proteins | sample Lox_Sample_21_FD_206725 | JGI IMG/M metagenome (GOLD analysis project Ga0335072, IMG submission 206725) | Soil microbial communities from Loxahatchee National Wildlife Refuge, Florida, United States - Lox_Sample_2.1 | ecosystem: Environmental > Terrestrial > Soil > Wetlands | place: USA: Florida... | reverse complement strand
TGCTCAATTCTAAAGAAAAATTGGTTGTCTCTTCCTAGATAGGGTTCCTGTAGTAGTAGGCGATTAGTAATGCCCGGGCTGCTATGGGGCCTGGGCGGCACAAGGAGGCGCGTAGGCGGGGAAAGGCAGTCGTTAGCAAGGGGCTTCGGGTGGCGAATTAGTAAAACTCGCTTGTCTAGTAAAACTGTGATGGACCATTGCCAGCAGCTGCGCAAAACAGTTACAATAGTTCTATGGATCTTAGTAAAGCATTCTGATTGGCATTTCCATGCAACGACAATCCAACTGAAATAAATAGCTATTGGATTATATACATCTATTCACATGCAAAGGATTAGCCTCCCTACTAGATCGAAAGGATTCAGTTGCAGTTAGGTTACCAGGATTTCTAAAAATAGCATATCCTACGCCACTATGCGATTGCCGAACACACAGCCACGGCTCACTCACCAATGTCATATCATAGCATGACCCATAGTAGCTAAATTCCTGGAATATTAAATGAGTATGATATATACATGAAAAGCTCTTAAGGTGACTCTCAAACTTGTGTTTTCTAATTCCGGCAGACCCGCAATTTTCAAGATTTGGTCCCAGCTGGCACTGACCTCCACCACATATGGGAGTGCCAGGGCTAAATAACCCTGTCCATGAGATGGCCTATCATGTTGATCTTTATATAACGGCGATCCTTTAGCCCCATTGGCAATAGAGCTTTTACAATGGTGATTGGTCTCGAGCTATAAGGGTTAAGGAAGTCTTAAAAGATGTGAACAAAGAGAACAGGCCCTATAGATCCTCAATGTCACCGCGATCCCGCTTACTGTTCGTCGGCGCTAGTATTCCTCCGCGTTATATGTAAAACTCTATTTGATTTGCGGACAAATTTATCCAGATCCTTTGCCCGGAAATAACGTTGGAGATAGAGGTCGGAATAATGAAGGCCAGGAGATACTTCAAGAAAAACATCTGCCCGCCATGGTAGCTTCCCCAGAAAGATTGTTTCTTTCTTTTTCGATATCCTTCTAAGAAATAATTGTCCTACAAAGTCATTATTGTCTCAGCAAATACTTCATTCAATATGAAGCTCTCCATTTCGATCTTCCTCCTCGTCCCCTCCGCGATTGCCGCTCTCAACGGTCACTGCGCCGACATCGACAACCTCGGTCCGGGATCCTTCTTTGCAGATGGGATTTGCACTTATACCTCGACTTGTAAGCAGTATGGGGGTAGCTATGCCACCGGCGCTTGCCCAGATAATCCAGAAGATATCAAGTGCTGCTTCGTCAATACCTGTGCTCCGGCCAACGGGGAGGGGTACAGTTACTGTGACTGGACAGCTAATGGATGTCTTAATGGACATTTTGTTGATGGTAAGCTAGATCTTTCTAGGTTCTAGGTTCGAGGGGACTTGGAGCTGGGAGAAAGAATACTGATTTGGTGTGGTAGGGCTGTGTCCGGGTGGGGATAATTATAAGTGCTGCGTATTTTGAGGGTTGACCGTGCACACTGGCATGGACATGTAGGTTGCAGTGGAGGGCATAGGTGTGTCTGATTTGGGATAGTAGTGAGGGTCCGCATATACGCAAATAAAGCGATAGCGGCGTGGAGCACAAACGCTTTAACAAGGCTGGAGAAAAGTCTATTAGCAGTAGCAGTCACTTGACTTTGACCATAGTTTGCTTAAGCACTCTATATTTCAAAATACAACTACATTTTTTGAGAGTTAGGAGTTTGTATACAGCATACTACTTGATTGGAAGTCTTCGGCGTGATTCTTCCACGTGGGTTTCTTGTTATGTTCTATCATCATGCTGACGGTAGACACACCATTTTCATTAGCGAGAATTCAATTTACTACTATAAAAGATGGACACAACGTCACGAGCATGAGGGAAACACGGCAATAGTATCACATGCATATTTAGAGGCTGTGATATCCTCGTGACCGACATTTAGATTGCCTTTGCTTTTTAAGGCGAGTATGCGGATCTTAATAATAGGTATGACCTTCAATGAAATCATTGATAAGAGGAGGGCTACATTAGAATCGCTTTCTAAGATGGCGCAAGCAGGGTCTTCATATATATGTCGCCTCTGAGTGCCTTAAGAGGCTCGCATATACATGTGGAAATAACAGAAACTTTCGTTTTGTCTACTAGAACAACAACAATAGCATATAACTAATTATTTTGGTTCCTCGGATACCTAAACAGATATAAAATTGTAAGAGTACAAATTGAGTCCTTCTATAAGTTAACGGTAAATATCTAATCTAACACTCTACGGCTTTAAAATATCCAACCTACCGCTCTAAGTTTTATAATATCTAACCTACCATCCACCTGAAACCATAAAATTGAAGCCATTCTCACTATTTTTCGCCCTGATACTAAACTACTCGACCGGATCTTATCTTTCTAAGGCTAAATACACTTCCCTGAATATCAATGCTACTGTCATCTGCATCTGATTCAATATTAATAGTATTACTGTCGAACAGAGGGGTTGGGAATAGTGTCAACCTGAAACCTGACATCGGGATATTGGTGGTCAATGCGCAGTATCTCGAAGATTCGATAGAATGGCATCAAGAAGGTTCGAGCCACTGGAGAATGCGCTGATGGAGGACTAGAGGATGGGTATAAATACCACTGTATTCTACTAGACAGAGCAGACAACAGAACGGACCTTCCAGATTTCCTTAAATCGCCCTGAATCTGTTTCTTTGAGCTTCCCTAAAGTTTGACAATTACTGCCTTCAATACCTTCCATATCATTAAATATAATGCTTGCAAGCACCGACAGCTCACTGTCGCTAATCACTATTATGCATGTCGTTGTCTTCTGCTTATTCCTAGAAACTTTTAAGGGGTTAGGATTGAGTATCTAATCAATTAGGGGATAATGTATCTAGCAGTCATGTAGTAATGTACTAATATTCTATTTTATGTCTATTCGAAGTTGTATTTGGGTATGCTCTTGTTGGAATCACGAGGTTATAATAAGTGATTGTGTGCGCAGCATTGAATTGAATGAATTCCTTAAAGCTTACTCCTAAATCATGAAGTAGAATGCTCACTATATAGACTAGGACTTCATGCTAGTAAGCCCTGATTTCCGCCTCATTTGCAAACCTTAATAGGGCTAGCTCGCCCTGTGTAAGCTGTATAGTATTATTAGAATTACTAGTTCATGACCAATACAGCTGTAATTCTAAGAGTTTTAATAGAGAAGCTATCAGTATCAACATCCGTCGGATTCGTATCGGGGTCGCTTTCTTCGTCCGCATCGAAGCGGCTCTCGACATCCGACGGATTGCTGTCAGCGGAATAAGGGCAATCATCCTGTTAACGAGAGCAAGTATTAACTTGACCTGCTGAGGATGACGGCGGCAACGATGATTAAGGCAGAAGTAGAGCAGTAGGAGATGTTGAGAGGAGCTTGCCGAGGAGAGACAGTAGGAGAAAAGAGAAGCCAAACGGAGCGCGAGACGATGGTTGAGAGTGAGAGGTTTAGGAGGAATAAGGGCTAAGAATAGAGGGAGAATAATGGGCGAGAAAATATTGTTATGGGACCAGATAGCTGGCAAGAAGTAGGGACGGAGGATGAGGGACAGGATAGCAGGTTGAAGCGCTAAGTGGCATTTGTACTAAAGCTAAAGATCGAAGCAGACAGGGAGATGGCTCCTGTTACATGCCTAGCGAGCACAAAACCTACCTAGCTCTACATTTCTAGAATACAGCAGCAGTTCCCTACCTCTTTCTATAGAATCCATAGAAGTACTATGCAGTTCCTGCTCGCTTGAGCGGCCGCTATGCTGTTCTCCTTGTCAATTTTGCTGTGCTGTCGCTTGCACGTTTCTCTTATCTTGAAACTGCAACTAGGATGCGGTCTTGTTGAGGACGTTGCGCGATGTTCTGTTGTCGTGTTTGCCCAAAATGACAACTGATCGCCTATTTAGGAAGGCAATGAATACTACTAGAGCCTTAAAGGGTTGTTGCTAGATGCTTCATGAAACCTTCTTGCGTATTGGCGGCACGAGGACTTATGGATCTCATAAAAGTAGCCCCTCACGGAGGCCACGCATGCATGCAACTTATTTTATCATATGAGAAGCAAGATTTACAGGCAAAAGAAGAGCCTTGAAGATATTAAGTTAAATGGGAATTGAGTGCGATGGATTAAAAGAGCCGTGTACGGTATCCGTGGCATGAAAGAGTGTGCGTAGTATCGGAGATGCCAAAAAAAAAAAAAAATTTCGGTGGCATTAAAGAGGTAAACCCATTCGTCCTAGTCAAGTGTGAGGGAGTAATCCGCACTTCCAGAGGTATCGTGAGTACCGCCATGCGGACATGGTCCGGTTTCGCTGTTGCTAGTAAAAGACAGACTTTGGCAGTTCTTGCACCACCTCCAGTTGCTATGTCCCAGGCCGTTGTTGAAATTTAAGGAGTAATCGCCGCTCTACGAATGGTCGTGTACGCCGCCAGCGGGGCAGAGGGCTAAGCCAGAATAGATCATGCCAGCAACACTTGCTGCACCAGCGACAATCGCCCTGTGTCGATACATTCGAAGTCAGTCCGTTGTCGTCCCTAAAAGTTTTTGTCGTCTGAGGACGGAGACTATGGGTAATCCTTTAGGCAGACAGAACTATGATATCCGACACGCCAAGCTTCCTCAGCCTGCGAAAGTGATTTCCAATTTTACTATTACTAGGATAAGTCCAGCCTCGCCAAGAGGATGTTGTGGAAGATGTTATTCGCGATTGGACAATTTTTACAGCCGCACAAGTCAAAATGCCACTAATTTTAGGATATTTTGAAATATCGTCTTCCAAACCCCTAATATCGTCTTGTTGGAATCACAAGGATAAAATAGCGATTTTAATGCGCAGCACGGAATAGAATTAATTGGTCATAATGATAGTAGATGGCTACATACAGATTCTTATACTTGAAGCTGACGTCTCCATAAGACTGTAGCTCTGTAGATCATACAGTACTAATACTACGGCATAAGGGCTTCCGGACGGATACTATGAATCCGAACAGCTGACGCTGTTGATCAGACACAACTGTCAGATAATTAGTCCACTAGAGCTGTTATTCCAACACGCCTTATTGAACCTGGCTACACTTGTGTGCAGTCTCATGAAATATGGGTCAAAAACGGACAACTACAATTGATGGCTCTTAGAGCCTACTATTGATGAGGAATAGAGTGTATGTGCTGTTACGGATTTGCAGCTGGGCAATCACGTGGAGGGGCTGGTAATGAATACCAGTAGCGAGAGCGGTTGGGTTAGCATGCACATGTGTAAATCATCTTCTCAGGGAAGCGTCCTGCTTCTTTTCCCTAGGTCAGTTCTCCTTCACCTATAGAAGATATCGACTTGCTCTACTTGTTGATCGTGACATGTACCTTCGGAGTACACGACTGTCAGGACGGCGGAATCGGTCAGCGTACAGCTATAGGCCCAGGAAACCAACTAGCGGTATGAGTGGAAGTAAAAGTCAATACATAGCGTAGTACATACAGCTTGTATTCGCGTAGTATGTAACATGACTGACTAGCACTATGACGAAAGTAAGGAGGAAAGACTCTATCTTTATATGCCGTATAGAAGCTCCATGTTTAAGAAAAACCTGTGGAATCTCTGCTTGCCTATCCCTCTTGATAGAAACCACAAAGCTGTCCAAATAATATCAATGCGGCTGGCATGGGAAAACTACTACCTGTATCACGTGATTTTTCAGCGGTGCCCGCTCCTCCCAATAAAATATGTTACTAGTGGTGTTGCGTAAAGGGGACGGTTTGACCGAAACTAGATCTAAAAGCAGTGCATCGTGTCTCCAATCTCGCCAACAGAATTTATACGAGCTTCGGAACCCTGAGAAACTTTACCTTCATTCAGCGGCTCTCTTTATGATATACACGCATCACTCTATCTTTTTATATGAAGATTAAAATAAATAATTTCTTGCCGTACCATTTGAAGTTAAATATAATGCGTAATTATTAAGTTGCAGTTGTGCTCAAACAAATGACTGACTCGGAGACTCCTGTGCTTAAGTGGCAAAGGATACATTACCCGAAATTTAAGATAGAGATGATGTAATGGTTTTAGATAGGACATATATGAGCTTACTGGTGGGGTTATTGGTAAGGGCCGCTCAGATCGGAGATACCACACGACAGTGATTGGGTGGAAGCTGGATGGTGTGAAGGAAAGCAATGCCTTCCTAAATCAGCGTGAGTTTCCACCGTTACCGGGAAAATGTAAGTTCTGAAGTATTTTACTGAAGAAAAGTGACCTGCAAGTGCAGCAAGGGTTTGTGTTATGGGAGGAGTGGTTTCTGCCCGCATTGAGAAGCAGTTAATCTGCATGGTGACCATGTATCAATGCTTAATTACAATATACTATTACAGACGAATCTGGAGATGCTCCTGTAACTCTACCAATAAATAATATATGGCTGTATGTTGCTGAGAGCTACTTTATTCTGGAATCTGACTATCTGGGGACTCACTGCATGCGACTACACGATATGTACTTTGTTAATCCTTGTCCTCAATTCAGGCGTAAGCATCTCTCCATGCATAAAGCCATGCAGGTAGGATTCTCCAACAAGCATTAGAGCCTCCTGATTCACTTGACGGCGCATGATAAAAGGTACCAGAGCGCCATTTATTAGCCAAATCTCATCTCCTTTTTGAGCTGATGCAGGACCAAGGCCCAAATAGCCATTTGAGGTGCGATAAAGAGATCTGTTTACCATGGTCTGACTTGAAGTTTGATCAAAGCGGTCGGCTTGACCCCTTGGTAGAAGGGAAAATGTTTGCTGCCGACTAGGCCTAATACGCAGTACTTCTTGAAATCCAGCGCGTATTGCAAAGGCACGCTGAAGAACCTCGGTGCTCTTTGGTAGCACCAACGACGGGTCCGAATCGGAGAGTAAGTCAAGAATTTTAAGATATTCATGCTGTCCTTCGAGGAGCTGTGACTCAGATATGTCAAATATAAGAAAATGGCAGAGGATCCACATAACGTAGTCCCGAAAGGCTCCACTAATGTCTTGGGGTGCCGGGTGCTTTCCGTTATGAAAATCTGCAATAAGTGTTCGCCAGAGGGCTTCTGTGCGGGACTGGCCAGTGGCCTTGTAGACTGGATTTATAGAGCCGCATATGTTTAATGGTGAGAAAATGCCGCCTGGCGCGAAGACTTTCTCAAGTAAATCAGATACGTCTTCAACTTTGTCAAAGTATGCTCCGGTCACCACTAGCGCATCACCCAAGAATTCCCTGAAACTGGGTGAGGAAGCATTTGCGAGAGATGCATTGTATAACCCCCCTGATATTGGTTGTGTATGTTCGGTTTCATCGCCAGAAAGAGACATCACGTCAGGTTCTCCCAACCAAACCAGGGGCTTACAATCCGATGAGTACGTATAATCTGGTACCCATGAAGGAAGACCTTTATTCCTTCGTCCCGGGAGGTCATGCACATAGGATAGGACGGTCAAAAACGGAATGGATTGAGCGATCTGTCCGGACACAGATGTATAGACTTCTTGGAACGCTATATGATAGTTTGGATGAACCGAACGAGGCAAACTTTTGGGCAAATGAAGATTTGCCAGTCCGAGGATACTGTAGATCTTGTCTCTCGGATCAGTCGCTGATAATGGACGGACTCTATCGATAAGCAGTGAGAGGAAGCAGAACCATCGTGCTTCCGGTGTGATAGCGCCTGACACAGATTCAAAGGTGCGTCGCAGCCAAGCTCCATCAAGACCGCCTTGCGTTACTTGAAATTCTCTCGAGTCTTCTCTTTCGTCAAACACAGCTCCTCTGACGGAAAGAAACGTCGACATTGGGTTTGTCTGTTTTGTAAAGTCAAGATCGAGATATCCCATATCTTGGCCCCAAGCACTGTTGTTAATGTAAAGCAACAGCCGGATCATCTGATTTGGATGCAAAGCGGTACCACCACAAAAGAAAATCTGTCTACGGCCGAGTACATATTCCTGAACAATCCAGGCTCTGTAGAAGAATCGCCGGCGTTGATAGAATCTGTAATACGCCGTCCAGTAACTCCGCCATTGTTCTGCGCTCTCAATTCCAATCTCCCTTATAAATGACAAGTCCCAGATACTCTGCTTGAAAACATCAATGTCTCTATTGTCAAGCTCCGGGAGGAACTTGTCATGCAAGAACAAGAACTCGCTCAGGTCGGATGTATCTTTGCCCAACCACATAATCACAATATTAGCTGCCGCATATATTTGTCCCATAAGAGAGACTTGGATAGCTTTCTCATCGTTATCTTGTTGATTGATACATAGAGCATCGATCCAAAGGAAGTCTTGCATGATTGTACTCAGGAAATCGAACAGATTCTCCGTGACAGAACAGAGCTGGCCATTACACTCAACAGTGTATACCTTCTCATCGCTATGGTTGTCGGCATCCTCGCTTTCCATGCACGATCCCCAAGTATATGATAAGGCAGTAAACTCTGGACTTGACGGAAGATCATAGGACTCAAAATAAAAGTGAGGACATGGGATTAAGCCATTATCATCGCTATTTAGCCGTCTCAATAGTCGAATGTGCGTTTGAGTAGCTAGTGGTTCGTAAAGCAAGTTTCTTGTTAGCCTAGGAGACGTAGAGGCCATGAGGAAAAATGAAAAGCAATTTCCAACGAGCTTAATAGAAATGGATCTGACTAGTAAGGTGTTTTGGCAATTACTGTATGACGCGAGCAAGTTCGATCGTAGTCAGGGTGCGGGCAGTCCTTTTGTTTCGAACCATCAGTCCACACAACGGCTTATCTGCGGAACCGCACTAAGATAAGCTTGACTCTGCATGGGTCTCGTCACACCATCACTTTCCCAGAAAGTTGTTTTGCCTTTGCTATGTCCATCGGGAGCAAAATAAGATACCTTGTTTATGGGAAAAAGAATACGTGCGTTGCTTATATTAGTTACACTGAAGTTCTCACCGAGTACTCAATCAAATAAACTCCGAGCTCCCAGAGGCCATAGTACCAGACTTTCCAAAGTGTGTACTGTTGCGTTTGCAACGGGTCTTGGGCGGTTCTTAGGAACAAGCTCATCAATTTTGAATACATTGAATTGCATGTAGAGATCAATCTATCTATCCCTACGAGAATAGGGATTTAAGGAGTTGTCTCTGAAACAGTTTACATAAGAGAGGCTAAAGAGTGTTCGCCTTAACCACAAGGCATTCGGGACATATGAGACTACTACAAATGAGAGAAAAGGAACGTTATATTCAACATATACTGGTTTCCGAAGTGTACAGCAAAGTCGATTCGTACTCCGGTCTCCTCCTCCATTGACATGAAGGCCTGCGAGAATATAAGCAATTAATCCGACAGCAACGCACGCAAGCACTGGAGATAAAAACGTAACCCACGCTTGTGCTTGATCAAAAAGGGCTGAAAAAGATCTCCCCTGAGGTGATATCTAAATGAGTAGATCATACGTAATACCCAGATGCGTAGTCAAACTGTTATCTGGTCGCCTATCTTCACAAAGTCAAGGGTTGAACAGCAGCATGCACAAGATGGTAACGTGACATTCTAGCAAGCAACGCCTAAAATATCATTGTTCTCTAGCTGTCTTGAATTACAATTCCCTTCTACCAATACAATTTTCGAATGAAAACTCACACCACGATCCGGGCCCGTATTGACTGGCCACATACTGGCCACATAGAGTGAAGGGTCCTAATATCGATTTCGTCTGTGCTGGCTCCTGCGTTGGGTAACCACTCCGCCAAGACTAAGATCAATTGGATCTGGATGCTCTTGTGCGCCCGAAGGATTGGCGAGGAAGTCAAAAAAATTGTCGTCCGAAGGCTGGAACATTTGGCCTGGCGACAAAAGAGTTGCTTCTGTGTTTACAAAGTCATCGATTGCAACTTGTTCGTCCTCTAATAAGCCCATCCTTGTGTGAGATGACGCATTCGTAGGGTTAAACGTTGTGAAATAAGCCGAGTCAATGGTTTCGTTTCCACGACCACTGTGTTGGACGCGATTCGATTGCTGTTCGTTTCCTAAATTAAAATCAGGAAGGTGCTGTGAAGGCGTAAATGCCCATCCTTGTACTGAGAGGGTACTTGGTTGGACCCTAGTTTCTCGAGCAAAGGACGAAGTCCGATTCCCAGGTGAATCAGGATGTTGTACCGAATTTCCCTCCAGTGGCTGCAGTCTCCGACGCGTGAATTCCTCGATGCTTTCTTGAATCCAGCTCTCAACTAACGGCCAGGAATTCTCGGAGAATCGATGACGTATATCCATAGAGAGATGATCCGTGAGATCCGATATGAGTGAGTTTGCTTCATCATTATAATCTAAATAAATTTAGGAGGCAATTTCTCAGTTTAAAGGCAGGTCGACTTACAAGGTGAAGGAACCTCGCCATCTTTTGGGAATAAAATCTTGTACCATTCTCCCCACTTTTGCTCATCAATGGCCTCTGTTAGTTGCCTTTTTCTTATCCGCGTCTTCAGTTTGCTGGCTTGGTCTTCATCGAACCCTTGACCCCAATCATACTCTTCGTCAGGAACCTTGTCCCGTAGCTCGCAAGGTGTTACTTGCCGCCGGTGTATCTTTAAATCATCGCCTTTTCGAAAAACTTCCTGGCATCTGTCGCAAGGATATATCCTATGTGTTCTCATTAAGTGCTCCCTTCAACCAGTTAGTACCCGCGCCATGCTTATAACGTCATGCTATAACTCACTTCAGTCTGTGAAGCGCCGGCCATCCTGGGCCAGAGCAGGATCGATTTATGCACCTGTTCGGATCGCGCTGAAAGAATTGACAGGCGAACCATTTACGAGACTGAAAAGGGGCATTAGATTTCTCGTCGATATTCTGTCCACGGCGCTCGTCGGGCTCGTCGGCATCATCATCTAGATCATCATCCAGGGGGCTTGGCACCGATTTACCTTGTCCAATGGATCGTCGCTTGGACGGTGGACCATTACTAACGGACCCTTCTCGACGCGACGTTGCGGACTCCCCAGACCCGCAGCTG
>Ga0335072_10014845_pt1 | contig 11067 bp, 7 predicted proteins | sample Lox_Sample_21_FD_206725 | JGI IMG/M metagenome (GOLD analysis project Ga0335072, IMG submission 206725) | Soil microbial communities from Loxahatchee National Wildlife Refuge, Florida, United States - Lox_Sample_2.1 | ecosystem: Environmental > Terrestrial > Soil > Wetlands | place: USA: Florida... | reverse complement strand
TTCCGAACTTCAGGAGCTGAGCATGAAGATGATTCTTGTTCACTTCCTCAAGCGCGAGATGGAGACCCTCATCGTCCACCGCTTCTCCCTTGCCACCATGCCTGTCATCAACGTCTTCAAGAACAGCGGCCATTACTGGCTGCTCTCGGGCTTCCTGATTGCATACGTCACATACTCGCCGACGTCGCCCACCCAGAAACACTTTGTGGGCGAGCCACTGGCATGGGTCGGCATTCTTCTTTTTATCTTTGGCGAAGTCGCAAACCTGTACACGCACCTGGTGCTGCGGGACCTGCGCCGCGAAGGCACCGCCGAACGGGGCATACCGGACGGCTTCGGCTTCGACTGGGTGACGTGCCCGAACTATCTGTTTGAGACGATTGCCTGGCTGGGCATCTTGGTGGTGAACAGGAGCTGGTCCACTGCTGTGTTTATTATCGTGGCTGTGGCGCAGATGGCCCAGTGGGCGAGGAAGAAGGAGCGGAGGTACAGAAAGGAGTTTCCCGATGCCTACAAGAAGAAGAAGTACTCCATGTTGCCTGGCATTATTTAAGCGCGCACTCATGAAGCAGTCATGTCACGAATTGCAGTGGAGCGGGCGTTGTCTATCGCATGATCGGGGTTAGGGGTAACCATGCAAAAGTGTGCTCGGAGTTGTGAGATACGTGCTCTCGCCAACACATCTTCAAGGATCAAAAGGCAGAAAATTTCTGGAGCATTTCCTTTTAATTTCGAATCCGACGGGGCCTTCCACCGGATATTGTATAACTCATAGTAAAGACCGCTTTCACATAAGGGCTTGAATTTAATAGAACGTGTATAGCCGCACCATCGCTGGGCAGACATCAGTCTGCGGGTTCTATTCGCTTCAACGTGATATTCCTTCACAATCCTTTACCGCCACTCTCCCAGCCCTTCAGGAAAGACAGCATGCACTCCCCAAGCTTGTCCACGGTATAGCCGCCTTCGAGCAATATGATACTGGGCACATCTCTCAACGGCGGCGTCGCTCTGACCGTTCGAGCCATGGTCTCGTAGTCAGGAATGTCAATGTCAAACTTGCCAATGGGGTCGAGACGGAAAGTATCAAAGCCCAAGCTGACGAGCAGGAAGTCCGGCGCAAACTCCACCAGCTTGGCGACCGCGACGCCCAGCTTTTCCTTGTACTCGTCAAAGCTCGCATCCGTCCGCAGCGGCAGGTTGAGAGTGTAGCCGCGGCCGGGGCCCTCGCCGCACTCGCTCTCGAAGCCCGTGTAGTACGGGTACTCGTCGGCGCCGTGGATGCTGACGTAGAGCACGGCGGTGTCGGCGTAGTAGACGTCCTGCGTGCCGTTGCCATGGTGGAAGTCGAGGTCGAGGATGGCGACGCGTGGCGACGCGCCTTCCGCGCTGCGCTCCGCCTCTGCGCTGGTGGATCGTTGTGTGCGTGCGTGGGTTGCGCGCTGGAGCCGCGCCAGCGCCTCGATACTCACTACCGCGTTGTTCACGTAGCAATAGCCGCCCGCCATCGCCGTCGTGCAGTGGTGGCCCGGTGGGCGGCACAGCGCCAGCACGTCTTTGTGTGCGCGCTGAGGATCCCCAGGCGCGGTCGTGTTGCTGGAGATGTAAGATGCCGCACGTGCAGCGAGGTTTGCTGACGCGAGCACCGACGTCCAGGTGTCTTTGGCGATGCCCGTCGACATGTCAAACGTATAATAGCCCGACTGCGCGTAGATGTCCTTTGGCGGCGGGCTGGCGAATGGCGGCTTCGTGCTCTTAGGGATCCCGCCAGCCTTTGATGGCACTCGGAAGCACTCTGGGAGTACATGCTCGGTGTCATCGATGAGTCCGTCCGCAACCCACCGCCTGTGAACGGTTTGCAGGTGCTTGAGATATCCGGCCTCGTGCGTATCTTTGAGGATCCACTTAATCAAGTCTTCCTCCGTGTGCCCGAGATCGTCGTCGATGCTCCATGGTGAGAATGGCTCGATCCGGAGCTCATGCGTGCCATCTTCTTTCAGAGCCTTGACGATGCTCTCCAGCCGTTCTGGAGACTCAAGCGCGGGTATAACCTTCCCGCCAAGCAATTCCACGGTTCGGTGAAAGAGACAATCTGGGTGATAAAGAACGAGCATCGCTCTGTAGGAGTGAGCGACTCAGGGGGAATAGACTCAATGGAATTTCCAAGCTCTTGAGGATTTTCTAACGTATACAGCGCTCTTCGGAGGGTTGAAGCCTCGGTATTCCTCAAATTCCGGGTTCGACAGCGGAAATGGCGCTCACCGGGGGTGACATTTTGACCGGCCGCGCAACTACCTACCTACCTAAGGCGCGGGAAGCAGGAGTCGTGCACCTCGTTTTGGACTTTACTTACTGCAGTACGAAAGTTTCTACCCACAAGTAATGGCTTCTCAAATAACGCTAGGGCTTTGAGGCTCTGCGACAGAATTGAGGCTCTGCGATGGATTGCGGCTCTTCGACGACTTTGAGGCTCTGTATGGATTTGCGGCTCTACGACAGATTTGAGGCTCTGCAACAGATTTGAGACTCTACGACGGATTTACGGCTCTGTGAGAGTGTTCGGGGCACTGCAATGAATTTGAGGCTCTGCGACGGGTTTGAGGCTCCACGATGGATTTGCGGCTCTGCGACGAGTTTGAGGCTCTGTGGGGGATTTGCGGCTCTACGATGGATTTGCGGCTCTGCGACGGGGTTGAGGCTCCGCGATAGGTTTGAGGCTCTGCAGTGGATTGACGTATCTACAATGGATTTGAAAGCAGTAAGTAGAAGAGAGCGCTACTTAGAAAGCTCCGTTCAGAGGTAGGCATCATGCACATCTTCGTCAATTTACGTGCCGGTAGTTGAAGTTTGCAATGACAGTTGACTACGACGCTCCAGAGCGAGTATCAATGCCGTTCAGCCTCAAGAGACATATATGCAGGAGTGAAGTCGATGTTAATTCATATCGCTAAAATCAAAGGCTGTTTAAAACGGCGCGTTACTCCATGCTGGATATCACTCTATGACCCAGACTCTTCGGTGGTTGTACAGTCGCGTCGCAGCTCAATGCACAATTGCTCATCCCTAAGCGCTTTCCACCTTGGCCTGTTTGGCCCGGCAAACTCCACCGGTCACGCCTTGTACAGGGTGTCCAAGAACGCCCTTGCTAGTTCCTTCACAATGGTCTTGTCCGGCAGCGCGCCGGCGACGCCATACAGTGCCGTGGCATCGCCCATTTTCTTACTCCTATCCTTGCCTTCTGCTGCTTCCTTGGCAGCCTTCTCCCTGAGCTCCGCCACGACAGCCTTCAAATCAGCCAGCAGCTGGTCCACAGCATTGGTGATAGGGATAGTAACGGCAACGTGGATGGCGGGCGGAGCCTGCAAGGCATTGAGGTGCCAGCCTCGCGCGCTCATGGCGTCGGCCAGCTCATAGATACTAAGCGAGTCAGAGCGAAAAGCGATGACGCTGACGATCGGGCGGCCGACAACCTCAAGGTCGGAGCTGAGCGCCGGGTCGTCTCGCACGGCGGCCTCGATGGCTTTCGCGGCGGCCACGATGCTGTGTGTCGCCGCCACGTAGCCAGCCTCGCCCACGCTCATCATGCTCGCCCAACAGCCGGCGATCAGCGCGCCGGGCCGCGAGCCCGCGATCCCCGGTGACCCGTACACACCGCCTGGCCAGTTCGCCGTGATGAAGTACTGGTAGGCGCGCAGGTCGCTATCGCGGTACAGTACCGTGCTACTGCCTTTAGGCGCGAACCCGTACTTATGCGTGTCGCAGGAGATGCTCGTCACGCCCTTGACGCGGAAGTCGAAGGGCTCCGTCTCGAAGCCAGCCTTCTCGAGACAGGCGATCACGAACGAACCCAGGCAGCAGTCGACATGTAGCGGTAGCCTCTTCCTCAGCGCCAGCTTACTTAGGGCAGCAATGTCGTCGATAATGCCGTGTGGGAAGTTGGGCGCGCTACCGACGAGAAGAACTGTATTCGAGTTGATGAGCCGCGAGACTGCTCGTAAGTCAACTTTGTAACTCGGAGCAGGACAAGCCACCAGGTGGACGCGGATGTTGAAGTACTCTCCCGCCTTGAGGAACGCCGCGTGTGCTGTATCTGGAACAATCATTTCTGGGGCCGTGACATTGCGCTCATTGTATGCCTTCTGTCGCGCGGAAAGACACGCCATGAGGATGGACTCGGTACCGCCAGACGTGGTGACGCCTGCTGCGCCTACGGGAGCGTGGAAGAGGGACAGAACCTACACGCACACGTACGATAATTAGCTTCTGGTCACGTCGTGAGTCTTTAGGCTTGAGAGCATATTACCATGGCCACAATTTCTGCTTCCATCTTGCGCACACCCGGAAAAACGTCAGGATGGATGGGATTGGAAACGGTGAACAGCTCAAACGCCTCTGTTTGTATGCTTGCCAAGTCCTTGCCGCCGTGATACACAGCTCCCGATACTCTTCCGTCTTCCCACCGCGTGTGCTTCATCCCGGCCAACTTCTCAAGCTCTTCCTTGATTTTGTCGTGGCTCCATCCTTCAGCGGGAAGCTGCGTGAATCGCTCGATCTCAGTTCCACTGGGAATAAGGCCACTTTCGATCTTCTGGGCGCCGGCTTTGACTTCCTCTGCAACCTTCTCGCGAACGCCTGGGAGCCGGAGAAAGTAGTAAGAAGCTGTCCGTCTTGACCAAGAGTAAACGTCTGACGCAGTGCCCAAGATACCGCGGCCTTTGAGTTGGTAGAAAGTTGATCGGGTGATTCGCGAGACGAAGAGTATCAGAAGGATATTCCGCAGTCTGCAATTGAGTCAGTAAGAGAACTGGGGACTGAAGCCGAGGCAAGATAGAGTAGTGCGGTTTCCGGCTTACGAACATACAGGTCGAGGTTCAAGGCGAGAAACTGGCCCTGACTGGACTGGATGGAACCTGGGTATTGCAGGCTCACTGGTAGCCTCGAAGAGCCCGGCATTGTGCCAGCTCTAAACTTGAAGACGGTGTCGGCAGAGGAGAAGGGGAGAGCAATATTATGGTGTCGGCGGGATAGTCCAGAAGCTTTGACCAGGCACCACTTGACCGTTTTCACATGTGTCGTCAAGTGGACTTGCGGCGTGACCATCGGAATTTGCCTCGTGGAATATATTGAACGAAGCATGAACCAGGGAAGTGGATCACAAGGAATACGATAGTGCTCGAAAATCAATCAGATGGATAAGAAGAATTGCTTGTGTAATTCGATTTTCTATTCTGTCGGAACTTTTTGAACATATGTTCGTTGGCAACCAGTTATTACAAGTCTACCCACTGAAAGCGTTACTCTAGCAATAGGATATGAGTATAGCTCGCGCCGTCTTCCAGTCGTCTTGGAAGCAAGCCTTTGACCTAGCTTGCAAGCATCTTATTCCAGACACACCTTAGTGCGCCGTTTCCAACAATGGTCTCCTGACAAGATTTTGGCCGCGGATGTAACAAGGACTCGGCTACTGCTCCATAAGCTCAATAGGCGGTCTCATCGTGTGCGCGATTAGCCTTGGGCTGTTTGATTCAACGAGAGAGACATCGCTGGGTTCGTCAGTCAAGTCTTCGACGCTGATGGCCGGCAAATTCGGGCTGTCGCCGTGATCCTCGGGATGGTAGACAATGACGCTGCCACTTCTCTTTCTTGAGCCTAAGACATCGGCGCTGTCGATATCCATTGCGTCTCCAGGCGAGTCTGGAGAAACAGGCGCGTTACTTCTTGCTTGCAGCCGGGCCAGCGCTAGAGCTAGGTCGTCGGGAAGCACCTCTTTGTTCGGTGGCTCCTCATTCCGGATTTCCCAACCGTGTGGCGGTGACGGAGGAGGTGAGATAAAGAACAACTTTTCAGTGTGAGGCGCTCGCAAGTGTTGGTCTGCGGCCGAGGTGTCGGTCTCCAGGCCAAAGTATACTCGCACGCGACTGCCAAAGATCAGCTCGCCGTCCAGGGTTCGCCTGATGTTTTTTGCAGCCTCAACGTCGTAGAAGACGATAATGATGCGGCGAAACGATTTCAAAGGCGACCAAGTGTGGATCGGCGCATGCTGATCTATTAGGCTTCGGATGGTCTGTAGGTTGTCTGGGCTGAAGATGTCGATGTCGTCGAGACCCTGCGCGTCGTTAGAATAGCACTGTTGGCGGTCGGAGACAGATCTTACCGTGACGATAAGGGTATTGCTCGGAGGAGAAGGCGTGAATAGAGGAGGCAGGTCTGAGAGATCCAGAGACAACTGGCTTCGAGGGCGTGAAGACGCCCGACTGGACGATTGTGATTGAGGTAACGATGTTGATTCTGCCGCCATGTTGACTGCCGTGGACTGTCGGGTTGTCGATGTAAGCGCTGGTCAGAGATGGAGGAAAGTCGAATTATTTATTACCGCCTCCGGAGAAGCCAGGTTGATATTTGAATATGAGTGTGCCTGCGCGGACTTTCACTCACAGCCACACAGAGAAAGCTCTAGATAAAACGCATGCGGTAGCATAGCCCACTCAATCAACCCAGCAAAGTATTTGATCCTGGGCCGCGGCAGCTGACTCAATTCGATCCGCCGGTAGCCGGTACGTTTATGGGGTATATCAAATGGCCCCTTTTCGATGTTGGAGGTAGTTGGATTGGAGACGCTTCAGCGGAGAAGCAGCGGAGTCGGGCGTCTCCGCAGGTTCTGCTTTTCGCCACAGCCTGCAACGGACGCTGGATTGAACGGCGCCAGCGCTTGGGCTTGTGAAAGACGCAGTGCTTTAGACCGGAAGCACACCTGGTGATGAAGCGCCTGAACGGGATTGCTCAGCTCTCGGCACAGTGGGCAAGAGACCGCAAGGCTCTATCGGTACGAGAAAGAAGATTGCAAGGCTGTCCCGTGTATTGCCACCGCCTGCCGCTCGTCACTGACTAAAGTCGGTCTGCGGCCTTGGGCATTTACGGCAGTGCCTTGGCGCCTTCCCGTGCAGCGCGCCACAATGCCGCTTTGGCCTGATTCCACATCGATTTGATCGCCGTCGCTTTTTGCGCTGCTGAGCCATCAGAAGGCGCACGCCATCGTCTTCTCCAAGACACCACATCACACCTTCCACCGAGAGCCCAACGCTCCTTCTCATCCTTCTGTCAACCTCGCTTGTCCCCTGGCGCCGCCGGGTCGTCTGTGGTCGCGGGCGCGCAAGGCAACGCCTCCTTTGTCCGCCCAGTGAGGCCAAGCTCCTCCGCCATCATGGATTACGACGTGCCCATGGTCGACGGCGACACCGGTCCGCGCGTCATCATCCGCGAGGCCAACAGCCAGAACGTCGACTTCGTGCTCGAAAACGTAGACCTTGCACTCGCCAACTCGTTACGGCGCGTCATGCTCGCCGAAGTGCCGACCATCGCCATCGACGTTGTCGAAGTCGAAACAAACACCTCGGCTTTGGCCGATGAGTTCATAGCCCACCGGCTGGGCTTGATACCGCTGAACTCAAAGAACATCGACGATATGCGATACACGCGAGACTGCGACTGCGAGCAGTACTGCGAGTATTGCAGCGTCACCCTCACCTTGAACGCCAGGTGTACCGACGATAGTGGAATTCTGACCATCTACGCGCGCGACTTGGTTGTCGCGGAAGGCCGGTATGTACTCTATAGTTTGGCTACCACAATCCAGAAGCTGACTGCTGCAGTCCAAATGAATGGCTAGGAACACCCGTCATAACTGATCCCGAACGCAAAGGCCCTATCATCCTCAAACTGCGCAAAGGCCAAGAAGTGCGCATGAAAATGATCGCGAAGAAAGGCATCGCCAAAGAGCATGCAAAGTGGTGCCCCACGTCCGCCATCGCCTTCGAATACGATCCTTACAACCGGCTGAAGCACACCGACTACTGGTACGAGCAGGACCCAGTGGAGGAATGGCCGTTGAGCTCCAACGCAGCCTGGGACGGCGACCCGCCGGCTGAGGGCGAACGCTTCGACTACGACGCCGAGCCGAGCCGCTTCTACATGAACGTAGAGACGGTGGGCGGACTCGAGCCCGACGCCTGCATGCAGCAGGGCATCAAAGTGCTACAACAAAAGCTGGCGCTCATCATCCAGGAACTCAAGGGCGACGAGGCCGCGCCCAACGGCGCCGATGCCGACCGGTCCTATGCGCCCAGCAGCCCGCAGATGAACGGCGCAATGAGCAGCTACGGCGACACGGGCTTCACCACGCCGTATGGTGGTGGTGCGGCCAGCGCTTGGGGTGGTGCCGGCGGCGCGACGCCTTACGGTGCTACGCCTTACGGCAATCATGGGTACTGAGGCAGATCTGCGTCGCTCAAAATCTGGTGTTGAACTGGCCTGAGGTAGATGTGGCATCCGCCTATCCGCTCGAGCTGTCGTGCTGCGCCGCGTTGTGAACAAGGTTGCCTGTGGCAGGCTGCCAATGTGATTCGCTTGCGCCTCACCACCACCGCATCACTGTAACGCAGGGTACATTTACTCGCCGCACTCGTACCGCTTTCGGTCAGAAAAATCGGCACGATCTATGGCAACAAAAGAGCATTAACAAGCTGGGCATATTTTCTCAAAAGAAGAACGGGCTTGGGCGCAATTGAGGCGACAGCGCGAATCTGTTGGAATCTACTAGGAAACCCGCTATATGTCACATCCAAAAAGTTCGGTGTTTCTTGCATTGTTCACTAGGGCGAAGAGCTAGAGTTCGACGCTGTTCGACCTACGTTCTGCGTAGGCTGGTTTGCTGGAAGCACGAAGATGCTTCGAGGCGTTTGGCACAAAGATGTACGATTAGCAGAGAGATCTACGGATCTATCGACGGTTCAGTATGGTCTCCCTTTGGCACATACAGTGTCAGTCCGAGACAGAGCTTGTATGATACAGTACAATGCATCGATCCGCGCCGCGCAGCAAATGCCATACCCAATCCGGAGTGCCCAAAACGTGGCTATGAAGGTAGAGTGGAATCCCTATATACACCCAGCCAATTCCAACGCCGTTTTCAGTGTCTTTTCCGTCACGAGTTCTTAACGACTCCAACCTTGGGCGCCCTGATAACGCGGCCATTCAGCATGAAGCCCTTCTGCTGCGTGATGAAGACCGTGCCATCCTCTTTACCAGCCATGGGAGCCTGGAACACCGCCTCGTGTAGATTGGGATCGAACTTGTCGCCCGCGGCGGCAGGATCGAAGCGCACGAGCCCGTGGCGCTTCAGCGTGTCCAGCAGCGCCGCCTCCGTCAGCTGCAGGCCTTTGTGTAGGCTCTGCAGGTCGGCCTGCGCCGTTTCTGCGCTCGCCGCCGCTGCCGACGACGCGGCTGCCAGTCGCTCCGCTGGCACCGACGACAGCGCGTGCTCGAATGTGTCCAGGCTTGAGATCAGGTCTGTCGCGAACTTCTGCAGTGCGAAGTCGCGCGCTGTTTGGATGTCGCGCTTTGTGCGGTCGGAGAGGTTGCGGTAGTCGGCGACGGCGCGGAGGTACTTGTCCTGTATTGAATCGTTAAAATTGGCTATCAAGCATAAACACACGAGCGTGGGCGATAGTACTTTGAGGTCTGCGATTTCCTTGTTCTTAGCTTCGAGGTCCGTTTTCAATGCCTGTACGTCGGACGACTGCTCAGAAGACTCTGATTTTTTGGACGATTCGGAAGACTTTTGCGCATCATCGGCTTTGCTAGCTCCTTTTGGCTCTGTACGAGCCTGTGCTGTGTCGGAATACCATCTTGATGATAATCTGGTGCTCGATGGCTGTAGTGCGGGAAGGCGGGAAAGGATCGAGGATGGTCGCGGCGGAGCAGAAAAGGACAACAATGGCGACGTAGCCGTTCGAGGTATTCTTGGAGCTACCTGCCGTGATGCTCTCAAAAGACTTCTTTGAATCATGGCGATGTGTGGCGTAGCTAAGAAGAGGTTGAGACGAAAGTCTGCTTGCTGAACTTGGGCGAAGAATTTCTGGAACTCGGACCAATTGCGATGCCGCCAAGACCCGGTGGCTCTATGTCGGAATACGCCGTGCAGCAGAGCTAAATACCCGACGAGCTTCCGTCCTGTCTTTGCCGTCGTAGCAATTGATTTCTAATTTACAAAGCTGGGAGACAATGCTTTCTCCGAAGCTGTGCTTTAAACAATGTAATTACTTCGCGCTGCCGGCGTCGCTCCGAACGTTCACCATCTCTGCAAACCTCCGCAAAGTCGAGCATGCAGATCAACCTCCACTCGAAGACCGTGATTCCATACCCAAGTTCAACGTCAGACGCATCCGGATGGCTACCATCAGAAAGATTCCTGTCCGTCCGGCACAGCCTCTTACCGGCTCCAATCTGTCGTCCCAGCCCACTATCGGTTTTAAGCAACAAGTAATCCAACAAATGGCAGCGGCCGGGGATACCGCAGAGGACAACCTGCGCGGGTACTTGGACAAATTCCACTCGAAAGCGATGTTTCTGGCGCCCGACGAGCTATCTCGTGTGAGCACGCTTCTGGAGCGGTACAGCGAGCTGCTGAGAGGGCTTCGCAAAGAGCGGGACGAAGAGCGGCACGTCATGCTCCGCGGCGTGCAGAAATCCGTGCCTGCGAGCTACTACCGCGGAGGGACGAGCCGTGCCGTGATGCTGCAACCAAAGCACCTGCCGCGTGATGCAGAAACCCGCCGCGCGCTCTTTCTCCACATCATGGGGTCGCCCGACGCTCACGGTCGGCAGCTCAATGGCATGGGTGCTGGCGTCTCGTCGCTGAGTAAGATCTGCCTCGTATCGCCTAGCACCCGGCCGGACGCTGACGTCGACTACACTTTCATCGGTGTTGGCATCGAGGGCGATGAGACGGACTACGCCGGCAACTGCGGCAATATGTCTGCGGCGGTGGGTCCTTTTGCGTTCAACGAGAAGCTCCTCGGTACCAGGGACTACAGCCAGGATGGCGAGGTCTCAATCACGATCTATCAGACCAATACACGCAAGCTCATTCGCAGTCGCTTTAGGGTTACTGGACAGCAGGCTAAAGTTGACAACGAGACGTCGATCGATGGCGTCTCCGGCATGGGAACGGGCGTGGTGCTGGATTTCTTGAATCCCGAAGGGAGCAAGACGGGAGCGCTACTGCCAACG
>Ga0335072_10014844_pt1 | contig 11067 bp, 8 predicted proteins | sample Lox_Sample_21_FD_206725 | JGI IMG/M metagenome (GOLD analysis project Ga0335072, IMG submission 206725) | Soil microbial communities from Loxahatchee National Wildlife Refuge, Florida, United States - Lox_Sample_2.1 | ecosystem: Environmental > Terrestrial > Soil > Wetlands | place: USA: Florida... | reverse complement strand
TGCGGTAGAGCGCTGCCCTCAAAAGCCGAATCGATCGCCTGTCCGATGGGCGCCCCTGAGAGCAAGGACTCAAGGAGACGGTAGTCCTCGCGGCCCAGCCGTTTGTAGTAGATCGAATTCTGGTGGCGGTGCAGGGCGAGGAAGATTTCTTCAGGCATCTGAGCAGCGATGCGGCGAACGTGGCGCCTCTTGCGCGAGATGCTTGCATTGTTACTGGAAGAGTCGCTGCTTCCGCTTTCGCTGCGTAGCCCGATCAGCAGGTCATCGACCGGATAGCGCAGCTCGAGCGCACGCAGGTATGGCTGCATACGCAGGACGGAGTGCTCGTCGATGCCGGCGAGATCGTCGGCATCGAGTAACGGATCTTCGCCGGCATCGAACGCTTCGATATGGGCCCACTCCAGCCGGACCATATCCAGCGCCAGATCGAGATGGGGTTCAAGATATTCACGGCGTGTGGCCAGCCAGGATTCAAGCCGCGAACCTAGATTGCGTAGCGAGAAGGACTGCGAGGGACGTTCCGTCAGGTAGTCGCGCGTCAGGCGGTCAAAGTTTGCCGTCCCAAGGATGGCTTTGAGCCCGGGGAAGTCTTCTTCGAACGATGAGTACAGGCGGAACCAGTATTGACGGTTGTAGATTTCGAGGCGCTCGAAGCTGCTGAGCCGGTCATTCGGCTTGATGAAGGCCGCAGCTTCCATCAGATTCGAGACGCCATCGCGGCGACGGCGCGGCATGGTCTCTTTCTTGGTAAGAGGATGCATGATCGCCGCCGCGAGACGGCGCTGTATTTCGAGCAGCTCGCTCATCGCGGACTCTCCTGCAGCGTAAGGTCCGGCAGGAGACCGGCTTTCGCGCGCGCGGCATCCAGAAAGCGGTTTGCCTTGAGTGCCTCGGCATGCACTTCATCGAATGAAGGGATGTTGTCGTCCCATTCGAGAAGGGTCGCCGTAGGTCCGGCGCGCTCAATGGTGCGCGCATAAAGCTGCCAGACAGCATCGAGAACGGGATGGTCGTGCGTGTCGAGAATGTATTTCTCGAACCTGGAGTGGCCTGCGATGTGAATTTGTGCGATGCGGCCGGCAGCGACGGCATTTACGTATGTGAACGGATCGAAATTGTGGTTCTGCGAGGAAACGTAGATGTTGTTGACGTCAAGCAGAATACCGCAGTCGGCGCTCTCGACGACCTCGTTGAGGAACTCCCATTCGGTCATCTCCGACAGGTGATATTCGGCATAGCTGGAGACGTTTTCGACGACAACGGGAACCTCGAGGAAGTCACGCACATGGCGTATGCGATCCGCCGTGACCTTCACGGCCTCCCAGGTGTAGGGCATGGGAAGCAGATCGTGGGTGTAGCGTCCATCGACCGAACCCCAGCAGAGATGATCGCTGAGCCAGGGAGTGTTGGTGCGCTTGACGAGTTGCTTGAGACGGCGAAGGTGCTCAGGATCCGGATCAGTGGCGGAGCCGAAGTACATTGAGACGCCGTGTTGAACGACCTTGTACTGATCGAGGATCTGGTCGAGGACTTCGAGCGGACGGCCGCCGTCGATCATGTAGTTTTCGGAAATAATCTCAAACCAGTCGACGACCGGCTTCCGGGTGAGGATGTGCCGGTAGTGCGGAATGCGCAGGCCGATGCCGACTCCATAGTCGGTAAAGCCGTTAAAGCAATTTGCAGGCACGGGGGTAACTCCAATCAGAAGCGGAAGGGCCAGCGTTGCGTGCCGGCCCCAGAAAGCAATACAGTTCCTACATGTCCCGCACTAGGGATGCTTGGAGCCGTCGGTCGCGCAGCCGCCCTTACCCTTGCAGCTGTTCTTACCCTTGCAGCCATTGTCACTGCTCTTGCAGCCGCCCTGGCCCTTGCAGTCGTTCTTGCCTTTACATGAGTGTTTGGTGGTGGACTGGTCGAGCGAAGCGCTGCCGAGCGACGCTTTGCCCATCTGGACTACGGAGACGCCCGTCCGGGCTGGAGAGCTATCCGCCTGGGCGGCGGCCGCCTGCATTGTTGCAGCGCCGCTCAGCAAACCGGAAACTGCCGCCGAGACCATAAGGGTCTTTATCGAGTTCTTCACGTTTCTTTCCTCCATGTGCAGGCCTGGACCGAGCATCTGCGTCGGCGCGAGACCTGGTTATCACGTAGAGTCCCGGGGAATAGAAAGGTTACTGCAACCCCCCAATTTTTTTCGGGGGTGATTTTCGGACTGAGTCCCTGTAGAACACAGCGGCACGACAGATGATAAGGTGGGAGCTGGCCAAGTTATATCCAGCCGCTCCGAGTTATGGAATTCCCGGCGTTTATCCCCGGTCGCTCCCCTGCCAGATCAGGGAGTGAGGTGCCACAATCGCTGCGGGACAAATCTGCCGGTGCACGAACGCTGGTTGCCTGGTCGAGTTTCCTTTTCGCAATTCTGCAGAGTGTCTGCACGGTCTTTACGGCGGTCAGCGGTTTGCGTCTTCTGATCGGTATCAGCTCACTGGCGATCAGCGCCGGAGCCGGAGCAGCTCTGGACCGCTTCCACGCAAACTGGATCCGTGTACCGATGATAAGCTTCGCCTTCATTGGGTTGGCCCTTAATCTAAGCGTGCTGCTACAAATTTGGAGGCTACGAAGCCGTTCCGCGTCCCGCTGGCGGCAAAAGCCAGTAAGCCGGCACACTCTAAACGTGGAGCGCCTTCAGATGCTTCTGTCTGTTGCGACGCTCATTCTTATCGTCGTCGAGGAGTATCTCCATTTTTGTGAGTTCCGCTCGCTGTGATCGAGACTAGATTTAAAGACTCGATGGCCGGGGAGCTTTGTTCATAGACCTCATTGGCGATCTATTCTGTACCCCCAGCCTGGGGGGCACGATACGCCACAAGAATCGCAGCCGGGGGACTATCGCTTCCACGCGGGATGCCGGGAAACCATTTTTGCCAGGCGAAGAATCTCGGCCACGCTCCATGCCTGCGCAATGCAGCCATGGGGGCTATGCGGGTAGTCGCCATCAAATATCTCGGAGATCTGTCCCAGCCCAGCTTCGCGGAGGTGGCCTGCGAAAGCGTCGAGCCAAGCGTGAATTTGCGCCAGAACCTCATCCACGGAATCGCTGGCATTTAACTTGGCAAAGAAAAAGGGACCAGCAAGCCACGGCCATACCGTCCCCTGGTGATATGCGCTGTCGCGACCCCATACATCGCCCTGATAGCGGCCGTGATATTTTTCGTCCTTCGGTGAGAGCGTGCGCAGACCGTAGGGAGTTAGCAGTTCCTTCTCAACGGTGCGGACGACACTGCGCGCGCGATCTCCCTTGAGCAGCGGGTAATGGAGACTGACAGCAAAGATCTGATTTGGGCGTAGTGAGTTGTCATGCTCTGACAGACCGGCCACATCGCGGAGATGTGATTCCTGCTCGAGCCAGAAAATACGCTCGAAGCCAGAGCGCAACTTACCGGCAAGCTCGGCGCAGGAGTCTGCTGCCATATGGTCCCCCAGCATCCTGCCAAGCTCTTCCAAAACGCACAGAGCATTATGCCAAAGCGCCTGGATTTCCACCGGTCTGCCGGCTCTTGGGGTGATCGATGTGCCGCCAACCCTGGCGTCCATCCACGTCAACTGGACGTTCCCATCGCCAGCCCAGAGAAAGCCCTCCTGGTCAGCGTGAATCCCGAATCGCGTGCCTGAAATGTGTGCCCGCACAATCCCTTTTAGCGGTGCATAAAGAGATTCACGTATCAATTGGAGGGCCTGCGTGCGCCACTCGCCATCTTTGCGATACGCCAGATACTGGCGAACCGCCTCAAAGAACCAAAGCGTCGCATCCACAGTGTTGTACTCTGGACTGTCACTGGAGTCAGGGAACCGGTTCGGGAGCATTCCGCCATCGATATATCGCACATACTCAAGCAGAATTCCTCTGGCAAGATCCGGATGATCGGTCGAAAGAAGGAGCCCTGGCAAGGAAATCATTGCATCCCTGCCCCAGTCGGTGAACCAGTGATAACCGGCAAGCAACGTCTTAAATGGCGCCCGAGCCACAATAAATTGTTCGGCTGCACGGTACAGAGTGGGAATGAGATCTGAGCGGCCGAAATTGGCCCGGTAATTAAAATGCGCGATGGACCTGCGCGACAGCTCTGCGCGCCGGTACTCGGCTACTCTGGCAGTTGACCGCGGTTCGGTGGAAGCAATCAAGGCAAAACTTCCCACTTTCATATCCGCTTTGAAGACAAGCGGACTGAACAGGTCCTCGATGAAGTCCAGGCCGCGTGCGCGCTCCTCCTCGTATTCAAAGTTTTTGTACCAGTAGCCGTCAACTTGAACGATGGCGGAATCATGGGCAAGATACAACCTGGGGAGGGCCTGGTAAGGGTGCACTTCAACATATTCGGGCCTCTGCTCCACGGTCCGGTTGAGTTCGGAATTTTCGCGAGTTGTCCAATGGTAGTCCCTGAAAGCGATCAAGGGCCTTATTTCCAGGGACACATTCTCCCCGGTGGCTTTTCTTTTAAACGCATATTCGACGACGGCGGTGTTTTCTCCATAAACCATGAAGATCGATTTATTGAGTTCCCAGTCATCCTGGGCGTAAGTAAAAACCGGATAAGGCTCCAGTTGAAATCGGGTGAGATTCATGTGGCCTGCGGGGTATACGACGTTCCCCGCGTACATATTGGTCGACAGGTCGAACCTTTTGCCGTCCACGAGGATGGCATCTTCCAGTTGAGACAACATCACAATTCGCCCAAGCGGAGGCTTCGTGGCAGCAACCAGCAGACCGTGGTAACGCCGGGTATTCATCCCCGCTACTGTTGAAGACGAGTAACCGCCGATGCCGTTGGTGACAAGCCACTCCCGCTTTTTGGCTGTAGTGAGATCTCTACAGTCTGATACACCGAACTCAATCAAGTTCACGTTCGCTCTAATCCCTAACTTGCTGGTTAGCTCTCGAGTCAGACTCCTTTGTCATGCGCGAAGTTACAGGAGAATACGCTGGTGCGGACGATTTTCGAAACTGCCATTCGCCCTGTGCAATCTGGACCGGTACCGGTGAGCTGTAACCTTATCGTGGCAATTGGACTCTCATTGCGTGGTGTTACACGAGAAGGTCCCTAAAGACGGACTGCCCTGATGAGCCCAATCATGCGACGCGCATCCATTGGCCTGGCGTCCGCTGCCGCTGCCGGTATCGTGTTGCTGAAGGCCGGACCCCAACCTGTTACGGGGTATGCCTTTGGGGTCGCCGCGGGAATTTGCTATGCGATTCTTATGCCTCCGCGAAAGAACGCTTACGTTGACTCCGCGATGGCCGCGGGCTCTTTCGCGTTTCCGCTGTGGGCGATTTCAAACATCGTTCTTTTTCCCGCTATGGCCGGCCGGTTTATGGAGTCCGGTTTTGCCTCGATGCAGGAACAGCTTCCCGATTTATTTTCGTGGGTCATCTTCACCGTTGCCTTCGGCGTTTTGGCGCAACTTGGCAGCGATGCTGTCGCCTCGATATGGGGCCCGGAGAATCTCGAAAGTGCGGAACGGAGGGAGCCTAGCAGGCAAATTCTGATTCTGGGCGGAGGTTTCGCCGGCATGAAAACCGCGGAAGAGCTCGAAGATAAGTTGGCCGACGACTCTTCCGTATCGATCACCTTGGTCAGCGAAACCAATGCGCTTCTATTTACGCCAATGCTTGCCGAGGTAGCGGGCAGCAGCCTGGAGCCAAGCCACATAAGCCCGCCACTTCGCACCAGTCTCCGTTACACACAAGTGATTCGTGGGTCAGTCACCTCAATTGATTTGGACAACCGGGTGGTCATTATCGATGGCACGGACCATAACGGTTCCGGACATGAGCTGAAATACGATCAGCTGGTGCTTGCGCTTGGTGCGGTATCCAACTACCTGGGCATGGCCAATGTCGAAAAGTCGGCATTCAACTTCAAAACGCTGCTGGACGCCATCCGCATACGCAACCATGTCATCGAGATGTTTGAGCGCGCGGACAAGGAGTCCAATCCGCAGATCCGCAGCCGGCTGCTCACCTTTGTCGTTGCGGGCGGGGGGTTCGCGGGAGTGGAACTAGCGGGCGCGCTCAATGATTTCGCGCACAGCATCCTCGCTGATTACCGCAACCTGATGAAGGAAGATCTGCAGATCATGCTCGTGCATTCACGTGACCGTATTCTGCCCGAGCTTAGCGAAGAGCTGGCGCACTACGCTCTGAAGAAGATGGCTGAACGCGGCGTAGTGTTTCGCCTGAATACCCGCCTGGCCGATACCAAACCCGGCGAGGTTCTTCTGAGTGACGGCAGCATTGCGGCGGATACCCTGATCTGGACGGCAGGCACTACCCCTCATCCTTTGCTGAAGAAGCTGCCGCTTGAAACGGACAAGCGGGGCGCGGTCATTGTTGATGAAACTCTTGCTGTCTGCGAGCGCGCCGGCGTCTGGGCCATTGGTGACTGTGCCGTCGTGACCGATGTTCGAACAGGAAAGCCCTGCCCCCCGACGGCGCAGTTCGCCATTAGAGAGGCCGCTGTGCTGGCCCGGAACATATACGCTTCCCTGGAAGGACGGCCGGTGAAGCCATTTCACTTCGATTCCCTTGGAGCCTTGTGCGTGATTGGCCACCAAACGGCCTGCGCGGAGATCACCGTTCCCTTCTCACGATCAAAATCTATCCGCTTTTCGGGCCTGTTGGCGTGGGGGATGTGGCGGGGAATTTATTTGATGAAGCTTCCTGGTCTGGAACGAAAACTACGTGTGCTGACCGCGTGGACTCTGGAGCTCTTCTTTCCCCGCGACAGCGTCCAAACCATCGATCTCAACGAAAGGTAAGGCAGTGCCGAAGGCGGCAGAGGAAGCGCGCTCGCAGCAAATCAATGTGGTCCTGGGGCTTTGTATTGGCCTTGCCGGAGGGGTCATGCGGAGTGTTTGTCTTCATGCCTCTGTGCCCCACGGACTCCTGCTGGGCGCGGGCTTCGGCATTTTTTTTGCTCTCTTCCTTATCCCGCGGGCCACAAGCCCCGGCGCCGGCCTGATCTGGGGCGTCAGCTCGGCGTTTCTATTGTGGATGCTGCAGCAGGTTGGCGAATCATTTTTGAACATAAGTGTCCGATATCCATTGCCTATGCTTCAGGAGGTTCGTGGACGGTTTCCTGAACTCGTTGCCAATCTTGTCTGTTTGGGGCTGCCGGTCGGGATTTTACTCGGGATTCAGGGAGCCCGCCGGAAGGAAACCGCCGGACCGCCATTCCGTTGGTGGCGAGCGATCGTAGCTGGCGGGCTTGCCGGAGTTTTGAGCGGTCTGATCTTTGGATACTGGATGCTGGCTGGAGATTTCTTTCCACTTCTGGCGGGACTGGGTGAGTTCGGTTCGCAAACCGTAGCCGTCGCTGCTCAATTTGGGGTGGCGCTCGCGATTGGCGCCACCTTTGGCTTGCTATTTCAGCGCGATGTTCATGGGTATGGCTCCTGCATGGGTTGGGGTGTCGGATACACGATGCTCTGGTGGTTCGCCGTACCGCTCTTCTTATTTCCACTTCTGAGCCGTGTCCCGCCGAACTGGTCGGCAGAGCAAGCCAGCGATCTTTTCGGCGCTCTGGTCGGCCACATACTTTACGGACTCATTCTCGGCGTAAGCTACGCTACCTTCGATCGTATCTGGGTTCGCCTCTTCATTCAGTCGGATCCTCTCAACCGAAAGCCCGAAGGCCCTGGCCTTCGCCTAATCCGTTCTCTGCAATGGGGGTTAGCGGCGGGTTTCGCGGGCGGAGTGGTTTCCAGTCCCGTGATGATCGCAACGGGAATGCTACCTCGTACGCATCACACACTCGTCGCAGGCTTGCTCCTGCACTTTTTAGTCAGCGCTCTCATCGGTATGAACTTCGGTCTTCTATTTCGCGACGAGGCTTCGAACATCGGCGTGGGGGTCGGCTGGGGATGGCTTTTTGGCTTGATGTGGTGGTACGCCGGCCGCATGACCCTGCTGCCGCTTCTATCCACGGGAGAGATCGACTGGCGAACGAGCGCGATCGCGAGTCTCCTGCCCTCTGTGGCCGGACACTTAGTCTATGGCGCAGTCACTGCATTCGTTTTTCTTGCTCTGGAGCGCCAATTCAGCCGGCGTAGAAGAGGTGTTGCGGGAACACTGAAGCCGCAGACGAGCAACTCTTTTTCTCCCGCGCCCGCGCTCTGGATGTTTGTGCTTGGCCTTGGCATCCTTCTGCCGGTATTACTGAGCTGAGGTTCGGCCGCCGGGAGGAAGACAGAGTATGCGGCTACGCTCTTTTATCGCGTAGCGACGGATTGCAGTTGCGGACGCGCGGCTTCGTAGGTCAGCGCAATCCCCTGCGCCAGGCTGGTTTTCGGCTTCCACCCCAGGCTGAACATGCGGCTGACATCCAGCAGTTTCTGAGGAGTACCATCCGGGCGAGTGGTGTCGAAAACCAGTTCGCCGGTAAAACCGAGTACATCGCAGACCTGTTCTGCCAGTTCGCGGATCGTCACATCCTGGCCGGTTCCGATGTTGATCAGCGGCACATCTTTGAGGAGAGCGCCGTACGCTTCTTCTTCGAGACTCATCAGGAAAACGCAGGCTGCGGCCAGGTCTTCACTGAACATGAGTTCGCGGCGCGGCGCCCCCGTTCCCCACACGACAATCTCCTTTTGTCCCAGCGCCTTGGCTTCTGCCACCTTGCGGATGAGCGCCGGCAGCACATGCGATTTCTGGGGATCGAAATTGTCGCCAGGCCCGTAGAGGTTCGATGGCATCGCACAGAGATAACGAGTCTGGTACTGGCGATTGTAGGACCAGCACAACTCGATACCGGCGATCTTAGCCAGCGCATAAGGCCGGTTGGTCGGCTCCAGGGGTCCGGTGAGCAAATATTCTTCTTTGATCGGTTGCGGACAGAGTTTGGGATAGATGCACGAAGAACCGAGGAACATTAAGCGATCAACCCCGGCGCGGTAGCTGGCATCGATGACGTTTGTTTCGATAACCAGATTCTCGCGGATGAACTCCGCGGGGTACATATCGTTTGCCAGAATGCCGCCAACCTTGGCCGCGGCGAGAAAGACATGCTGCGGGCGCTCAAGCTCGAAGAATCGGTGGACCGCGGCCGAATCAGTCAGGTCAAGCTCGGCATGAGTCCGCAACAGGAGACGCTCGAAACCCTGCCGGCGCAGGCTGCGGCAGATCGCCGAGCCCACGAGGCCGCGGTGGCCGGCAACGTAGATGAGACTATTCTTCTCCACGGAAGGTGCTCCCGTCAGGATTCGTGATAGTTGTACGCGGCGTAGCCGTGCTGGGTTACCAGCGCATCGCGCTCAGCGGCCTTGAGATCCTCGATGGCCATCTCTTCCACCAATGCTCGGAAGTCGGTGCGGGGAGCCCAGCCGAGCTCTTTACGCGCCTTGGTTGAATCGCCAAGCAGCGTATCCACCTCGGCCGGACGAAAGTAACGGGGGTCTACCGCGACCACGGCGTTGCCGTGCTGGTCGAAGGCCTGTTCTTCGACACCGCTTCCCTTCCACTCCAGGTGGATATCCAGACACGCCGCAGTCATGGTGACAAAATCACGCACGCTGTACTGGACGCCGGTAGCAATTACGTAGTCGCTGGGCCGCTCCTGCTGCAGCATCAGCCACTGCATTTCGACGTAATCGCGCGCATGTCCCCAGTCGCGCCTGGAGTCAAGGTTGCCCAGGTAGAGTTTCTGCTGCAGGCCCAGTTTGATGCGGGCCATGGCGCGCGTTACTTTGCGGGTGACAAAGGTTTCCCCGCGCATGGGCGATTCGTGGTTGAACATGATGCCATTGCAGGCATAGAGCCCGTAGGATTCGCGGTAGTTGATGGTGATCCAGTGGGCATACAGCTTGGCGCACCCGTAGGGAGAGCGAGGATAGAAAGGCGTCTTTTCCGATTGGGGGATCTGCTGCACCAGGCCGTACATTTCCGAGGTGGATGCCTGGTAAAAGCGCGCTTTGTGGGTCAGACGCAGAATGCGGACTGCCTCCAGCAGGCGCAGCGTGCCCAACGCGTCGGAGTTGGCCGTGTACTCGGGCTCCTCGAATGACACCTGCACGTGACTCTGCGCAGCCAGGTTGTAGATCTCATCCGGCTGTACTTTTTCCACGACATGAACCAGGCTGCTTGAATCCGTCATGTCGCCGTAGTGAAGGAGCAGTCGCCGCCTCTCCTGATGCGGGTCTTCGTACAGGTGGTCGATGCGGTTGGTGTTGAGCAAGGAGGTGCGGCGCTTGATGCCATGCACCTCGTAATCCTTTTTCAGAAGGAACTCGGCGAGATAGGCGCCGTCCTGGCCGGTAATGCCGGTGATCAAAGCTCGTTTCAAGAAGGATTGCTCCCGTGGCCATATTCTATGCTGGCGGCTGATATCTTGACTGAAACCATGGGTGTACACGAATCTGATCCGCTACCTAAGAGGCTGCTGCACGTGGTGGCTTCGTTTGCTCCGGCAGCGGGAGGCACGACCGAAGGTATTCGCAAACTGGCGCAGAGCGGCGGAAACCGGGTGGAGTTAGCTTGCCTCGATGACCCGGGGGAATCTTATGTGCAGGGACAAGGTTTTCCGGTACATGCCCTGGGCCCGCCACGCGGCAGCTACCGTTTTACTCCCCGGCTGCAACCATGGCTCAAGCAGAATCTGGATCGGTTTGATGGGGTCGTCCTCCATGGGTTGTGGCAATGGCACAGCTATGGCACCTATCGTGTCGTGCGCGGGCGTGTGCCCTATGTGGTGTTTCCTCACGGGATGCTGGACCCATACTTCAAGCAGGCTTTCCCGCTGAAGCATGCGAAGAAGCAGGTTTATTGGCTGATGCGCGAGCATCGCGTGCTGCGCGACGCCAGAGCGGTCTGCTTCACAACGGCAATTGAGCGCGATTCTGCAGCAAAAACCTTCTGGCCGCCACGATGGCATCCGGCGGTGGTTTCATTGGGCACCTCGGCGCCTGAGGGCGATCGGGCGGCGCAGCTGGAGATTTTCTTCAACCGCTTTCCCCAGTTGCGCGGCCGCAGATTGTTTCTGTTTCTTTCCCGCATTCACAGAAATTTCTGTGAATGCG
>Ga0335072_10014842_pt1 | contig 11067 bp, 14 predicted proteins | sample Lox_Sample_21_FD_206725 | JGI IMG/M metagenome (GOLD analysis project Ga0335072, IMG submission 206725) | Soil microbial communities from Loxahatchee National Wildlife Refuge, Florida, United States - Lox_Sample_2.1 | ecosystem: Environmental > Terrestrial > Soil > Wetlands | place: USA... | reverse complement strand
GCGCGCGCCAGACGGACATTGCGACAGCAACGACGAACGCAGCGACTCCGCCCGTTCCCGCGATAAAGCCGCCGGTCACAAAAATCTCGTGGGCATAGGCGTCGAACGCAAACCACCACCAGAAGAACGCGGGTGGCAGATAGATCGGCAGTCCAAAAACCGAGAACCATGGCGGCCCGAGCTGCGGCTGGAAGGCGAGCTGCCACGCGGTCCACTCTGTTGCCGCCCAGACGAAGCCAAGCACCGTCGAGCAGACCGCGAAAACTTGAAGCCAGAGAATCTTGGTCGGGTTCATGACGGCACCACTCCAGCGCCTTCGGGTCCAACCGGTGCAAGCGCTAACCGCGGGTGGTCAAAGCGCCGGACACGCTGGCGCAGAATTCGGACGAGCCACGTCGGCCTCGTCACAGCCCCAACCCCCGCTTGCGACCAAGGTCCCATTCGACGCGGCCGCCCGGTGCCATGACGCCCCTGACCTCCCGGCCGAGATCTTTCTCAAGGGCTGGGCGCCACGGTACGAGCTGGAAGCCCAGCCCATCATCGATTATGGCGAAGCGCCCGGAGGCGAGCGTTATCCGCTCACGATAAATGCCCACGACGCGCTCCCCGTCGGCGGCGGGTTGATATGCAAGCCCCGTGTCTGCGGAGAGCTTGGCCGCGGCGTCTTCGAGCTCCCGCCGCTGGAGCGTCGCGAGGAGGTCGCGGGCGAACACCAGACGCGGGCCCTGTCGTCGGGCCAAGCCCTCTTCGAGCAAATGATTGGTGCGTGCGTCCATCGCTTCACGCACCTCGGCGCCGAAGCCGGCGTTGCTGAGCGGCGGATCTTTCGCGAGAAGCCGTCGATCGAGCCATGTCGCTCCTGACGCCGTCACCTGCTTGGCGATCGACAAGTCCGATCGGATCGCCAGCGTCAGGCGCCGGCGGCCATTGGCGTCTTCATAAGCACGGGCCTCGACGATCGCGCCCGACGATGCGTCGCCGGTGAACTCGAGATCTCCGAACCGCAAATGATGAGTACGGCCATCGACGCCATCGACGATGGCATAGGCCGTGCCCTTGAGCTCGTCATCGAGGCCACGCTGGATGAGCTTCCCCAAGACCGGATTGGACGGCTCCTCGCCTTGGAGCGCGAAGCGGCTCACATCCGGCTCCGATCCGTCCCGGCTCATGGCCTGATGCATCGTCTTGATGATGTCGCCGCGAATGCCGAGCTGGCGCAATGTCGTGTCAAGGCCGGGCTTCAAGGTCCAACACCCTGGGCCGACCGGCTCGGCAAGGCCGAGGCGTTCGAGCTTGGCTGCGCGGCCCAGCAGCAATCGGCGCAGCTCCGGGTCTTCGGCGTCCGGGCCAGGCCGAAGATCGGCGACGCCACCGCACTCGTCCGAGATGTCCCGTAGCGCCCGATCGAGGCTTGTCCAGCGCTCTGCCTCCACCTCGCGCGCTAAGGCGCTCTGAATTTGCTGTTCGGTGCGCGGGCCAAGCTCCAGGGTGATGCGCTCCGCGGCCCGGTCGCGAATCCCCCGGCTGATGTATTCGCGGCTGATGATCAGATCCTCGCCGTCATCGGCGCGGCCGCGGATCAAGAGATGGACGTGAGGGTTGTCCGTGTTCCAGTGATCGACCGCGATCCAGTCGAGCCTTGTGCCGAGGTCCTTCTCCATATCGGCGACGAGTTCGCGCGTGAATGTCTTGAGGTCGCCGATCTCGGCCGCATTCTCTGGCGAGACGATGAAGCGGAAATGATGGCGGTCGTCCTTGCAGCGCTCGGCGAACGCGCCCTCGTCGGCTTCGTCGCCCGTAGCATCGAACATCCTTGCCGGTGCGTCGTCCTTGGTGACGCCTTCGCGCCTGAGATAGGCGATGTGCTTGGGCAAAGGCGCCGAGCGGAACCGAGTGCCCTGGTGGCGCACAACGCGCGCCTTCGTCACCACCCGCCGGGCGTTCGAGCGCAGCCGGATCGAAATCGCGGCTCGTCGGCCCCGCCCGAAGCGCGAGCGGCTGCGGCCCTGGCTGGAGCGGAAGGTGGCGCCGACGTGGCCAGCCTTCTTCGCGGCCCGCATCACCTCCCCGACGAAGGTTTGTGGGCGCTTACCGCCGCGGTTGCCGTGCTTGATGCGCCCGGGCCGGACGTGCAGCTCGTCGTCCCGCGCTGTCATGGGCGAACATCCGAGCTTCTGGCGCAGCGACGGCGCTTCGCGCATTGAAATCGTTGGCGAAATCTTAGAAAGCGCCAGCAAGGGGTGTCGGTGATGTCGGCAAATTGTCTAATCCAACCAACCACATAGGCCGCGCTGACGGCCGGCCTTTTCCCTTGCCGTCCGTGGGTTGGGTTCCTGTGCCGCCCCTGCACCACGCGCAAACCTCCGCCACAGCCCTCCAGAGCATGATCATCTCCGAGCGGGCTCATTGCGGCCGCTCCCTGGACGACAAGGCGACGAACAGCCCATCGGACTGCGGCGTGAGCGCAGTCCAGTCTTGCACAGAATGCTCCATCGACAGCCGGGTCGATCGCGGCGCCGGTGCAGCGGGAGTGTCGCTCGGAGGACTCGGCGGGCGTGAAGGAAACAACGACGCCTCTGTCCAGGACTTCACCACGGCGGCGAGAATGACCGTGTCGTCGGTTGCACTTCCGCTGACGATTGGCGCGAGACGGGACAGATAGGCGCGCGTCTCCGCAGGCAGCGGCCGGCCAGTTGCGAGATGGTCTTCCCAGCGCGAGGGACCGGCATTGTAGGCCGCGAGGAATCCGGGAATGCCGTAGCGGTCGTGTAGCTCGCGCAGATAGGCGGCGCCGGCGATGATGTTGTCGTGCGCGTCATAAGGATTGCGGCCGAGACGGTAGCGCTGACTCAAGGCAGCCCACGTCTCGGGCATGATTTGCATGAGGCCGATGGCGCCCTTCGGCGATATGGCGCGCACGTCGCCGAAGCTCTCCGCGCGCATCACGGCGCTTATCCACGCCGCTGGAATGCCAAACCGCTGCGAGGCCTCGGCGACGAAGGCGGCGAACGGCGTGCGGGCAGCTACGATCACGACAGGCCGCGCGGTCGCAGGCTCTGCGCGCACCATGTTGCAGCCGAGCGCCACCACAATCGCAAGACCAAGGGCGAGCGACACGTGGCGGCGGCGCGTGCATTCTTTCGGTGACGTGCGCGTGGTGAACGCGAACATGGCCGGAACGGAGGAAGGGAGTTTGCGGGGAGCCTGTGCGAGGCTTGCAATTGCGTTGCGGTCGAGTGGCACGATCAATCCTCCTCGCGGGTCCAGAGAGGATCAGCCCTGCCGACGATCGTGGTGACGGGGAGCAGGCCAAAATACCGGCCGTCGAGGGAGTCCTCGGACTGCCAGTTCATCAGGAAGACTTCGCCGGCAGGAATGCGCCGGCAGCCCTGCCAGACGGGAAGCGGTCGGCCGCTTCTATCGCGATTGAGGGCATCGCCCATGGCGATCCCGTCGACGGTGATTGCGCGATCGGTGCGGCAGACGGTTTGCCCAGGAAGCGCGAGCACACGCTTCAGCATCGGCACGCCCCTGGGCAGATAGCGGCGCTCGTCGAGGAAGCTCGCGAGGGCCTCGGGCGGCTGCACCACGACGAGCTCAGTGACTTGCAGCGCGCCTGCCGGATGCACGGCGTAGAGGCCAATCGGCACGCTGGCGCTGGCGTTCCAGATCAACCGCGGCAGCGGATGAAAGAGCGCTGATGCTCCGATGCAGAGCGAGGCGAAATACGTCGTCATGACGTAGCCGAAGCGCGTCATGACAGCACCCTCCGCCGCAGCAGCCAGGCGCGATGCTGGTCGCGGCTATAGGGACGCGGCTCGCATCCGGCGCCGAGGCGATTGTGGACATGCCGCCAGTGATCAGGCGCGACGTCGGCCGGATTAACACCGAGCGCCTCGACGGCGTCGATCGCCGCGAAAACACGCTCGACCCTGGGCCAGCCGCTGATGCGCAGCAGAATCTCGCCGCCGGGACGGACGAAGGGCAGCGTCTGATAGGCCTCGCCCGGCGCGATCGCGCGCACGATGTCGATGCGCGAGACAATGGTGCCGTAGTCGTTTGAAGCCCAGCGGACGAAGGCGAAAATCGTGTTCGGCGCGAAGCTCAGCACTCGGCGGCGGCGATCGATAATCGTCTCGGATACATCGCGGCCGAACCTGATCCAGTGCTCGACGCGCTTCTCGAGCCAGGTCAGCTCGACGGCCGTGAGGGCGTCGGGCGAACAAGGCCGTGCCTCCGTGAAGGCCGGATTCGCCATCATGTCTGTCCTCCATCGATTGCGGGGAATTCGCGGGCGAGCAGGTCGCGCAGCATGTCTGCGACGGTCTGGCCGCGCTGGAAGGCCGTGATCTTGATCCGGCCCCGCAGCTCCGGCGTCACGTCGACGGTGAGCCGCGCGGTGTAGAGATCGCCGGCGCCGGGCGCCGCTGCCGAAGGCTCGGGCGTGCGGACCCACGCATCGGGATCGGCCGGCCGAGCGGCGAAGCGGCGATTGGATGGGCGTGCGGTCATCGCATCACCCGATCGACTTCCGCGGCCAGAGCGAAGACCTCGCGCGCAGCGTGACATGCGGCGTCGACGTCGAAGACGAGGCGTCCGGTGCGCGCGGAGTCTGCGAAGACGACGCGCTGGCCGATACGAGCGGCAAGTACCGGCGGGTCGTGATCGGCGAGGCCGTCGGCGGTCTCGCGGGCGATCACGGTGCGCGCTGCGCAGCGGTTGAGCACGAAACGCGGGACAAGCTCGGGGCGGAAGATGCGCGCTTCCTGCAGCAGCTTCAGCATCTCGGCAGAGCCCCAGCCGTCAAGGGGAGACGGCTGCGCGGGGATCAGGACGAGATCGGCGGCGAGCAAGGCCGAGCGCAGCAGGCCGGTGACGCGCGGCGGGCCATCGATGACCACGTGGTCGGCGTCGCGGGCGAGCTCTGGCGCTTCCCGGTGGAGGGTGTCACGCGCGAGGCCGATCACGCCGAACAGGCGCGGCACGGCCTCCTTGGCGCGCTGCGCGGACCAGTCGAGAGCCGACCCTTGCGGATCGGCGTCGATGACCGTGACGCGCCTTCCCTGGGCCGCCCAGGCGCCGGCCAAGTGCAGGGCGAGCGTCGTCTTGCCGACGCCGCCTTTCTGGTTGAGGAGCGCGACGATCACCGCCGCTCCTCCTTCCCGGCTTTTCCCCGGCCGAGCGCGCCGCCAACAACAGAAGAGTTAGATTCTTCGTTAGACTCTAAGTTAGGCGGCGCGGAAGCATTTGATTGGCTTGGCGAAAATGCCGCTTCCGGTTCCTGATAGCACGAGGGTACGGTTCCTGATGGCACGTGCCTCGCGGTTCCCGATAGCACGACCGCATTCACAGCTTGTCCACAAGACCCTGTGGACAAAGAAGCGGTGCTGACGAAGGCGAGCAATTCGCGGCCGCCGCTCGCGCGATCGACGCCGAGGCGGTAGCCCGGTAAGGGCTGGCGGCGCGCGATGTCGCGCAGTTCGAAGGCGAAGCGCTTGAACGGCGAAAGGCTCGCCGACTTGGCATGAAGATGCCGAAAATCGAACCGCCAGCCTGCCGATTGCTTGCCGGCGTGCTTGCGCACGAGGCGGTAGAGCCAACGTTCCAGTCCGCCTGTCAGCGCGAAATATGCGCGGTCGATTGTCAGCACGAGCGCGTCGTCAAGGACGGCGCGATAGAACCAGTCCGGCACGATGAGGTCGACGCCGGCGGCGTTGCCGTGTGCGTCCGCGTGCTCGGTCCACTCGTTGATCCAGGAGAAGCGGTGCATGCGCCGCTCGCTCGCCTGGCGCAGCGATGTGGCGACCGTGGTGGACTGCAAGCGATCGAACGCGGCCTTCAGGCGATGATAGTCGCGCGCGCTGGTGCCACGGCCGATGAACGTCAGAATCTCATAGGGTGTGGCGGCCATCAGGCGCGACGTACGCAAACCGGAGTCACGCGCCTGGACGATTTGCGAGGCGGCCCAGATCAGGACATCGGCGTCCCAGATCGTGGCCATGCCATGCTCTGGCACGGCCTCGACGCGGATGGCGATGTCGTTCATCCGGTAGTCAATCGGTGTGGTGCGGTGCGTCTTGGCGAGCGAGAAGAACGGATAGGCCATGAGGTCCTGCGCATCGCGCGGCGCGAGGTCGCCCGGCAGCGCCCGAAACAATTCGAGCTGCTCGCGTTCAGAGCGGGTGCGATGGTGCGCCGGCATGGATGACGTCAGCGGCGCGGTTGGCGGGCTTGCTCAAGTTCAGCGGCGGTGTGGCGGCGCGCGGGCAGCACGACGACCTTGCCGGGATCGGACGTCGACGCCTTGGCGGCGTCGTCGACCCACATCTGTAGGTCTTCGACGCGATAGACGACGCGGCCGCCGAGCTTCGAATAGCGCGGGCCGGTGCCGTAGATGCGGTGCTTTTCGAGCGTGCGGATTGAGAGGCCAACGAAGCGCGAGGCTTCGGGCGTGCGCAAGTAGCGCGGGGGCAAACCTGCGAGATTGCTGGACATGGGATACCTCCGTAATCGCGTGGAAGGCCGTCGGATGATGGCGGCTGTCAGCGATCACGGTGGCGGACGAGACCCGGTCCGAAATAGTGCGATGTGGGAGGGTAGCGAGATCGCATCCGCGGCAGGCGGACGCGCTAAACGCGGCGGCGATAGGGATGCAGGAGAAGGCGGCGATAGCCGCCGCGCATCATCGAAAATCCAAGCCGCACGATGCGGCCGGTCTGGTCGCGCAGCTCGTGCGATATCCAATCGCGCTTTGAAATCGGCGCGGCGTCGAAGAGGATGGCGGCGATCTTGGGGTAGCTCGCACCACTGAGCCGTCCATCGAGGGCGCGCAGAGCGAGGATGAGCCGGTTGCGCCTGTCAGGCGTGAGTGTGCCGAGATCGGGACCCGGGCTTCGGCCGGCAAGAGCACGCCACAGACGCAGCGAAGCAGCGGTGCGGATTTCGAAGAGCCGGTCGAGGGGCAATAGGACGGCAGCGGACCCGCCGGCATTTCCAGCCTTGTGCACGCGCAAGCAAGCGCCGCGCAGTTCAACGATCTGATCGTCTTGGTCGATCGTCAGAATGGATCGAAGGCTGTGTGCGCCAAGGACCAGCCTAGGATCGGCGAGGTCCTCCGGAGTTTGCGTTAAGGTCACCACTGTCGGGAGGGCATAGGGCGCCCATATCACGCCCTTTGTGTTGTCTACGGTTCGGCGGAAATCGCACCCCCCAGCGTTTGGAGAATTCCTCCTTCTCGTCGGCGTCCAGCGCTTTTGCCCGGCCCTTGCGCGCCAAGCGCGCGTGATCCGCAAGGAACTCCGGATTGCGGCAAAGAAACTCATAGGCGAACGCGGGCGCATCGAGCGGTCGCAGCTCCTCATACGCGCTCGCCGATCGCCAATCGGGTCGAGCCATGGGCAACGCCTCCTCTTTGGAACAACCGTTTCCGCGGCGCCTAAGAGAATGCACGCTACAGTCGCAACCCGAAACTGAGTGCAACGACAATGCGCGTTGCCGAAGCTGCACGGAACCAACTCAATGGGGCGCGCCACCCTCGAGCAGATGGCGATAACCCTTCTCGGTCATCCAGCGGGCGCGTGCCAGATGACTTTCCCAGGCCCGCCGCGCGCGTTTGGGTTCCCGCGCTGGATCGATATGCAGGACGATCTTCGCCACATCCTCCCAGTCGGCACCCTCCGCTTCGGCGTCGAGCAGGCGAAGATAGGTTACCGCGTGGCGTTCATCGTAGCCGGTTAGGATGGCGGCCGTTGGCGCGAGATCGTCCACTGGCGGATCCAGAGGTGGCGACTGCATCGAGACTCCCCGGCGATACGGTTACGCAAACGTTAACACAAACCCGTTTCATCGTTTCAAGGCCGAACGGCTTTTTGTCCTGGCCTCCGCAGGCATCGCCTCATGGAGCAGCATCACGCCATGGCCGCGGTCGGAATCGATGAATAGAACGCCAGCCGCTTCCAGCGCACGGCGAACCTGATCGCGCGTGCCCTCGTGAACCTGGAGTCCGCGTTCGGACTCCAGGCGTTTCAGGGCGGTCAGCGCCACCAGGGCTTTTTCCGCGAGCATTTCCTGCTTCCAATTCAGCAAGGCCCGCGCCGCCCGCACTTGTCGGCCGGTGATCATTCATGATCACCTCCGACAGACGATCTGCGCGCACCAGGAATACGACTATAATAGTCGCTTTAGGCCAGTTCAACGGACAAACGCGGCCGGCTGAAGCCGACCGCGACGGTCGCCGAACGCATATTGGCGTTCGATTCGCGACAGAACCGGCCCTTTTGCATGGCGAGGCAATCTCCCCACGAATCAGCGATCCATGGAACCGGCGATGGGCCCTGTCGGCTCAGACAACGGGCAGCCAAAAGCCCCGCCCGGGTCGTCCGGGCGGGGCGTTGGCGATGATCCGCCTCAGTCGCCGTTGCGCTTGCTGGGGCGGGACCAGATGAGGGTGTAGCCTTCGCCGTCCTCGTCGTCGAAAAGGTTGGCGAAGATCGGGGCGTTGAAGCTCGGATCGTCGAGCTTGAGCGAGAGGTAGTCGCGGCCCTCGTTGGAGCGCTTCGACCAGGCCGCCCCGATCTCAGCCCGGCCCACATAGACTCGGTGGCTCGGAGCGTTGTCGTTGGAGCGGTTGGTCTCGGGCACAATGCGGACGCCCTTGGTCTGGAGGCTCAGGGTGACGATCTCGCCCTGGAAGTCGCTGCCGACTTTCTTGAAAGAACCGATGTTTGCCATGTCACTTCTCCTTGCTGGTTTCGAGCCCGCGACCACCGCAGCCTCGATGGCGATCGACAGGCCGGGGACGATCGACGACGCACCCGCTCGCGGGCCGGAGCGCAGCGGAGGATGACGGCGGTGAGACTTTCTTGCCTCGCGAGGAATGGGCGTTAGCCCAGGGGAAGAAAGTCGACCCGACGGCGTTGCGGCTCAGGCGATCGAGGCGCAGCCGGTCTTCGGCCAGATCAGGCCATCACGAGGCCAGGTGCGTCCGTGCTCGAACAGCATCCTCGGGAGTAGACGTGGCGGATGTCGGTTGTACTGCACAAGATGTCGGTGAGTTCAGGCGTAGAGAAAGAGGCCATGGGGTAGGAAAAGGCGGGACCGTCTCCCACGCACCTCCGCAACGAGACGTTCTAGCTAGAGGGTCACGGGCCTTCTGAGATCGAACCGACGCTGGCGAAGCGCGCGATCGACATGGGCCGCTTGCTCCGCGGCTTGAGTACGCGATCCTTAGCACCCGATCGTCAACGCAACCTCAACCGACGATGAAGGCGATGTTCACCCCTCGCGCGTCGCGGCCGTCAGCGCCGGATGAGGCTCGCTCTGCGACGCTCCCCCGGACCGCAGCGGGAGAGGCTCCGCGAAGACCGTCATCCGCGCCCAAGCCGTGCCGCCGATAGAGATTGCGCCGATCCAGGCGAATACCTCACGCCAGACGAGCGACGGGACGCCGATCTGAGAGAGTCCGAGGACCGCATGATAGCCGGCAATCGCCGCCGGAATGGCGAAGGCGGCCGCGATGGCGGCGCGCAGAGGCAGTGGGCGAACGACTGCGAACGCGATCTGGCCGACGCCGAGGGTGAGAGCGCCCGCGACAATGCCGACGAGCAGCGCGCCAATGACCCCGGCGCCGCCATGAAACGCCGCCATCCCGGCAGTGAGGCCGACGAAGAACGGCAGGGCGTAGACGGCGAGCGTGAAAATCAGCCAGCAGAACAGGCCGATCCCGAACATGCTGAGGATGAGTCCGATGACAAGCATGGTGGTAACCTCCGTGACAACAGCTGTGACGGTCGCGCCTTCCACCACCACCGCGGCGCGCTGTGCAGATTAGCTCATCGCCGGGCCGATTGGAATCCGAGATCTGGGCGGGGAAGGCTTGGGGATACCGGAAATCGTATACGGATCAGGGGAAAAAGGTCGCACGGATGCGGCGATACTCTTCAGTTTCTGCCTGATTGCTCGGGAAAACTTCGATCAAAGGCCGTGTGGCCGTGCTGATCAATCCCTTCCAGATACGCGCGCCGTGCGGCGACGACAGAACCAAGCCCTTCACGTCCGACGTCGTGTTCCAGATGAACACTGACAACCCGTGATGTTCGACCGCCTCGGCAATAGCAGCGTTGATATGCTCGTCGGCGAAGCCATAGCCTGCAATCATCAGCCGTACATCACCGGCGTTGATGACGGCTCTGAAGATGTCGGCGTACCAGCTCAGCAGGGGCATCGAAGCGATCTTTGCTGTCTTGTCGGTTCCAACAACCATCACGTTGCCGCCTGGCGATCGCCAATTGAACGATCCGTGTAGCTTGATGACGTTCATCTGGTTGGCGAGCCGTCCCTGTGCTCTCGGGTCGACGACTGGCTGCATCGTGAATGAGGGATCATAAGCACCGATATTTGTGCCGAACCAGCGCTGGCCAGGGCTTGGAACGAGACCCGGCAGGACTCCGCCGGGCGCACCCGCGACATGCTCGTTGTAGAGATGCCGTTCGAAGAAAAGGTCTTGATTCAGAGTGAACAGATATCCCGAACTGTTTCCCTCGTTGCGCTGTCCGAAGAAGCGGAACAGCAGTTCCTGCACCTTGTAAATATTGATCCACGGATCATGGTCTGGCCGCGCGATCTCACGATCCATCGCGACGAAAGCGTCCAAAATCGCTTGTTCGACATCCGCGCGGTCAGCGGCCGTGAAGGGTGCAACGTGCGTCTTGCCGAGCGCGACCTCGAAGGCCGTTTCGTCCAGGAGGAGGTCACGCAAGCCAGCGTTCGCGCGGATGTGCGGATGCCCAACGAGTGATGACCAAACCTCGGTGGCGAGCTGGCCACCCCAGTTGCGTGACCATCCAGCGCCGGTGAGAAGAACGCGCTTACTGAACTTTCCGATCATGCGAACGATGATATCACGGGGCGGTCGGATCGTGGGATCGACGGCTTCGGGGGGCAGCGCTCACGCGCCGCCCTCGCCGAACTTCCAGACCGGAATGCCGAGCTTCTTCGCCTTGTCGGCCAAGTTGCCCTGGATGCCGGTGCCGGGGAACACCATGACGCCGATCGGTAGCACCTCCAGCA
>Ga0335072_10014841_pt1 | contig 11067 bp, 14 predicted proteins | sample Lox_Sample_21_FD_206725 | JGI IMG/M metagenome (GOLD analysis project Ga0335072, IMG submission 206725) | Soil microbial communities from Loxahatchee National Wildlife Refuge, Florida, United States - Lox_Sample_2.1 | ecosystem: Environmental > Terrestrial > Soil > Wetlands | place: USA... | reverse complement strand
CACGACATTCGCCTCGGAGAGATCGCCGGCGCTCCGTTCTACATCGACGCGCAGCAGTACGAGAGCTGGGGCAAACCCAATTTCACGATCGAGGTTTCGCCAGGCGCAGCAGAAGGCTTCTCGCTCGAAGGGCTCGAGGGCGTCCATTTCGTCACCCTGACTCGATGATGACCGGAGCCAGCAAGGGCGAGCGGGGAGACGGCGCCGACACCGCAAACCGCGGTAACAGGACGCAATCTCGCCTACTCTCCGCTCCGAGGTTCCGTTTGTGCGGATCAGCAGACTTCTCAGCGGACGACAACGCCGTGGACAGCCGGAGGTTCCCCGTACATCCTGCGGTGACTCCGTCGCCACTCTTTTGGACGGGCGCACGAAGCCGGCCTCAGAGCTCATCCGCGGTGAGCTCGTCGTGGTTGCACCGGACGACGTGATCCCGTGCGATGGAACGGTGATCGAGGGCGCCGCGATGGTGGACGAGTCCGCCATCACGGGCGAGTCGGCACCGGTGCTTCGCGAGTGCGCGAGCGGTCGTGACGCCGTCATCGCCGGCTCCCGCGTCCTATCGAACAAGATCGTCATCAAGGTGTGAGGTGACCGGGGAGCAACCTCGGCTGCGCCGCGAGCATCGATCAGGCGAGATAGTCGGAGGGATCGACCAGATTCCGGACCGGTTCGCCGCGGAGGTGACGGGCCACGTTGTCGGCAGCACGCGCTGCTGCTTCGGTCAGCGATCCGGCAACGATCGCCGAGTTGTGCGGTGAGCCGATTACGTTCGACAGGCTGAGGAATGGTTGCCGCGTGGCGAACGCCCCCTGCCCGCGCGGCTCCTGCCACCAGGCGTCGATGCCGGCCGAGAAAGACGGCGTGCGCTCCAGGTGCCGGTACAGGGCGTCCTCGTCGACGATCGCGCCTCGGGCAACGTTTATGAGAATGCCGTCCGGCTTCATCAGCGACAGCTCGCGCCACCCGATCAGCCCTTCGGTGGCGCGCGTAAGGGGAAGCGAGACGACAAGGACGTCGGCGTCGGCCAGCAGCGCATCGAGATCGTCCATCGTCCCGATCCGGTCGACGGCGGCATCCGTCCGGCCAGAGCGGTTGATTGCGTGCACGCGCGCGCCGAGCGCCTGGAATAGCGTCGCGCTCGCCTGGCCGATACCGCCGAAGCCGAGGATCCCGACGATCGAGCCGCGGATCAAGTGGGTCGGCGTCTGCTGGTCGAACACTCCTTGAGCCAGGGCCGCGTGATTCTGCGGCAGGCGCTTGGCCAGCGCCAGGGCGAGCGCGAGCACGTGCTCGGCCATCGGCTCGGCGTACGCACCCGCATTGGAGGCCACTGCGACGCCGCCCGGGATCTGATCGAACGGGACTCGATCCACCCCGGCCGAGATCAGCTGAATCAGGCCAGCCGAGCCTAGAGAGCCGAGCTCGTCGGGACGGAGCTCTGCGCCGAGATTCCACGCGAGCAGCGCGTTGGCCGACGCCATCAACTCCTCGCGCGGCTCGCCGGTCTCGCTCAGATACGTGAGCTCGGCGACTCCGTCCAGGGCCGCCCCGATCATCCGTCGCATCTGCGGATCGGGGGTGAAGGTGACGAGTGCTCGCGGCCTGCTCACGCGGGTCCACTGTAGCCACCCAACAGCGCTCGGTGCCGATGCGGCAGAGCGGGTCGTGGGTTAGGACAGGGCGGCTGTGGCGCTCTGTAAGTCGTCGGTGGCGATGACCAGTCTGACGCCGCCGAACGTCGTGTAGAGCAGCTCGATGTTGACCCCGGCCGCGGTCAGTTGGCGCGCGAGTTCGCCGAGCGATCCGGGCTGGTTGGCCACGTCGACCACGAGTGCCTCGCGACGGTCGGCGATGCCCATGCCCACTCGCTCGAGCGCATCCACGGCGCGGTCGACCGCGTCATCCGGTATGAGCAGATGGATGATCCCACGGCCCTCGCCGGTGAACGCACACATCCCCTCGATGTTCACCCCCGCGCCTCCGGTCGCCTCGCCCAACCGCGCGAGCTGGCCAGGCTCGTCCTTGAGTATCACCGTCAGATTGGTCGGCATGTCGTACCTCGTCTGCGCTGTGATCGATCGCCACGATCCTATTCCCCGCGCGTGCAGGGTTGGGCCCCGCGGGGTGATGGGGTACCAGTGTCTCCGACCGCGGTCGAGCTGCCGCGTGACGAGTTCTGACTCCGGCGTGCGCTCGGGGTCGGGGGGAGAGTGGCGGTGATTTCGGCCGGCGGCTAGAGTTGGGCGGTGCGGCATTCACCCGAGCATCGCGCGTCTCCGGAGTTGCGTCGGCTCGGGCGCTGCTGGCTCGGAGCCATGCTGGTCGTCGTGATCACCGGGCCGGTGCTGGCCGTCGCCGGCATCGGCGGATCCCTTTGGAGCCTGGCTGGATTTCTGGTGATTTTCGGTCTGGCGGTGGTGCCCTTGATCGTGCGCGAGCTTCGGCCCGGGGTCACCCTGGCGTCGAGTACGGAACACAGAATGCGTGTCTCCCGGGCGCGGCCACAGGCGCGCGATGACCCGTTTGGTCCTCGCGGCTAGCAGCGTGCCGACCGCCGTAGGCCGCCTTCGAGCCGCTCGCGGGCCACGCGCCGGGCGGCCTCGAGCGGGGTGATCGAATTCTCGTCGGCGGCCGCGAACACGGTCCCGAGCGTGGCGGTGATCGCGCCGACGCGCGCCATCGCATCTTCCCGAGTGCATCCGTCCATCTCCATCGCGCTGCCGTAGATCACCCCGCCCGCGTTCACGACGAAGTCGGGGGCCCACAGGATGCCGCGCTCGTGCAGGACGTCGGCGACGCTGTCGTCGACGAGCTGGTTGTTGGCCGGGCCGGCGACCGCGGCGCATCGCAGCGTCGCCACCGCGCCCGGGGTGAGCACGCCGCCGAGTGCCGCCGGCACGAGCACGTCAACGTCGGCGCGAAGCGCCTCGTCGGGCTCCGTCCATGAGGCATGCAGCTCGTTCGCCAGCGTGCGCTTGGAGGCATCGATGTCGCTGAGCACGAGCTCGGCGCCGTGAGCGGCCAGCCGGCGCGCGACCCGGGAGCCGACCTGCCCGAGGCCGATGATGCCGATCCGGCGGCCCGAGACCTCGGGCGCTCCGAATGCTCGCTCGAGCGTGACCCCGATCGCCAGGCGGACTCCCTCGGCGGTCGGCTCGGACGGCTCGCCGGCGCCGCCCTGCGACTCGGGGAGGCAGTACGCGTATCGGGTGCGCTCGCGCGCGATCAGCATGTCCTCGGCGGTCGTGCCCACGTCCTCGCCGACGCCGTAGCTTCCCCCGAACGCATCGACGGCGTCGCCCAGGTCGAGCATGGCCGCGCGCCGGCGCTCGGCGGTGAGCTCCAAGTCGCCTGGCGCCAGCGCGATCACGCTCTTGCCGCCGCCGAGGGCAAGCCCCGCGAGCGCACACTTGAGCGTCATCGCCTCCGACAGGCGAAGCGCGTCATCGAGCGCCGCGCGCCAGTGCGCGTAACGCCACAGGCGGCACCCGCCGACGGCCGGGCCGAGGACCGTCGAGTGCACCGCGACGATCACCGGTAGCCCCGAGCGCTCGCCGACGGCGATCGCTACCCGCTCATGTTCGAGCGCCTCGCCCACCTCCTCGTCGACGTGGGAATAGCCGGCAAGGGGGGCGTGAGTCGAGACGGGATTACGGGCGCGTTTCATTTCCGGGCCAGCATACGAGGCGACGCCAAGGACGGCCTACTACTCGATCACCCCTGCGGAATGGGCCGCGGTCCGCGGGCAGGTTGCGCGCGCCTGGCTCGCGCTGAGCGTCAGAGCCGGTGGACGACGAGGTCGTAGGAGTCCTCGATTAGGTCCCTGACCATCTGATCGGACAGGGATCCGTCGATGATCACGGTGTTCCAGTGACGCTTGTTGAGGTGGTATCCGGGCAACACGGCCGAGTGCGCCCCGCGGAGCGCCTCGGCGAGCTGCGGCTCGCACTTGAGGCTGACGCGCAGCGAGGGCGCGCCGAGCTGGGATAGGGCGAACATCTTCCCGCCGACCTTGAAGACGGAGGTATTGGGCCCGAAGGGAAAGGTCTCCACGGCGCCTGGGAAGGACAGGCAGTGATCGCGAAGCTCGGCGGGATTCATGATCCGAACGTGGACCGGTCAAAACCCCTCTGGTCCTGGAGGCGCGCCGGCGATCGGAGTGTGACGGATGCGCAATGCGTTGTTGATTCTCGGCCGCTTGAGAGAAGCGTCAGAGCGTGACGACGCCCGCGGCCGGAGCCGGCGGAGTTCGTTTGCAACCGTCTTGTCAAGGGACGGGTTTGGACATCTGCTCGCTGGGTACGCAAACGCCGCGGAAGTGATGGACCGGACGCGTCACTTATGGCTCGTAGCCCTCAACGCACATGTGCGGGCCGTGCACGCGCACGAGATCGCTGCGGCACTGTTCGACCGGCTCGGCGACGGTTCGCGCGCCGACATCGAGCTGCAGCGTGCCGCGTCCGAGCGGCTTGCTTATGCGCACGCCGCCGCTCAGCATCCCGAGTGGGCGGTCGACGTGTCGGTCGGGCTGGTCAGAGTCCGAGGGCCACGTCTCGGCGCAGCGTCCCGGCGCTCCCGAAGTCCCGACGACCTGTGAGCGCCCGCCAAGGACGCTGGGTTGGACCGTCCGGCACGGCAGGAACACTTACGCCATGCTCTGCGGCCTCACCGGACGTCCGCACCGTCTCTTCTGGATGCGCTCGGCATGGTGGTGCCACGACTGCCGCCAGAAGATCGAGTCCTGCTGCGACGGTGGCGGTTGCCCCACCGTCACGCGGTACGGCCGCTAGGGCAACCTATTTGTCCCTGTTTGGTGCTGCTTGGCGAACGCGTCCGTGGCGTGCACGATCGCGGCGTTGGTTGCGCGACCGCCGCGGTGGCCCTCGTCGTCGATCACCACCAGCTCGCTCTCGGGCCAATCCCGAGCCAGTCGCCAGAGGAGGTCAACTGGAGCGCCGAGGTCGAGGGCGCCGCGTACCAGGAGGCCGGGGATCCCGGCCAGCCGTGACGCGTTCGCTGAGAGAGCCCCGTCCGGCAGGAAGTGACCATGGCTCCAGTAGTGGGTCACCAGCCGGGCGAAGCAGAGCGCGAACGCAGGATCTTCGTAGCGCCGCGAAGGCGGCTGGCCGGGCGGACGCATCTGGCGTTCATCCCAGTTGCACCAGTTCCGTGCTGCCGCCTGGTGCACAGCAGGCTCGGGATCCAGCAGCAGCCGGTAGTAGGCCGCGCTGAGGTCGGCGTCTGGCTCGGCGTCCGGAACGCCGGCCCGGAAGCGCCGCCACTCCTCAGGAAAGAACCGTCCCATTCCTCGTGTGGCCCAATCGACCTCGCGCTGGGTGCCGCCGACGACCGAGAACAGAACAAGCTCGCTGACCGAGCCGGGATGCGCCTGAGCGTATGCCAACCCGAGCACGGAACCCCACGATGCCCCTATCACCAGCCAGCGATCGACCACCAAATGCCTCCGCAGCAACTCGATATCGGCGATCAGGTGCTCGGTGGTGTTCGCGCTCAGCGCGTCCACCGTGTGCGCAGCGCTGGGCGTGCTCCGCCCACAACCTCGCTGATCGAACAGGACCACACGGTAGGCGGCTGGGTCGAACAGCTCGGTCCAACCTGCGTTCGCGCCTGAGCCGGGACCGCCGTGCAAGACGACCGCCGGCGTGCCGTGCGGATTGCCGCGAACCTCCCAATAGATGCGATGCCCATTCCCGACGTCAAGTCGTCCCTGCGCGTGGGCCGGGGACGCCGCGTACGTCGCTGAGTCATCCGGCGCTGGGTCCATCCCGCCCTGAGCATAAGCCGCCTCGCCATCATGTCGGGTCGGTCCCGATCAACTTAAGCAGCCAAGGAGTGTTGACATGCCGTTAGTTGAGATCGATCTCGTCGAAGGCCGCTCCGAAGCTGAGCTCGATGCGATCTCGGATGCCGTCCACGAGGCCATGGTCGCTGTCCTCGATGTTCCGCAACGCGACCGGTTTCAGATCATTACCGAACGTCGCCCGGGCTACCTGCGGTTCGACCCGAGCTACCTCGACATCGACCGTGACGAGGGGTTTCTGCTGATCCGCGTCACGCTCTCTGCGGGGCGGGCAACCGATGCCAAGCAGGCGTTCTACCGTCGCCTTGCCGAGCTGCTGGCCGAGCGCACCGGGATGCGAACCGAGAACCTCGCGGTGGTCTTGCTCGAGAACGAGCGCGAGGACTGGTCCTTCGGCCGCGGGCAGGCGAGCTACCTCGAGCTTCCCCGCGAGGCCTGGCGATGAGATCGAGCCCCGAGCCAGCGACCAGCTCTCGAGGCCGGAGGTTAATGAGTCAGGTGTCGCTTGACTTGATCATGACCGGGGCCCTGTCGCTCCCGTCCAGGTCGTAGTAGACGCCGGGGAAGGTCTGGAACTGTCCGCTGATGTCGTGGTGCAGATGCGACTCATTGAAAGTGAGCGCGCCCCAGCCGCTGTCCACGACGTCGAAGACCGCGCCGCCGCCCTCTCTGGCGGTGTTGTTCTCCATCACCGTGCCGGCGATGAGCACGTTGTCGTCCCGGCCATCGAGGTAGATCGCGCCGCCGCTGCCGCCACCCGGCGTGTCACGCGAGGCCGGGTTGGCTCCCCAGCCGATGGCCTTGTTGTTCGTGAACGCGCTGCCCAGGACGTCCCACTGGACGCTGATGCTGCTCAGTGCCCCGCCGTTGGAGCACCGGCCGCCGGTGAATGTGTCGTCGGTTACGTAGACGGGGCGGTTCTCGTACTGGGCTAGGGCACGGATCGCACCCCCGCCGAGATCAGGGCCGTCGGCATAGCAGCGGTTATCGAGGAACCGTGAGTTGACCGCCCTGAACTGGCCGCCCTCGACGTAGATGGCGCCTCCGCCGTCGACCCCGCCGTACCAGCACCTCGGGATGTTGGCCGTACACGTGGCCTGCTGCGTGCCGTCGTAACCGTCCTCGAAGGTGATGTTCTGCACGACGATCTGCGGATACGGCTGGTCGACGCAGTCATCGGTCGACCAGCTGCCCGCGCAGGTGTCTGAGAACAGGATTCGGCGCTTGCCTGCACCGCTCAGGGTGATCAGGCCGCCGCCGTCTAACACGACCAGGCGCCGGGTTTTGATCACCCGAGCGGTTGTCTTCATCACGATGGTGACGGGCTTGAGCCCGCAGTTAAAGGTGACGACGCCGCCCGCGGCAACGTCGCGGACCACCGCGGCCGACGTGCAGCTGGCCGGCCTACCGTTCCCGATCACGTGGTTGGGGTGACCGGTGGCGACGGCGCGGCCGGCGGGCGGCACATAGAAGTGCCCGTCCGGGTTGCCGAAATCAGGGACAACCGCTGCCGGCGCCGCTGTGGCCAGCACCGCGCCGGAGCCAAGGGCGAGGGCTCCGGCCAGCACACCGACGCCGAGCAGCGCACCGCGCAAGGCTCCAAAGCCGCCCATCCGCCGCATGGCGCCCGATGCTAGTGCAAGTCGCCTTGGCAGTCGGCTGGTAAGCGAAGCGTGAACCGGGCGCCGCCGGTCGGGGACGGGGCACACGTGATCTTGCCCCCGTGCGATTCGATCGTCCGGCGGACGATCGCGAGCCCGAGGCCCGTGCCATTGCGCGGGCTTCGATGGAGCCGGACGAACGGTTCGAAGATTCGTTCGCGCTGCTCGGGCGGGATTCCGGGCCCGTCGTCGGTCACGGACATGGTGGGCCCGTTCGCCGTTTGCGTGACTTCGACCTTGACCGTGTCAGCGACCGCGCACGCGTTGTCGAGGAGGTTCCGAACAGCGCGAAGCAGCGCGTTCCGGTCACCGGTGACCGGAACGGGGCCGTTGGTCAGCAGCTCGATGCGTGCGGTCGGGCCAGTGGTGCGGGTGGCGGCCACCGCAGTCGATGCCAGTTCGACGAGGTCGACCGGCTCCCGGTGCGGTGGCTCGCGAGCGTCGAGCCGTGCGAGGTTCAAGAGGTCGTCGATCAGGTGTCCCAGGCGACCGCTGTCACGCGCGAGTCCCGCTTCGATCGCGTCCCGCTCCGGGCGCGCCGGCTGATCTCGCAGGAGCCGCTCGGCCGTCGCCTGAAGCGCCGCGACCGGAGTGCGGAGCTCGTGTGACGCGTCGGCCAGAAACGTTCGCATCGCCGCCTCAGACGCGCGCGACTCCGAGACCGCGCGATCGAGTAGAACGAGTGCCCGCGCCAGCGCCGCCAGGAGCGCCAAGGCGATCACGCCGCCGATCGCTTCGGTGATCTCCAGGCTGCGGACCTGCCGATCGATTCCGGCACTGCTGCCGGTCAGGGTCGCGGGGACGTCTCTGCCGCCGACTGGGATCAGCTCATGCACGGTCAGCAGTGCTGCCCCCGGACCGAACTCAAGACTCCCGCCCGGACCGCTGATCCCGGCAAAGTCGACCGAGATACCCTCCGCGGTGAGCGAGCCGACGACCGACTTCAGCCCTGCTGGCGTGCCCGCCATGCGTAGCGCGGTCGCCCCGGACGTGAGATCTGTGCGAAGGCGCTGCTCGAGCCCATCGCGGTAGCGCACCGTGATCAACACGACGAACGCCGCGAGAGCGGCGGCTATCCCGAGCATCGAGGCAGCAATCAGCCGCGTGCGGGCCCGTCGGTGGCTCACGGCGAGAACCGGTAGCCGATCCCGCGGACCGTATGGATCAAACGGCCTCCGCCCACGCCATCTCTCTCGAGCTTTCGCCGCAGCGAGCTGATGTGAACTTCGACCAGGTTGTGGTCGTAGGAGTCATAGCCCCAGACCTGGGTCAGCAGCTGGTCCTTCGACAGGACCTGCCCGCGATGGCGCATGAGGAAGGCGAGCAGCCGGAGTTCGGTCGAGGTCAGCGGGAGCCCCCGACCGGCGCGGGTCGCGAACCCGTGTTCTTCATCGACGAGCACCTGCTCGACCTCCAGCACCTGCGGGATCGCCCCTCGCCGGCGCAGCACAGCCCGGACGCGCGCCATGAGTTCCTCGAGCGCAAACGGCTTCACCAAGTAGTCGTCGGCACCCAGTTCGAGTCCGGCGACTCGATCGGCCACGGCGTCGAGGGCCGTGAGAAAGATGATCGGCAGCTCGTGCCGCTGCCGGAGCGACCTCGCCAGCTCAAAGCCATTGCCGCTCGGGAGCAGGACGTCGAGGATCGCCAGATCGGGCGCGGCCGCGAGCACGTCTCGGGGACGGGGGAGATCCTCGAACCCGGTCGCGGTGAAGCGCTCCGCGCGTAGTGCGGCAAGTACCGCATCTCGTACCGGCGGCTCGTCCTCGATCACCACCACTCGGCCGATCGGCTCATACATCGCGTACGCGATTGTCCCCGACGCTTGCTGAAGATCGGCTGAAGAAGCACTGTCGTTCAGCTTGATCTCAGGTTGCCGCACGATCCTGACTCCCAAGTCGGCGCTTCGGCGTCCACACCCAAAGGAGACCAAGGTGAACCATGAACACGGCAAATACGCCCGGCTCCGCTACACGGCGACCGGCGCACTCGCGGCGCTCGCCGCAGTCGGCGCGATCGCCGGCACCGTAGCTCTGGCCGCAAACCCGCACGCCAAGACCGAGGGCCGCGCGGCAGTGGCGAACGGCGGGGCGACCAAGACGGCTGCGCCCCCGGTGCCGGGCAAGGCCCACGCCTCACAGCCAGGCTCCGACCAGCCGTTCTTGACCGCCGTTCAACGGCTCGTCGACGACGGCACGATAGCCACGACGGAGGGTCAGGCCCTCGATCGCGAGATTCAAGCCGGCGGGCTCGATACGCAGACGCTCGCGTCCAGCGGGTTCAGCCAGACCCAACTCCAGGCGGTCCAACAAGCGCTGTCCAACACCAAGCGTGCATTGGCACCCACGGCGCAGCGCACATCGAAATAGGCGGCAGGGCACGTACGGGGGCCGCGATGACCATCGGCATCCGTGTCACGCTCAACCCGCGGCGGTCACCGCCGGCCACGGCGGTCGTCATCGCCACGGCCGGTCTAGCCCTGCTCGCGTCGGCATGCGGAGGCGCCGCAACCTCCTCGACGACCGCGGCCGCGTCGGGACAGGCGAACGGGGTGCTCGCGTTCTCGGACTGCATGCGCTCCCACGGGCTGTCGAGCTTCCCCGACCCAAACAGCAGCGGAGTGATCCCCAAGACCGAAGTGATACCCCTGGCCAGCAGTCCCCGGTTCCAGCCCGCCCAGCGAGCCTGCCAGCACTTGCTCCCGAACACGGGCAGCGGCGGCTCGACCCAGATCGAGGTGCGGCAGGCGCTGAGTGGCATGGTGAGATTCGCCGCCTGCATGCGCACTGACGGTGTGCAGAACTGGCCGGACCCGACCGTCGACCGCGACCACCCCGACGATCCCCGCCCCGTGTTTGATCTACTGAGCATCAACCCGAGCGCGCCGCAGATCAGCGCCGACATCCGCAATTGCCAGCACGTGATGCCCCAATCCACGAGTCCATACATGTGTAGCCGGGCGCTCGCGGAGCAGATCGGCGGTCCGCCCGGCGCCTTAGCGTGCACCGGAGGATCGCCGGCGGTGCCCTAGGTGTGCGCTCGGGGGTCGCTAGGTCCGGGGTGGCGGTGAACCCCGCCGTTGGAGGTCCGGGGAGCGGGCTGGCGAGATGGCCGCTGTAGCGCGCACCGTCGTGGCCGATCTCGCCCGGGCAGCGGGTGAGGTTCACGCGGCTCGGGTTGGTGTAGGTTGCGCTGATCGCCGTGGCGAACCGCGTCGCCCCGACGAGTTGGGTTTTAGTGATCCGTACGGTGATCGTCTCGGTCGCGAGGCCGCCATGCCTCTCCACTTGCCCCGCGCACCGGAGCGGGACCCAGAAACTGCCGTCGCCCACGTACAACCCGGACGGCCGGCGGGCGAGCATGACCAGGTTGAGTATGTGCCTCCCTCCGCGCCGACGCTTGAGCAGCACGCGCCGGCAGGTACCGGTCGCGCACTGTGGGAAGAAGTTCCAGTTGCGGCGCAAGCGTTCACCCGGCTGCTCGCCGAGAACATCGTCGTCGGTGGTCACGGTGCCGTGCATCGTGAACTTCCCCTGGAGCCGGAGGGGAGCGACGCGGGCTTGGGCGACTCCAGCATCGCTT
>Ga0335072_10014839_pt1 | contig 11068 bp, 4 predicted proteins | sample Lox_Sample_21_FD_206725 | JGI IMG/M metagenome (GOLD analysis project Ga0335072, IMG submission 206725) | Soil microbial communities from Loxahatchee National Wildlife Refuge, Florida, United States - Lox_Sample_2.1 | ecosystem: Environmental > Terrestrial > Soil > Wetlands | place: USA: Florida... | reverse complement strand
CGGCGGCTCTGAACCAGGTAGTCGAAGGTCGACAGGTGCAGGACCTGCCGCTCAATGGTCGTAATGTGTTCAATCTCGTCGCATTGGCACCGGGCGTTGTGCCGCTGGGATCCAGCCAGGGAGCCGCTGTGGGTAATGCGGTGGGTAACACCGGCGCCGGCACGAACCCCGGGGGTTTCGGAAATTACTCCGTCGGTGGCGGGTTCGCCGCTCAGAACTCGATTTTCATCGATGGCGTTCAAGACGATCTGTCAGGAAACAATACCCCGCTGGTACCGACCCAGGACGCCATCCAGGAATTCAGCGTCGCGACCAACAGTGTCGACGCGGAATTCGGGCAGTTTGGGGGGGGAATAATTAACATGACCACCAAGAGCGGCACCAACTCCTTACATGGCAGTCTTTACGAGTATCTTCGCAACAGCGTTTTGAACGCCAACGATTTTTTTAACAATCGGAACGGAGTCCCGCGCCCGCCGTTCACGCAGAACCAGTCCGGCGCCACGCTCGGCGGACCATTGATCCATAACAAGACGTTTTTCTTCGCGTCTTGGGAAGGGTTTGCGCTACGCACGGGCAAACCGAGCACGTTCACGGTACCGACCGCCTCCTTTCGGGAGGGCAACTTCGCCGGTCAGCCCATTATTTACGATCCGCTAACCACGTGCGGAGGAGGCAGCAATCCGACCTGCCCGGTCGACGCAAACGGTCAACCCATCATCAGCCGTACACCTTTTCCGAATAACCAGATCCCTGCTAGCCGGTTCGACCCCACCACACTGGTCATGCAGAAATACTGGCCGCTGCCAAACGAGCCGGGCACCGTGAACAATTACGTTCTGAATTTTCCGGCGGGCGCGAACTCGAACCACGTTAGCGGCCGGGTCGATCACTCGTTTAGCGATAAGCAGCGGCTGTTCGCACGATACAGCTGGTGGAGTGTGGGAAACAGCCCCAGCGATCCGTTCGACAATCTCACCGGGAATAATAACTACCACCTTGACGTCAACCAAATCGCTTTAGGATATACCTTCACGATGAGGCCGACCCTAGTCGCGGATTTCCGCGCGGCTTATTTGCGCGAGAATTTTCCCTCGTTAGCTCCATCGGTTGGCACCGATATGTCGCAGTTCGGCCCAGCCTGGGCCTCCATCGGTAGGCAGCTGCCCTTCACTCTGTATCCGGCCGAAACCATCACTGGTGGCTTCCGATCGCTGGCGCCCGCCGGACAACTGAATCGGAACAACGATTATTTTTACGCGGGCAGCCTGACGAAGATCGAGGGTCGCCATACGATTAAGTTCGGCGGCACGTTCAAGCGAGACCTAGCCGCTAATAAGTTCGGCGCCGCAAATAGCTTCAATTTCGATTCGACGTTCACGTCCGCCAACGCCACGAATTCGGCGACTTCAGGGTTGGGATTCGCCGACTTCATCCTCGGCTATCCGACCACCGGCCAGCTCGGGACCGTCAAGGAGATCTACGTCTATCTCAACGCTTACGCCTTCTATGTGATGGACACCTACCAGATTCATCCCAGATTGACTTTGAATCTCGGCCTTCGTTGGGACCAACCCGGGTCCGATGGCGAATTGAATAACAGCAACGTGGCGCTCGACCTGACAAAACCCGACCCGATCGGCGTTGCGGCCGGCCTGTCCAATCTTGTGGGCCAACCAGTCCTGGTGGCAACCCCGGACCATCCCAGCCATCTGGAAACGCAGCGGCACTGGGATGATTTCTCGCCCCGCGCCGGTTTTGCCTGGCGCGTCACGGACGACACCGTGGTTCGCGGCGGCTTCGGAATCAACTATCTGCCATACCTCGTTGGGAGGTACCCTGCCGTCCTGGCTGAGGTGAACTCGGCAGCTACCAATATGGTGACCACACTGAATGGCGGACTAACGCCTTACGCCGACATGAGCAACCCGTTTCCGAATGGTCTGCTCCAGCCAGCCGGGCGCAGCCAGGGTTTTCTCGAAACGCTCGAAGGGGGCAATGTCTTCGGGTCGATCAACAACCCGGATAAATATATGATGCAGTGGAATTTTACCGCACAGCGGGATCTGGGGCACGGCGCCATGGTGCAGGCGACTTACGCCGCGTCTGCGGGAAGACACTTGGCCTGGACCACCGGCGCAGGCGGAGGCGTGAATTTGGACCAGATCCCCGACCAGTATCTCTCCCTGGGGTCGGCCCTGTTGAATCAGGTGCCCAATCCGTTTTATGGCGTTTTGCCCGCGAGCGTTGGGGTGCTGGGACAGCCGACGGTGGCGCTAGGCTACCTGTTGCGTCCCTATCCCCAGTTCCTTAGCGTGCAAACGATAGCGGAAAATCAGGCCACATCCTCGTATAATGCTTTGCAGGCCACCTTCCAGCAGCGGTTCAACCAAGGGGGGACGATTGTGGCCAATTACACCTGGTCGAAACTCCTGAGCAGTACCGACACGGCCACGGGTTCCATGGAAAACGACCTAACGTGTGGCTGGACTCAGGACTGGAATAGCCGCCGCGCCGACTACTCGCTGGCGTGCGAAGACGTCCCTCAGCGTCTCGTAATCAATTACATTTATGACTTGCCTTACGGTAAGGGAAAGCGCTTTCTCTCCCACTTGAACGGAGCGGCCAACGATCTGATTGAGGGATGGGCAATAAGCGGCGTGACTACCTTCTCTTCGGGGCTACCGCTGACCATGACAGCCCTAGCCAATGTACTCTCGCAGCAATTCGGCTCGTCCTGGCAACAGTTCAGCAACGCCATGCGGCCGAATGTGCTCCTCGGATGTAACGCTGGGATTTCCGGCTCGGCGGTATCGCGGCTTAACGAATGGTTCAATACGGACTGCTACCAGCAACCGGGCAACTTCGCTTTCGGTGACGCCAGCCGCACTGACCCGAGGTTGCGCGATGAAGGGATTGCAAACTTTGATTTCTCCGTTAGCAAGAGCTTCGCGGTACGCGAGAACTGGAACCTGCTGTTCCACGCGGAGTTCTTCAATCTTTTCAACCGCGAACGATTCGGTGCTCCGAACACTCAGGTGGGCAATGCGAATTTCGGAGTCGTGACCGAGACTTCGCCTTTAGCCACTCCCCGGCTGGTGCAGTTTGCTTTACGCTTGAAGTTTTGAGGGAGATTTGCTGTCCGATAAATGCCATCGAGTCTCCGACTACGCTACGGTGGCGCAGCTGGTGCTTGGCGCAGTGAGCATGCTGTTGTTATGCCCTCGCGCTTCCGCCCTGAATCCCTCGCTTGAAGTCAATCAATACCTCCATAGGGCTTGGACCCACGGCGAGGGCTTTACGGGCGAAACGCGGTCGATTGTCCAGACGCCTGACGGGTACCTTTGGCTCGGCACGGAATTCGGCCTAGTGAGCTTCGATGGCGTTCGATTTAGTTCCTGGACGCCCCCGGCGGGCCAGCGTCTCCCGAGCAACGATATTATGGCGTTGCTAGCCACACGCGATGGCACGATATGGATCGGCACGACAGAGGGACTGGTAAGTTTTAGAGATGGCAAGCTGACCGATTACCCCAAGATCGCTGGAGAGCCCGTCTTTGCCCTTTTGGAGGACCATGACGGTGTGGTATGGCTTGGGGTCCATGGCAGACTCTGCTCGATTCGGAGCGGCAAGGCTGAGTGCTCTGAGCCTAGCCATCTCCTCCGCGGCGTGGCTATGCAGTCGTTATTCGAGGACGATGAAGGCCGTCTGTGGGCTGCAGGAGCCAGGTCGGGCCTTTGGCGGTGGAAGCCCGGTCCTCCCAGAAAAATCGTTTCAGGATCGTTAATCTGGCCCCATGCTCTCGCTCCAGGAGATCACGCAATAGGGTTGATTGCCGCGAGCGACGGGCTGCTACGACAGGTCGTGGGCGACAACAACAAGGAGTACGTTGTTCCAGGTGCGCGGCAGCCATTTGCACGCCTTCTCCTGCGGGATCACGATGACGCTTTATGGATTGGCACGGATCAGGGACTTTTGCACGTTTATCAGGGAAAGACAACTCGGTTTGCGCACGGCGACGGACTCTCCAGCGATTCTGTGTCGACACTGTTTGAGGATCGTGAAGGAAGCATTTGGGTGGGCACGACCAATGGTATTGACCGCTTCCGAGAATCCGCCGTTTCTACGATATCTGCGGATCAAGGATTGTCCGGCAACGCTTGGTCGGTTCTAGCAGCCCGCGACGATAACGTGTGGATCGGTACTGACGATGGCTTGGACAGATGGCATCAAGGTCAGATGACGATTTACCGCTCCGCCGAGTCGAGGACTCAACACAGCGGGAACGGCGCACCGCACGAAATCACGGATGCTGCGTTGCCGAGCAACAAAATAGGGGCGCTCTTCGAAGATCAGCGAGATCGTCTTTGGGTCACGACTGACAAAGGAGTCGCGTGGTTTGAAAACGGCCGGTTTGCCCGCGTACGAGGTAAGCAGCCGGTCGGACCGGTGAACGCGGTTCTCCCAGATCGGCACCAGGGCATCTGGATCAGCTATCCCTTTTATGGTTTAAGTCATGTAGTCGAAGGGAGGGTCGTCGAATCGGCACCTTGGCCATGGTCCGACGAGACCGAGCCGCGTCTTTCGGCCATGGTATCTGATCCGGTCGAGGATGGATTTTGGATTGGATTCAAACAACAGGGCATTGCCCATTTTGTCGGCCACCAAGTCGGCACAACCTTCGGCGCCAAATACGGGTTATCTGGGCGGAGAGTTTGGGACTTACATATTGATAGAGAGGGTACGCTCTGGGCCGCAACGGAAGGAGGCCTGAGCCGAATCAGAGACGGACGCGTGGAGACCCTTGCAGACAAAAGTGGACTGGCGTGCGATGCGGTTTACTGGGCGATCGAGGACGACGCTTCTTCCTTATGGTTGTATACCGGCTGTGGCTTGGCGCGCATTACTCGGCCCGAGTTGGAGGCGTGGGCATCCGACCCGAAACGGGCCATCCACACCACTTTGTTCGGGGAGGCCGACGGCATCAGGGTGCATGCATTGCTCAGACCCTTTACTCCAGTTGTAAGTAAGGCTCCCGACGGAAAAATATGGTTCGCGCATCTGGATGGCGTCAGCGTCATTGATCCGCAGCACCTTCCGTTTAACCCGGTACCACCACCTGTCAACATCGAGCAAGTCACCGCCGATAACAAAAAGTACGATGCTGTGAGCGGATTGCGCCTGCCTCCGCACATCCGCGATCTTGTGATTGATTACACCGCTCTGAGCCTCGCTGCTCCGGAGAAGGTGCATTTCCGATTCAAGCTCGAAGGACAGGACCAGGACTGGCGCGAGGTGGTGAACGTTCGTGAAGTCGAGTATTCGAATCTTCCTCCGAGGAAATACCGTTTCCGCGTCATCGCTAGCAACAACAGCGGGGTCTGGAACGAAACTGGCGATAAGCTAGAGTTTTCCATCGCCCCGGCATATTACCAGACAAACCTGTTCCGCATGGCGTGTGTCGGCGCGTTCTTCATGGTCTTTTGGGGGCTGTATCGCTATCGACTCCATCAGATCGCGTGGCAATTCAGCGTGCAACTGGAGGCACGAGTTGAGGAGCGTACGCGAATCGCCCGCGAGTTGCACGATACCTTGCTGCAGAGCTTCCAAGCCGCACTGTTCGAATTTCAGGCGGCGCGGAACCTCTTCTCCAAAGGCCGCCAAGAGGCAATCCAAACCCTGGACAGCGCCATCCGCGCGGCTCAAGGGGCGATCGTCGAAGGCCGGGATGCGATCCACGATTTGCGCCACACAGCAGGGCCACAAGCTCATTTGGAGAATTTGTTCAAGACAGCCGGGGAGGAACTCGCGAGTTCTGAGGTTTCGAATGGTAACCGCCCAGCGTTCCGGGTCACCGTGGAGGGGACGGCGCAAACTTTGGCGCCGCTGCTCCAGGACGAGATCTTTCAGATTGGTCATGAGGTCTTGCGGAATGCTTTCCGGCATGCGAACGCCCGCCGGATCGAAGCCGAAATCCGATACGACGACCGCATGTTCCGTCTGCGGATTCGGGATAATGGCAAAGGCATCGATCGTAAAATCATGGAGGACGGTATTCGACCAGGCCATTGGGGATTGCCTGGCGTCCGAGAGCGGGCCAAACGGATTGGCGCGCGGTTGGTATTCTGGAGCGAAGCCGGAGCGGGCACGGAAGTGGAACTCGCGGTACCGTCGAGAATCGCGTATGCGAATTCTCGTGTCCGTCGCCGGTTTGGGCTGTTCCGGAAAAATGGTGAGGCGCCGTGAGCTCTGACTTGCAACCTATTCGAGTTATAGCCGTCGATGACCATCCACTTCTGCGGAAAGGCATCGCAGCCCTGGTGAACGCCGAGACCGATATGAAGCTGGTAGCGGAAGCGTCCACGGGAGTGGAGGCGATCAAACAATTCAGGCAGCACCAGCCGGACATCACCTTGATGGACCTGCAAATGCCTGACATGAACGGCATCGACGCGACGATTGCGATTCGTCAGGAATTTCCTGACGCGCGAATTATCGTCCTCACGACATATGCGGGCGATATCCAGGTGGTCCGGGCCCTGAAAGCAGGCGCGCGCGGTTACCTGTTGAAGGCAAAGGTAAATGAAGAACTGCTGGATAGCATTCGTTGTGTCCATGCCGGGCAAAGGCGAATACCTCCGGAGGTGGCGGCCGAGGTCGCCGAATACACGGCAAAAGAATCCCTGAGTGACCGTGAACTTGCGGTGCTTCGGCTGGTCGCGACCGGCAATGCAAATAAAGAGATCGCTGCAAGGCTCTCGATCAGCGAGGATACTGTCAAACGGCATGTCACGAATATCCTCGCGAAACTGGGAGCAAATGACCGGACACATGCGGTCACCATCGCGCTCAAGCGCGGAATCATCGATCTGTAGACCCCACTAAAGTGGGAGCGCGCGATTCCCAATTCGTAGGTTTAACTTTTGTTGCAGATCCTTTATGCTATCGTCGGGTACCTATCTGCAACGCCTATTTTCGACATTCGCTGACGGCTGGCCCGGAGGCGGCCTCCTATTGCAGCGATTCCTCGCTGGAGGAGCCTTACTTTATTACGGCGCGAGCGTATTGGCTGAAGCGCCTCATTTCGAACTTGCCGTGCCGCAAATAGTAGGAGCGGCGTGCGGAATCCTGATCCTTGCCGGGCTGTGGACGCCACTGGCAGGCACGGTCGCAGCCGCAGTCGAGGTTTGGATCGCATTGTCTCACCCCAAGGACATGTGGACACCCGTTGCTTTGGCGGTACTTGCAGCCAGTTTGGCAATGATCGGCCCCGGGGCGTGGTCCCTCGATGCGCGGCTTTTCGGCAGAAAGCAAATCGGTCCAGACCTCTAAAGAGGTGATTTGAACCCCACGAAAGTGGGAGACCCCGCTGTAACGATCTAGCCAGCCTAAACTACACGATCTGGGGTAGCCGTCGAGCCACGAATCGCCTGAAAATCTTCCAAGAGGTCAAAAGAAATTGTGAGGCATTGGAGCACGAAACTGCGAGCGTCCAAGCTCAAATTGAAAACGCTGGTCAGCAGGCAATTGAGCGTCACCGGAAGGCTGGTTGTCGGTCTTCTTGTCACCTATGCGATAGCGAGGGCACAGACGGCTCAAATCAACGGCATTGTGAAAGATCAGAGCGGCCTTGTCGTTTCGGGCGCTGCGATCACAGTGACGCAGAGAGCGACGGGTGCGGTCCGTAACACGACGAGCGGATCCGGCGGCCGTTATGTGCTGCCCGATCTGCCCATTGGTCCCTGGCTCGTGGAAGTCGTCAAAGAGGGTTTTGTCCGATATGTAGAGGGCGGGATCATACTGCACGTGGGAGACGCCATTCCGCTCGACTTTACTCTGCAGATCGGCCCGGCAAAGCAAGAAATCAGCGTGCAGGCTGGAGCGCCGTTGATAGACACCGAGAGTGGTTCGCTGGGCGGTCTCGTGAACGATCAACAGATTTCCGAACTCCCCTTAAATGGCCGCAACTACATCGACCTGAGCCTTCAGCAGGCGGGCGTATCGCAGAACAAGAATAACGGCATGTTTGGCGGTATGATCGGCACCGTTTTCAGCAGTGACGGGGCCCCGACGATTTCGAATAACTTCCTGCTGGATGGTACGTCCTTGGTCAACCAAACCGGCTGGGGCACGGCATCGATGGCCGGCACAACCTTGGGGTTGGACGGCATCCAGGAGTATAGAGTCGTCACCAACGCCTTCGCCGCCGAATACGGCATGACAATGGGTAGCCAGCTTCTGATGGTTAGCAAGAGCGGCAGCAACCAGTTTCATGGCACTGCGTTCGATTACCTCCGCAACAATGATCTGGATGCTCGGAACTTCTTCGACCCCCACAAAATCCCCGCATTCCACCGTAACAATTTCGGAGGGTCGATCGGCGGTCCAATCAGGAGGAACAAAACCTTTTTTTTCGGCGTCTATGAAGGGCTGAAACAGATCCAGGGCTTCACGGTTGGCGATGTCGTTCCGGGGGCGGGCTGTCATGGACCAGCGGGGGCGATTATCTGGAATGGAATGGGCACACCCGCCGCCGGTGCGCAGCCGACACCATGTCCGCAACTGGGGACGAATCCCGCGGGAGCCGGGACCAATTCAGTCACCATCAGCCCCGTCACCGCTCCTCTACTGGCGCTTTACCCCAATCCCACCAACCCCGCAATCAACGGTTACACATTTCCCACCAGCAGCAACACACTCGTGAACTTCGGACAAATGCGAGTGGATCAGGTATTTTCAGGAACCGACACATTCTTCGCCCGTGTTACGGTCGATACTGGCAATGTGGACAGCCCCAGCACGAGTGCGTTCACCGCCTTCACCGGGGTGGCGTTCCCGGAGTTCCGTGGAAACGCACAGAACCGGAATGTGTTCGCCACTGTGTCGGAGACTCACATTTTCTCGCCAACTCTCCTGAATTCCGCCAGGCTCTCGTTCAGCCGGACGAACTTTACGTTCGGCGATTATACCGCCCAACCTCTAAATACCCCACCCCTTCTGGTGGGAGCTACGGAATTGGGGTCGGTTTCGCTCTCAGGATACTCCGGGATTGGCTTTAACGGCGCCGCAGGACCCCCACCTCCCTATCACATTCAAAATATCAAGACATTCAGTGACGATCTATTCCATAGCAAGAGTAAGCACGGCCTGAAGTTTGGCACACTGATCAACCAATATAATGAGGCGGTTGGGGCTCCCCTCTTCACCATTGGCAGCATTTCTTATGGAAGTGTCGCGAACTTCCTCCAAGGCATCCCAACTACATACAGCGCCCTGGTGCCGGGATCCGATACTGAACGGTACTGGACTTATGAGACCCTGGGTTTTTACGCACAGGACAACTGGCACGCCACCAACCGGCTTACGATCGATCTGGGTATCCGTTACGAGTTCATGACTTCCCCGCAAGAGTTGCATAACCTTTCTTATGCCCTCCGAGATATGACAGCCGACGCTTCTGCAACCCAGGGGCCGGTTATGCGCAATCGTACGCTGTTGAATTTCAGCCCGCGCGCGGGCTTTGCCTGGGACGTCTTCGGGAATGCTCACACGTCGGTTCACGGTGGCTACGGAATTTATTACGATATCGGCAGTCTCGGAGGAGCATTCCTGGACAACGCAGCGGGAACACCACCTCTCGTCTCTTCCTTTACGATTAGCAATCAGACCACCAACTCAGTAGTCAATCTTCCATTCACGTTTAATCCGGCAGGTGTCGGTCATACCGCCGATCTGATCGACTACAACGCATACCAACCGCATGTGGCGCAATATAACTTAACAGTCGAGCAGCGGCTTCCCGGAAGCATCGCTCTTTCCGTCGCCTACGCGGGCTCGCGCGGAGCACATCTCTGGACCGAGAAGGAGGGCAATCCCGCCCCGCCCACATACGTCAGTCCATCGGGTGTTAAATACTGGGCCACTACGGTGCCCACCTGCGCCAGCGCTTTCCCCTCCTGCCGTGACAATCCGAATTTCACTTCGATCTTGTTGGACACCACTGCCGGGGATTCCTGGTACAACGCGCTTCAGGTTTCGCTGAACAAACATGTGTCGAAGGGCCTAGAGTTCCAGACTAACTACACTTGGTCCCATTCGATTGACACGACTGAGGGACAGATCGCCGGATCCGACTGCTCCAGTTCAGGGATGGATACGGGGACCGATCCCACCCATCCGAGCACCGATCGCGGACCGTCCTGCTTCGACATAAGACAGAACCTCAGATTTAACGTGATCTACCACCTGCCGGCCATAAAAGGAAGCACTCCGGCCTTGAAGGTTCTGGATGGTTGGTGGGTAGGCAGTATTGTAGCGGTCCAGAGCGGCTACCCGTTTTCGCCGACTGTCGCAAGTAATCGCTCCCAGTCAGCCGTCGGGGCTGCTGCGTCCGACAGGGTCAACATCGGAACAGCGGTCGTCGCTCCGGGACAGGCTGGGCCGGACGGCACGGTTAATACTGCCGGCCAGACTTTCGTTCCCTTCAATCCGAACACGGTGATCACCGGGAACCCCAATGAATGGTTCAATCCGTTGATGTTCAGTCTTCCGCCATTGGTGCCCTGCCCGAACAATCCAGCTTTGACATGCGGTACGCTCGGCGACGCGGCGCGAGGTTTGCTCCGTGGTCCGAGTTTGACGCAGTGGGACTTCTCGCTTGTCAAAGATACCGTGCTGCCGTTCATTAGCGAAAGGAGCGTGCTGCAATTTCGGGCAGAGTTCTTTAACATACTGAATCACGCCAATTTCGCCATGCCAATTGGGACGGTCTTTGCCGGCTCTACAAAAGACGTCGGTGCTTGGTCGGAATCCCCGGTGGCAACCGTGGGGCAGATCACAAGCACCGCTACGTCATCCCGCCAAATTCAATTGGCGCTAAAGCTGATTTTCTGATTCGGAGGCCGGAGGCACCGAGGCCGTGGCGAAGAGTTGCGACTTCTCGTAGCACATAAACATAACTGTGAGACTCTTCGCACAATGCGCGGCGTTGATGGCGGCCTGCACGTGGCCGGCGAACTGTGCCTCGAGTGCGCCGCAAATCAGAATTGTCCGGGTGCCGACCGTTGCC
>Ga0335072_10014838_pt1 | contig 11068 bp, 10 predicted proteins | sample Lox_Sample_21_FD_206725 | JGI IMG/M metagenome (GOLD analysis project Ga0335072, IMG submission 206725) | Soil microbial communities from Loxahatchee National Wildlife Refuge, Florida, United States - Lox_Sample_2.1 | ecosystem: Environmental > Terrestrial > Soil > Wetlands | place: USA... | reverse complement strand
GGATCACGAAACCGCGCTTGACCGCCAGGAAGCTGGCGGACACTTGAGTGATGAGGAATTCAGCGAGGCGGATATCGACAAGGATGCCACTTTGACGAAGGACGAATATCTCACCCTCGTCGAGAAACTCTTCAAAGCGGCCGATGCCGATCAGGATCGAACGCTTGACGACAAGGAACTCCATTCGACGGCGGGCAGCGCGCTGTTGCGTTTGCTCCGCTAGGGCTGCCTGGCCGCGACGTCAATGCGCCCTTGGGCGGCGGCGAAGCCAAATAATTCCTCGCCTGTCCCGGCCATCGGCTTTTCAAAAACAACAACTCCTCCAAATATAGGTTGACTTACATATAGGTTGACTTCAGCCCTCAATCCTTTCGAACGGTAAGGTCAATGCCCTCCAAACTCGATCAGTTGAAAGCCATGACAGTCGTTGTCGCCGATACGGGCGACATGGATGCGATCCGCCGTTTCGGGGCTGTCGATGCGACAACGAACCCGTCGTTGATCCTCAAGGCCGCGCGCATGCCCAATTATGCGCATCTCTTGGACGAAACCATTCTTTGGGGCCGCAGCCACAACCATCTGACCAGCCAGATCACCGATCAGCTGGCCCTGAAATTCGGTTTCGAACTGGCCAAGATCGTGCCTGGCCGCGTATCGACGGAAGTCGATGCGGATCTGTCCTTCGACGTCAAGGGAACGGTCGCTAAAGCGGGCCAGATCATCACCAGCTACGAAAAACTGGGGCTAAACCACAAGCGCATCCTGATTAAAATCGCCGCGACCTGGGAAGGCATCCGGGCCGCCGAGATTTTGCAGCGCGAGGGAATCGACTGCAACATGACGCTGGTCTTCTCGTTGACCCAGGCCGCCGCCTGTGCCGATGCCGGAGCCTTTCTCATCTCGCCTTTCGTCGGGCGGATTCTCGATTGGTACAGCAAGGCCGAAGGCAAAAGCTACACGGCGGAAACCGATCCCGGTGTCCTCTCCGTGCGGCAAATCTATGATTACTACAAGGCGCACAAGTTCGAGACCGTCATCATGGGGGCGTCTTTCCGCAACAAGGGGGAGATCGAAGCCCTGGCCGGTTGCGACCGGCTGACGATTTCGCCGCAATTGCTCGAAGAGCTTGCCAACGACAAGGGTGCTCTCCCACGCCGGCTCGGCCCCAAGGCAACCGCGCAGGCGCCAGCAAAGTTCGCCCTTGATGAAAAGACCTTCCGGCTCATGTTGAACGAGGATGCCATGGCGACCGAGAAGCTCGCCGAGGGAATCCGGGTTTTCGCCCGGGATTTGCGCGCGCTTCGGGAGCTGGTGTCGAAGCGCCTGCGGGAGGCCGCCTGACTCAGTTGGCGCCGCCGCCCCCCGCGAGCACCGCCAACAGCAAAACCAGCCCCAAACCCAAGACCGCCATGGCGGCAGCAAGCTCGAATAGGCGTCCCGCCATCAAGGCCTGCCGGGAACTGGCTTTGGAATAGCGGACCGCAACGCTCTTGGCGAAAACCGCAGTGCTGGCAAGCGCGGCAGTCGTGATCGCGGTGCCGAGCGACATGGCCACAACGGCAAAAATTCCGGCTCCGAAAATTCCCTGCGCCAAGGCGAAGACAAGCACCAATATGGCGCCCGAACAGGGGCGGGCCCCGGCGGCGATCATCGTCAACAAGGCGCTCTTCCAGGAAAATCCAATAGCCAGCGTGCGTGGATCGGGGGCATGGAAATGTCCGCAGCCGGGGCCATGGGCATGATCGGCGGCGCAATCATCCGCCAGAAAGGCACTTGGCGCACCGCCCGCCGCATAGGCCGCGAGAGGGGAAGCCGCATCTCGCCACGCGGCAAGGAGCGCCGCGCCTTTTCCATAAACGAGAGCCGCGCCGAGAACGACTATTCCGGCATAGCTCACGATCTCGACCACGTTTGCCGCCGCCGTCATATGTGTTGCTGTCGCTCTGAAGACGAGGGCGCTCACGCCAACGATCGCAATCGCGCAACAGCCTTGCAGGAGCGCCGCGCCAAAAGCGATCGCGATCCCCCGCCGCAAGGCACGCTCATTGGCCAGCATGTAGGACGCAATCACCGCCTTTCCGTGGCCGGGACCCGCGGCGTGGAAAATCCCGTAGCCGAGACTTAGGGCCACGAGCCCCCAGGCGGCCGCGCCGCTCTGCTTGGTCGCCCGGATCGCACCGCTGAGCAAGCGGTAAAATCCCGATTCCTGGGCCAGGATCCAGCCGCTCACCGCATTTGTGCTGGTGACCGCGCCCTCATTGGCGCCAACCGCAAAGGGATGATGCATGCCCTGCCCGAGGCAGAGGGAGGGCAGCAAAACGGCCACGCCAAGCACCATGAGCGGCAGCACAAAGCGCCCCCTTGCGAGGGCAATCCCGCCCCGTGGCGCCCTCTTCGCGAAAGAAACCAGGAACGAATTCAATCCGGCCTCACGGACAAGCGACAATAATCCGGCTCGCGAGCTTGACCCCAAAATCATAGCCGGGCGACAGACCGCTGAAAAAGGATTCCGTCAGTTTCTTGGTGTCCGCCGCCGCCAAGGGATTCGAGCCGAGCACATTGATGGAACATCCCTGCGGCGCCCCCGCCATGCTGACGGGATTGTCCTTATCCATCTCGAAAGCCACGAAATAGGTTGGATCATAGACTTGGAAGGAAAAGGCCCGGCTTGCGCTCGCCGGGGTCTTCAACGGAAGCGTGAAGCGAAGAACGACGAGCTTATCCGGCCGCTCCTCCAGCGAATAATCGATGGGCTCGCCAAACTCGACCTTTTGGTTGGCCGCCTTGGCGTAGGTGAAAAAGTCGAATTCCGCCATGGATTCGACGTTGGTCTTGGCGAGCGGCGCCAAGTCTTCCTTGGTCAACAACTGGCCCTCCTTCCCTTGCCCTTCCGTCACGAAGGCTGAATACATCTCATCGAATGTCCAGGTGTTGCGGATCGCCTCGATCTCGCCCTTTGCGTCGAAAATCACCTGTGCCCGCGCGGTGACCCAGACATGCGGGTGCGCCGCCGCAATTTCCGTGAGCGCGGCCATGAAAACCGCGGTCAGGACAAACCTCAACCAGTAACGCCTGTGCATGCAGTGCCCTTCAAACGGCGCCCGCGACGAACCGGCAGGCTTTATGAGCGCGGAAGTCTGGCCGAAGAATGGCAGCCGAGGGACGGCATCCGCCCGGGCGTTTTAAGGTTGATCGCAAGCCGTGAATAGGGCATAGCTCGACACTTCGTTTCCAACCGGCTCGATCGCCGGTTGTTTTTTGGGATTTATCCAATGAAAGTCCGCAACTCATTGAAATCCTTGCGCACGCGTCACCGCGCCAACCAGCTGGTGCGCCGCAAGGGCCGGGTGTATATCATCAATAAGACGCAAAAGCGCTACAAGGCCAGGCAGGGTTGAAGCGGGCGGCGGGCGTGTGCGCCAAATCTTTCCCGGCTTGAGCTGATGCAAGGATGTTTTTTTCGCGCGTTAAGCTTGGCTGCCGCGATTCTGTCCGGCGGTCACGCTCTGGCTCAGGCGCCCGCAGAAGGCTCAAATTCTCCCGGTGGCGGCCTGACGGACGAACAGGGCGGCGATGATCTGCCTGTCCCGTCGCCGTCAAACCCCTTTTCCCAATTCGATTTTGATCGGCTCTTGGGAGCACAGGGTGACCATCGCGCCGACCCCGATCTGCGGCCAAAACCACCTGGCGTGAAGGCGCCCGTCGATAGCAGCGCCGCCCAAAAATCCCGCGATGCCAAGGCCGAGCAACTCAAGAAAGCCTTGGCACCGAAGCCAGCACCCGAGGCCGCGCGCAAAAAAATCCTCGATGCCCTCTTCGAGCGCCTGCGGCAAGCCAGCAACACCGAAGATGCGCAACGCGTTGCAGAAACCATCGAGCGGCTCTGGCTGAAATCGCATTCCGACACCGCAAATCTCCTCATGTCGCGGGCCACGACGCAAGTCCAGGCGGGCAACTATGATCTGGCGCTAAGGCTCTACGACAAGCTCGTCGCGCTGGAGCCGGATTGGGCAGAAGCCTGGAATCAGCGCGCAACAACCCGCTTTCTCACCGGCGACATGGATGGCGCGATGGCCGACATCGGCCGGGTCATGAAACTGGAACCCCGCCATTTTGGCGCGCTCGCCGGCATGGGCATCATTTTGCAAGGCGCCGGTCTCGACAAAAGCGCTCTGGAGATTTTCAAAAAGGCGCTCGTTATTTATCCGCTTGAGCCGGATATTCAAAAACTCGTCGAAAAACTCACGCTCGAAGTCGAGGGACAGGATCTTTAAACCCAGGGTCCAAATGCCAACTCAGACTCTCAGCGATCGCCAATCCAGCTTTCGCCCGAGAGCTCAAGGCGCGCCTTATCGAGTTCGTCGCTGTAGCGACGCAAAACATGCGCCTCGGTCAAAAGCCCGATGACATGGCGATCCTTCTCGTTGTCGACGACCGCCAGCGCCTCATTTTCGCTTTGCTCGAAATATTGCACGGCAAGTTTGACGTTCATGTGGGGCAGCAGGAAAATATCGCGTGAACGTATGAGCTCGTCGAGCCCCCCCGAGCCGGCATCGCCATGCACACCGGCAAGGTGCACATCGGGAACGAAGACGATCCCCTCATAGCCGCCCGTGGGGCCGATCACCACGACCCATTGGCTGGTGGACTGCGCCGGAAACTCCACCATGAATTGGGCGATCGTCCTATCGAGCCGCACCTTCGGCACGTCGGTTCGCATGAGACGGCCGGCCGTGAGATCCCGCATCCAGCCGACGTCCTGGGCGCTACGGATAGATTCACCGCGCAGATGCAATCGCCACGTCGCGAAGGAATATCCAAACCTCCGCCGCACGATAATCGACACAATGCTCGCGACCGCCAGCATCACGAGGCCGAGCGGAAAGTCGCCGGTCGTCTCCAACGCGAGAAAGCTCATCGCCATTGGCGTCCCGATGATCGCCACGGCGAGTGCCGCCATCCCGATGAGGGTGCAGACGAAAACGTCCGGTGCTAGAGAAGGATCGAAATACCCAACCCCGAAGAAAAACACCCGGCCGATCATGCCGCCAAGGAACAGGGACGCAAAGAAAAGACCGCCGCGAAAGCCAGTGCCAAGCGAAACCACCGACGCGGCTGCCTTCAAGAAAAGAGTGATCAGAACCACATCCGAGGGACCGGCGCCCGGCCCAAAAAGCTCGAACAGGCCGGTGTGGCCGGAGGAGAGCACCTGGGGCGTCACCAGCGCGAGAACCCCAACAATCAAACCGCCCAATGCCGGTTGCAGCGCGCGCGGCAGCGCCATGCGTTCGCAGAACTTCTCGACCGAGCTTACGGCCCGCATCATTTGGATTCCAAACAGGGCGCAAATGATACCGAGCAGCAGCAAAAGGCCCATATCGGTTGTGGAAAGCGCCGAATTCAGCGTCATTTGCTTCATGAATTCGCCGCTTGCGCCAAATGCCTCCGAAACGAGAACCCCGCAGACCGCCGCCGCGCCGACGGGGGCAAGAACGAATGGTGTATAGGTCCCCAGGATGAGTTCGAACGCATAGAACGCGCCGGTCAGCGGGGCGCCGAAGGCCGCGCCAATCGCTCCCGCCGAACCACAAGCAACAAGCGTGCGCATGTCGCCGCGCCGCAGCCGGAATGCCGCGCCGAGCCCGGAGGCAAGCCCCGAACCCCATTGCGTATAGGCGGCCTCGAGCCCGACCGATGCGCCAAAACCGTTCGAAATCACCGTTTGCGCCGCGATCAGCGCGCTATCCTTGAGGGACATCCGTCCGCCTTGCAGCGCATTGGCCTCGATGGGATCGACCGGACGCCGCGGCATCCACTTCCGGACATAAATCCCGGAAAGGCCGAGAAGGAGACCGCCCGCCAGGGGCACAAGGGCCTGGATTTGGGAATCGAGCGCAACGAGACTGCTCAATTGGCGATGCCCGAAAAGCCAGCCGTGCAGCAATTCCGTGCAACCGAGGAGCGCGGCCACGCCGAGACCCGCAAGGGCACCGGCGGCAGCCGCAAGACCAATGAACCCCACTTCGTTGCGCCGGACGAGCCGGCGCATATACAGGGGAAGGAAGAGGACGTAGCCAACTTTCGAAATTGCTTGCTCCCTTGGCCGCAAGACGGCCCCATGCCGGGCTAAATCAATTCGAGCAAGCTCATAGCAGAGGTTGCCGCCCCCGCATAAAAGGCACAACCATAAACATTGCATAGACGGGCCGCCGCCGCTATAAGCCGCTTGGCGTCCCTTCCGGCACCCCTGGAGGCACGGGCGCCGCATCTTTCAATCGAAATCTTAAGGACATCCAAATGGCCGGGATGAGAACTCTCACGGCCACGGCGCGTGAGGGGACAGGCAAGGGGGCCGCCCGCAGCGTACGCCGTGAAGGCCGTATCCCAGGCGTGATCTATGGAGGCGGCGACGCCGCCGAGCCGATCGCGCTCGATTACCGCGACCTCAATAAATTGATCTACGCAGGGCATTTCCTGACGACAATCTTCGAGCTGGACGTGGGCGGCGTGAAGCAACGCGTCATTCCGCGCGATTACCAGCTCGATCCCATCAAGGATCAGCCGCTGCATGTCGATTTCCTGCGCCTGAAGCCTGGGGCGAGCCTGCGTGTCCAGGTGCCGGTGCATTTCCTCAATCAAGATATCTGTCCTGGCATCAAGCGGGGCGGCAGCTTAAACATCGTGCGTCATGCGATCGAGATGCGGGTTCCGGCCGATGCCATTCCCGAGGCGGTCATCGCCGATCTCGCCTCCTTGCAAATCAATGATTCGGTGCACATCACCGCCCTTCCCCTACCGGAAGGCTGCAAGCCGACCCAGCGCGAGCGCGATTTCACGATCGCGACGATCACGCCGCCGCTCGTTGCCGTGGAAGAGCCAGCCGCCGCTGCCGCGACGTCCGCGGCGCCCGCCGCGGCAGCCGAGACCAAGGCCGGCAAGACCGCCGCCCCGGCTGGGAAAACCGGGACCCCCACCGCCGCCGCGCCCGCCGCCAAGGCGCCCCCGAAGGGCAAGAAATAGCACGGCGCGCTGGCGCGCGGCGGTCCGCGCGCCAGCCTCGAAAATCACCAAGCAGGCGTGATGCTTCTCTTCGTCGGCCTCGGCAATAGGGACAAGGCCTTCGCCGGTCATCGCCACAATGCCGGTTTCATGGCCGTTGATGCGATCGCCCGCGCCTATGCCGCCCCCGCCTTCCGTTCACGCTTCCAGGGCCTCGCCAGCGAGATCGGGCTCGACGGCGAGCGGGTCTTCCTGCTCAAGCCGCAAACCTATATGAATGAATCCGGCCGCTCCGCCGGCGAAGCGGCGCGCTATTACAAGATCGATCCTTCCCACATCGTCGTCTTTCACGACGAACTCGATCTTCCGCCCGGCAAGGTGAGGGTCAAGACAGGCGGCGGCAATGCCGGCCATAATGGCCTCAAATCCTTGAGCGAACACCTCGGCAATGATTACCGCCGTGTGCGGATCGGCATCGGTCATCCGGGCGATAAGGCTCTGGTCCACAATTATGTGCTGAGTGACTTCACCAAGGCGGATGCGCCCTGGGTTGAAGCTTTGTGCAAGGCGATCGCCGCCCATGCCGGGCTATTGGTCAATGGCGAGGACGAAGTCTTTCAGCAAAAGGTTCATCAAGCCATGGAAAATGCGGGGTATGGCAAGAGCGCATCCGTATAGATTCCTAACCAAAGGATCTCGCGCCATCCCCCCATGGGGCAAACGCTAGCCGTTTGCCGCGCCGGTCAGCGGCTCGACCGGCATGATCTTCAGCGAAGTGATCCGGTTGCGTGTCTTGCGCAGCACCTCGAAGCGGAAATTGTGAAAGGTGAACACCTGACCCGACTCGGGAATGGCGCGCGCCTCATGGATGACGAGGCCGGCGACGGTGGTGGCCTCCTCGTCCGGCAGATCCCAGGCCATCGCCCGGTTGAGATCACGAATGGGCACCGAGCCGTCGACGATCGCGGAACCGTCGGCCAGCATGCGAACGCCTTGCACGATGACGTCGTGCTCGTCGGCGATATCACCGACAATCTCCTCGATAATATCCTCGAGCGTGACGAGCCCCATGACAACCCCATATTCGTCGACCACGAGGGCAAAATGGGTTTTGCGCTTCAAGAACGCCTGGAGCTGATCTTGCACCTTTGTCGTATCCGGCACGAACCAGGGTTCGAGCGCGAGGCTTTCGACCTTGAAATGGCTGGCATCGCCGCCGGCCGCATCGAGGGCGCGCAAAAGATCCCGCGCATGCAGCACGCCGACGATATTTTCGGGCTCGCCCCGCCAGAGCGGCAGACGCGAATAAGGCGCGGTGGCCACCTCGCGAATCAAATCCTGTGGCGGCAGATCGGCGTTGAGGGCAAGCATTTTGGTGCGATGAACCATGACGTCTGACACTTCAAGATCGCGCAGTTCAAGGAGACCGCCAAACATGTCGCGGTCGGAACGCGCGACGCCGCCCTCTCGGTGCAGAAGATCGACCGCGCTTTTCAATTCTTCATGCCCGGACACGATCGAATGCCGGCGGCTCGTATCAAGACCAAGGAGTTTCAGAAAATTGCGCACGAATATTTCGACGCCGATGAGAATAGGTCCGGAAACGGTGACGAAGAACGAGATCACCCGGGCGACCAGAAGCGACGTGCGGTCGGGATAATTGATCGCCACGGTTTTCGGCATCACTTCGGCGAAAACAAGCAGGATCGCGGTCATGAGACCTGTTGCATAGATCGCCCCGCGGTCGCCCACGAGAGCGACGAGAAGGCTGGTCGCGAAAGCTGATGCGCCAATATTGACGAGTGTGTTTCCAAGAAGCGTCGAGCCGATCAGCCGTTCACGGCTTGCCAGCAGCCGGTTGACCAGAGCCGCGCGGCTATCGCCGGTTTTCTCCAAGCCAAGCATGCGGGCGCGGGAGGCGGCGGTGAGCGCCGTCTCCGAAGCCGCGAAGAAAGCCGAGAGGGCTACGAATAAGAGGATGGTTGCAACCGCGAGCCAAACATCGGCCAGCGAAACCTCGGCACCCTCGCCGTGCATGATCTTACCGTCCCAAACTCAGTTCATCTTGAAGGAAGCCAAGGATCTCGCTGGCTTCGACTGTTTTTTCTATGAAGCAATCCCCAATGGCGCGCGCGAGGATAAAGGTGAGGGCGCCATGCTTGACCTTTTTGTCCTGATACATGGCGTCAACGATCTCTTCGGCGCCTGCATTCCAGCCTTTGATGCCTGTCAGATGCACCGGCAGGCCCACTTCGCAAAGATGCGCTTCGACCCTTGCCTGGTCTTCTGCGGGGCAAAGCCCGCGCCGCACGGAGAAACGGAAGGCGCAGGCCATGCCGATCGCGACGGCTTCGCCATGCACCAGTCTTTCTCCATCATATTGCGTGATGCGCTCGAGCGCATGGCCAAAAGTGTGGCCAAGGTTGAGGAGCGCGCGCTCCCCCTCCTCATATTCGTCCCGCCCGACAATCGCCGCCTTCGCCTTGCAGCTTGTCGCAATCGCATGGACGCGCTCGGCGCCGCCTTCGAAAACCCCGCGCCAATGCGCTTCGAGCCAAGCAAAAAATCCCGCGTCTCCGATCAGGCCATATTTGACAACCTCGGCATAGCCGGCGCGGAATTCCCGCGGCGGCAAAGTGTCGAGTGCACGGGTATCGGCAAGAACAAGCGAGGGCTGATGGAAGGCGCCGATCAGATTCTTGCCGTGCGGGGAGTTGATGCCGGTTTTGCCGCCGACTGAGGAATCGACCTCGGCCAGAAGCGTTGTCGGCAGCTGGATGAAGCGCATTCCACGCCGGATGGTCGCCGCCGCGAAACCGGCAAGATCGCCAACCACACCGCCGCCCAGCGCGAGGATCATGTCGCCGCGCTCGAGTTTCGCGCCGATCAAGGCATTGCACACGCGGGCATATTCGGCAAAGGATTTCGACCCCTCGCCAGGCGCCACAATCACCGTCGAGTGACGGACAAAAGCCGCGTCGAGCGCCTGCTCGAGCGCGGGCAAATGCAATTTGGCGACATTCTCATCGGTAACGATGGCGCAGGCTGCCCGCGGGGCGAGGCGGCGAATATGATGGGCCGCTTCGCCTATCAGCCCCGCCCCGATCAAGATCGCATAGCTTCGCGCTCCAAGTTCCACTTTGACACGGGCCTGGCTCGCAAAGGCTTGCTTGCTGGCGGGTTGCCTCGGGAAAACCGCGATGTCCCTTGCGCTTGCGGGCGGTGGTGGATCGGGCGAGAACCGCAAAAAAAACTCAAGGCCCTCGATGGCTTCCTCGACCGCGAGCTCCTGCGGTCCATCCCGTGAAATGACCGTGATATCGGCTCTGGCGTAGACGGGATAGCGCTGTTCCAGAAGGGCGCGGAGGGTCTGCTCGGGATCGCCGCCATGCAGAAGCGGACGGTGGGAACGCTTGCGCACACGGCGCCAAAGCACATCGAGATCGGCTTTCAGCCAAATCGATATTCCTGACGCGGCGATCCGTGTCCTTGTCACCTCGTTCATGAAGGCGCCGCCGCCCGTTGCGAGCACCCGCGGACCCTCGTTCAAGAGCCGCGCCATGACGCGGCGTTCCCCGTCGCGGAAATAGGCTTCTCCATGCCGCGCGAAAATTTCGGTGATTGACATGCCTGCCGCGGCTTCGATCTCGGCATCGGCATCGACGAATTCGAGACCAAGCTGCTGAGCGAGCCGCCGCCCGGTGGAGGTCTTCCCCGATCCCATGAGTCCGATGAGGACGATCGAGCGCCCGCCCATGGCTCGCACAATTTGGGCCGCACGCCGGTCAGGCGCACGTTCCATCTCTCCCTCGGCCCCAGTCGCGATGCCGCTGCTCATTTGGAGAGTGTATCACGCGGTGAGGCAAGAATTAAACGGGACTTTGGGGTTTCTTCCGCCAATCCGCCCCCATCCGCTTCGCGGCAGGAAAAACTGGCTGGTTTGCCGCGTGGCCTATACTCACGGATGAACCCGGCACCCGCGCCCGGCAAGCGCCGCAGCAGCAGACCTCCCTAAGGCGGCCTGTTCCGCTGAGACTCTTTGAGAGCATGGCTTCCAAAGGGGCAGCTA
>Ga0335072_10014836_pt1 | contig 11069 bp, 9 predicted proteins | sample Lox_Sample_21_FD_206725 | JGI IMG/M metagenome (GOLD analysis project Ga0335072, IMG submission 206725) | Soil microbial communities from Loxahatchee National Wildlife Refuge, Florida, United States - Lox_Sample_2.1 | ecosystem: Environmental > Terrestrial > Soil > Wetlands | place: USA: Florida... | reverse complement strand
CCGTGCGGATACTTCAACGACAAGTCCCACGAATGCATGTGCACGCCCCCCATGATCCAACGCTACATCGCTAAGATTTCCGGCCCGCTCCTCGATCGCATCGACATTCATATCGAAGTCCCGGCCGTTCAATATAAGGAACTCCGTGGTTCAGCCGCCGCCGAAGGCTCTGCCGAAATCCGCGCGCGTGTTCTCTCAGCGCGCGAGCGCCAGCGGCAACGCTTTCTTAAATCCGGAGACAAAATCTACTCCAATGCGCAGATGACCACCCGCCAGATTCGCACCCACTGCGAACTCGGCCCTGACGCCGAGCGCCTGCTCGAGCGGGCCATGCAACAGCAGGGACTCACTGCCCGCGCTCACGACCGCATCCTCAAAGTCGCGCGCACCATCGCCGACCTCAATGGTGTTGAATCTCTCAGCGTCGCCCACCTCGCCGAGGCCATCCAGTACCGAACCCTCGACAGGAGTTACTGGGCCTGACCGGTTTTTCCACAGCCGGAAGGGCAAAAACGGGCCAATCATCTCCTCATGCACGGTTGCGGGGTGCACTTTTGGGTTACTTCCGAGCGCCCCATCTCCCATAATTCGACCCGTCTATCTTCCTTGTATGTTTAAGTAAATATGTAACTTATATCCAAATCCGCGCCGAAAATTGGCAACGATTCCATGGCATCAGGAATCGATAAATATCTGTTGACCCGTACCTCATCTCGTTATACATTCATGAGTGCCATCCATAGGGAAGATTGCCTGGCGCGACCACGCGCACTTTCTATCCACCTTGCATCAATCTTGGGCCCCGGCTCATCTAATTGGTGCGGCTCCGTGTGCAACTGGCTTTTCCGGAGCGGGAATCGTAAGTGCGGGGCGTCCTGATCGGACAATCTAATTCATTGAACGGCACCAGCCTGTTGCGCTCAGCGCTGAAGCGAAGCAAGATTTTTTCCAACTTGATCTTCATTTCGTGCGTCTAAAAGTGAGGCGGGCTATTGGGGGCAGCACGCATCCTGAATATAGCTGCCAGTTGCACCGGCGGTGCCAGGTAGTACCGCTCGGGCAACAGATTTTGGAAGGAGATTTCTTTTATGCGTTCTGATTTGGTATTTGGGGCACTCTCTCACGTGTCCAACCGCTATCAGCTCTGCCAATTGGCGAGCAAGGCGACCCGGAAATTGCACAAGCCCAACACCCGTCTGCAGGACACCACCAACGAGGTTCTGGTTCGTTTCCACGGCTCCAACCCCGGGTCTGCAGCGCCGGCAAAGGCGTCTGCAGATCAATCTCAACCCATGGAAAGGCGACGCGCTGCTTAACGTCGTCTTCCTGAAGTGTCAAAAATGGTCTTAAAGCGGTGCCTTTTCTGTTGCCGCTCTGATTCCAGAGCTTCGATTCTCTGTTTCATTGTGCGAGATGTTCCACTTGCGGTCGATTTGCCGCTTGCCTGAACCCCCGCCTTGCTTGTTCTTGGAGCACTTCCCCCTCCCGGACTCCCCTCATTCCTATCCCGCCCACCGCAGGTGAATATGACGATCGCTGAATTAAAAGAAAAAAACATCACAGAACTGAGCCGCATTGCGCGCACCCTCGAGATTCCGGGCGCCAGCGGGCTCCGCAAACAGGACCTGATCTTCAAGATCCTTCAGGCCCAGAGCGAAAAAGAAGGCCACATCTTTGCCGAAGGAGTCCTTGAGATTCTGCCCGACGGCTACGGCTTTCTTCGCTCGCCCGATTACAACTATTTGCCCGGTCCCGACGATATTTATGTATCGCCCTCGCAGATTCGCAAGTTCGACCTCAAAACCGGCGATTCCATCAGCGGCAACGTCCGTCCGCCGCACGAAGGCGAGAAATATTTCGCCCTGGTCAAGATCGAGGCCATCAACTTCGAGTCTCCTGAAGAAACCCGCAACAAGATCCTCTTCGACAACCTCACGCCGCTCTATCCTCAGGAGCGCATCAAGATGGAAACCGTGCGCGAGGGCACCAGTGGCCGTGTGATGGATCTGCTCACGCCCGTCGGCAAGGGCCAGCGCGGCCTCATCGTCGCCCCGCCCCGCACCGGCAAGACCATGCTCCTGCAGTCCATCGCCAATTCCATCACCACCAATCACCCTGAAGTCGTGCTCATCGTTCTGCTCATTGACGAGCGCCCCGAAGAAGTCACTGACATGCAGCGCTCCGTCAAGGGCGAAGTCATCAGCTCCACTTTCGACGAGCCGGCAGCGCGCCACGTCCAGGTCGCCGAGATGGTCATCGAGAAAGCCAAGCGGCTCGTCGAGCACAAGCGCGACGTCGTCATTCTGCTCGACTCCATCACCCGTCTCGCCCGCGCCTACAACACCATCGTGCCGCCCTCCGGAAAAGTCCTCTCCGGCGGCGTCGATTCCAACGCGCTCCAGCGGCCCAAGCGCTTCTTCGGCGCGGCCCGCAACATTGAAGAAGGCGGATCGCTCACCATCATTGCCACCGCACTCGTCGACACTGGCTCCCGCATGGACGAAGTCATCTTCGAAGAATTCAAAGGCACCGGCAACATGGAAATCATCCTCGACCGCAAGCTGGTCGATAAGCGCGTCTTCCCGGCCATCGACATCCAGCGCTCTGGCACCCGAAAAGAAGAGCTGCTCATTCCGAAAGAGGACCTGCAGCGCATCTTCGTCCTTCGCCGCGTGCTCAACCCGCTCTCGCCGGTTGAAGCCATGGAACTCCTCATCACGCGACTCGAGAAGGTCCGCAACAACGCCGAGTTCCTGCAGAACATGAACCAGCTCTAACGAGATTCAGCTCTCGGTGGGTCTAGGTGGTCTAGTTACACCAGAGCTGCAAAGGCCGGGGATTCGTCCCTGGCCTTTTTGTTTTCTCTCACCCTGTCCTCTAAATGAAGGCTGTCATCCTGCGTCATCTTACCGCCAGTCCAGAAGAATACTGCGCCCCTGTCGCGGCTTTCATGGCGGCTTGCCACCTGACGGTTTGCCCCACCCCTCCCATCAATGTCATCCTCAAAGAGTGAAGATCCCTAGCCTCCTCCACGCCGTCTCGCTCTCTCTTCTATTCTTCTCTCTTTCTTGCGCAGCGCAGGACAGAGGCTACTGGCGCGCTGCAAGCAATACGGCGAACTCTATCACCGGCGACATCGAAATCTCCGACGCCAAGCTCACCATCAATTTCACTTCGTTTCGCCTGGTCCAGGCTCGCACTCTCACAGCGCCCGAAGTCAGCTCGGTCTTCGATGCCGACGTCAACGCCGGGCCTACCGGCACTCTCTACCACGTGCCCGTGCCCGCAAACAAGCGCTTCCTCCACCACAACACGCTCTGCGGCACTGAAGACACTCAATGGATGGCGACCTATACCTCCGGCCGTATGCTGCAGGTTGCCTTTTTCTCGGGAACCGACGCGCCCGTCTTCACATTCGACGCCATCCGCAATTCCATCAGCCTCTGTGGCACATTCACCTACGAGCGTTAACCTGCGCGAGTCGTGATCCCCCCGCAGATCAATTTGCCGACGGCTGTTCCGCCTTGTCGACGATCAGCGCAGCCACCGGCCCGCGTGTCGCCTCCAGTTTCAATCCAAGCTGCTGCTCGATGGCCACAAACAGCGGCGCACTCTGTGTATCCGCCGGCATCTCCGGCGCCTCGCCGCCAAACTGGCTGTCGTCAGGAGCCCACTGCAGATCAAAATCATATCTCCCGGCAAGGCCCGTCTTGTCCACCACGGGCCGGTCGAGAATGGCGCGCTGCAGCAGCGCAGCAAAAGCACTCATCGTCGTATTCCGCGCCGGCAGCAGGATGTGCTGTGGATACACAATGCTGATCAGGTTGTCTGGCGCATCAGCGGCAGCCGTGCTCGGCTTCATCTTCGGTCCGCTCTTGGTCAGCTCCAGTTCGTAAATCGAATACACCTTGTCTTCGCGATGAAACGTCAGCTTGAACCGGTCGCTCAAAAGACTGCGCAGCATTGTCATCAGCTCATCGTGGCTCGGCTTCACGTCGCCTGGCGTCAAGGCCGTAATGTCGAAATGTTCCGAACTCACCCAGTCCGGCCCGCCCGACACCGTCTTCTGACTCAAATCGTAAGCCGCGGCAATCAGCATCTTCAGCGTATAGTCCTTCACCACAAACCGATGAGGACCCTGCATTGTCATGAACCGGGCGCCTTTGGGATCGTGCTCCACCGGCCTGATCGTCGCCACGTCAAAGGTCTTCAAGTCCGGCCGCGCCACCGGACCCTGCCCAAACCCGCTCGTGCACCCGAGCACAAGCACACCAGCCGTGATCAGTCGCAGCATTCCGGCCTCCTATGGCGCATTTTCGCATGCGCTCGCCCGTCTGCAAGCGACGAATGCGCCCATGATCACACCGCTCCCATCGCTGCACGCGCTGAGCGTTGCCCTCCCAAATCGTCTGGCTTGGGATGAGCACCGGCTGAAAAAGGTAGTAGCCTTCACCGGCGAAGAGTTCAAACCGCTCGCACCAGCCGCGCCCAGCCCGGCGGTGAGCGGTACCCCTGCAAAAAGTGGCAGCAGCTTGCTCAATCGAATCTTCGGCGCAAAGCGGTAATGCGAATCTGTATCTGGACGATCCCTTTCACGAAAACCCGTTGACTGATAAACTGACTAAGTCGTGGGGCTGTAGCTCAGCTGGGAGAGCGCCTCGTTCGCAACGAGGAGGCCAGCGGTTCGATCCCGCTCAGCTCCACCAAATCCCAGATTTACCCCGTCTCCCGGTTCTAGCTGAACAGATCCTTCATCTTGTCCAGCAACCCCGGCGCCGTCGGCTTGTTCTCCACCTTCAACGATTCAGCCAGCTGCGCTACCAGGTCGCGTTGCGCACGCGTGAGCTTCTTCGGAATCTGCACCAGCACCCGTACAATCAGGTCCCCGCGGCCCTTCTCGTTCAGATGTGGAACGCCCCGGCCCCGCACGCGAAGTTCTTTCCCATTCTGCGTGCCCTCGGGAATCTTCAGTTGCACCGGGCCATCGATGCCGTCCACCTCAATCTCTGCTCCCAGTGCTGCCTGCGGAAAGCTGATCGGAATCACGCAGTGCAGGTCGTGTCCCTGCCGCTCGAAAAAATCGTGCGGCTTTACCGAGAGCACCACATATAGGTCGCCATTCGGGCCGCCCGCGCGTCCCGCATCGCCCTCGCCGCCAAAGCGAATCCGCGTACCCTCGTCGACGCCCGCTGGCACCTTCACCGTGACCTTGATCTCTTTCGCGGCGCGGGTCTCTCCTCGACAAGCCGAACACGGGTCGCCGATGATCGATCCCGTGCCGCCGCAGGCGCTGCAGGTCCGCGCTACCGAGAAGAACCCTTGCTGGTAGCGAACCTGCCCGCGTCCATGGCAATGAGGACATACACTCGGCGCCCGTCCCGACGCGCTTCCGCTGCCTTTGCAGGTAGCGCAAGTCTCAAACCGGCGGACCCTGATCTCCGTCTCGGTTCCAAATACCGCGTCCTCAAAATCGATGGCCAGGTCGTAGCGCAGATCCTCGCCGCGTCTCTGCCGCGATGATCGTTGCCCCCCTCCCCCCATGTTGAACATCTCGCCGAACAAATCGCCGAAAATGTCGCCCAGGTCCACGCTGCCGCTAAAGCCGCCGAATCCGCCGGCTCCGGCCGCGCCTACTCCGGCATGCCCGAACCGGTCATAAGCGGCGCGCTTGTCTGCATCGCTCAACACCTGGTAGGCCTCGCTTGCTTCTTTGAACTTCTCTTCTGCCGCGTGATCCCCCGGATTGCGATCAGGATGATACTTCAGCGCCTGCTTCCGATAGGCGCTCTTCAACTCCTGTTCGCTGGCATCGCGCGAGATACCTAGCACTTCGTAGTAGTCAGCTTTGCTCACGTTTGTTCCGGAACCCATTCTGCAGAGATATTCCTTGCTTAGTCACTTGTTTGTTTTGAATTCGACGCCACCCGCACCAGCGCCGGCCTCAGCAGGCGGTCCCGCAGCTTGTATCCGCGGCGCACCTCTTCGGCCACTTGCTGGTCCGGCAGATCTTCGCGCTCCACTGAGCCCAGTGCCTCGTGATGGCGCGGATCAAATATCTCTCCCACCGCTGCAATCGGATGCACCTGCATCTGGCGCAGGATCTCCTGCATCTGCTTCATGATCAGCTCAACCCCTGAACGCAACTGCTCGGTCGTGCCCGTCGACTTCAGCGCAAGTTCGAAGTTATCCAGCACCGGCAGAAACTGCTCCACCACGCTGCCCACAGCGAAATCGCGATACTCCTGCTTTTCACGTTCTGCCCGCTTGCGGGCATTTTCAAACTCCGCCTGCAATCTCGCCAGCCGATCCAGCAACTGGTCGCGCTCCCCCTTCAGTTGTTCCAATTCCAACTGAAGCCTCGCAGTTCCCACCTTGCTTTCTGGCTCAGTTCCCTCGTCGACGGGACTTCCCGTCGCGTCTTGCCCTGCTTCCCGGGCGTTTTCCTGCGCGGCGGCCGCCGCCTCCGGCGATTGCATCTCCGTTTCTTGTTCTGGCATACGTCTAAGTGATCTCCAAGGACCTTTCTTCATATCTCATTTTAGATTCTGCGGCAGGGATGTGGATGCTCCGACATCGCTGCCACCTTGAAAGCCAGTTGCCGTCTCCCGGCAGCGCTTGTCAATCGGCTTCGGCGCCTAATCAGGCGGGGCCTCAAACAACCGCTCTGACAGGCCTGCCACGTATCGCACCGCTTGAATCATTTCCTGGTATTGAATCCTCGTGGGCGCAATCACAGCGACCGTTCCCAGGGCATCGCCTCCCAGCCGAGCCGGTGCGCCAATCAGCACCAGGTCCTGCATCGCAGGCGAAGTCTGGTCCAATCCCACCACCACCCGAACTTCCTGCTGCCGCCCGTCCACATACGCGGTCAATAGCTCCACAAGTCTCTGCTTGGCCTCCAGGGCAAGAAGCCTCTGGCGCAGCCGTTCGCGATCTACCTCGGTGGCAATCAGGTTGGCCATGCCATCCACATAAATCGCCGGGCTCGACTCGTTCGCCGCCAGCGCACCCTTCCGGCAGAGTTCCTCTACTGCCGCCAGCATCTGGTGATACGCTTCTCGCTCCAGTTCCATGCGGTGGGCCACTTCCATCCGAATGCGCTCGATCGGCCATCCGTGGAAGTTCTCATTCAGATACCGCGCAGCTGCCTCCAGTTCTCCGTGTGTCAATTCATGGTCCAGGGTGAGCACCCGGTCCAGCACCGCACCCCCTTGCGTCACCAGAACAGCCAGCACCCGTCCCGCCGAAAGTCTCGAAAAATGAATATGCTCCAGGATCTGTGCAACCGTCGAACTCGCCAGTGCCACGCCCAGTCCGCTCGAAATCAGCGCCAGAACATGTGAGGTGCGTTCCAGGTAGTCGTTGCTGCTTGAAACGCCCGAATAGCTATCCTCGATCTGTTCCCGCCGTTCCTCGCTCAGCGACGAAACCTCCCGCACCGCGTTGCCTAAACCCGCCGCCGCAATTCGCGCCATCTGCGCATCGGGTCTCGTGATCTGCTCCACGTAGTAGCGAAACGCCTCCGCCGTCGGCACGCGACCCGCTGAAGTATGCGGCTGCTCCAGCAACCCTGCCTCACCAAGCGTCGCCATCACATTGCGAATCGTGGCCGAGCTAAGACCTTCTCGATTTGCGAATGTATGCGCGACCGCTTGCGAAGCCACCGGTTCGCCTGTGGCAATGTATTGTTCGATGATCGCCGTCAGCACCAGCCGCTCTCGCGGGCTGATTCGCGTCTGAGTCATTTCGCGGCACCCCGTGCCTTCCCGGCGCGCCCGGCAGGTCAGTTCCCAGCCCTGCCCGAAGCAGCCGAGCCCCCGTAAGTCTAATTACATCAGATGCATAAGCTGCAAATTGGATGGAATAATCCTTTTATATTGTAGGGATTGTGAAAGCCACGTGTCAATCCCGCGTGCCATTCAGAGCATGATTGCCTTCACCAACATTCCCGGATTCCCGCAAGCCAGCTCCATCTAACTTCAAGAAAAGACAATATGCCCACTTCAGCCTCGGCCATCCGTTCCTGCTCATGAGTTCATCCAAACCCGGCATGGCGCCCGAAATCCAATGGCAGCAGATCGCGCTGCGCCTCGTGTTCGCCGGCTAGTCTCGCGATCCATTACGAAAATTCCTGTTTCCGCCCTGTTCGCGCCCGTAATCCCGTCCCAGATTCACTCACACTTCATTTACTGATGGGCAGGCTCGTTGTAATAGCCCGTGTTCGTCCGCGCGACCGCTCCGGGTTTGTCGATAATCATCTTGAGTTCATGGTATTCATCGGCGTGCTCCGCCGCTGCCGGATTGAAACTGATTCGGTAGAACGTGTTTGCGTCCGCGACACAACGATTGATCTGCCCAACCAGATCATTGTCCGGTCCCATCACCGCGCCACCGCTCTCCACCGCCAACACCTTCAATGCAAGGTTGGCCGAGTCCGCCTCGTGAGCCGACTTCACTCCATTTAAATAGTCCCGGTACATGTTGTCGTACTGCGTAACATCGCTCATCGGCGAAACGCTGTAGAGCGCGATGCGCGCCTCGCGCAGCTTCGTCGAGAGTTCCACAATCCCGTCAAAGTAACGCTTCTGGTCCTTCTCCGAATATGTTTGCAGGTCCGATCGCGTCAGCATCGGCCATCCCGGCCCCACCCAGATCACCAGCTTTCTCCCGGGTTTCGGCGCCTCATTCTCCGCAATGGCTTCCAATTGCCTCACACTCAGTTGGAACCGCTCCAGCGCGCCCTCGCCGCCCATCGCCGAGTTGAGTGTCCGCACACCCCCCTCGATCCCCTGCACCACCTTGGCCTCGGCATTCCCATCTGTCGTGGCTCTGGGCTGCACCCGAATCCCCTTGTCGGAAAGAACGATCAGGATCGTCGGCTGCTTAAGCTGCCCGCCGTCAGCGCGAAGATACTTCACCACCTGGTCCCGCACAAAGGCCACCTGTTGGAACGGCAGATTTGCCATATCCATCACCAGGACAACTTCCACCGCCGGGTCCGGCTTCGACACGACCCCGTCGAATGCGCGAAACGACATGATCTTTTGGGGCCGGCCATCGTCCAGCAGTTTGAAATCCCAAGGTCCGAGCCCAATCACAGGCTTGCCCGACGCATCGCTCACCACCACGTCCAGCCGAATCCGGCCCTCGGCGGCCACCACACCTGGCCCGGTCTGTTTCTTCTGCGGCGGCCGCTCCTTCAGCACCGGGTTCTCGGGCTCCGCTTGCTCGCGGGTCGTGCCGGGAGTCGCCGCTTGCGCCCTTGCCTCGGAATGCACGGCACCACACGCGCAAAGCAGAGCGATCCATCCAACTCGTTTCCATTTCGCGTCGGATTTCAATCCGTGTCCGCCTTCTGCGACGAATGCACATCGAGTCTAACCACCGCGCCCGGCGCGGAGCAATCTTCATCGCAGCTGGACCCGGCTTTTCTCCGACTCATCGGCCCGGCGGCAATCCACCCTCTACGGTTCGTCGTAGTATCCCGTGTTGGTCCGCACCGTCATGCCCGGTTTACTCACCGTTACCTTCAGATCGTGATATTCATCCGGACTCGCGGCCGGCAGCGGGGCAAACGAGATCGTGTAGTAGGTGCCGATATCTGAAACGCAGCTGTCAATCTGGCCAACAAGGTCATTATTCGGACCGAGAACCCTGCCGCCCGTCTCGTTGACAAGGACCTGCAGCGCGAGATTGCCAATCTCCGTCTTGCGCGACTCGGTGACCGGCTTCAGAAATCGTTCATACATGTCCCGGCCGGTAACTCCAACCACCGGGGCCACATTGTAAAGCGTGATCCGCGCTTCTCTCAGTTTCTTCGAGAGTGCGACGATCCTCTCGAAATACGCCTCCCGCGACTCGTTCGTCTGCATGAAGAATCTCTCCGTCAGAAGCGGCCACCCCGGACCAATCCAGATCACCATCTTGCGGCCCGGCTTCCGGGCCTCGTTTTCAACGATCCCATTGATGGTGTTGAACGAGTCCTGAAACTGCTCCATCAGGCTGTAGACGCCGCCGGACAAATCCCGCGCTCGTACTGTTCCTGTCGTTTGGTCGAGCATCTTCGATAGCGCATTTCCATCCTTCGACGGCGCCGGCTGAACATGCAGTCCCTGGCTCGAATAAACGAAGATCGAGACCGGCTGCGCAAGGTGCCCGCCATTCCGCTGCAGGAATTTCTCCACTTCCTGGCGTTGCAAGGTCACCGCCTGGTAGGGTAGGTTCACCGCGTCGAGAATGATGATCACTTCCACCGGCGGGTCAAATCTGTTGCCCGTGGTTCCGTCCGTCCGCCGAAATGCCAGGATCTTACGTGTCTGATCCCGGTCGAGCAGGCTGAAATCGAAAGGCTCGAGATCAGGTACCGGCTTTCCTGAGGCGTCGTCAACTACCATATCCAGATCGATCCGCGCAGATGACGCGGCGCGAGACACTCCGGGCTGGGCTGAAGTTACTGGCGCGCCGGCCTGGCCGTAGCCATAAGTGCCAAAGCTCGCAATAAGTACAAGGGCAACGCATAATAGCAGTTTCATGGCGATTCATAATCCCTTGATTTCGGATTTGTTCGATCAGTCTACGCCACCGATGGCACAACTACAGGAGCATCGGAGTTCACGCCCGCATCACCTGGCCATAACCTCCGGATCTCTCGCCGGCAAAGGCATAATGAAAAGAGACAATGTTCCCTTGAGGAGATCAATGCAGTCATGGTCCGGATATCCACCCGTTGCGCCGCGTCGATGATGGCGCTCATCGCCGCCGCTCTTCAGGTTTCTATCCCCGTTCGGGCTGCCGGCTCGCAACCTGGTGTCCCCGATGCACGCGGTGTTCGGCAGCAGAATCCGAGCGCTTCCGCTTCGCCTGCGCAAGCCCCTTCCACGGCCGCAGGCAACGACACCATCGCGTGGCTGCACGATCTCCAGGCTTGGCGTGAGCAGCGGGCCCGCGACGTGGACGCGCCCGACGGATGGTTGACCCTCGTCGGCCTCGAGTGGCTCAAATCCGGAGTGAATTCCGTTGGCGCCGCCGCCGACAACCACATTCGCATCGCGGCCCATGCGCCCGATCAC
>Ga0335072_10014835_pt1 | contig 11070 bp, 7 predicted proteins | sample Lox_Sample_21_FD_206725 | JGI IMG/M metagenome (GOLD analysis project Ga0335072, IMG submission 206725) | Soil microbial communities from Loxahatchee National Wildlife Refuge, Florida, United States - Lox_Sample_2.1 | ecosystem: Environmental > Terrestrial > Soil > Wetlands | place: USA: Florida... | reverse complement strand
ATCCTGGAAGACGAGAAGCGCGAACAAGCCGCTGCTCCGGCTCGCCGTCTGCCCCGGCCTCCCGAAATCAAGCAATTCCTCGATAGCTATGTCATCGGCCAGGATCGCACCAAGAAAAAACTCGCCGTGGCCGTCTACAACCACTACAAGCGCATTTTCCTCAACAAGCAACCCGGCGAAGTCGAGCTCAGCAAGTCCAATATTCTTCTGATCGGTCCCACTGGTACCGGTAAGACCCTTCTGGCGCAGACTCTTTCGCGCATGCTCGATGTTCCCTTCGCCATCGTGGACGCCACCACCCTCACCGAAGCCGGCTACGTCGGCGAGGATGTCGAAAATATCATTCTGAAGCTTCTGCAAGCCGCCGACGGCGACGTCCAGAAGACTCAGCAGGGCATCATTTATATCGACGAAATCGACAAGATCGCCAAAAAGGACGAAAACCCCTCGATCACCCGCGATGTCAGCGGCGAAGGGGTGCAGCAGGCGCTCCTCAAGATTCTCGAAGGTACCGTCGCCAATGTGCCTCCGCAGGGTGGCCGTAAGCACCCCCACCAGGAATTTACTCCGGTCGACACCACCAACATCTTGTTTATCTGCGGTGGCGCTTTCGTTGGCTTGGAGAAGATTATCGAGCGCCGCGTCGGTCACCGTTCCCTCGGCTTCCATACCGACACCGCGCCCAGCACCGCGCAGCGCCGCAATACCGACCTGCTCGAGCAGGTGCAGCCCACCGACCTCATCAAGTACGGGCTGATCCCCGAATTCGTCGGCCGCTTGCCCGTTGCCGGCGTTATGAGCGACCTCGACAAGGCCGCTCTCATGAAGATTTTGACGGAGCCAAAGAACGCACTGCTCAAGCAGTATCAGCGTCTCTTTGAGTTTGAAAATGTCCGCTTGCGCTTTACCGACGATGCACTGGAGACCGTGGCGGAGTTGGCTCTTCAGCGCAAGGTTGGTGCGCGCGGCTTGCGTATGATCCTCGAAGACCTCATGCTGGAGTTGATGTATCACCTGCCCATGCAGAAGCGTGTGCGCGATTTCGTGGTCACTGCCGATATGGTGAAAGGCCGCGAAATCAATTGGTCTTTGCTCGAAAAGGCTGGATGACAGCTGCTTCGGGCAACTGAGGGGAGTTTCAGGGGCCTGCATGTTTAATCGTGAAAAACAAGAAATGAAACGCGTACCCATGATGCCGGTACGCGATATGGTCATCTTCCCGCAGCAGATGACTCCATTCATCGTTGGCCGCGAAGCCAGTGTTCGTGCGCTTGAAGAAGCTCTTGCCGGAGACAAGAAGATTTTCCTCTCCACGCAACACGACGCTTCTATCGACGATCCCAAGCCCGAAGAAATCTATGCCGTCGGCACGCTCGCCAACATTGTCCAGAGCGTTAAGCTTCCCGATGGCAACATCAAGGTCCTCGTCGAAGGCGTCGAACGTGCCCGCGCTCTTTCCATCGCCACCGAAGAAGGCTTCTTCCGCGCCAATCTCCGCCTGCTCGCCGCCCGCATCGAGATTACTCCGCAGGTCGAACAACTCGTCCAGAAGGTCACCAATTTCTACGAACAGTTCATCAAGCTCTCGCAAAGCCTGAACTACGACACCATGATCGCCGCGGCTCGCGTTGACGATCCCGCCCGTCTCTCAGACACCATCGCCGCCAACCTGCAGCTCCCCGTCGACGAAAAACAGGATCTGCTCGAGACCGCCGATCCTCTCGAGCGCCTCAACCGCGTCGCCGACATTCTCGAAATCGAACTGGAAAAGTTGAACGTCGACCGCAACATCAACACCCGCGTCAAGCGCCAGATGGAGCGTGCCCAGAAAGAGTACTACCTCAACGAAAAGCTCAAGGCCATTCAGAAGGAACTCGGTCGCGGCGAAAAGAACGAAATCGAAGACCTCAAGAAAAAGATCGATGCCGCTGGTATGCCTAAGGACGTTCATGAAAAGGCTGTCACCGAGCTCAAGCGCCTCGAGCTCATGCCGCCCATGTCTGCGGAATCCACCGTCAGCCGGAATTACGTCGACTGGCTCCTCGCGGTTCCCTGGAAAAAACGCTCCAAGGAAATTCGCGACATCAAGGCTGCCGAAGACATCCTCAACAAAGAACACTATGGCCTCGAGAAGGTCAAAGAGCGCATCCTCGAATTTCTCGCCGTTCGCCAGCTCGTCAAAAATCCAAAGGGCTCCATCCTCTGCTTTGTCGGGCCTCCGGGCGTCGGTAAAACTTCCCTGGCTATGTCCATTGGTCATGCCACCGGCCGGAAGTTTGTTCGCGTCTCTCTCGGCGGTGTGCGAGACGAGGCCGAAATTCGCGGCCATCGCCGTACCTATATCGGCGCTCTGCCTGGCCAGATCATCCAGATGATGAAGAAGGCCGGCACCACCAATCCGATTTTCGTCCTCGACGAAGTCGACAAGATGTCCACCGATTTTCGTGGCGACCCGTCGGCCGCGCTCATGGAAGTTCTCGATCCTGAACTGAACCACGCTTTCACCGATCACTATTTGGACGTGGAATATGACCTCTCTAAGGTCATGTTTGTCTGCACGGCCAACGTGCTCCACACTATTCCGCAACCATTACAGGACCGCATGGAAATCCTGCGCTTGCCTGGCTATACCGAGCAGGAAAAGCTGGAAATCGCCAAGCGCTTCCTGGTCAAGCGCGCCCGCGAAGCCACCGGCCTCACCGAAAAGAATCTCAGCCTCACCGAAGACGGTTTGCTCCACCTCATTCGTCACTACACTCATGAAGCCGGCGTCCGCAATCTCGAACGCGAAATTCAGAACATTGCCCGCAAGATGGCTCGTCGCGTGGTTACCGAAGGTGTTGACACTTCCGCCGAAATCACTGCGGAAAACGTGAAGGACTTCCTCGGCGTCCTGAAATTCCGCGAAATGTGGCTCGAAAAGCACAACGAAATTGGCCTCGCCACGGGTCTCGCTTGGACCGAAGTCGGCGGCTCCGTCCTGGCTGTCGAAGCCACGGTCATGGAAGGCAAAGGCCGTTTGACTCCCACCGGCAAGCTCGGCGAAGTCATGCAGGAATCTGCGCAAGCTGCCATGAGCTACGTCCGCTCGCGCACGGAACAATTCGGCTTACAAAAAGATTTCTACCGCACCCTCGATATTCACGTGCACGTGCCCGAAGGCGCCATCCCCAAGGACGGCCCTTCCGCCGGTATCACCATCTGCACGTCTATTGTCAGCGCCCTCACTCGCAATCCCATCCGCTGCGATGTCGCCATGACCGGTGAAATCACCTTGCGTGGTAAAGTTCTTCCCATCGGCGGCGTCAAAGAAAAGCTTCTGGCCGCCCACCGAATGGGCTTGCGCACCATCATCCTTCCGAAGGATAATGAGAAAGACCTTGCGGAAATCCCCCAGGAGATACTCACCAGCCTGAAGATACACTTCGTGGAAACCATGGATGAAGTGTTGCAGATTGCGCTGGAACAGCCGCTTGTGCCGCTGGAACATTCCGGGGTTGCGCCCGTCGCAGCAGAACCTTACGCCGGCGCGGATAAAGATACGAGTTTGACCAACTAGGCAGTTCCCAGGCTCGGCCTGCACCCGCGGGCTGCTCTTTCGGTTCAGGTCTGGCGCTGCTTCCGGTTGACGAAAAGCTGGTTTGCCCGCCCTGGTGGTGTTTCGGTGCCCCAGAAGGTACACCGCCGCGCTGTCCAGTTCCGGAATTACACGGTCAAGTTCAGGTCAGCTTCAATCACCACATACTAAAGTCAGGATATATGGCAAAAGAAACGAACTCAGAAGCAAAAAATGAAGTGAGTATCAGCCTTGCTGAGCTCAAAGAAAAGAACATCACCGATCTGGCCAAGATTGCCAAGGAACTCAACATTCCTGGCGCCAGCGGTATGCGCAAGCAGGAGTTGATCTTCCAGATCCTCCGCGCGCAAACGGAAAAGAGCGGACTCATCTTCTCGGAAGGCGTCCTCGAATGCCTTCCCGACGGTTTCGGCTTTCTCCGCGCTCCGGAATACAACTATCTTCCGGGCCCCGACGACATCTACGTCTCCCCGTCGCAAATTCGCAAATTTGATCTGCGCACCGGTGACACTGTCTCCGGCCAGGTCCGTCCTCCCAAGGACGGCGAGCGCTATTTCGCCCTGATCAAAGTCGAAGCCGTTAACTTTGAGGATCCGGAAGTCGCTCGCAACAAAATTTTCTTCGACAACCTCACTCCGCTTTACCCTCAGGGCCGCCTCAAGATGGAAACCGCCAAGGAAAACTTGACCGGCCGCGTCCTCGATCTTCTCTGTCCTGTCGGCAAAGGCCAGCGCGGTCTGATCAACGCGCCGCCGCGTACCGGCAAAACCATGATGCTGCAGTCCATCGCCAATTCCATCACCGTCAATCATCCCGAGGTCGCTCTCATCGTGCTGCTCATCGACGAACGCCCCGAAGAAGTCACCGACATGCAGCGCACCGTCAAGGGCGAAGTCATCAGCTCCACCTTCGATGAGCCCCCACAGCGCCACATTCAGGTTGCGGAAATGGTTCTTGAGAAGGCCAAGCGCCTTGTCGAGCACAAGCGCGACGTGGTCGTCCTGCTCGACTCTATCACCCGTTTGGCCCGCGCCTACAACGCGGTTACCCCGCCTTCCGGGAAGGTCCTCTCCGGCGGTATCGACGCCAATGCTTTGCAGCGTCCGCGCCGTTTCTTCGCCGCGGCCCGTAACGTGGAAGAAGGTGGTTCGCTCACTATCATCGCCACTGCCCTTATCGACACTGGCAGTCGCATGGACGACGTCATCTTCGAAGAATTCAAGGGCACCGGCAATATGGAAATCTATCTCGATCGCCGCCTTGCTGATAAGCGCGTCTTCCCCGCCATCGATATTCAGCGTTCCGGCACCCGTAAGGACGAACTACTTCTCCCGCCCGAAGAACTCAGCCGCGTTTGGGTCCTCCGCAAGGTGCTCAGCCCGCTGTCCACAGTCGAAGCCATGGAACTCCTGCTCAGCCGCCTCACCAAATCCAAATCCAACAATGAATTCCTGGCCTCCATGTCCGCCCCAGGCTAATTCGCTACTAGTACCCGCCGCATCGCGTTCCGCACCTTTAACGATTTCTTCCCTCTTCGTAGGGGTCTAGCACGCTAGACCCCGTGTCCCCACGATCTTCGCGTCTTGAGCAGCCTTTTATAGGCCCCGCCTTTTGCTCGCCCTGAGCCATCTCCGCGAAGGGAGGCGCCCCGTTTGCCCCCGTTCTGTCCTCCAACCTCCAACCAAATAAAAACCACATTCCTAGCGAAGCGAGGAATCCCTCTTCGACCCACGCGTCTTGCTGACCGAGAGCGCGCACGATCTTCTCTCCACTCTTTTACTCTTATACTTTTTCCACCCTTAAACATTTCACTCTTTTCTCGCCACTGCCTTTAAAGCAACAGGTGCAGCAATCGCCCCGCCAACCGCCAACATCCGCTTCCAACATTTTTCTTCGCCATCGTTACCTCCTTCCTGCCCTGACCGTTTTTTTTTTGCGAAGGGCCTGTCCCAACTGCTTTTCCGCGAGCAGCTTTCTATCGCCTGCCGCATCTCCCACTCCCGTCAGGACACCGGGGCTTGGAGCCTGCCTGCCGGAGGCAAGCTCTGGCTCCGACATTAAAAACTCGTTCTCTCTGGGCTTTCGCTCCTGAAAAACTGTATTTGCCGTTGCCGCTAATTCACCAATCGCTGCCTCACCGCGCAAATATTGAACTTGCCCTGACTGTTGTTCACGTTTACCAGGTCGCCTTCCTGAATCCGCAGAACTCCGGCAAGCCACTCCGGAATCACGATCTTCAGGTTCTCGCGTTCCACCTCGGAGATGCCCTCGGAACACGCCATCAACTCCACGCCTCCCTCAGCGAGAGGGATGAGCAGCATCAACTGACCATTTCGCTTTTCTACCGGCCCCGCGAGCGAGATCACTCCTTCGTTCTGCTCTATCATTTTCCTCACCTCCTTCCTTCAAAACTGCTGGACGGGAACATTCGGCCAGGGACATTTGGCACTCCATCCGTTGAGCATCGAACTCGCGACCTCCGCGGCTCGTCGCCACGGCGCTCTACCGAAGTAACGCGTTCCTTCACCACACCGGAAACCCTTCCCATTCGCCCACACCCCAGTAGCACAGGCTTTACAGTTTGCGGAAAAATGTGTTCGGCACGGGGGGTCGGAGCTTTAGCTCCGACATAACTGCTTGGCAATCAATTGGGCTTCAGCCCCTGAGGAATTGCTTTTCGACTTTTTCCGCAAGCTGTTCAGCCTGTGTTCCTCTTATCGCCTGTCTGGAAAACTCCGGGAGGAATTTCCGTTCACGCTTCTGCCAGAGAGAGTGTGCCCCTCCCTAGGCTCTATGAAATAATCGTGAACTTCACCATCCCGGGACAAATTCCCGCAACGGATCCAGCTCGTTTGAAATGACTTAAGCGGTTTTTCTTAAAGTCGCGTGTCAGAGCAGACCACGAAACCGGTTCGCCGCGTCATCTGTTTGTCATGACTTGGTTCGTCTTGCCTCATCGTCTGCTTTCCACGCTCAGTGAGGTCTGCCCAAACCCAAACTTGCAGCAGAAATTTCTGAGGTATCTGCAAAGTAAACGTTCTTCCAAATATTGTCAAGCCCTACTTTCAAATCCCCGCATTTTTACTGCCGTTTTCGCTCTAACCTATTACTTTCCTATACCTTACTTTCGCAAAAAAAAAGAAACCGTCATTCCGAACGATCTCCGCGTCTTGCCCAGCCTGTGTAGTGGCCGAACTTTAGCCTGCCTGCCGCAGGCAGGACCGGCCAGGGCGCGTCTGCGAGCCCGCACAACCCTTGGCTCTAAATCGTCATTCCGAACGAAGTCTGCGGAGTGAGGAATCTCTCTGATTACTGATTACTTTCTTCCGCCGTCACGCCGGCACCCGCTCGTTCGCCAAAAACACAATCAACCGCGCGGTCTCTTCAATTCCCATCGCCGTATTGTCCACCAACACCGCGTCCTTCGCCTTTACCAGCGGCGATACCGTCCGCTCCCGGTCACGCTTATCCCGTTCCCGCACTTCTCGCAATACTTCCAGCAGCGGCAAGTTCTCGCCTTTTTCCTGATGCTCTTTCCATCGACGCTGCGCTCGCACTTCCGGCGATGCCTCCAGGAAAATTTTCAACTCGGCATGGGGAAACACCACGGTACCGATATCCCGTCCTTCCATCACCACGCCTCCACCCTGCCCCGCGCGTTGCTGTTCCGCCACCAGCACTTGGCGCACTCCCGCAATCGTCGCCAGCCGCGAAGCCGCCTGAGCCACTTCGCCGGTGCGAATCGCTTCGGTCACTTCCCGACCATCCAGAAACACACGATTTTTTAACCCCGCCGATTCCTGCTCCGCCGTCGGCGCCTTCAATTCAACATGCGTTTCCCGCGCCAGCGCTTCCAATGGCAAATCATCTTTCAGCGGAATCCCGCGCTCTAACGCTTTCAGCGCCACCGCGCGATACATCGCCCCGCTGTCTAAATACAAATATCCCAGCATTGCCGCAACCCGCCGCGCCACGGTACTCTTCCCCGATCCCGCCGGCCCATCAATCGCAATCTTCAATCCCGCCAAGCTCTTCTCCCATTCCGCCAACTCGCAATCTTGATCGCCCACGTCCTCCCAACCGCCGCGTTTCTGCTCGCCCTTCTCTGTTCTACTGTTGCCCTCTTATACTCTTAAACTTTTGCACTGTTTTTCTCGCCAGTAGCCACCAGTCACTCCCGACTGCCTTTTCAAAACCCCATAATGTTGTATCCGCAATCCACATAAATCGTCTCACCCGTAATCCCCGATCCCGCTTCCGACAACAAAAACACCGCCGTTCCGCCCACTTCCCCGGGATCCACATTCCGCTTCAGCGGTGCGCGTTCCGCATGCGATTTTAGCATCTCCCCCAATTGCGAAATTCCCCGCGCCGCTAGAGTCTTGATCGGTCCCGCCGAAATGGCGTTCACGCGAATCGCCTTCGGCCCCAGATCATTCGACAGGTACCGCACCGTCGCTTCCAGCGCCGCTTTGGCCACGCCCATCACGTTATACTTCGGCACCACTTTCTCCGCGCCGTAATACGTCAGCGTCACGATCCCGCCGCCTTCCGTCATCAACGGCGCCGCCGCACGCGACACTGCGATGAGCGAATACACGCTCACGTCATGCGCAATCCGGAATCCTTCCCGCGACGTATTCACGAACTCGCCCTTCAATTCTTCCGCCGGGGCGAACGCCACGCTGTGCACCAATCCATGCAGCACGCCATACCGCGCCTTCAGCTTTTCAAACAGCGCCGCGATCTGCTCATCGAAGCTCACATCGCACATGAACCCTTCCGCGCCCGGCAACTCCGTAATCAAGTCCTTCGCTTCCTGCTCCAATCGCTCGTTCTGATACGTGATGGCCAGTTGCCATCCCGCCGCATGCAATTTCTGCGCGATGGCCCATGCAATGCTCCGCTTGTTAGCCAATCCAAAAATCACCGCAGTCTTCTGTCCGTCGCTCAAAGTAGATGATCCTCGCTTCGTTGAATGATTCGCTGCCCAGCCAAGCTTCCCGATCGCTGTTCCGCCAGATCTGATCACTGACTACGAATTACCCTCGAATCTTTTTGCCCGCCCCAACTGACCAGCCAATTCCGCACTCCCTCGCCAGAGCCTCCGTGCCCTCTGTGCCTCTGCGCACTCTGCGTTAAGGTCTGTCTCTCGCCACTCGCCACTAACCACTGGCCACTGTTCTCTAGATCCTATGAAACGCCTTCTCAATCTCCTTCACCGAATACCGCAGCACCACCGGCCGTCCATGTGGACAACTCATCGGGCAGTCCGTCTTCGCCAGCGCCGCCAGTAGCCATGCCATCTTGGTCTGATCCAGCGGCATGTTCACCTTAATCGCCGCATGGCACGCCGTTGACGCCGCTATCTTCGATTGCAAAGTATCAATCGAAATCGCCGCATTCTCCCGTTCCAGCCCTTCCAAAATCTCCATCAGCAAATGTTCCGCATCATTCGCCGCTACGCCCGCCGGTACTGCCTGCACCGCCACGCTCTTTGGCCCCATCAACTCCACTTCAAACCCGTTCGCGCCCATCTCTTCCGCGATTTTTTCGTAGGTCACCAACTGCCGTGGCGAAAGTTCAATCACCAGCGGCATCAGCAATCTTTGCGCCTCTACCTTCCCCGCCCGCCGCGCCTCCAAGTGCTGTTCGAACAGCACGCGTTCGTGCGCCACATGCTGGTCCACAATCCACAATCCTTCTCCATTTACCGCCACAATGAAACTTGCGCTCACCTGCCCCAGCGGCTTCAGATCCGCAATCTGCTCTGGCCGCGGCAGCGTCGCAGGAACATCCGCACTCGTACGCGAAAAATTCTCTGCCCACTGCGGTTCGCGCGCCGGCATCCCCCCCGGCATCGCTCCTGGGCTGAAACTGGCGCCCGGGTCAAATGCAAACCGCTGCGGTGTGGGCCTGGCCGGTGCCGCCGCTGCCAGTTCAAACGCGCTCGGCGCCGCATAATCGGATCCCACGCCCGACCCCAGCCCGATCTCCTCCATCTCCGGAATCATCGCGCGCGGCACGCCGGAATTACCGTGCGCCTCAACGAAACTGCTATCGAACGTTCCCGGCGGCGGCGCAGGATTCGCCGCAAGATTCCCCGCAGCCGAGGCCGCAGCAAAACTCGCAATCGGCCGCGTCGCCATCAGTGCCTGCCGGATCGCATCGCGCGTGAAATCGTGCACGAATTGCGATCGCCGGAAGCGCACCTCAATCTTGGCCGGATGCACGTTTACGTCGACTTCGTCGTACGGCATTTCCAGGAACAGCAGCGTTGCCGGAAACGCGTTCGGCGGCAGAATATTCCGGTACGCCTCGTGGATCGCATGGAGAATCAATCGGTCGCGCACCAGTCGCCGGTTCACAAACACGTAAATGCCGTTGCGATTCAGCCGCTGCACCGCTGGCCGCGAAGTGAACCCCGTCACCGTCAGTGTGGCTTTCTCTTCCCCCGATTCCATTTCCGGCTCGGTAATTGCCGCGCGAAATGCCGCCGACGTCGCCGGAATCTCCACCAATTCCTCTAGCGCTTGCCGCCCGAACAACTGGTACACCCGGTCCGCCATCTTTTCGGCCGGCGGGCAATTGATAATCTCCTGCGTCGGCGTCGTCAGCGTGAACTGCTTCGCCGGATTCGCCAGCGCATAATGCGTCACCAGCGAAGCAATATGCCCCAGTTCCGTCGTGTCTGATTTCAGGAATTTCCGCCGCGCCGGCACGCAATAGAACAAATCGGCCACGCTGATGGTTGTTCCCGCCGGCAACCCTGCGGGCTTTACACCTACCAACTTTCCCCCCGCAAATTCCACGCGCGTGCCTTCGGCTTCGTTTGCGTCTCGTGTTTCCAACAACAGGCGCGAAACCGCCGCAATCGACGGCAGCGCTTCCCCGCGAAATCCCAGCGTCGCAATCGAAAGCAAATCATCCGCGGTGCGCAGCTTGCTCGTCGCATGCCGTTCAAATGCTAGCAGCGCATCGTCGTGTGTCATCCCGTGCCCGTCGTCGATCACCCGGATCATGCGCTTCCCGCCCATCTCCGTTTCGATCCGCACCGACGTAGCGCCCGCGTCCAGCGCATTCTCCAACAATTCCTTCACCACCGACGCAGGCCGCTCCACCACCTCGCCCGCCGCGATCTTATTCGCCACCGCCTCCGGCAATATCCTGATCCGGCTCATTTCTTCCGCTCTTCCGCTAGCCTTATTCTCTGTGGTTTAGAAGACGGCGTGTTAAGCCTTGCTGCAACTGGGGCCTCTGTTAGGGCAACGGGGGTCGGACCTTTAGGTCCGACATCATCACTCTGCCTACCATCGGCGCTCAATCTTACGGCACCGGGGGTCGGATCTTTAGGTCCGACATTCTGTGCTTGCTTTGCGAGCGAAGGCACCTCAGCGATTTTCTCCAATTCTTTAGGAGGCAGGGGCTTCAGCCCCTGCGGTCGGCCTCCAACTTCCGGGATCTTGGCCCTTGCTGCCGCGGTCTTTGGTAGG
>Ga0335072_10014834_pt1 | contig 11070 bp, 10 predicted proteins | sample Lox_Sample_21_FD_206725 | JGI IMG/M metagenome (GOLD analysis project Ga0335072, IMG submission 206725) | Soil microbial communities from Loxahatchee National Wildlife Refuge, Florida, United States - Lox_Sample_2.1 | ecosystem: Environmental > Terrestrial > Soil > Wetlands | place: USA... | reverse complement strand
ACTTCCACGTCGTATTCACCGTGCCCCACGAGCTGAATGTGCTGGCCTTGGACAACCCCCGTTTGTTTTACGATCTGTTGTTCACTGCCAGCGCTCAGACCTTACTCGAAGTAGCCGCCGATCCGCATCACTTGGGAGCGGAGATCGGCGTGATCAGCATCTTGCACACCTGGGGACAGAACCTGCTGCTCCATCCCCATATCCATTGCGCTATTCCCGCTGGCGGACTATCGCCGGACCGCAAGCGTTGGATCCGTTCTCGTGATCGGTTCTTCTTGCCGGTGAAAATCCTCAGTCGCGTCTTTCGCGGAAAATTTCTGGCCGGTCTCAAAAGCCTGTACCGCAACAAGGAACTCCATTGCGCTGGCCCATCCGCCACTCTGGCTGAGCCCCAGCCATTCGCGCAGCTCCTTCGTCGCCTGTATCGCCAGGACTGGGTCGTCTATGCCAAGCCAGCCTTTGGCGGTCCGATGCAGGTGTTGCGCTACCTGGGCCGCTACACCCATCGCGTGGCCATTTCCAATCATCGCTTGCTGGCATTTGATGGAGAGCACGTCACCTTTCGCTGGAAAGACTATGCCCACGGCGGCAAGCACGGTCAGATGAAACTCCGCGCCTGCGAGTTCTTGCGCCGCTTCTTCCTGCATGTGCTGCCCAAAGCGTTCGTGCGCATCCGCCACTTCGGGTTTCTCGCTAACCGATTCCGCGCCGCTCGAGTATCCCTGTGCCGCCAACTGCTCACTCCGCTTTCCCCTACCGCCGATACAAAAACGACCCCGGCTACCTGCGAGAATTCGCTTTGGCAGTGTCCCTCATGCGGTGCGGCGATGATCCTTCTGCAAAGGTTCACGGCGGCAGAACTGGCTCTATGCGTTCCTCTCGATTCTTCTTAAGGCTTCAACCAGCCTGCCCATCTGTCGTGCTCCAGCACGTCGACACACTCGTGTGTCCGTCCCCTGCGCACAAGCGACCAGGCACGCCTCCCACAACCGTTCCCGCAGCCATCCCCATCCCCTCACGTCATCCTTCTCATTTCCATGCCTTCACTCCACGACGTACTCTCTTCTCTCTCGGTACCAAACTGCTATTCAATCCCCATAGCTCAACGCGTCCGCCGCAACCGCCAGCGCCTTCCTTCTAGTCTGCTTATCGAAAATGCCTCCGACCCAGTCCTCGATCTGTGGACGCTTTTCTGCCCGAGGCATTTCCGATCAAGCCTAGCGACTTTTCGTCAAAGTGGTTGCCGACGCAACGTAATTCACACTGCAAGCTCTTCTCCCAAACACAATCACCAGTGAGGTTTTTCTAACCCACGCCTCAACCCGCAGAGCCTGGCGCTTTGCCCAACTCCCGCGTATCTTGAAAGTCCCCGCGATCTTGTTATCTTTATAAAGCGTAATCACGACAGATTAACAAGGAAGAAGTTGGAATTGAGTCCCGCTTGAAGAAGCCAGTGCACGCTCCAAGATCCTCGCATTAGAGAAATCATCTTCCTGCCAGGCTACTGCTTAAATATCAAAGGAGGTCCGCTCACGCGCTTGCCTTTGAGGTCGACTATCACTTTGACCCGGTCGGCGACCTTAACCAACGGAATGCCTTTATTCATCCCATAATCCTTACGGTCGAAGGCCGTCGTACCCTTAATCTCGCCGGAGCCTGTCCCCCTTTCGCCAGAAAGCATAAACGTCAACTTCTCTTCGTCATGAATTGTTCTCCAAACGTTGAAGTGACCGAGCGATGCAGCTTCGAGGACTAACTCCGAAACCGCCCGTTATCGGGGAAAGAAGCGCCTCCGAGAATCAGGCCCAAGCTGTCTTTATACCGTTGCTCAAAGCGATCAAAAAGGATCGCACCGCTGTGCCGAAGGATTGGGAGTTTTTTCCGGTCAAGCTTGACATTTCGCTTTTCGAGGTTATACGCGGGAGAACGTTTGCCTTGCGTGGGGAACACAGCCTGCTCCTCAATCACGAAGCTGACGGTAAAAGTGTATACGGTGCTGAGCAGCACAACCGCCTGTCGAAGGTTAAACCCAGCTTCAATTAGATGTTGTCCGATACGCTCGGCAGTCTCCATATAGACGGTATCGGTGAGGCGTGACCCCGCGACTAGTCGGGCTCCGTCTCGATACTGAAGCAATGTCTTGCGCAGCCCCACACCAAACGCGCTGACCCAGGTTTTCCAGTCACTGGTGTTCTTCGAGGGCACAAGATCTGGAGAACCCCTGGCCAGCAGCAGAGTTGCCATCGCGTCGATCAGCTCCTCTTTGCTCTTGAAATGCCAATAGAGCGTGGGAGCTTGAATTTTCAACTCCTCGGCCAGTCTTCGCAGAGTTAATTGCTCCAGTCCAACCTCATTCAGAAGCTTCAAACCGGCTTCCACGACCATTTCCCGATTCACTTTCATGACAGCAGAATACCAACACTTGCTAATTACATCTACCTCTGTTAGATTAATCTAACAACGTTCGATTATGGAACAGAAATCGGCAACACGCCGAAAGAGAGGAAGAGACATGAAAGCAGCAGTCGTCAAAGGACCCGATCAAAAACCTGAATACACGGATTTCTCCGAGCCAACAGCCCGGGAGGGGGCGGAACTGGTTGTTGTTCATGCCTCCGCTCTCAGCCAGTTCACCAAGTCCCGCGCATCGGGCTCCCACTACACTGCTAACGGCCAATTTCCGGCGGTCGCCGGGAGCGATGGTGTGGGGCGTACAGCCGGAGGAAAGCGCGTGTACTTCGTCCTCCCGGAGGCTCCATTTGGTGCGCTCGCGGAGAAATCGCTCGTTAACGCGGAGCATTGCATTCCATTGCCCGATGACGTAGACGACATCACGGCAGCCGCGATCGCTAACCCTGGAATGTCCGCGTGGGCGGCAATGATGGAACGTGCCCGCTTCAAAACGGGAGAAACAGTCTTGGTCAACGGCGCGACAGGCACTGCAGGCAGGCTAGCGGTGCAACTGGCGAAATATCTCGGAGCGGCAAAGGTTATTGCGACCGGGCGTAACGAGGACGAACTCGAGGAGGTGAAGGCATTGGGTGCCGACGTAACAATCCCGTTCACGCTGGGCACCCTTCACCCTCTTGGGGCGAAACGATACGAAGAGACCCTGAAGAGAGAGTTCGCAAACGGTGTCGACGTAGTTGTCGACTACCTTTGGGGCGCAAGTGCAAGAGCGATCATCGCTGCGATCGCGAAGAGCGTAGATGATGCCCGACCCCTTCGTTTCGTGCACGTCGGCGGCGCAAGCGGTGAGGACAGTATAGATCTGCCGGGTGCAGGTTTGCGTTCTTCGGCGATTGTGCTTATGGGGAGCGGGGCGAAGAGCGTACCTTTGCCAGCACTCCTTGGAGCAATCAAGAGCGTCTTCGAGGCGACCACCCCAGCCAGACTGCAGATCGCCACAAAGACCGCTCCCCTTTCGGAGGTGAAAGACTGCTGGAGCGCACCCGGGAAGCCGCGGGTGGTCTTCACGATTGACTGAATCGATGTTACGAGTGGCGCTTCCGCAAAAGCGCCACCAGTTCGTTTTTTAAGGAGGACCAATGAACATTAGCGCAGTCATTCAACGGATTTACTGGGATTGATCTTACTTGAATCTGGAATGTAGGATTTCAAGCAGGTGTTGAACGACCCGAAAGGTGTGTATGAGTGCCATTGTTGGAAAGAGGATCGCTATTGTCGGCGGGGGGCCAGGCGGACTCACGCTGGCCCGGCTACTGCAGCAAAGTGGTGCGCAGGTTTCCGTGTATGAGCGTGATCAGAGCCGCGGCGCGCGAGTCCAGGGCAGCGCCTTAGACCTCCATGAAAACTCCGGATTGGCGGCACTGGATGCTGCCGGCCTGATAGATGCGTTCTGGGCCAATCACCGGCCGGATCTTGATCGTCTTCGCCTTACCGATGCGAAGGGAACGGTTCTCCACGATCATTCCCGCCGGATGTCCGGTGCCGGTAAACGTCCTGAGATCGAGCGTGGTCCATTGCGCGATCTTCTTCTTGATTCGCTTCAACCAAACACAGTGCAGTGGGACTGCAAGCTCGAGTCTGCAGAGTTGCAGGGCGAGCAGGTCTTGTTACGTTTTGCGAGCGGACAGATTGCACTGGCCGATATCGCGATAGGCTGCGACGGGGCGAACTCCCGCTTGCGTGAGCTGGTTACTCCCATTCGGCCAGAGTACGTCGGGGTGTCTCTCGTAGAGGGTCTCGTTCCTGGAGCAAAGCAGATGATCCCTGAGTTGTGGGATCTTCTCGGCGGATCAGCACTGATCGCTTTGGGAGGCGAAAGAACTATCGGCATGGGTACCAAGCCTGACGGCAGCGTGCTGCTCTACGCAGGAGTGAAGACCCGTGGGGACTCCGCGAGGCGTAGCTTCGAAGAGGCAAGCGGCCCGGACCAGCGAGTGGCATGGTTCCACGCCAACTTCCAGGGGTGGAGCGAGATATGGGATCCTCTTTTCAAGGAAGCCGCGTCTATGGTCTGGCGACCGCTACTCGTTTGCCCGACAGATCAGCATTGGGAGCCGAAGCGCAACGCCACGTTGATCGGCGATGCAGCGCATGTGATACCGCCGTACGCAGGCGAGGGCGTAAACATGGCGATGCTCGACGCCCTGGTGCTGTCACGGCTCCTTCTCAGCCAAGACACATCGTCTGACGCAATCGCGGCGTACGAAGCCGAGATGTTTGCCCGCATGCGGCACATGACGGAAGACACGATGGTGAACACAGAGATGTTCTACGCACCAGATGCCTCCGATCGCGTTGTGGCTCTGTTTCGCAGCTTTGGCGCAGCCGAGGCGGTTCCCCCAGCCGCAGAAGCTTGATGCGAGCCGTTCATCTCAGAAGGCGGAGCAGCACTTCAACAAGTCCTTGAGCAAGGCCAAACGCGATGCTCGCTTTTGCAGCGGAGTCTAACTGTCGCCCCAGTCGGATTGGTACCGCGAAGTCGGCTTGTAACCAGTAACGCTGGCGAATTGAAAGATGCAAAGCACTCTCAGCGCCGAATTGATCCGAGGCGCGGCCTAAGTTTCAAACTTTACGACGTTTTAGGGGCGACGAATCTGCGAGAATCCCGAATTGCCTCAGTCAGACCGCCGCTCGGGTTGCCGCGCCTTTCAGAAACGCCAGTAGGTCGGCGTTAATCGTGTCGGCCTCAGTCGTGGGCATGCCGTGCGGAAAGCCCTTATAGCTTTTGAACGTGCTATTCCGCAGCAACTTTGCCGACAGCGGTCCAGCCGCGATATAAGGCACGATCTGGTCGTCCTCGCTATGCATCACCAGGACCGGCACAGTGATTTTTTTCAGGTCTTCGGTAAAGTCCGTCTGGGAGAAGGCGACGATGCCGTCATAGTGCGCCTTGGTGCCTCCCATCATGCCCTGGCGCCACCAATTCCAGATTATGCCCTGAGAGGGTTTCGCACCGGGTCGGTTATAACCATAGAACGGTCCAGCAGGCACATCGTAATAGAACTGGGCTCGGTTGGCGGCGAGTTGCGCCTGCAATCCGTCAAACACCTCCTTGGGCTGGCCGGTCGGATTGGCCGCCGTCTTCAGCATCAGGGGTGGCACCGCGCTGATGATGGCCGCTTTTGCGACCCGGCTTTCGCCGTGGCGCGCCAGATAGTGCACCACTTCGCCGCCGCCAGTCGAGTGGCCAACATGAATCGCATCCTTGAGGTCGAGATGTGCCGTCAGCGCCGCCAGGTCGTCGGCATAATGATCCATGTCATGGCCGTCCCAGGTCTGGCTGGAACGCCCATGCCCCCGCCGGTCGTGGGCAATCACGCGATAGCCACGTTGGCCGAAGAACAACATCTGGTTGTCCCAATCGTCCGCCGAAAGCGGCCAGCCGTGACTAAAAACGATGGGCTGACCCTTGCCCCAGTCCTTGTAGTAGATGTCTGTTCCGTCTTTAGTTGTAATCGTAGGCATGAGTTCTCTCCTTTTCACATCGAGCGTTAATCAAAGGTCCTTGATTATGAAATCTCCACGATACCCCCCCGGCTTATCTCTGGCATCGGCTCAGATTGTGCGAATGGTCTTTCGAGCTGCGTTGCGTTATTGTTTTTCATCTCTCAAGCTCGTGTCGTCACTCTGGGGTTGTGGCGTCGTTGATAGCCCGATTGGAACTCCCTTCGCCGCCGGAGTTAGGGGCCAGTGTGTTAGCGAAGAGAAAGTTCGTCAGCGCCGCCATGCGCCCGCTATTCCCGAGTGCCTTGTATTAGGCGCTCAACGAAGGATTTTGACAATGGGCGCAACTGACAAACTTCGGGGCAAAAGTGACAAAGACGGTTTGCGAAAAGTAACCGAAATTGGGATCTTACTCTATCCAGGAGCACAGGAGTCCGCTGTAGCTGGCCTGACGGATCTATTCGTGGTTGCAAATCGCCTGAGCGCGGAATGCGGAGGCCCCTGCGCGCGAGAATTGCGGACGAGTCATTGGCGTGTCGAAGGAAACAGAAATCAGCTCAAACGGGTCTCCGACACACATAAGCATCTGGCGAAGAACGCACCCCTGGTGGCCTTGATCCTCCCTCCAAGCCTGAACACCGAACCCTGTGGCAAATCGTTTCGATCACATGCCCGGTGGATTGCGGCGCGGCACGTCGAGGGAACCATTCTCTGCTCAATCTGTGCCGGAGCATTTCTACTCGCCGAAACCGGACTTCTGAATGGGCGTTCAGCTACAACTCACTGGATTCACGCGGAACGCCTGGCGCAGCTGTTCCCAGCGATCCATGTCAACACGGGCAAGCTGGTGATCGATGATGGAGACATCGTCACGGCAGGCGGCATTATGGCGTGGATCGATCTCGGACTCCGACTGATTCACAGGTGGATTGGCCCGACCATTATGCTGGCGACCGCTCGATACTTTCTCGTGGACGCGGCTGGCCGCGAGCAACGTTTCTACTCGCCGTTCGCTCCCCGATTAGAGCATGGCGATTCCGCCGCCCTAGAGGCTCAGCACTGGGTGCAGGTGCATTATGCCGAGCGAGTGACTGTTGATGGGATGGCCTTGCGTGCGAAACTCGGAGAGCGGACATTTCTACGCCGTTTCCGCAAGGCAACCGGGTTGAAACCAAACGAATATCTACAGCACGTGAGGATAGCCAAGGCGCGCGAAGCACTCGAGTTTTCGACGCAGTCGATCAACGAGATTGCCTGGCAGGTCGGCTACGAGGATCATGGCGCTTTTCGAAAAGTCTTCAATCGCATTGTGGGCCTCTCACCGGGACAGTATCGCGAGCGCTTCGGAATCGCTGACCGCCCGCGTGTCGATTAGCATCCCCGACGTGAGCAATCATGTTGCGAAACCGCGACATAGGGTGCTGTCGAAGAATTCTTCCCCACAGTGAAGGTTGAAAGTACTCAAGGGGTGAACACTATCACGAAACCGGATGTGCCGCGTCTAGGAGTTTACGGTCAATTGGTCAACAAATCCGCCTTTGGTCTTCTGATAGTCATACACGCGAAGAGCCGGATGGACTTTTGGTAGCAATTCGCGGCCGCATAAAACCGCAAGTGGAGCTGGAACGGCGGGGAATACATGAATTTCCGCTAGATGAGGGTGTGATTTGGTGATTTCGGCAAGCGCTAATTGATACGCAGTTCGGAAGTTCTCGAGGTCTCCTCGTGTTCTCAGGAATGTTGGACTGGGTAAGATGTCACGGAGGGATATCTCGTAGATGGAGAAGGACGAATCGATTCCGCCAGGCAAATTGTCACGGGGCCCTGATCCGCTGAGGCAAAGCAAAAGGGCAGCATGAGTTGGGTCTGTCCCTGTTTGAATGGTTCGAAACAGATACTGGATGGGTTTTCCAGTGAGCTTCCAGGTCCAGGTCTCAGTGTCACGGTGACGCTGGTAGAGGTCCAGCGGAATCTTATTGCTCAGCTGTGTTCCGAGAAACATCAATATCGGCATGGGTGCCATCGCGAATAGCGAAACGTGACCAGCCTCTTGCCATTCCCCTCCGGGTTCAAAAAAACGGGCAATGCGCGCCGCGATCGTTTGTTTCGCCGCTTCGGTGACGGTTTCACCTTCTTCGAGCAGGTTTGTGAGGTCAATCTCAAGGCCTTCACGTGAAACTGGGTAGCGGGGCGAAACTGCCTCGAGCATATGGTCGAAGGGAATGGACATGCTTTGCTTTCCTATCGGCGATTTCACGACGATGAGCGAGGTTTTTCGGTCGGGTCCTAAGCTAGTGACACGTTTAATCCATTTTTCATGCTTCTTCTTGTATTCGATAAGCGTGCGTTTGGTGTAGAGGTCTGGATGGTCATCGATTAGCTTATGGCACTGGGGGCAGAGCAGCATGAGATTCGCCACGTTGTGAATATCTACGGGGCGAGTACGCGCGTTTCCCCGCGGGCCTTCTGGGCGAAATGCAACGATGTGGGCTACCTGGGCGAAGTTCCCTTCGATCCATGTCAGTGGGTGCGCTAGGAGATAGCGATTGCAGCCGTCAAATTCACATCGTCCGCCGGCGCGGACGAAGAGGAAGAGGCGCTCAGTGGAAGGTACGCTTCGAACGGTGACGACGGGAGACAATGAATGTGGCTCAGAGACCATGGACCTGGAAGCACGGTTTTGTGTCATGCGGCGGCTCGGGCGATCGGGCAGGGACTATGTTCCGGGAGATGCGGATGGGTTCCTTCCCCGCGCCAAGCTCCAGTGCGCAACCACAACTCGTAAAAATAGAGCCACATGGAGATCCACGGAATGATCGTAGTGGCGATCAAGAGTTCTGCATTCCATTCGTGCGACTGATGCACACAGAGACTCCCGTCTTCAAAGGTATGCGGGCACTTCTTAAAGCCGGCGCGAACACGCAGGCGGGGAGATAGAATGCGGACCTGAGGCCGCCGTGGAATCTCATAGACAATCTCAATCTGATAGCATTCGCTCCATGGCGTCGGTTGCAGAAAGCCTCGCCAGACGATGCGGCCGCCATGATTGGTTGTCGCGCGGAATTCGGGGAAACGCAGACGCATGTGGTGGGCTTGCTGCGCCGCCGTGAGAGCCTTTTGTCGAAAGTAGTTATTCATCGCCGTGAAAAACGTTGGGCTGAACCCGGGTCGCAAAGCCGGTTGCGGTAATGATTCCCCCGGCAGTGACGCCCAGTTGCCCAGCTTTGCGGGCACGCTGCACGCGATCGGCAAGCTGCACTTCCGCGCGAGAAACGTACTCGCCGAAAAGCTTCTCTAGCATGTCAGCGGGATTTTTCCGGCTCGCGCAGACGGTGCGCCATGCTTCGTTGAGTTCGAAAATCCATTTCTTGAACGCCTGATAGGCTCGCAAGTTCGAGTCCCAACGCTCTCCAAAATCTTCGCCTTGATTGCTGGGATTGCACACCTCGATGCGTGTTCCGTTCTGGTCGGCACGACGGATGGCAGTTACGGTCCCGTTGAAGACTGCGGTGAGCGCTTGGCTGACAGAATTCTCACCACCGTAGTGTGTTGCCGCCAATGTTGTTAGAGCAACGGACACGGGAGCAAGGTCCGAATCGCCGAAATATACGTCGCGGTTCCGCTTGAGCAGTTGCACGGCCAGTTGCAGTGGCACTTTTTCGTCAACCGACTGCTGAGCGGGTATCGGCATCGCTTTGTCCATCAAGATCTGACGCACGGCTGACTTTCGCTTGAACCAAGCGATGAAGCCCTCGGGATTGCTGGGGGACCATCCGTTTGCGGCGCGATCAGGGACCGAGATACAAGTACCTCCCATTCGAACGTCCTTGCAGGCCGGGAGAATGTCGAGATAGAAATCATCGGCGTACTCCACGCGGACGCAGCGGTTCTTCAAGGAGGTGAGATCCCGATAGGTGTCGAACCCTTTCAAGAATTCGAACAATTTGTGCAGCAATTGCATCGGATTGACCTGCAAGTTCCACGCGCGAAGCTCCATAACGAAATCCAGATCGTGGGGAGAATCGTCGGGTTTCACCGTAGTGCCTAACGCCATGGACCCTTGGGGGTATATGCGGGGGCTGTGTAGAACAAACGGACTTCCTTTGGCCTCGAGAAGGCTGTTGATCGTTCCGTATCTCTGGACGGCCAATTGATAGCGGTTTGGGGTGAGTTGGAGTTCCTCGCAAATGACTGCGAGCAGCTCGTCGAGCTGAGACTTTGCGTCTTGGGTATACACTGCAGGCTGAAAGAGCGCCATATATGCCTCTTCTGTAATATAATAACACTGATTCCACTTTTTGCCAAAATCTGTTAGTATGCTTTGGGAGGGTAGCGGAAATGCCAAATTGCGATGTCCATTGGAAAACGGGAGCGGCTGTCGGGGGCGGCTATGCGGGATACCTAGCTTGGGGGCAACCGATGCCGCATGTGTTGACCGAAACTGCCGGTGGGGTGCTCGGCGGAACGGTGGGCGGTCTTCTTCCGGACTGGATTGATGCACCGACGAGTCCTTGGCATCGAGCCGAGGCGCACAGCATCGCGATTTCAGGAGTCTGCGGGTACTACTTGAAGGACCAGATCCTCCCATGGCAGTCGTCTTTGCGCGACAGAGCCGAAGGCTACGCGCAAGCGCGGAGAGCCGCCCGCGAGCCACTTGTTCAACTTTGGTACGGATTATTGGAATTCATTCTGAGATTCGTGGCCGGTGCATTGGCCGGCCTACTTGGTGGTTATGCTTCACATCTTGCGCTAGACTCACTGACTCCGGCTTGTCTTCCAGTCCTCTGTTAAGGAGGAATCATGCCCATTGATCAGATTGAACTAGGACGCCGAATCCGGCGGGCTCGTGAGGCTTGCGCGATGACGCAAGAAGAGGTCGCGGAGAGACTTGGTGTTTCGCGAGCGATCGTTGTGCAGATCGAGCAGGGCAAGCGCGCAGTCTCTGGACTTGAGCTTCAACAATTTGCCTATCTGTTTGCGAGAGATATTCGAGAATTTCTCGAAGACAACTTCGCTGAAGATGATGTCGTGCACGCTCTGTTTCGCTCCCATGAAGACGTCGGTGAAGATGGAGTCAAGCAGGCTCTTCGGGATTGCATTGCTCTTGGGCATGAGTTGACGAGTTTGGAGGATCTGCTTGGGATCAGCCGAGCGACG
>Ga0335072_10014833_pt1 | contig 11071 bp, 14 predicted proteins | sample Lox_Sample_21_FD_206725 | JGI IMG/M metagenome (GOLD analysis project Ga0335072, IMG submission 206725) | Soil microbial communities from Loxahatchee National Wildlife Refuge, Florida, United States - Lox_Sample_2.1 | ecosystem: Environmental > Terrestrial > Soil > Wetlands | place: USA... | reverse complement strand
TGACGGGAGAGGGTGAGAACGAGGTTGTGCGGGGAAATTTTTTTCCGGGAAAAGTTGCACCGCAGGCGGTGAAAATCGCGCGCTGCGTGCGGTTTTTGCTGGTACCGGAGTAATCCTATATACTTGATTTTTGTTGCCAGGAAGCGTGTTGTCAGCAGTTGCGCGGCCCATGGTTGCGGTCGCGCCTGAGGCGGGACCGTGAAGGCCGCGCGCGCAACCGGCGCATCCGATTCCAGATTGCAGGAGTTCCAGTTCCATGCCGAAGCGCACCTTTCAGCCTAATCGCCGCAGCCGTTCCAAGACGCACGGCTTCCGCACCCGCATGAAGACCAGGAGCGGCGCCGCGGTGCTGTCGCGCCGGCGCGCCCGCGGCCGCAAGCGTGTTTCCGTGAGCGCGGGATACCGCGACTAGAGTTTTCCGCTCGGTTCTTCCGTTCCGCGAGGCAACTGGCGCCTCTTCCCTGAGCGAGCCACAATGGAGATATGCCGGAAGCAATCCTCGACTGGCGCCGCGCCCGTCTGCGCAAGCACGCGGACTACCAGCGCGTGTACAAGTCCAGCCGCCGGCATGCGTCCGCGTCCATGACCTACTTTTTTCGTGTGCGCTCCATCGACGATCCTGCCGGAGAGCAGGCGCGCGTGGGGCTGACCACCGGCCGCGTGCTGGGCAAGGCCGTGGAGCGGAATCGCATCCGCCGCCGCCTGCGCGAAGCGGTTCGTCTGCACCTGGCCGCGCTGCCCGCGCGCGCGGACGTGGTGCTGCACCCGAGGAAGCAGGTGCTCACCATGAGTTTTGCGCTGCTGGAAAAAGAAATTGCGCGCATCTTCGCGGCGGTGGCCGCGGGAGCCAGAGCATGACCCTCCGCGAACGGATCGTTTTGCTGCTGCTGCGCGTATACAAGGCAGGCATCTCGCCGGCGCTGCACGCGGCGGCGGGAGTGACGGGAGCCTGCCGCTTCCAGCCCACCTGCTCGGAATACGCTGCGATCGCGCTGGCCGAGCACGGCGTGCTGCGCGGCAGCCTGATGGCCGCGGGACGGGTGCTGCGCTGCCATCCCCTGGGCCGCGGAGGATTCGATCCGGTGCCGCCGAAGCGCGGACGGGGCCATGCAACACACGCAACCCACATACTATAAATTTCGCGAAAGCGGCGACAGGAAACGGAAGTCTTGGCAGAGATACAAAATCCCAATCAGCAAGGCGGCGGCGGCGGCGGAGACATGCGCTCGCTGTTAGGCTTTCTGGTCGCCTTCATTCTGATGATGGCGGCCTTCGAGTACTTCGCGCCGAAGAAGACCGAGCAGGCGAATCGGCCGACGCAGCAGAAGACGCAACCGGCGCAGAACGCGGCGCCGCCTGCCGAAACCAATCCCGCAGCGAATACCGCCACGCCGGCTTCATCCGCTTCTGTGCGGACCTCCGCGGCGCCGGCCAGTACGGTCGAGGCAACCGGGACCGAGCAGACGGTGGTCGAGAACGAGCTGTACCGGATCACCTTCAGCAATCGCGGCGGCGATGTGACCTCGTGGGTGCTGAAGAAGTACAAGGCCGACGATCAGAAGACGCCGCTGGACCTGGTGAACCAGGCGGCGGCGGCGAAGTTCGGCCTGCCCCTCTCGCTTTACTCCTACGACGCGGGGCTGCGCCAGCAGCTCAACTCCGCGCTCTATGTTCCCTCGGCCACCGGCACGCTCAGCGCTCCGGGCACGCTTACTTTTAAGTACTCTGCCGGCGGCCTGACCGTCCGCAAGACCTTCACCTTCGACGCGAGCTACGTCATCCACGCAGACGTTACGGCGACCCTGAACGGCGTGCCGGTGACGGCGCTGCTGCAGTGGCCTTCGGGACTCGGCGACCAGACCGCGCTGCCCGAGTATGCCGCGGCGACCTTCAACGACGAGCTGCACGGCAAGAGCGAGCAGGTCGCGATGAAGAAGGTGGTGGGCGGCGACACGCTGCATGGCTCGTTCGATTACGCGGGCATCGGCGACCTGTACTTCGCGGCCGTCTTCATGCCCGATACGCCGGCGGACCTGGACGTGGTGACGATCAGCAATTCGCTGGACGTGCCCCGCTCCGCGGCGCATCCCGACAGCGGCGAGACCAGCCCGGTTCCGGTGCTGGGCGCGGCGGTGGCCGACAGCGGCGACGGCGTGCACGTGCGCATCTTTGCCGGCCCCAAGCTGCTGGGGCTGCTGGGAACCATCCGCACCGCGAGCGGCGGCAATCTCGAATCGGTGGTGAACTTCGGCTGGTGGAGCTGGATCGCCAAGCCGATGCTGCTGCTGCTGCGCTTCTTCGTGCAGCACGCCATTTCCAGCTGGGGCTGGGCGATTCTGGTGCTCACCTTCATTTTCAACCTGGCCATGATTCCCACGCGCGTCATGATGATGCGCTCGTCGCTGAAGATGCAGCGCATCCAGCCGGAAATGGATGCCATCAAGGCGAAGTACGCAAAGTACAAAACCACCGACCCGCGCCGCCAGGAGATGAACAAGGAGATCTTCGATCTGCAGCGCCGCGAGGGCATCAATATGTTCGGCGGATGCGTGCCCATGCTGCTGCAGTATCCGCTGCTGATCGGCTTTTACGAGATGCTGATGCGCGCCATCGAGCTGCGCCAGGTGCACTGGCTGTGGCTGCCGGATCTCTCCGCGCCCGATCCGACGCATTTCCTCCCTATCTTCGTCATTATTTCCATGTTTCTCTCGCAGTTCTTCACGCCGTCGCCGGGGATGGATCAGCGCCAGCAGCGCATGATGGCGTTTATGATGCCGGCGTTCTTCGGCTTCTGGATGTGGAACATCGGTTCCGGCGTGGCGCTCTACTGGGCGGGCAGCAACGTGCTCAGCGTGGTGACGCAGTTCGTGATGAACCGCACCAGCCTTGGGCAGGAGATGCGCGCTATCGCCGCGAAGCGCGCCGCCAAGCGGGCCGCGAAAACCATCAATGCCCGGCGATAAGTGCCGGGCGGCGGGAATCGTCTCGCCGGATGCCCCGTTGTGATTTAATTACCTGGAAGGCGATAGTTAGACGAACGCGATAGATTAGTCCTCCATGCCGATCGACGATTACGCCGCTGCCGCTCAGAAGATCGCGGAATTCCTGAAGATGCTCATCAACCAGGGTGGGCTGCGCCTGAAGTACCGCATCACCGCGGGGGCCGGCGCGGCCGATCCCGCGGGACTGGAAACGCGCGAAATCTACGTGGAGCTGGCCGGCCCCGATGCCGGACTGCTGACGCAGCGCGGCGGCGAGCTGCTGCGCGCCCTTGAGCACGTTGCGGCAAAAATTCTCCGCCTCGAAAGCGAAGAGCACGAAATCGTCTCCTTCGACGCGGAGAACTTCAAGGCGCTGCGCGCGAACGAGATGAAGCTGGCCGCGGACACCGCCGCCGAGCGGGTGCGCCGATCGGGCCAGCCCTACGCCTTCGCGCCGATGAACTCCCGCGAGCGCCGCATGCTGCATCTGGCCTTCCGCGAATTCGACGATCTGGAGACCGCTTCCTCCGGCGAGGGCCTGCACCGCTACGTGGTCGTCTATCCGAAGGGGCACGCGCGCCACGAGGACCGCGGGGAACGGCGGGGCGGCAGCCGCTTTGGCGGGCGCCGGCGCTGACGCGAAAATACGGCAAGCCTGATTTTGCCGGCCAGCGCGTAGTCTGAGGGCAACGCTGCGGAGCGCTTCCATGGTGCAGCCTCACCCACTCACAAGCGAACGGGAAGCGGTCGCGCAGGAGACCATCGTCGCCGTCTCCACGCCGCCCGGCCGCGGCGGCATCGGCATCGTGCGGCTCTCCGGCCCGCACTCCGCGGAGATCGCGTCGCGCCTGGTGCGGCTGCGCGCTGCCATGGAACACGCGCGGACGCGGCTGGCCGAAGTTCCCGATCCGGACACCGGCGAACGCCTCGACGAAGCGCTGGTGACCTATTTCGCGCGGCCCAATTCCTACACCGGCGAGGATCTGGTGGAGATTGCCGCGCACGGCTCGCCGGTGATCCTGGAGCTGCTGGTGCGCCTGGCTCTGCGCAACGGCGCGCGCCTGGCGCGGCCCGGCGAGTTCACCGAACGCGCCTTTCTCGCCGGGCGCATCGATCTCACTCAGGCGGAAGCGGTGCGCGACCTGATCGAGGCGCAGACCCTCTACCAGGCGCGCATTGCCGCCGAGCAGATGGGCGGCGCGCTGTCACGCCGCGTGCATCCCGCCAAGGAAAGGCTGGTGGAGCTGATCGCGCTGCTCGAGGCGGGCATCGATTTCGCCGAAGACGACGTGGAAGTGACGCCGGACGCCGAAATTGTCACACGCACGGATACAATTTGCGCCGAGCTGGACGCGCTGGCCCGCTCCTTCGAGCACGGACGCATGGTGCATGCCGGGCTGCGCCTCGCCATCGTGGGCCGGCCCAACGTGGGCAAGTCCTCGCTCTTCAACCGGCTGCTGGAGCGCGAGCGCGCCATCGTCACCGCGCAGCCGGGAACCACGCGCGATCTGGTGACGGAACGGCTCTCGCTGGGCGGCATTCCCCTCGAGCTGGTGGATACGGCGGGGTTGCGCGAAACCAGCGAGGAAGCCGAGGCCATCGGGGTGCGCAAATCGCGCGAGGCGCTGGCGGACGCCGACCTGGTGCTGGTGGTGGTGGACGCATCCGCCGCGCTGCGCGAAGACGAGCACGCGCTGATCGCTTCGCTGGCCGGGCGCCGCGCTCTGGTAGCGCAGAACAAGTGCGATCTGCCGCCGGCCGAAGCGGTGGAACGCCCCGGCGATCTCGAATTCCCTGGCGAACGCGCGGAGGACCCCGCGCCCGCTTCCGTGCGCACCAGCGCGATTACCGGCGAGGGCGTGCAGCAACTGCGCGACGCGCTCGAGGAGATGATCCGCAACCCGGCGGGTGAAAGCGAATCGGGCATCCTGACCAGCCTGCGCCACTTTGAGGCGGTCCGCGGCGCGCTGACCTCGCTCGATGCCGCAAAACAGGCGGTCGCTGCGAAGATCCCGCACGAGATGGTGCTGCTCGACCTCTACGCCGCGCTGCGCCACCTCGACGGCCTCACCGGCGAGACCACCCCCGACGATATTCTGAACCGCATCTTTTCCAGTTTCTGCATCGGAAAATGATGCGGAGGGGCCGCGTGAATCGGGCGGCGCCATCACCCTGCTGCATCCGCTTCGATACACTCTTGTGGCAGATGGATCAGTCACGGATCGACGCTTTGAACAGCAGATTCGGGATTCCGAATCTGGTTGACGTGCTCGCTGGAAACGGCGGGCTGGCCAAAATCCGCGTGAGAGCTCCCGCGGCATCGGCGGAGATTTATCTGCATGGCGCTCAGCTGACGTCGTGGCAGCCGGCGAACGCCGAAGAGGTGATCTTCCTCAGCGAGCTTTCCCAATGGCAGGAGGGCCGCGCGATCCGCGGCGGGATTCCGGTCTGCTTTCCGTGGTTTCGCGCGAAGGCGGACGATCCCTCGGCGCCGGCGCACGGTTTTGTTCGCACCAAAGAATGGCAGCTCGAGTCAGTGAAAAGCGACGGAGAGTCGGTCGTGGTGGTTTGCGCGACGGAGAACGATGAATCGACCGGGCGCTGGTGGCCGCACGCGTTTCGCCTGGTGCACACGCTGTCCATCGGCAAATCTCTTCGGCTCGAGCTGAACGTCACCAATACTGGAGAAACTCCTTTTCGCTTCGAAGAGGCTTTGCACACCTATTTCCGCGTGAGCCAGGCGGAAACAGTGAGCGTTCGCGGCCTCGACGGGATCGCGTATCTGGATAACGTCGATGGAAACCGTCGCAGGACGCAGTCCGGAGACGTGATTTTTACGGCGAAAACGGACAATGCCTACATCGATGTTCACAGCCCCGCGGAAGTGATCGATCGGGCGCTGCGCCGAAGGATCCGGACGGAGAAGGCGAACTCTGCGACCACCGTTGTCTGGAATCCCTGGCAGGACGGCGCAGCTTCGCTCGGCGATCTTGGCAACGACGAGTGGCGGCAATTTGCATGCGTGGAAGCCAGCAACATTCTCGACTCAGCCGTCTCGCTCGCACCAGGACAGCAGCACAGCATGCAGGCGACGATCAGCGTCGCCGCAGAGAACGAGTGAGAACCCGCCTGCACGGCGATGGCCCTCATGGGCTGCGCCGATGCGCAGGCGGCTCCATGAGATGGAGATTGAGGACAGGCCGCGGTGCTTACGACGGTCTTGCCGGAGCGGCGATCCAGCCCAGCCCCGCTGCGTGCGCGAAGATCTCCTGAATGGTGGCCGCTTGTTCTTCGGGGGCGAGGCGGCTGCCGGCGAGCGTGCGCTCGATGGCCGCCTGCACGGTATCGCCGTCGCGAAGCGCGCAGAGCAGCCGGAACTGCTCGGCGGTGAGCCGGCTGTGATACACCGAATCGTCGTAACGATGGACGGCGAGACAGATATCGGAGCGCCGCATCGCAGGCAGCCGCGGGCGCGCAGACGTTTTCCGCAGCGTCGACGCGTTGCTGACGATATCGGCTTCGGGCAGGTTGCGGTGCACGGCGATCACCGCATCGTCGACGGGATAGCGCAGGCGCAGCAGCTGGAGATGAGGCTGGAGCGCAAGCACGGTGGCGGGCGAAACCAGGAGCGCGGCGGACGCGGTGAGCGGCGGCAGAGCGGTCCTGTCGAACGCTTCGACACAGGCCCACTCCACGCGGGCCGTATCCACGGCGAGGTCGTGACGGCGGCCGGTGAACTCCGGGTGCAGGTCAAGCCAGGCGGGCAGGTTCTTTCCAAGATTGCGCAGGGTGAAGGAGGTCGAGGGATTCTCGGCGAGGTAGGCGCGGACCAGGGCGTCGAAGCGCTTTGGGCCGACGATCGCGCTGAGCGCGGGGTAATCCTCAGAGACGGCATCGATGACGCGAAACCAGTACTGGCGGTTGTAAATTTCGAGACGCTCGAACGAGGTGAGCATCGCGTTCGGTTTGATGTAGCCGGAAATCTTCGCCGCCGCGGGGCGTCCGTCGTCGCCGACCGTCTGCATGCTGAAGTCCGGCGTCAGCGGCCGGGTTACATCCTCGGCCATGCGGCGCTGCAGATCGAGGAGGCTCACGCGGCTACCTCCTCACCCTGCCGAACTCCATCCTCATGGGACGGCGGCTTCAGCAGGAAACGGTTCGCTTTGAGCGCCTCGGCGTGCACCTCCTCGAAGGAGGGAATGTTGTCGTCCCACTCCAGCAGCGTGGCGGTGGGGCCGGTGCGCTCGATGGCGCGCGCGTAGAGCTTCCACACCGGATCGAGCACCGGATGATCGTGCGTGTCGAGGATGTACTTCTCGAATTTGGAATGGCCGGCGATATGAATCTGCGCCACGCGCTCCGCATCGACGGCGTTCACGTACTCCATGGGATCGAAGCCGTGATTCTGCGAAGACACGTAGATATTGTTCACGTCGAGCAGGATGCCGCAGTCGGCGGCGTGCACCACTTCGTTGAGGAACTCCCACTCGGTCATCTGCGACTCGTGAAACTCGGCGTAGCTGCTCACGTTTTCGACGGCAATGGGAATTTCGAGATAATCCTGCACTTCGCGGATGCGGGCCGAGGTGGTGCGAATGGCTTCGAAGGTGTACGGCAGAGGCAGCAGGTCGTGCGTATAGCGGCCGTCGACCGAGCCCCAGCAGAGGTGATCGGAGAGCCACGGCGTTTTGGTGCGGCGGGTCAGCTGCTTCAGCCGCCGGAGATGTTCGCGGTTCAGCGGCTGCGCCGAGCCGAAGTACATCGAAACTCCGTGCTGGACGACCCGGTACTGATCGAGAATCCGGTCGAGGATGGTGAGCGGGCGGCCCGCGTCGACCATGTAGTTCTCTGAGATGATCTCAAACCAGTCGACCGCCGGCGCGCGCGAGAGGATGTGGTCGTAATGCGGGATGCGCAGACCGATTCCGACACCGTAATTCGTGAAGGCATTGAAGCGATTCGCCGGCACAGAAAGCTCCTGGGGGAAAAGGATGCGGCTGGAGGGTCCGCGAGGGCGAAGCCTCCAGCGCGCGATGCAGTGCTCAGGCCAGCGACGGCGGTTTGGATCCGTCGGTTGCGCAGCCGCCCTTGCCCTTGCAGCTGTTCTTGCCTTTGCAGCCGTTGTCGCTGCTCTTGCAGCCGCCCTGCCCCTTACAGTCGTTCTTGCCCTTGCAGGAGTGTTTGGCAACATGAGACGCGAAGCCGTGTGCGAGCACGGGCACGCCGGCATTGAACGCGGAGCCGTCACGCTGAGGCGTCTGCGCGTTGAGACGAGCCGATGTGCCGCCGAGCAGGCCGGCAACAGCAGCTGCGAGAGCGAGGTTGTGTACGGTGCTTGTCTTCATGGAAGAGTACCTTTCTTCGGTTAGGCCGCACCCTCTTGCGGGCCGGCGTTGCTGACTCAGAATCCCGCAAGCGTGGCATGCCGGAATTCCCTCCAGGGCCGCTCCATCGCCTGCTGCACGGCCTGCTACGCGAATTGGAGTCGCTGCGCGCGGCAAGGTTACATGGAAGCGTGAAAGAGTGACGGCCATCCCGGGTGGCGCGGGAGGGATGGCGACCGGGAAAGCGGCCGGCGGTGCGGTGGCCGGCGAAATCTGGCGCACGATCTGTCACCTTTTCCGGCGTCGCTGCTCCAATGTGATGGAATGAAGCCTCTCCAGGGGGTGTTGTCATGAGCTCAGCGACAACCATGCCATCCATGAAAGACAGGGCGCTGTTCACGCGGCCGCTGCGGCTGTATGAGATCTTTTGCAGCGGTTTCGCATCCCTGCAGTCGCCGTTTCTGCTGGCCGTGCGGCTCTACTGGGGGTGGCAGTTTGTGCAGACGGGATGGGGCAAGCTGCATCATCTGGCGCGGACGACGGATTTCTTCGTCAATCTTGGCATTCCTTTTCCCGCCTTCAACGCCCACTTCATCTCCGGCCTGGAGTTCATCGGCGGACTGCTGCTGATCGTGGGATTGGCTTCGCGGCTGACCGGCTTTCTGCTGGCGGGCAACATGCTGGTCGCCTACTGGACGGCCGATCACGCGGCGCTGCTTTCGATTTTCTCCAACCCCGGCAGTTTCTACGGGGCCGATCCATATACTTTTCTTTTCGCGTCGTTGCTGGTCCTCATCTTTGGAGCAGGCTATTTTTCACTGGATGCCGCGATTTCGAGGCGCGGCAGGAAGCGGGCGTGAGCATGGCCGATGCCGGATCTCGGCAGCGGGACGAGGCACAGTTGATTGCCGCCATTCTGGCGGGCAACCGAGAGCTCTACCACCGGCTCATCCAGCCGTACGAACTCAGCGTCTACCGCATGGCGCTCTCGTTTGTGAAAGACGAAACGGAAGCCGAGGATGTGGCGCAGGAGGCCTTTTTGAAGGCCTTTCGCGACCTGGGGAATTTTCGCGGTGAATCGAAGTTCAGCACCTGGCTGATCGCCATCACCCTGAACGAAGCGCGGCGGCGGCTGCGGCGGCAGACCACGGTGCGGATGGAATCGCTCGACGAGGACCCGGAGAGCGGCGGCAAAGTTTCGCCGGCGCTGCTGCGGGACTGGCGCGAGATCCCCTCTGAGGCGCTGGAGCGGCGGGAGATACGGGCGCTGCTGCAGGAGGCGATCGAGCACCTGTCGCCCATCTACCGCGAGGTGGTCGTGCTGCGCGACGTCGAAGAGCTCAGCGTGGAGGAGACGGCGGGCACCCTGGCGATCAGCATCGCCGCGGTGAAGGTGCGGCTGCACCGGGCCCGCATCATGCTGCAAAAGGAGCTCGCGCCTAAACTGAAGCTGGCAAATGCGAAGAGGAGGAGGTGGCTCTCGTGGTACTAGAATGCAAACACGTCTGGGACTACATCTCCGAGTTCCTCGACGACTCGCTGCCCGCGGAAACCAAAGAGCTGGTGCAGAAGCACCTGGCGAACTGCGAAATCTGCTCCGCCATCCTCGACTCCACGCGCAATATTCTCATCCTGACCGCGGACGATCGCGTCTTCGAGCTGCCCGCCGGCTACAGCGAACGCCTGCACGCGCGGCTGGCGCGGGAGATCCATGCCGCGAACAGCCGGCCGGAGAAGCCCAGCGAAGAATAGACGCCTAGATGCTGCCGTGCAGATAGATGTGGAATCCCCATTCCGTTGCCACCAGCAGCAGGGTCACGACCGCGAGCGCGATCTGCCATGACTCCGAACGCAGCTGCTTTCCCGTGGCGGGTTTCATTCGCCACTGCGACGCGGGGCGCGCGCGCAGGCTGCGAAGCCGCCGGACGGCAATCAGGTTCACCACCGATCCGACGACGGCGACTAACTCCATGGGGATGCGAAGCGCCGCGCCGTGCAGCGCCACAAGGAAATTGAGTCCCACCGTGGCCGCGGCCAGCGAGCCCACCCCGATGAGCAGGCGCAGGCCGCTGATGGCCATGAATGCCGTACACGCGCTCTGCAGCAGCACAAAAAACAAACTGGTGAGCCCGACCGCGAGTCCGCGGCGCTCACCGTGCTTCGACTCTGCCGGATTCACTTCCACTTCTTCTTCGGGCATCGCGTCCTCAGTGTATCGAAGTAACTCCGGACGGAGTGACCCATGCGAACGCCGCCAGGAGAGCGTTGGGCGGCGCGTGAAATGCCGGGGCATCCCGAAAGGAACGCCCCGGCTCACGATCAGTAGGCGGCGATGCCGTTCATCCCGGCGGACGCGGGCAGGCCATCCTGCTGCCCGGCGCTCACCAGGCTTCCATCCTCCTGGACCGCGAAGATGCCGATGACGCCGGCAGCGGCATTCAGCGTATACAGGTAACGGCCGTCGCCGCTGGCAGCGATGTCGATGTTGGTGCTGCCCGCGGGATTCTGGCCCACGACGGTGTCGCCAATCGGAGTGAGCGCGCCGTTCCGTTCGATGTCGAACCCTGAAAGCGTCGAGCTCGTGGCGTTGGATGTGTAGACCGAGCGGCCGAATCGGCCGAGCACGTTCCAGCAGGTTGCCAGGCCGTCCGTCGGCAGCGCATTGGAGACGGTGTGCAGCGATCCATGCCAGTCCAGCTGATACGACGAAATCGTATCGGACGCATTGGCCACGATCAGCGCTCCGGTGGGAGCGAACACCGCCGC
>Ga0335072_10014832_pt1 | contig 11071 bp, 6 predicted proteins | sample Lox_Sample_21_FD_206725 | JGI IMG/M metagenome (GOLD analysis project Ga0335072, IMG submission 206725) | Soil microbial communities from Loxahatchee National Wildlife Refuge, Florida, United States - Lox_Sample_2.1 | ecosystem: Environmental > Terrestrial > Soil > Wetlands | place: USA: Florida... | reverse complement strand
GCCTGTGCCGAGAACGTAGGACGACGCAAGGTGATTCCAGGCACAACTCTGACAGACCTCGACGACGTAAACCTGGAACTCCGCGTATTCGGCCGCCATTTCGGCCAACTCCGGGCCCTGTTTCACCCGTCCCTCATAGCGGCCGAGCTCGTCTCCGTACACGTACGTCACGTGCGTGAGCTTGGATTTCCTGCAGATCGGGCACGCCAGGTCGGTCGCCTCGCCATGGAACTTGGCGGCCCGAAGCAAGTACGGATGAGCATCACAGACGTCGGTCACCGTGGTGCGCCCGGAGAACACGGACGCGAGCGTGGCTCGCCGCGCGAGCCCGTAGTCCACGACCGATCGCCTCATGCCCGACAGGTTACGACGGAACTGCGCTCGCGCCGAGTCCTGGGCTGGCCGTCTGCTCGATTCAGGCCTTGTCAGCCAGCAGAGCCGGGCAGCACGACTTGCGCGGCCATCATCGAGCGCATATCTTACCGATGTATCGGCCCGATACATCGGCCTGAGATGCCGTGTCGTGTCGTGATGTGCATGTTAGACGTGATGTGGATGAAAGAAAGATTAGCGCGCAGAAAGGGGGAGGAACGCGTATGAGCAGTCAGCGGTCGGGCGTGCTCGAGCTGGCCGTGCTCGGGCTGCTGCACGAGACGCCCATGCACGGTTACGAGCTGCGCAAGCGGCTCAATTCGGTGCTCGGCGCGTTCCGCGCCTTCGGGTACGGCTCGCTGTACCCCTGCCTCAAAGACCTGCTCGGGCAGGGCCTGATCGCCGAGGAAGCGCCGACCGGGCCCACCGCCAAGCCGCTGGCCGGGCGGAGGTCGAAGATCGTTTACCGGCTGACCGCGGACGGCAAGGAGCGGCTGCAGGACCTGCTCGGTGAGGCAGGCCCGGCCGCGTGGGAAGACGACGGGTTCGGTGTCCGCTTCGCGTTCTTCGGCCTGACCCGCGCCGACGTGCGGATGCGGATCCTGGAGGGCAGGCGCAGCAGGCTCGAGGAGCGCCTGGACGGCGTCCGCGCGGCGATGTCCAGGACCCGGGAGCGGCTGGACAGCTACACGCTTGAACTGCAGCGGCACGGTCTGGAGTCGGTGGAAAGAGAAGTGCGCTGGCTCAACGAACTAATCGCCTCGGAACGACAGTCCGACCCGGAGCCTGGACGGCAAACCGGGGATCACACCTAGAAGCTGCACAGGCGGCACGCCCGGCCAAGGCCGGCATGACGCTGCCCCCAGCAGGGCAGAAGATAAGGAGCAATCCGAATGGGTTCGGTACGGGTAGCCATCGTTGGAGTCGGGAACTGTGCCAGTTCCCTGGTCCAGGGCGTGGAGTACTACAAGGATGCCGACTCAGGCACCCGGGTGCCAGGCCTGATGCACGTCGAGTTCGTCGCCGCGTTTGACGTGGACGCCAAGAAGGTCGGGCGCGACATCGCCGAGGCGATCGTGGCGAGCGAGAACAACACCATCAAGATCTGCGACGTGGCTCCGACCGGCGTCATGGTGCAGCGCGGGCCCACCCTGGACGGGCTGGGCGAGTACTACCTGCAGATCATCGACGAGTCCGACGAGCAGCCGGCCGACGTGGCGCAGGCGCTCAGGGACGCCCGCGCGGACGTGCTGGTGTCCTATCTGCCCGTCGGCTCGGAGCAGGCGGACCGCTACTACGCGCAGTGCGCGCTCGACGCTGGCGTGGCGTTCGTCAACGCCCTGCCGGTGTTCATCGCCTCTGACCCGGTGTGGGCGGCCAAGTTCACCGAGGCGGGCGTGCCGATCATCGGCGATGACATCAAGTCGCAGGTGGGAGCCACGATCACGCACCGGGTGATGGCCAAGCTGTTCGAGGACCGCGGGGTGGAACTGCTGCGCACGTACCAGCTCAACGTGGGCGGCAACATGGACTTCATGAACATGCTGGAGCGCAGCAGGCTCCAGTCCAAGAAGATCTCCAAGACGCAGTCGGTCACGTCGCAGATCCCGCATGAGATGGAACGGGCAGCGGTCCACATCGGGCCGTCCGACCACGTGCCGTGGCTCGACGACCGGAAGCTGGCCTTCGTCCGGCTGGAGGGCAGGGCGTTCGGCGACGTCCCGCTGAACCTGGAGTACCGGCTCGAGGTCTGGGACTCGCCGAACTCGGCCGGCGTGATCATCGACGCCATCCGCGCCGCCAAGATCGCTCTGGACCGCGGGATCGGCGGCCCGGTGCTTTCGGCCGCGTCGTACTTCATGAAGTCCCCGCCCGAGCAGTACGGCGACGACGTGGCCCGGGACCTGGTCGACAAGTTCATCCGCGGCGAGGTCGAGCGCTGACCCGTGGCGGCGCCAGGCGGTTAGTTCTTTCGCCCGGCGTCACGGGACCGCCGTAGGCTGAGGAAGTGCGCTGGATAACGGGTTCGGCCTTCGTCAGTGACCTGCGCACGGTGCTGGCCGAGCGGGACTTCCGCAGGCTGTTCGCGACCCGCCTGATCTCGCAGACCGGCGACGGCATCGTCACCGCAGGGATCGGCACGTACGTGTTCTTCAACGCGGAGACGTTCACCAGCCCGGCGGCGGCCGCGGTGGCATTCACCGTGCTGTATCTGCCGTACTCGCTGATCGGCCCGTTCGCCGGGGTGTTCATCGACCGCTGGTCGCGGCGGCAGATCCTGGTCCTGTCGGCCCTGCTCCGCTCGGCCTTCGTGGTGCTGACCGCGGTGCTGATGGCCTCGGGCAACCGATCGGTCCCGCTGTACGTGGCCTACCTGCTGGTACTGGGCGTCAACCGGTTTTTCCTGGCGTCGCTGTCGGCCGCGCTGCCGCATGTGGTTCCCGCGGACAAGCTGGTGATGGCCAACTCGGTGTCACCGACCGCGGGCGGGATCATGGCATTGATCGGAGGCCTGGTCGCTGGCGGCCTGAACGCGGCCACCGGCGACACCGAGCGCGGCGCCGCGATCACGATGCTGGTGGCCGGCGCCTGCTACGTGGGCGCCAGCGTGGTCGCCGCGACCATGCACCGGGATCTGCTCGGCCCGGCGCGGGAGCCGGGCGCGCCGCCCAGGCGGCTGCTGAGCGATCTCGCCTCGGTCACGGCCGAGCTGGCGGCGGGCGCACGCTATGCCGTGAGGCACCGCGGCCCGGCCACCGCGCTAGGCGCCACCGGCGGCGGCAAGTTCCTGTACGGGATCTTGTTCGTGATGTCGATCCTGCTGTACCGGAACTACTTCTACCCGTCCAGCGCCCCGGTGGCCGAGGGCCACTACCTGGTGCTGGCGTCGATCTCGGGGATTGGCTACTTCTGCGCCGCGCTGGTCGTCCCGCCAGCCGCCCGGCGGCTGGCCAAGCCGACCCTGATCACGCTGCTGCTCGCCGTGTGCGCGGTGACGACCGCCGCGCTCGGCGAGACCTTCGACCAGATCGCGTTCCTGGCTTTCGGGTTCTTCCTGTACCTGACCTCGCAGGGGGTAGCGATCTGCGCGACCACGATCCTGCAGGAGGACGTGGACGACGCCTACCGCGGGCGGATGTTCGCCTTCTACGACGTGATGTTCAATGTCACGATCGCCGCGGGGGCCTTGATCAGCGTGGGCTTCATGCCCCGCACCGGCCGGTCACCCGTGATCATGGGGGTGGTCGCTGCCGCCTACGCGGTCGTCGCGGCCGGGTACTGGCTCTTCACCCGTCAGCCCTTCGCCGGCGGCGAGCCGGGAACGTCGAGTCCTTCCACCGCGGCCCAGTCAAGCAGCTCCTGAGTGGCGCGCTCGGCCCCGAGCGGGCCATGCTCCAGGCGCAGCTCGAGCAGGTGGTCGTACGCCTGGCCAACTAGCGGCCCCGGGGAAATGCCCAGGATTTGCATGATCTCGTTGCCGTTGAGGTCCGGGCGTATGCTGGCCAGTTCCTCTTGCTCGGCCAGCTCGGCGATCCGCTCTTCCAGGCTGTCATAGGCGCGGGCCAGGCGCTGTGCCTTGGCCGCGTTACGGGTCGTGCAGTCCGCTCTGGTCAGCGCGTGCAGCCTGGTCAGCAGCGGCCCCGCGTCCCTGACGTAGCGGCGGACCGCCGAGTCCGTCCACTCGCCGGTGCCGTAGCCGTGAAACCTGAGGTGCAGCTCGACCAGGCGGGACACGTCGGCCACCACTTCCTTGCCGAAGCGCAGCTCGGTCAGCCGGGCCCGGGCCATCTTGGCGCCCTTGACGTCGTGATGGTGAAACGCCACCTTGCCGCCGGGCAGCTGGGTGCGAGTCTTCGGCTTCCCGATGTCGTGCAGCAGCGCGGCCATCCGCAGCACCAGGTCCGGTCCCAGCTCATACCGGTCTTCCAGCTCGATGGCCTGGTCCAGGACGGTCAGCGAATGCAGGTACACGTCCTTGTGCCGGAAGTGCTCGTCCATTTCCAGCCGCAGCTTCGGGATCTCGGGCAGCACCTGGTCGGCCACATTGGTGTCGACCAGCAGCGCTATGCCACGTCGCGGGCCGCCGGGCAGCTGCGCCAGCAGCAGCTTGGACAGCTCGGCCGACTTCCGCTCCGCTGACACGATGGACAGCCGTGGCGCCAGCTCGGTCATGGCCGCCCGCAGCTGCGGTGACACGGTGAAGCCCAGCTGCGCGGCGAACCTGGCCGCCCGCAGGATCCGCAGCGGATCGTCGCTGAGCGAATCCTCCGGCCGGCCCGGCGTGCGCAGCACCTTGTCCCTCAGGTCACGCATCCCGCCGAACGGGTCGACCAGCTCGTAGGAGGGCAGCCGCGCGGCCATCGCGTTCACGGTGAAGTCACGGCGGGACAGGTCGTCGGTGAGCGACTGGCCATATTCGACGTCGGGCTTGCGTGACTTGCGCGCGTACTGCTCGCTCCGGTAAGTCGTGATCTCGAAGATGTCGCTGCCCTTGCGCATTCCGACCGTGCCGAACTCGATCCCGACCGTCCACACGTGATCGGCCAGGCCGCTGATGATCTCCAATACCCGCGCGGGCGTGGCGTCGGTGGTCAGGTCCAGGTCACCAGGGCTGCGGCCCAGGAAGACATCCCTGACCGGGCCGCCGACCAGCGCCAGCTCATGGCCGTGGCTGGCGAACGTCCGGCCTAGCTCGGCGGCCGCCGGGGAGACGGCGGACGACAGCAGGCGCGCCGCGGCCTGGCGCTGCTGCGGGGTTGGAGACATCGAATCTGGCACGGGCATTGAGGGTAAGTCCTGCGCGTAAGCTTTGGGAAACCCGGGGAGCTCCGATAGAAATACCGGGGAGATGACACTGGACAGCCCAGAGCACCTGGCCCACCCCACTCAGCCGGCCGCAATAGCATTTTCGCCATGCCCCGTCCGCTGCTGACCGGCTGCGCGGCTGCCGCTATTGCCGCCACGGCGCTGGCCCTGACCGGGCTGGCCCTGCCCGGCAGCGCGGTCAGCGCCGCCACGGCGCAGGCCCCCTCCGGCGCCCCCCCAGTTTCCCTGGCCATAACCTCGGTCAGCCCGCAGTACGCCACGCCAGGCAAGACCGTCACGGTCTCGGGAACCCTGACCAACACCTCCTCCACCGCGCAGTCGGGCCTGTCCATCCAGCTCCGCTCGGGTATCCCGTTCGACAGCCGGAACCAGCTGCAGGATTACGCCGATGGCAGCTACCTGGGGGACGAGCCGGTGATCGGCGCGGTCACGACCCTGACCAAGACGCTCGCTCCGCGGGCCACGGTCAGCTGGTCGGTCGACCTGTCACCCAGCGCGGTGCCGATGAACGAGTTCGGCGTCTACCCGCTCGCCGCCGAGGCCGAGAGCACCAGCCTCCCCTCGCTGGACGTAGTGAGCCGGACCTTCCTGCCGTTCTGGCCCGGCAACAAGGAGGGTGACCCGCAAACCGAGGACATCGCCTGGGTATGGCCGCTGATCGATCAGCCCCGGCAGGCCATCTGCCCGGGGCTGCTGAACAACGGCCTGGCCGCCAGCCTGGCCAGCGGGGGGCGGCTGCAGGGGCTGCTGCAGGCGGGCAGCACGTACGCCAGCAGCGCCCACCTGACCTGGGCGATCGACCCGGCGCTGCTGGCCAACGCGGCCACCATGACCAAGCCCTACACGGTGACCAAGCCATCCGCGCTCCGTAACGGGCAGTGCGGTGGCACGAACGAGCGGGCCAGCCAGGCCGCGGCGACCTGGCTCCGGCAGCTGAAGTCGGCGACCGCCGGGCAGCCGGTATTCGTCACGCCGTACGCGGACGCGGACATCGCGGCGCTGATCGGCTACGGCATGAACGCCGACCTGAGCCGCGCGTTCAACGAAGGCCGTTCGGTGGCCAAGGGCCTGCTGGGCCGCAACTTCTCCACCTCGGCCCCGGCCAGCAGCACCAACCTGACCGGGATGGTCTGGCCGGCCGACGGGATCGCCGATTACGCGGACCTGGAAAACCTGGCCGCCAGCGACGGCATCAACACGGTCCTGCTCGACAGCTCGACGATGCCGGCGTCGCCGCAGCCGGATTACACCCCGACCGCGCAGACGACCACCCCGGACGGCGTGGGTGCCCCGCTGAAGGTGCTGCTGTCCGACGACACGATCACGCAGATCCTCGGTTCCGCCAACTCGCCGTCCGACTCGAAGGCCACCGCCTTCTCCGTAGAGCAGCGCTACCTGGCCGAGACCGCGATGATCGCCGCTGAGCAGCCAAACGTGGCCCGGGCGGTCGTGGTTGCCCCGCCCCAGCGCTGGGATCCCCCGGCCGGGCTGGCCAGCGACGTGCTGGCGGAGACCGTTCAGGCTCCATGGCTGCGGCCGGTCAGCCTGAGTCAGCTGGCCGCGGTCAAGAATCCCTCCGGACAGGTCCCCCGCGAGCCTCCCAGGGCCCACAGCCAGGCCGAGCTGGGCAAGCCCTTGCTGAGCCAGGCCCGCCAGCTGGATCAGCAGACCAGACTGCTGACGAGCGTTGCGCAGGGCTCGGGTTCGGCACTCGGCGACGTGGCCGCGGCGGTCGAGTCCTCGGCCTGGCGGGGCGGCGGCCGGGCTGGTCAGCAGGGCGCAGCCCTCGCTCAGCAGCTCTTGGCCTACCTGCGCAGCAAAGAGGGCGAGTTGACCGTCCTGGGCGTGCCCCGGGTCACGCTGGGCGGGCTGAAGGGCACGGTGCCGGTCTCGATTTCCAACGGACTGGGCTATACCGTGCACGTCAAGCTGCAAGCCGAATCCAGCGGCGGGGTAACGAGCGTGGGGCAGCCGCGCGCGGTGACCGTTCCGCCCAATGATCAGGAGACCTACAGGGTCTCGGTGACGGCCACCAACGTGGGGTCAACGACGCTCAAGTTCCGCCTGCTCACTCCCGAGGGCATGCCGTTCGGTGCTCCGACCACCATGACCGTCCAGGCCACCAACTACGGCACGCTGGCTCTGGTGATCATCGGTGCTGCGCTCGGCGTGTTTGTGCTCACCGCGGGGGCCAGGGGGCTGCGGCGTGCCCGGCGGCGATTGAGGCCGGGCCCAGCAGATCCGGGGGACGAGGCGGCCGAGCCGCGGGATGCCGATCGCGATCCGCAGGACGCGGCGGCCGAGCCCGACTGGCGCGACGAGCCGGACGAAGCCGATAACGTCGTGGCTGACGACCGTGCCGCCGGCCACGCCAGCGGCCACGATCCAGCGGAGGAGACAGATGACTACGCCTGGACACCAGGCCGGGCCGACCGCCGCTGACGACGGGCTCCCATCAGGCACTGGCTTCCCCCCAGGCGACGGCTATCACCAACCGCGGGGCGCGGGGCGGGCCGGGCCGCGGCATGCCGCCGGGTCCCGGGCCGGGCGGCCGGGCGGCCCGGCACCGGTCGCCGAGCCAGTGCAGCATGCCCGGGGCAGAGCAGCTCGCGAGCCCACCTATTCCCCGCCCCAGACCGCACCGGGAGAGCCTGCCCGCCCCGAGCCCGCCGTTACCCAGACAGCGGCGGCTACCCAGACAGCGGCGCCGACGGGCACCAGCCTGCTGCGCTCGAGCGGTGCCATGGCGGTGGGAACCATCGCGTCCCGGCTCACCGGGTTCGTTCGCAACGCCATCCTGATCTACGCGATCGGAACCCAGTTCCTCGGCGACGCCTACAACGTAGCCAACACGCTCCCCAACATTGTCTACAACCTGGCCCTGGGCGGGATCCTGACCAGCGTCGTGGTGCCGCTGCTGGTCAACGCGGCCAAGCGGGACCGCGACCGGGGCGAGGGATACGACCAGCGGATCTTCACCCTCGGTGTCATGGCGCTGGGCAGCATCACGCTGGTCGCCACGCTCGCCGCCGCGCCGATCACCTTCGTCTACGCGAACGGGATCGGCAACGCCGCCGCCTATCACTTGACTGAGCTCTTCGCCTATTTCTTCATCCCGCAGATCTTCTTCTACGGAATCAGTTCGCTGGCTGGGGCGATCCTGAACGCGCGGGGCAGCTTCGCTGCTCCGATGTGGACACCAGTGATCAATAACGTCGTCGTGATCGTGGTCGGCGTAGCGTTCATGGCCATTGCCGGGCTGAATCGTACGCCCCAGAACATCACGCCAACCGAGATCTGGCTGCTCGGCATCGGCACGACGCTCGGCATCGTGCTGCAGACCGCCGCGCTCGTGCCGTCGCTGCGGCGGGTCGGCTTCCGCTGGCGCCCCCGGTACGACTTCCGGCGCTACGAAGTTTCCGAGATCGGCCGCATGAGCGGCTGGATGTTCGGCTACGTGCTGACCACGCAGGTCGCGTTCCTGGTGACCACGCAAGTCGCCAACAGGGCCGGCGCCCGGGTGAGCCAGCACGCCGCGGGGGCCGGGTTCGCCGCCTACAGCAACGCGTACACGCTCTTCCAGCTGCCGTATGCGATCGTCGGCATCTCGGTGATCACCGCCCTGCTGCCGCGGATGAGCGCGCACGCAGCCGAGCGCCGGTACCAGCTCGTCTCGGCGGACTTCTCCACTGCCACCCGGCTCGCCTCGGTGATCGTGGTCCCGGCCGCGCTGATCCTGGCCGTGCTGGGCGCGCCGCTGGCCGAGGGGCTGTTCGGGTACGGCAGCACCTCGGTGGCCAGCGCCAGGTTGCTCGGTGAGATCTTCGCGGTGTTCTCGCTCGGGCTGCTTCCCTACATGCTGTTCCAGCTGCTGCTGCGGGTCTTTTACGCAATGCACGACAGCCGCACCCCGGCCCTCATCGGCGGCGTCACCATGGTGATCAACATCGCGGCCAGCCTTATCGCGCTGGCGGTCCTGCCACCGCAGCACGTGGTGGCGGGCCTGGGAGCCGGATTCGGGGTCTCGAACCTGGCCGGGGCGATCGTGGCCTGGCAGGTGCTCAGCAGGCGCATCGGCGGCCTCGGCGGCCGCCTGATCGGCCGCGGCCTGGTGCGGATGCACGTGTCGGCCATACCCGGCGCGATCTTTGCCATCGCGGTGTCGGTCATGGTCGGTGCCGTCATCCCGACGGGAAGGATCGCCGCCCTGTGCACGGTGGCGCTCGGCTGCAGCGGGGCGATGCTGCTATACGTTCTGTTCGCCAAGGCCTTCGGCGTCAGCGAACTCACCGACCTGACCGCTTCGGTTCGGTCAAGGCTGCGCTGACCAGGCAGAATGTCCACTCTGGAGCGGCGTGAACCATGGCGCACGAGGAAGGCGGGACACCGGGATGACATCTCTTGGTGGTAACGGTTTGCAATGCTAGGTTGCGCGGGACTGTCGGGGGGCGGTCTGCGGCCTAGCATGTTGTACAGCATGATTGTCTTGTCTCGGTTCATCACCAACGGGGCCAGGAGGGAGGCTCGGGAGCCGCTCCGCTCGTCACAGGTATGTGAGTACGTTTACGTCTGAGCCGGGAACGCGGCTCGGCGGCCGGTACCGGCTTGAGGACCGGATCGCCGCGGCTGCGGGCTGGGCTGCATGGAAGGCCATCGATGAGACGCTGGCCCGGGCGGTCACCGTGCTCACCTTCGCGCCTGGCTTCCCGCGCCTGCACGAGGTGGTCACTGCGGCGCGGGCGGCGAGCCGGCTCAACGACTCACGGTTCGCACAGGTGTTCGATGTTGAGGACGACTGGGACCACGCCTACATCGTGACCGAGTGGGCGGGCGGGGACTCCCTCGACGACATGCTCGCCGCCGGTCCGCTCGACGCGGCGCGCGGCGCGCGGATCATCGCCGAGGCGGCCGAGGCCATGTCGGCGGCCCACGCCGCCGGTCTCGCCCATCTGTGCCTCGCCCCGGACTCGCTGCGCTGGACCCCGGGTGGCGGCGTGAAGATCACTGGCCTCGGCATCAACGCGGCCCTGACCGATGCCAGTGCCGAGGATCCGGCGCTGGCCGATACCCGCAGGCTGGGCATGCTCCTCTACGCCGCGCTGACCGGCCACTGGCCGGGCCCGGACTGCCCCACGCTGCCGCCGGCACCACTCGCGGACGGGATCCCCTGTACCCCGCGGCAGGTCAGGGCGGGCGTCCCCGCGGCGCTCGATGAGATCACCAGCCAGACCCTGATGCTGGGCGGCGCGGACGGCAGCTTCCCGCTGACCACGCCGGGACAGCTCTCCGGTGCCCTCCTGGCGGCCATCCCGCCGGTGCCGATACCGCAGCTGTCGCCCGCGCCATCGGTGCGCTCCCGGACCGACACCTACCGGCAGGGCCCGCCGCCCGCGCGGCGGAACGAGTACCAGTACCCGGACGAGCGCGAAGACGCCGGGTACTGGGCCCAGGACACTCAGCGGACGCCGGTCCGGGGCCGGACGCGGGAGACGTCCGCAGGGCGGTCCAAGGCCGTCCTCATCACGCTCCTGGCCATAGTGGTCGCCGCTGGGCTCGCCCTGGTGGCCTACCACTCACTGAGCCACGGTCACGCCGCGCCGCCCGCCGCGGCCGCGCACCATCCCACCGCACCGCAGACGTCCGGCAAGGTGGGCGTGCTCAAGCCGGTCAGCGCCCAGGCGTTCGAGGACAACCCCGCGGATGCGAATCTGGCCATCGCCGACAACCCGGCGACGGCCTGGCAGACGTACCAGTACATCGGCAACCCGTACTTCGGCGGCCTGCAGCAGGGTTCCGGGCTGATCCTCAACATGGGCCGCCCGGTCAGGCTGAGTTCGGTGCAGGTCACGTTCGGATCCACCCCCGGTGCTGA